>VFQO010000535.1_pt1 | contig 39890 bp, 34 predicted proteins | sample 3512331 | NCBI WGS metagenome assembly VFQO01 (sample SAMN10412371, study PRJNA504923) | tailings metagenome | isolation source: Replicate 3 from Balatoc abandoned mine | place: Philippines: Itogon, Benguet | collected 2017-08-28 | reverse complement strand
GTCGCCCTCGCTGCCACCGTCATCTTCTGGCTCTGATCAATGAGTCCTGACCCTAGGCATCGCGTCGCCCGAACGCCGCCGGCTCGTCCGCTGCGCGATGCTCCACGATATCGGCAAGCTCGGGGTCAGCAACCGCATCCTCGACAAGCCCGGTCGTCTCGACGCCACTGAATGGGCGGTGATGCAGGGCCATGCGCAGGCGACCACCGACATCCTCTCGCGGATCGGGGTGATGCGCGACATGGCGCTGATCGCGGGGTCGCACCATGAACGGCTCGACGGCACCGGCTATCCGCTCGGGCTCGACGACAGCATGATCTCGATGGAAACGCGGATCGTCTCGGTCGCCGATTTCTTCGACGCGCTCACCGCCGACCGCCCCTATCGGCCTGCGATGCCGGTCGATCAGGCGCTGTCGATCATGGCGTGCGAGGTCGGCTCCGCGATCGACGGCGACTGTTTCGACGCGCTCGAAGCGGTCGTCGCGGACGGTCTGCCGCAGGTGCCGCTTCCGGCGATGCCCGGCATGCTGGCGAACTGAGATCGACATTGCTGAGGCGGATATTTTTCCCACCCCCGAAAACGCCCTCAACGACCGCTTCCGCGGCCATTGCGACCGCGACTTCGCCGAATGGGCCGAGCGATATGCTTGCGACGATGCGGCGGCCATCGCGCCCGACGCGACCCGCGCATGGATAGGCCGCCGCAAGCTCAACTATGCCGGCATCGGCCAGCAGCAGTCGTTGCGCCACCTGATCGCCGGCAACGTCGACCAGCGCTTTCTCGAAGAAATCGGCGCACTCTCGCACCTCGAACGCCTCGAATTCGAATGGCCGTTCGTCGCGAAGGATCTGACGCCGCTTCTCGGCCTCGAAAAACTGCGCTTCCTCAGCATCGACAGCCCGCGCCACATTTCGGATTTCGCGCCGCTCCTCCGCCTGCCCTCGCTTCGGATGCTTTTCCTCACCAATCCCGCGAAGATGGCCGATCTCGAATGGCTGCGCGACGCACATCATCTCGAGGTCGTCGGGATCGAAGGCGGGACTTTGTGTCCCTTTCGCATTCCCGGTCTTCGGCCGCTCGCCGGGCTCCGCTCGCTTCGCGCATTTTTCGCGGTGTCCACAAGGCTGGCCGACGAGGATCTCTCGCCGCTGGCAGACTGTGCGCATCTCGAATATCTCGGGATCGCCGCCGTCGCCCCGCCCGCCGAGTTCGAACGACTGAAAGCCGCCAAGCCGATGCTGCTGTGCGACTGGTTTCGCCCGGCGATGTGGGAGGCGCTGCAATCGTCGCGATGAACGTCGGTCCGGTCCGAAACGAGGGGGCAATATGCACGAAATACCCAAGACCGCCGCGGACGCCCTTGCGATTTATCGCGATCGCAATGCCGAGGATTGGGAGCGCGACTATGCCGCCACCATGATCGCGGGCCTCGACGAGGGCCGGGCGCTGCTTTTCGCGACCGCCTGCAATCCGCAAGAAGACGAAATGCTGCAACAGCGCGCTGCGACCTGCCTGGCCCACGCCTGGGCAGACAGCGGCGAGCTGATGAGCGCCGACATTTCGGGTTTCACGCCCGTCGCGCGCGAAGAGATGGAATTCCAGCGCGGAGGACCCGCGCCCGGCCGATAGACGTCAGCCCGCCACGATGCGCACCGGCATATGCACGAAGCCATGGAGGAAGGGACTCGCCAGTCGTTCGACTTCGCCCGCCGGCTCGATCCTTATCCCACGCGCGACGATCTCCTCGATCAGCGTGCAGAGCTGGATCTCGGCGAGCCGCGCCCCGACGCAGCGGTGGATGCCATGGCCAAAGGCGACATGCCGCCGCGCATTCGCCCGCCCGACGTCGAACACCTCGGCATCGGGAAAAACGCTCTCGTCGCGGTTCGCCGAAATATACCAGAGGATGACCTTCTCGCCCTCGCGAAGCTGCTGCCCGCCGAGCTCGACGTCGCGCGTGCAGGTGCGCCGCATATGTGTCACCGGCGACTGCCAGCGGATGATCTCCTGCGCGGCATTGGGGATCAGCGACGCATCGGCGCGCAGCCGCTCGAGTTCGGCGGGATAGAGGTGCAGCGCCTCGACCAGCCCGCTCATCGAATTGCGCGTCGTGTCGTTGCCGCCGACGATCAGCAGCGCGATGTTCGCCAGCCGCTCCATCGGATTGAGGCTGCCCATCGCCTCGCTGTGCACCATCCGCGACAGCAAATCGTCGGTCGGCGGCATCGCCTTGCGCTTGGCGAATTCGGCGTCGAAGCGCGCGAGCATCGCGGTCATCTGCGCCATCCACTCGGCGCGATATTCTTCGGTCGCGGTCTCGGGCGAGACATTGCCGCCATAGTCCGACCAGCGCTTCAAATCGTGGCGCTCCTCCCACGGGAAATCGAACAGGATGCACAGCATCCCGATCGTCAGCGGTACCGACACGCTCTCGACCCAGTCGAAGCTCTCGCCGACCGGCAGCGCGTCGAACAATTCGCGCGTGCGCTGGCGCACCACCTTCTCGCGTTCGGCCATCTGGCTGGGGTTGAAGGCGGGGGCGATCACCTTGCGCTGCGCGGTGTGCACCGGCGGGTCGGCGGCGATGAAGTTCGGCAGGTTCGACTGCGGCGGCGGGTCGGCGATGACGATATTGCCATTCTCCCACGACGAGGAGAAGGTCGCGGGATCGAGCTCGACCGCCTGCACCAGCGCATGGCTCGCGACCGACCAGTAACCGCCATAGGGGCTGTCGGGGCACCAGCTCACCGGCATGTCGGCGCGCAGCCGCGCAAAGGGCTCGCGCCACCGGTCTTCCGTATAAAGCGCGATGTCGCTGACATCGACCGGCGCGATCGCGCGCGCCTCGTCCAGCACCGAAGCCATATCTCTCTCCCTGATGATCTTATGCTTTGGGCGACAACTTTACCCGCAACGGCTCCAGCCGCAAGTCGGCGCATCCGCCGGGCACCAGGTCGAACCCGTCGGCACGCTGATAGGAATAGAGGCTGAAGCGGCTGGTCCAGCCCGGCTCGGTCACCTCGGCACTCCAGCGCCCCGGCGCCGCACGGAGCCTTGCCCTCCCCGCGGCATCGGTCCGCACGATCCGCTCGCGCTCGCCGCCTGCATGGCGCAGCCGGACACGGGCGCCCGCCAGCGGCGCATCCTGGTCGCTCGCGACATAGAGGCTGATCGATCCCGGCCCCTTGGCGGGCTTTCCGGCGAGCCCCTTCACCCCCGCCTCGATCGCATCCATCGCCGCCCCGCTGCTGTTGGGGTCGCTCCCCCGAATCTCGAACCGCCCGCCGCGCCGCGAGATAAACAGGATGTTGCGCTTGCCCGCCTCGGCCCATCCGCTCGCGCTCGTATTTTGCGTCACCACGCGCAGCCGCTGCGGCGCCCGCCCCTTGTAGAAACGGTCGACCGACACGGTCCAACCCTGCCATTCCTCATCGACGGTAAAATCCGAAGCAATCCCCGTGATCACCAGATCGGCGTTGGAAAAGGCGGCACATAAGGGCGGCGGCGGCGTGGCCACAATCGCAGAGGACGGCACCGCGAGCACCGCCGCCGTCAAGCCGAGCACCGGCAACAGACTGTGCCTGAAACGCTGTCCCGACCGGCCCGCCATCGCACATCTCCCAGCAGCCCGCGTGCCTCCGCAGGTCGTGCAGGGCGACTATGCCACGCGCGCGAAGCGAGTCCAGCAAACAGCCGCGCACCAAGCCTTGTCGTCCGAAATCAGCCATTGATCGCGCGTCCGGCAGCATAATAGATGATCCGATGCAGCAGCCCGCCACCCTCGAACAACTCCGCCTCGCCAATGATGGCGCGGAGCACGTCCCCGCCGCTGTCTTGTCGCTGCTCGGGGACATCAGCGACGCGCTGCGGGATCTGCCATCCGGACAGGCCGGCGTTCGCATCCATGGCATCGAAGCGCTCGGACTCCTTTTGCATGCCGAAGGCGCGATCGGCGGCGTCGCGGCGCGATTTCTGGGTCGGCAATGTCGCGCCGTTCGGGCGATTCTCTTCGACAAGACCGCCGCGACAAACTGGTCGCTCGCCTGGCATCAGGACCGCACCATCTGCGTAAAACGGCGGATTGATGTCGAGGGCTATGGGCCCTGGACGACCAAGGGCGGCATGCAGCATGTCGCGCCGCCGTTTGAACTGCTCGCGCGCATGATAACGCTGCGCGTGCATCTGGATGATGTCCCGGCCGGAAACGCGCCCTTGCTGATCGCGCCCGGCTCGCATGCCGCCGGGCGCGTGCCGATGAAGGACTATGACGCCGTTGTGGACCGCTGCGGCATCTATGCCTGCCTCGCCAGCGCTGGCGATATCTGGGTCTATGCGACGCCGATATTGCATGCCTCGGAAGCGGCGGATGTCACCGGCCACCGCCGCGTCCTGCAGATCGACTATGCGGCGGAAGAGTTGCCCGGCGGGCTCGAATGGCTGGGCGTGTGATGCCCATGACCGACCCCCGCGCCCTCATCGACCGCCTGAACCTCGCCCCGCATCCCGAGGGCGGCTGGTACCGCGAGACCTGGCGTGGCCCGGCGGGCGCCGACGGCCGCGCGAGCGGCACGGCGATCCATTTCCTGCTCGAGGCGGGGCAAAGCTCGCACTGGCACCGCGTCGATGCCGAGGAAATCTGGCTGTGGCACGCCGGCGCCGCGCTCACCCTGTCGCTCGCCGCGACCGATGCCGATGCGCCCGCGCGTCACCGCCTCGGCCCCCACATCATCGCGGGCGAAGCGCCGCAGATCCGCATCCCCGCGCATCATTGGCAGGCCGCCCATGCGGATAAGGGCTGGGCACTCGTCAGCTGTATCGTCGTCCCCGGCTTCGACTTTGCGGGGTTCAGCCTGGCTCCGCCGGGCTGGGCGCCGGGCGGCTGACACAAAAAAGGGCGAGGCCCGGCGGCCCCGCCCCCTCTTGCGGATCCGGGCCGGCGCTTACCAGCCGATCGTCACGCCCGCGCGCGCGGCGGTCTTGCCGCGGCGGTTGAACCCCGACGCGACGCCGGCATTGAGCGCGACGTTCGGCGACAGCAGGAAGCCCATCTGCACCGACCCCGCATGCGCGCCATCGTAGGTGGCGACATTCGCGGTCAGGTTGAACTTCATGTCGGGCAGGAAGGCATTGCCGCTGAGCGCCGAAGCGACCGCGGTCGAGCTCGAGATGCGGTCGTCGAGAATGCCGATCTGCGCGTCGATCTGGTCCATCCGCGTCGCCAGCCCGTCGATCCGCGTCGACAGCGCATTGTCCGCCGCGATCCGCGCATTCATCTCGGCCGAGAGGCCCAGCGTCAGGTTGGTCGTTGCGGTTTCCTGGATCGCCAGCCGCTGCGACAGTTGCAGGTCGAACTGCTGGCGCAGCGCCGCCTCGGCGCTGATCGCCGCGCCGAGCTGGTCGACGTTGACCGCGTCGGTCCCCGCCGTGCCCGCCGCGACATGGGTCAGCTGGCGTTCGCCGCCGGCAAAGCCGATCGACACGCTGTTGTCACGCGTCGCGACCGACGCGCTGCCCAGCGCGACGCTGTTGGCGCCGGTCGCCGAGGCATTGGCGCCGATGGCGATATTGCCCGCGCCATTCGCCGTCGCGCCATTGCCAAACGCCACCGCCGAAGCCCCATTTGCCGCGCTGACATTGCCCAGCGCGATCGCGCCGTCGCCGACCGCGCTGTTGTTCGCGCCGATCGCCACCGCACCGGTGCCGGTCGCGATATTGGGATCGCCAATCGCCACCGCGCCATTGCCGTTGGCCTGATTTTCGAGGCCCAGCGACACCGCGCCTTCGCCGTTTGCCACCGTGCCCGAACCGCCCGCGATCGCGCCATTGCCCGTCGCGGTCGGCACCGCGCCGCCATCGTTGTTGCCGACGATATTGCCGGTCTGCGCGATCACCTCATCGACCCGCGCGAGCGCCATGTCGGCGGTCGTGTTGGCCTGCGAAGCGCTGGCCATGGCGGCCGCCGCATCGGCAATCGCCTGGTCGGCACTGCCCTGCGCCGCCGCCGAACCGGCCAGCGCCGTGTCGGCGGTCGCCTGCGCGGCATTGGCCGAGCTTTGCGCCGTCGCGGCATTCGCGAGCGCCGTATTCGCGGTGCCCTGTGCCGCCGCGGCGTCGGCGAGCGCGCTATCCGCCGTCGCCTGCGCCGTATCGGCCGAGGCCTGCGCCGTCGCCGCATTGGTCAGCGCCGTGTTCGCGGTGCCCTGCGCGGTCGCCGCATTGGCAAGTGCCGTGTCCGCCGTGCCCTGCGCCACATTGGCCGAAGCCTGCGCCGTGGCGGCATCGGCGAGCGCCGCATCGGCGGTGCCCTGCGCGGTGGCGGCGTTTGCCAGCGCGCTATTCGCGGTCGACTGCGCGGCATTGGCCGAGGCCTGCGCGGTCGCGGCATTGCCGAGCGCGGTGTTAGCCGTACCCTGCGCGCCCGCAGCGGCGGCCGGCGCGGTGTCGGCGGTGCCCTGCGCCGCGGCCGCATTGGCGAGCGCCGTGTCGGCCGTCCCCTGCGCCGTCGCAGCATTGGCGAGCGCGCTGTCGGCGGTCGATTGCGCCGTCGCTGCATTGGCAAGAGCGGTGTTGGCCGTCCCCTGCGCGGTGGCGGCATTGGCGAAGGCCGTATCGGCACGCGACTGCGCGGTGGCGGCATTGGCCAGCGCATTGTTCGCGATCGACTGCACCGAGGTCAGCTGGGACAGGTTCACCGCATCGGTCGCCTGCGTTCCGGCGGCGACGTTGGTCAGCTGGCGCTCGCTGCCCGCAGCGCCGAAGGAAACGCTGTTCGCGCGATCGGCAATCGCACCAAAGCCCAGCGCAACGCTGTTGTCCGCCGTGGCCGACGCAAGGCCTCCGATCGCGATAGCATTGGCGCCGGATGCTTGGGTCGACGTCGACCCCGGCGCTGCATTGGCATCGTAAGTGCCGATCGCAATTGCATTGTCTCCTTGTGCGGAGGCAAGTCCGCCAAGCGCAATGCTGCTATTTCCCTGTGCCGTCGCACCGATGCCGGCAGCCGTACTGCCGAGCCCGGTCGCTTCGGCTCCCGCGCCAAATGCAGTAGCGAAATCCGCGCCGGCCACAGCCGAGCCGCCGGCAGCGGTGGTGCTGAGACCATTAGCCCTGCTGAAATAGCCGAGCGCTGTCGCATTGGTGGCAGTAGCCTGCGACTCATTCCCGATCGCGGTGCTGACCAAGCCAGAAGCCCGACTGAACACCCCCATCGCCGTGCTGCGATTTCCAGTCGCCTGCGAATTCGCGCCCAGCGACGTGCTACTTGCACCTTCAGCGCGGCTGTTGTCGCCAACCGCCGTGCTCTGAACACCCTGCGCTTGTGCCAGCGTCCCCACGGCCGTGCTATCGATTCCCGAACCGTCGTGCGTCACCGAAAAGTTTGCCAGTGCTGCGTCGAGCTGCCCCTTATTTACGGCATCAGTTGCGAGCGCGCCTGCCGCCAAGCCGGTAATTTGTCGTCCGCCGACCTCAACGGCCCCGTCGCGGGTCGCGATGCTGCCATTACCCAGCGCGACCGAGTTGGCTCCAGAAGCGCTCGCGTTGTTACCTATGGCCAAGGCGTTGCTCCCCTGCGCAATTGGAGCCGCCCCGGTGGCATTGCTGGCGACCAGCACTGGATTGGCATAGCCCGCAAGCGCCGAATTCAACTGGCTCATTGTCACCGCATCATTATCGCCAACGCCATCGGCCAGATTCACGATCCGGCGCTTGAAACTATCCGCACCGACCGAGACGACATATTGTTCGGCAGCGACCGATCCAGCGCCCAGCGCCACCGAATAATTGCCCGCGCTGGCGTCCGATCCCGCACCAATCGCCAAGCTTCCAGCTGATGCGACGGAATTCCCTCCGATGGCCATCGAGTCCCCGCCGAAGGCATTTGCCTGATTCCCGATCGCAACGGAGGTCAGCCCCTCTGAATATGCCTGCGTTCCGATCGAGATGCTGCTTGACGCATAGGCTTGCTTGCCAATGGCGACTGCAAAATTGTTGACCGCGTTGGCCTGATAGCCGATGCCGACCGCACCGTCTCCTTGAGCATTGCTATCGGCGCCGACCGCGACCGAATAAATGGAGCGGCCAGCGGCGTTGCTGCCAACAGCGACGGCTCCCGTGTCGAGTGATAGCGCGCCAAGACCGACCGCAACGCCTCCCTCGCCTTCCACAGAGGCGACGCCGCCCACGGCAACGCCCCCGACCGCTATCGATGTCGCATTCTTGCCAACGGCCACGCTTGCGATCTCGGCGGCGTTACTGTCGGCGCCAATCGCCGTTGAAGCTGGAGCAGAGGCTCTCGCATTTGGCCCGCAAGCCAAGCTTGTGTCCCCCTGAAACGTAGGCTCGTCCGACGCGGCCCCGCCGTCGGTGTCCGCCGCATCCGCCACGCCGTCATTGTTCGTATCCAGCAGACATTCCGCCGCCATCGCCGGCATCGCGGTCATGCCCACGACGAGCGCAGCCGCACACAACGAACCGCGCAGCGCGGTCCGAACCCGAATAATCATAAGAAAAGCCCCTGCTCCCCTCGGCAAAGAATTTGCCGATACTTGGTCCGCCGGAAATCGGACACGCTTCGTCAACAGAAAAACAACCATATTCCATCGCTTTATGGCATATGACTGTTCGATTACGCAGCGCCGCCGATGCCGCTCGACATCCCTCCCGCCCGCCGCTAATCTCCGCCGCATCCCCGGGGAGCCTGTGTGTGGAAACAGGTTGAGAGCGGAACATCCCGCGACCCGTCGAACCTGATCCCGGTAATACGGGCGGAGGGAGGGTCGGCGTTCCACCCGAAAGCCAAATGGGGGGGAATCCGTCTTTTGCTCCGACACCAAACGGAGCGACTGCACATGGCCGACATCGACGCGAAATTCGAAAACTCCACCCCCATCGGCGTCACCACCGGCCCGATCCGCGGCAGCCGCAAGATCCATGTCGCGACCCAGACCGGCAGCGGCATCCGCGTCGCGATGCGCGAGATCGACCTCGACCCGCATTCGGGCGAGCCGCCGGTGCGCGTCTATGACACGTCGGGGCCCTATACCGACCCCAATGCCAGCATCGACATCGCGAAGGGCCTCGCCGAACTCCGCCGCGACTGGATCCGGGGTCGCGGCGACGTCACCGAGGTCGCCCAGCGCGAGGTTCGCCCCGAGGATAACGGCCAGCTCGGCCCCGATCGCAGCGGCGGCGTCCCCGCCTTCCCCAACGTCAAGAAACAGGTCCTCCGCGCCAAGCCTGGCGCGAACGTCAGCCAGATGCACTATGCCCGCCGCGGCATCATCACGCCCGAGATGGAATATGTCGCCGAGCGCGAGAATCTCGGCCGCGCCCGCCTGTCCGAATATCGGCGCGACGGCGAAAGCTGGGGCGCCAGCATCCCCGACTATGTCACCCCCGAATTCGTCCGCGACGAGGTCGCGCGCGGCCGCGCGATCATCCCCAGCAACATCAACCACCCCGAATCCGAGCCGATGGCGATCGGCCGCAATTTCCTGGTCAAGATCAACGCCAATATCGGCAACAGCGCGGTCGCGTCCGACGTCGCCAGCGAGGTCGACAAGATGGTCTGGTCGATCCGCTGGGGCGCCGACACCGTCATGGACCTGTCGACCGGCCGCAACATCCACGACACGCGCGAATGGATCATCCGCAACTCGCCCGTCCCGATCGGCACCGTCCCCATCTATCAGGCGCTGGAAAAGGTCGGCGGCATCGCCGAGGATCTGACGTGGGACATCTTTGCCGACACGCTGATCGAACAGGCCGAACAGGGCGTCGATTATTTCACCATCCACGCCGGGGTCCGCCTCCCCTATGTCCCCCTCGCGGCCAAGCGCATGACCGGCATCGTGTCGCGCGGCGGCAGCATCATGGCGAAATGGTGCCTCGCGCATCACAAGGAAAGCTTCCTCTACGAACGCTTCGACGAGATTACCGAGATCATGAAGGCCTATGACGTCGCCTACAGCCTCGGCGACGGCCTCCGCCCCGGCAGCATCTATGACGCGAACGACGAGGCGCAGTTCGCCGAGCTCTACACGCTGGGCGAGCTCACCAAGCGCGCCTGGGCGCAGGATGTGCAGGTGATGATCGAGGGGCCGGGCCATGTCCCGATGCACAAGATCAAGGAGAATATGGACAAGCAATTGGAAGCGTGCGGCGAGGCGCCCTTCTACACGCTCGGGCCGCTCACCACCGACATCGCGCCGGGATACGACCATATCACCAGCGGCATCGGCGCCGCGCAGATCGGCTGGTACGGCACCGCGATGCTTTGCTACGTCACGCCGAAGGAGCATCTCGGCCTTCCCGACCGCGACGATGTGAAGGTCGGCGTCGTCACCTATAAACTCGCCGCCCACGCCGCCGACCTCGCCAAGGGCCACCCCGCCGCGCAGGTCCGCGACGATGCGCTGAGCAAAGCCCGCTTCGAATTCCGCTGGCGCGACCAGTTCAACCTGTCGCTCGACCCCGACACCGCCGAGCAATATCACGACCAGACGCTCCCCGCCGAAGGCGCGAAATCGGCGCATTTCTGCAGCATGTGCGGCCCCAAATTCTGCTCGATGAAAATCAGCCAGGAAGTCCGCGACTTCGCCAAACTGCAAAATCAGGACAGCGCCGGCTTCATCGCGGCGGAAGAGGCCGAGAAGGGCATGGCGGAAATGAGCCAGGTCTATGAGGATAAGGGGCGCGAGCTGTATATGGGCGCGGGTGGTCGGGAGCATGATTGAGAGATAATATTGGGGGGGGGGGGGAGCTAATGGCCAAAATTTCCGAACGAAAGAAGATCGACAACTATTTGTCGGCACAAGATCACGGGTTGCGTGACTATTTTCGGCTTATTCCCGAGCTATTGGATAAAATTTCCAGTAGCGAACCTGCGCTTGCATATTGTTTTCAGCGGATTGAAATGGCCCAACGAGTGGGATTGTACGCCCTTTTGATGCGAGAATATCGGACCAATAGCGCGCTTGCTTGGGAAGCTGTTGATAGGGTCGACATTACGCGCAAATCTTTTCCCAGCCTCTTTAAAACGATCTCTGGAAAACAATTGCCCGGAAATTTTCGAGATATGATCGTGCCCGCAGAAAAGGTGCGTGACGCAATCATGCATGGCCGAAGCGAAACCAAAGCCCAGATTCACCAAGCGATCCTGCAATGTCTGAAATATGCTGTCGCTCTTAATGGCCAGTTTCAGGAGAAGTGTGCGTTCAAGCCGTTTGGCCCCCTACGCGGCGTGACATCGAAAAAAGGGAGTCCGCAATTGAGTGAGAAGATATCTCACGCAGTTCTGGCTGGACTCAAGATCTCGTCCGCCGAGAGCTGAGAAGCAACGCAGGATACGACGAAGCAAATATCAAGCCTCTTCCATCCCTCACCGCCCCGGATCGGAAAACAGTCGCACATAGGGCGCATATTGATACACCCGGTACCGCTCCTGCCCGGTAATCTCGACCAACAAGTCCGCATCCACAAACCGCTGGATCAAGTTGCGTGCAGCCTGAAAGCTGATCCCGAGCCGCTCGGCCGCCTGACTGACGCTGATGAATGGCGTTCGATAAAGCGATTCGAGGATACGCAACCCGCTGCCCGCTCCCCGCCCGAACCCGTCGGTGATCAATTTTCGGTCGCGCTCGCGCCGCGCCACGATCGCACGCGCGGTGTCGGTCGCTTCTAGGCTCACGGTCGCGACGCCTTCGAGGAAGAATTTGATCCACTCTTCCCATTCGCCCCGATCACGAACCGCCTGCAGCAATTCGTAATAACGTGCGCGATGCCGCTTGAAATAATAGGACAGATAGAGAACCGGCTTGATCAGAATTTCCGCTTCGCAGAGCAGAAAGGTGATCAGCAGTCGCCCCACTCGTCCGTTGCCGTCAAGAAAAGGGTGAATCGTCTCGAATTGTGCATGGATCAGTCCGATCTTCACCAGCGGCGGCAGCCTGTCGCGGGCATGGACGAATTTCTCAAGGTCGGAGAGCAGCCGCTCCACTTCGTGCGGCGGCGGCGGAACGAAGATCGCTTCATTCAGGGTTGAGCCGCCCGGCCCGATCCAGTTCTGGCTGCGGCGAAGCTCTCCGGGGCTCGCCTGATTTCCGCGCACGCCATTCAGCAGACGGTGATGGATTTCGCGGATAAGCCGGACCGATACCGGCAGTTCGCCGAGCCGTGCCAACCCGTGGTTCATCGCATCGACATAGTTCAACACCTCATCGACGTCGCTCGGATGACGCGTATCGTTGATCGCCGCCTCGGCTTCCAGCAGGTCGTTGAGCGAGGACTGCGTGCCCTCGATCTGGCTCGAAAGCACGGCTTCCTTGCGCACATACATGAAGACGAACAGATCGGCATCGGGCAGCGTCTGGATCGATCCGTCAAGCCGCCCAAGCGCCCTGTCCGCGCGCGATAGCAGCGTATGGAGTTCGTCGTCCCATATAATCGGCGGCTCGGGCGGCAACGGATTGGGTATAAACGCAGCATAATGCGCTGGTTGGCGCACATATTGTCCCGCACGCTGGCTTTTTGGGTTCACGTCGCTTTCTCACTCTATCAAGCTGAGGTTGACTTAGCCACTCATGAGCCCTCTAACGCAAGACACGGTTGAATTAAAGGTCGACTCTCCCTTTAAGTCAAGTGTAAGTTGAATCAGATAACGACGTATCAGCTAGCGCAATGCTGGCTTGCATACCTCCTTGATTGAAGCCAGCCGTCGGAAAGCCGACGAGCGGCGAACGACCTGATGGTAACGTCGCGCGCCTATTCCTGCTACACTCCCGCCCATGCGCGCCCGCAACCCGCTCTACATCATGGCCAAGCCGCCGCCCGAGGTGCAGGCGGCGATCGCCACGCTGCCGCGCAACGATCCGTCGCGCGGGCCCGACCTGCTCCATGTCACGCTGACCTCGCTCTACGACCTGCACCATGTGCCGCCCGACTGGCTGCCCGCGACCATCGCCGCGCTCGACAGCTTCGTCGCGGCCCCCTCTCCGCTCGCCTTCGACCGGATCGAGAACCGCAAGGCCGTGACGCTGCGCTCCCGCGATCCGCTGGCCGAGGCGCGGGCGTTCCAGAGGGCGCTGGTGAACCATCTGCTGCGCGAAAAGGCGCCGATCATGGACGGCACCACCCCCGAACCGCATATCACGATCAACTATCGCGGCGACCGCCTGAACGCGCAAAAGATGCCGCCGATCGGCTGGACGGTCGACGAGATCATCCTGACCGAAAGCATCGTCGGCAAGACCACCCATGTCGAACATGGCCGCTGGCCGCTCCGCGCGGCGGCGTCCTGACGGTTGGCGGCGGTTTTGGGGAGGTTGACGGACATGTACCTGGTCGTCCGCACGCGCGCCTGTGGATATTTCGGCGGGAGATGCTAGAAGCGGGGCAAGGCCGAACGGCAACACGGGGGAGGAAATATGGGTCGCATCACCATGATGATCGCAGGCACGCTGACGGCGACGCTCGCGCTGCAGGCGGCGCCCGCGCGGGCGCAATATATGCCGCACCTCGACCCCAATCTCTATATCCTCGCGACGATGGGCTATGGCGGCGGCGCCAATCCGTGCATGACCGGCACGCCGATGTCGGACGCCAAGATCGCCGAGGCGCGCGCGCCGTCGCTCGCGACGATGCAGGGCTATTTCACCGCCGCACAGGGCGGCAAGCCCAAGAGCGCCGCCTTCCACCTCGACAAGAAGGCCAAGTGGCAAGCCGGCGGCACCAGCGCGGGGCAGCTCGACATCGACCGCCAGGCCGATCCGCTCGCCGCCCCCGGCCGCACGCTCGACCCCGAACCGCTGCGTTTCTATCGCGGCGGCACGGGCGCGACCGCGCTCGGCCAATGGGCGGTGCTCGGCGTCGATGGTCAGGTCGCGGGGGTCTATACCGGCTTCTTCACGCGATCGAACAAGCAATGGAAATTGCGCGAACTCACCGTCACGACCGCCGACGAGGCCGTCGAGCCGGCCTCGCAATATTGCGGCAAGCCCGGCGACGTGATCGAGCATCGCCTGACCTCGACGAAGAATTGGCGCGAGAGCGCGCAGAAGAATGTCGACGAGGCACAGGCCAAACTCGACACCGCGATCGTTCAGGTCGCCGCCGCCGAAGCCGCCCTCGCCACCGACCCGAAGCGCAGCGGAACCGCCGCGCTCCTCCGCACCGCCAAGGCCGATCAGGCCAAATGGACCAAGCAGCTCGAAAAGCGCGAAAAGAACCTTGCCGACGCGCTCGAAAAATCGGCCGAGGCGCAGAAGGACGCCGACGAAATCAAGCGCCTGACCGGTCCCGCGCGCCATGCGCAGGCCTTCCGCATCCCTGCGGAGGCGGAAGCGGCGGAGAAGCCTGCGGCGGCAAACTGACCCCGCGACGCGAAGGGCGGAACCCTGCCGCCGTTCGCGGGTCTATCGGGCAAAGGCCATCCCATGTCGCACGCCTCGAACATCGTCCATTGCACCGGCCCTGCCGACCCGCACGCGCTCGACGGCATTTCGCGGCGGAACCGCAGCGGCGACCTCGACAAGCTTTGCCCGGTCTGCGCGGGCTATGGCCAGTGGAACACCCAGATCGACCTTATCAGCCACCGCTCGATCCGCCACGCCTGTCCCAAATGCGACGGGCGCGGCTGGATCGAGACGGGCGACGACATGGTCCCCTCGCCCGACATCACCCGCGAACCCGGCGCCCCGCCGCGCTGGACGGTGCGCCTCGACCCGTCCGACGACAGGGAGGGCGACGACCGTGGGGGCGACGACCGCAAGTGAAACCGGCCTGCCCGGACAAAGCGCGCCAAATCAATCGACTGGAACCATGCCGACGGAACTCCGCCGGCGCTCGCGGGTCTATCCTTCATGGTGGGGGCCAGCGATGCCCGGCCTCCGGTCCGGCGTCGACCAACGGAGTGATGCCGATGAACCGCCTGACGATCCTGCCCCTCGCCGCCGCGACCGCGATGCTCGGCGCCTGCGCCTCGACGGGGGGCTATGCCTCTTCGTATGACGACGGCGGCTATGGCTATTACGACCGCGGCTACCACGACCGCTATGGCAATTACGACTATAACCGGCCCGATCCGAACCGTGGCGGCTATTATGCCGACGATTATTATCGCAGCGACCGCCGCTACAAGGAACGCCGCCTGTCGTCGGGCGACCGCGTGTATCGCGGCCGCAACGGCCAATATTATTGCCGCCGCAACGACGGCACTACGGGGCTCATCGTCGGCGGCGTCGTCGGCGGCATCGCCGGCAACGTCATCGCCCCGGGCGACAGCGAGACGCTGGGCACCGTGCTCGGCGCGATCGGCGGCGCGGTTGCCGGGCGTGCGATCGAACGCAGCGGCAACAACGATGTGCGTTGCCGCTAGGGCGGGAAATCCGGGTCGCCGCGTTCGCTGGTGCGGGCGCGGCGGGCTCAGCCCTCGGGGGTCGCAGCCGACACCGGCCGCCAACGCCAGATCAACAGCAGCAGCGCGGTCAGGATGAAGATCGCAAAGACCGACAGCATCCACGCGTTGACATACCATTGTTCGCCCCACTCGAACTCGCCGCCCATGATCCGCTGCCAGCCGCGAAAATGCTGCGCAGATGCCACCGCGAGGCCGAACAGCGCGAAGATCGCCGACAGATATCGCACCAGCCAGTGCGCGGGGTCGGGCAGCATCAGCAGCAGCCCCAGCGCGCCGATCATCGTGCGCTGCACCCGGCAATAGGGGCATTGATAGACCAGCCCGGTCAGGTCGACGGTCCAGGTCAGCAGCGCGAGCACGATCGCCGCTGCCCCCACCGCGCGGCGATGCCGCAGCAACAGATCGGGTATATCGTTCAGCATGTCATCCTCCCCTTTGCCCCGGCATCCCCCAGCCGGCCCCCGGCGTCAAGCGGGGGGCGTTACGCGGGTCGGCATCAAGCCGCCGGTTTCAGCCAATTGTAGAGGAAGTCCTGAATTGCGTCGCCATAATGGCGGTCGGTGTCCGCCGCGACATCGTAGAGCAGCCGCTTGCCCGCGGGCCATAGACCCTGCGGCAGTTTGAGCGTCGCGCCGTCATAGAGGCGGATCATATCGCGAAACGGTGCCCAGCGGTTGCCCGCGTTCGACTGCCGCCATTTCTCGGTGAGCATCGCCTGCCCCGCCGCGCGCAGGCGCTTGTGCAAGATCTCGTTCTTCGCTGGGTCGCGGGCATAGATGGTGACGAGCGTGGCCCAGCCCGCCGCCTCGGGCTTTTCCCATTCACTCCGCCACATCGCGACCAACGCGCGGGCAAAGCTCTGCATCATCCCCGGCGGGGTCGTAACCGCGGTCCTGCTGGCCCCGTCCCGCTTATCGCCGGGCTTGCCGTCGGGGCCGAGGCGGGTCAGCTCGATCACGCGGTCCTTCGGAAAGGCGAATTCCTCGAGCAGGTCGATCTCGCCCGCATCCAATTTGCCGTCGCGGCGCAGGTAGGCGATCACCAGCCTGACCTCATCCTCGCCCACATAAGTGCGATGGAGCGACGGGTTCCTGGCATCCTTCACCGCCGCCCAGCCGGTCAGCAGCGCGAACACCTCGGGCGACGCGACCGCGGCATCGTCGAGCGGCCGCGCATAGGCCGCCTGCCAGTCGGTCGCGGGCAGCCCCTCGACCGGGGCGATCGTGCCGCCGGTCTGGGCAAAGGCGGCGGCGGCAAGGGTGAAGAGCGCGGTCAGCGCGAACAGCAAACGGGTCATGACGTCTCCATCGCGACCCGGCCCCGGCCTACCAGCATCGCCGCCGCTCGCGCAAGCCCGAAGCGCGGCGCTTTCAACGACTTGGCCCACGCTGTCCCCACCCGTGCGAAACCCGATGACATAGCGCGCGTGCCGCCCGAGCATCACTCCGGTGCCTACGCCGGCTCTACGACCTCCATCGCCGCCGCCCGCTCGATCGCCGCGCGCCAGCCGGGTTCGACCGCCAGCCCGAAATGCTCGGCCAGCGCCGCCGCGATTTCGTCGGCCGACAGAATATGCTGCTCGGCCTCGCGGCCCGGCCGACGGATCGTCAGCCGGTTGTTTCCCAGCGCATAACGCGCCTCGGCGGTCGTGCGCGCGACCATCAGCTGGTGGGTGAAATGCGAAGCCGGGTGCGTCGCGGTATACCAGTTGCCGACCTCATAATCGATCGCGGGCGGCTCCTGATGCTCGAAGTCATAAAGCGCCGTCCAGGTGCCGGCCAGGTCGGCCTCGAGCCGCGACACCGCGCCCATCGGTACGATGCGATAGCGTTCGTGCGGGGTCGACTGGATGTCGCCCGAGTCCAACGCGAGCGGCCCCAGCGGCACCGCCGATCCAAAACCGACGTCGACCAGCCATGGCCGGCCGCCGAGCATCACATGCGTCATCTGATGCGTGCGCGGGGTCGGCGGTGCCTCGTCGGGCTGCATCCAGCGTACCCGCGCGATCCGCCCCTCGGCATCGAACCCGATCGCGCGCAGTACACGCAGGAACAGGCTGTTCTGCTCAAAGCAATAGCCCCCGCGCCGCGCATCGATCAGCTTGGCATCGACCGCCGCGGGATCGAGGTCGACCCCCTTGCCGGTCAGCGGGTCGAGCGCCTCGAACGGGATCGCGGCGACATGCGCCGCCTGCAGCGCCGCGAGCACCTCCCAGGTCGGCGCAAGCGGTCCGTCATAACCGATCCGCGCGCAGTAGCGCGGCAGGTCGACGAGGGGCGGGGCGGCGTCGTTCATGGGCAAATCTCCGGTCGGCGAATCAACGGCCGCCCTTATGGAAGCTCAACCGCGGTTGAGATCAAGCCGCGTGATCAAGCCCGGGCCAGGTCGTCATTTCTTGACGCGCCACTCGCGCATATAGGCCGATTCCTCGCCATATTTCTTGCCCTGCGCCGTCGCCTGTTCGGCGAGCTCCTCGTCGGTCGAGGCGCGGGCGCGATCCTGCTTGATGAGCGTGTCGCGGCGGATCGGGATCAGCTGCGCGATCGGCGTGCCCGCCGGCAGCACATGTTCGCCGACCGGCCCGGTCCAGGCAAAGGGCAGGTTCACCGTCGTGTCGAAACGGTCGCAATCGACAAAGCCCGAAAAGCAGGTGAAGGGCAAATCGGGGCGGCTCAATGGCTGCACGAACAGCACCGAATAACCATCGGGCACCTTGATCCGCCAGGGGTTGATGAATTTGAGCGGCATCACGCTTTCGAACGGCGGTTCGGGGGCGCCGATCTGCGCCGGGTGATGCTGTTCGAGCGGCTGGAACGGCACGCCTTCGGCCCAGCCCATCCGGATCGAAACCCGATCCTCGGGCACGACGATCAGCACATCGAAGGGCAGCGGGATCACGAAGCCCAGCGAAAAGGCGTCGGTCATCGGCAGGCACGCCTTGGCGGTCATCGCGGGCAGCCCATTTTCATAGGTCATGCCCATTTCGCGGTTCAGCCGCTTGAACCAGTCGGGGGCGAAGCGGATCGCGCGCTCGGGGGGCGGGATCGTGCCGGCCAGCGCGGGGTCGCACAGGAATTCGATCACCGGTGCGCCCGCGTCGGTTGCGGGTGCCGACACGGGCGCGCTCGCCGTCCCCGTCGCGCCCAGACCGAAGCTCACCTTATACCCGCTCATTCTGCCGTCCTTTCGCCCACCGCATCTCAATAGGCATTGCGTTCGCGCCTGAGCTTGGCCGTCCCATTCTTCCAGTCGATCTCGGCGGTCGGCTCGTCGGGCTTGTCGACGGTGAAGAGCTCATAGATGACGCCGCCGTCGGCCTGGGTGCTTTCGATCACGCGCGCCGGGACAAAGCGGTCGGGCGCGACGTCGGCGGCGGCGCGCACCGCGGCGGGTGCATCGGCCCAGGCGATGTCGCGCTGGATTTCGACGACGCGATAGAGCCCGCCCTCGTCGATCACGTCGAGCTCGACCTCGCTCCCGTCGCCGCGCGCGCCCTCGACGTCGTAAAAGACCATGCCGTCGCGCGCCTTGCGCTGCGCCTTGGCGATCTCGATGTCGGGCACCGCGGCGAGCACCACCTCGCGCACGCCTTCGGGCAGGTCGGCGGCGGCGACGGGGGCAATCTCGGACTTCGGGCCATCGGGCAGGACCGCGCTGCCGGCCTCGGCCTCCCCATCACCAGCCTGCCCGCATCCCGCCAGCGCCAGCATCGCCGCCGCCATCATCCCCGCCTTGAATCCCACGACCCGTCTCCCGCGATTTACCGGGCGCATTCTTATCGCGGGCATCGCCCCAAGTCGACGGGCGCATGACCGATTCGACACGCCCACGCAATTGGAACATAATAAGAACATTGATCCGATTCGGAGGCAGTATATGGCACCCAATTTCCGCTATTTCCTGGGCTTTCAGGTTCCCGCCGATCGCGCCGGATGGCTCGCGCGGCACCTGCCGCCGCTGCCCGGCGACCTGTTTACCGGCCTCAGCCCGCATCGCTATCATCTGACGCTGTGCACGATCGCCGAGACGCAGCTGCCGCATCCCTTCCTACGCCAGCGGGTCGCGCGGGCGCTGTCCGACACCTTGCCCGCTGCGGCGGCGATCCCCTTCGGCCGCATCGTCGCGCGCGACGCCGGGGTCGAACTCGTCACGGCGGGCGGCATCGGCGCGATTCGCGGCCTCTATGACGCGCTGGTCGCGCGCCTCGCCGGCGAAGACATCGCCCCGCTGCATCGCAAGTCGGGCCTACGCCCGCATGTCACGCTCGGCTATGGCGATGCCGGTTTCGACCCCGTGCCGCTGGCGTGGAACTGGACCCCGCGCGAGCTCGTCCTCGTCGAAAGCCATATCGGCCACCGCCGCCATCGCCGGCTGCTGGGCTGGGCGCTGCCCGCCCCCGCGCAAGCGCTGTTCGACTTCATGGCCGACGAGCTGCCGCCCGTTCGGCGCGCGGCCTAGCTTTCGAGTGTATGTTCGAGCGTGATCTCGCAATCGAGCAGCTTCGACACCGGGCAGTTCATCTCGGCCTCCTTGGCGAGCTTCTCAAACTCCTCGGCCGAAATGCCCGGGACCTTGGCGGTCAGCGTCAGCGCCGAACTCGAAATCTCGAACCCGCCCTCGACGGCATCAAGGGTCACCGCCGCACTCGTCTCGAGCGTGTCGCCGCTATAGCCGGCGCGCGCCAGCCCGAAGGACAGCGCCATGGTAAAGCACGCAGCATGCGCCGCCGCGATCAGCTCCTCGGGGTTCGTCCCCGGCTGCCCCTCGAAGCGTGTGCCGAAACCATAGGGCTGCTTGTCGAGCACGCCCGATTTGGTCGTGATCGCCCCCTTGCCCTCCTTGCCGAAACCTTCGTAGCGGGCGGATGCGTGATTGACGGTCATATCTGTCTCCTTGGACGGGAAGGGCGGCGGGACTCGGGATCGCCGAATCAGGCGGCGACCAGGCTACGCCGTGCGCCCACCCGCTTCCACGCCTTTTCGTGGAAGAAGAAGGCGATCGCGTTGATGCAGGGCTCGACGATCGCGATCCCGCCCGCGAGCGCAACCGACCCGGTCATGGCATAGGCCACACTGAACCCGATCGTCAGGTGCAGCGACAAATAGGTCAGGGTCTTGGCGAGGTCGGTCGGCATCACTGGGCTCCGGTTGGACGATACTCCCCAACTAAGAATCATTCGCAACAAATGCCAGTGCGGCCCTTCACTCACTCTGATCGATTTATCGGGAAGAAGAAGGGTGCCCGGCGCGTCCGCGCAGCCGCGCCGGCATTGCTGCAAACGATGTATTTACCCTCTTGTTTTGCGGCGATCTTTCGCGGACATCCAAGCGAGGATCGCTGTCTTGCGAAACGGTCGCGGGGGCACAACGGGGATAAGGACGAATGGCGAATTTCGACGGCGGCGCGACCGATGATATCTATGTCGGCGGCGATGCGAACGACGATATCAAGGGCAATGGCGGCAACGACCGGCTGACCGGCGGCGGCGGCAATGATGTCATCGACGGCGGCGCGGGCACCGACTTTGCGGTCTTTTCAGGGCTGCTCAGCGATTATCGCTTCATCTGGGATCCGGCCACACAGCGGCTGATCGTCGCCGATCTTCGCCCGGGCTCGCCCGACGGGGCCGACATCGTCACCAGCATCGAACGCTTCCAGTTCAGCAACGTCACGATCAATCTGAATCAGGCGCTCGCCCGCGCGGTCGCCCCGATTCAGGGCACGGCGGGCGACGACAGCATCTCGCCCACGGCCGCACCCGCAGGACAGGCGAGGCCGGGCGGCCTCGCCGACCTCGTCAAGGCCGGCAATGGACAGGACATGGTCGACGGCGGCGGCGGCAACGACTTTCTCTATGGCGAGGCCGGGAATGACGTGCTCGCCGGCGGCGACGGCGCCGACCGGCTTGATGGCGGCGACGGCGACGACACGCTCTATGCGGGACTGCTGTCGCCGGCTTTCAGCAAACCGGTGGGACTCAATCCTTTCATCCCTCCGCTCCTCGACACCGGGACGGCGGTCGACACGCTGATCGGCGGAGCCGGCAACGATCGGATCTTTGCGGGCTATGGCGACCATGTCGACGGCGGCAGCAACGATGCCGCAGGAGATATCCTCTATATCAGCTTTCAGGGCGCCACCACCGGCGTCAGCTTCGACGCCCGCCTCGCGACGCAGACGATCGGCGGCGGCACGATCACCGGCATCGAAGTGGTCGAATGGCTAGAGGGCAGCAATTTCGACGATACGCTGATCGCGGGCACCGACTTGAGGCCGATTTTCGGAATGGGCGGCAACGATCATATCGTCGCGCTGCCCGACGCCGGCAGTCTCTATGGTGGCGACGGCAACGACCTCATCGATGCGCGCGGCAGCCAATATTCGTCGCTCATCGACGGCGGCAATGGCGACGATACCATCCAGGCCAACAGCAATGGACACCAAGTTGTCTATGGCGGCGACGGCAACGACATCATCTATGGCAATCATCGGATTTACGGCGGCGCGGGTAACGACCGGATCTTCGTGCAATCCTCGGTCTATCAGCAGGAATTCCGCGGCGGCGATGGCGATGACGTCATCACCGTCGAACTCGGCTTTGCCCAATTTTCCATGCTCCAGGGCGATGCCGGCAACGACACCATCATCGGCGGGGTCAGCAACGAACGGATAGAGGGCGGCGCGGGCGACGACCTGCTCATCGGCGGCGGTGGCAACGGCGACCGCGCCTTCTATTCGGGCCGGATGAGCGACTATCGCTTCATCAACGACAGCGCGAGCGGCCAGTTGATCGTCATCGACATGCGGCCCGGGTCGCCCGACGGCACCGACGTCTTGCGCACGATCGAGCAATTCCAGTTCCTCGACGGGGCGCGGTCGATGGCGCAGGTCTTGGCGGTCGCGGTGGCACCGACACAGGGAACCGCCGGCAATGACAGCATCTCGGCGACGAGCGCGCCCGCGGGGGTCGCGCCGACCACGGCGCAGGCCGATATCGTCTATGGCAATGACGGCAACGACAGCATCGACGGCGCCGGCGGCAACGACTGGCTGTACGGCGGCGCAGGCACCGACCATCTGACCGGCGGCGCAGGCAACGACCATATCGTCGGCGGCGACCATCTTCCGCAGCCCGCCCCTTGGGCCGGCGACCGCGCCATCTACAGCGGCACCCTGACGGACTATGCGGTCAGCCGCGACCAGGCGACGGGCATCGTCACCGTCCGCGACCTTCGCCCCGGCTCGCCCGACGGCACCGACACGCTCGAGGGGATCGAGGTGCTCGGCTTCGCCAACGGCAATTATCTTGTCGAAGCGGTGCTCAGCGGCCATGCCATCCCTTCGACGCTTTTCGAAGGCAGCGACGGCGACGATATTTTCCAAGGCAGCGAAGGCTTCGACCGGGCCATCGGCGGCGCCGGCGACGATATCCTCTATGGCAATGGTTCCGCCGATATCCTGATCGGCGGCTCGGGCGCCGACACGCTCGACGGCGGCGCCAGTTCGGACCGGCTCTATTCGGCCGACGAATCGCCACGTGAATTCTATGCCCCGGGCGTCAGCGAAGCCTATGTCGCGCCGCTGCTCGACACCGGCAGCAAGGTCGACACGCTACGCGGCGGCGCAGACGACGATGATTTCTTCGCGGGCTATGGCGACCATGTCGACGGCGGCAGCCACGGCAATTACGGCGACCGGCTCTACCTCAGCCTGATGGGAGCGAGCAGCGGCGTGACCGCCGACTTCCGCCAGTCCACGCTCGTCATCGGCGGCGGGACGATCACCGGGATCGAGACGGTGCCGTGGATCGAGGGCAGCAATTTCGACGACGATATCACCGCGTCGAACGGCAACGGCAGCAGCGGCTGGGACGTCGTCTTCGGCATGGGCGGCAACGACCGGATCGTCGCGGGCGGTTCCACCGCGACGATCTTTGGTGGCGAGGGCAATGACCGGATCGATGCGCGCGCCAGCCTCAACCTCTATCTCGTCGATGGCGGCACCGGCGACGACCTGATCGAGGCCGCATCGCACATCAACACGCGGGTGCGCGGCGGTGAAGGCAATGACGTCATCCATGCCGGCGGCGCGACCTGGGGCGACGCCGGCAACGATATCATCCATGTCGAGCTGTCGATCTACAACGCCGACGTCCATGGCGGCGAGGGCGACGACCAGATCTTCGCCCCCGCGGCCGGCTATGCCACCACCCCGCCCATCCTCTATGGCGACGGGGGCAACGACGGGATCACCGGCGGCGGCGGCGACGACCGGATGAACGGCGGCGCGCGCAACGACACCCTCATCGGCGGCGGCGGCAACGACCTCGCCATCTACACCGGTCGCCGCAGCGACTATCGCATCGCCTGGGACCCGACGGGTCAGCAATTCATCCTCACCGACCTGCGGCCCGGCTCACCCGACGGCACCGACGTCGTCAGTGGCGTCGAACGCTTCCAGTTCAGCGACGGCATTCGCCAGGCCACCGCGCTCCCCGCGATCGCAGTCAAGCCGATCCAGGGTACGGCGGGCGACGACCTGATCACGCCCACCAGCGCCCCAGCGGGACAGGCGATGCCCGGCGCGCAGGTCGACGTGATCTATGGCGGCGCCGGCAACGACACGTTGCAGGGCGGCGGCGACGACGACTGGATGTATGGTGGCACCGGCGACGACAATTATATCATCGAGGATGCCGGCGATCATATGGTCGAACGCGCCGGCGAAGGCGTCGACACCGCCAAGACCGCGACGGTCGACCTCGTACTCGGCGACCATGTCGAAAACGGCATGCTCAAGGGCACGCTGGTGCTCGCGATCACCGGCAATACGCTCGACAATGATCTGCGCGGCAATGGCGCGGCGAACGTCATCACGGGCGGCGGGGGCGCCGATCAGCTGACCGGGGGCGGCGGCGCGGACATCTTTAAATACCTTGCGGCCGCCGATTCGACGATCGATCTTCCCGGCCGCGACACCATCTTCGATTTCTCGCAGCTCGCCGGCGACCGCATTGACCTGGCCGGCATCGACGCCGACGGCAATGCCGCCAACGGCGACAGCGTCTTCGCCTTCATCGGCGACGGTGATTTCACGATGGTCGCGGGCCAGCTGCGCTCGGTCTATGACGGGACGAATACGACGGTCTTCGGCGACATCGATGGCGACGGCAATGCCGATTTCGCGATCACCCTGTCGGGCGAGATCAGCCTGACGGGAACGGACTTCTACCTCTGATCCCGGCGCCCTTCCCTTCCGGGGGAAGGGCGGTCAGCGCGCCCGCGCTACCCCGGCCTTGTCGAGCTCGGGGCCCAGCCGCCCGGTCAGCCACAGCGCCCACATCCTGAAATCGGCGGCGAGGCTCCACAGCGGATAGGTGAAGGTCGCGGGCCGGTTCTTCTCGACCCCGAAATGTGCGACCCAGGCGAAGAAATAGCCCGCGAGCGGCAGCGCGACCAGCCAGCCCCAGCGCCCCGTAAACAGCGCCGCGACCGCGATCAGCACGACCAGGCTGGTGCCGACGTAATGGAGCGCGCGCGTCGACGCCTTGCTGTGTTCGCGCAGGTAAAAGGGCCAGAATTCGGCGAAATTCGTATAGAGCCGCGACATCGCGGCAGGATGGGGCCGCCGCCGGGCCTGGTCAAGCCCGGCAGCGCGCGCGGGTCAGAGCCCCGAACCGCCGAGCTTGTAGGTCAGCTGCAGGAACACGCTGCGCCCGACGCTGTCGTACCAGCTGGTGTTGTAATAGGGATAGGCCGACCAGGTTGGGTCCTTCACCGGCTTGGTGTCGAACAGATTCCGGATCGTCAGCGACCCGCGCATATGATCGGTGAAATCATATTGCAGCGTCGCGTTGAACAGATAGCTCGCCTTGATGAACGCGTCCTCGTCATAATTGGGCAGCTTGCCGAGACGGGTGCCCGACACGGTGAGCAGCAACCCGTCGCTCGCCCAGCTGATGCTGCCGTTCGACTTGTCGCGCGGCAGATAGAAGCCGCTGTCGAACGCCAGCTTGTTCTCGACCGGATCGCCCGGATATTGCTGGAAGCTGTGCTTGAACACATGGCTGTGCGCCGCCGACAGCGTGAAATCGCCAAAGCTGGTCGGCAGCGTGCCGCGGAACGCGATATCGATGCCGCTCGTCCGTTCGCGCGCGATGTTGATCGGGTTGACGCGGATCGATTCGATCTGCCCCGCAAAGCCGCCGCTGGTGAAGCGGCTGATGCGCGCGATCGCATCCTGGCAGGTCGGCGATGCGGGATCGAGCTCGGTCTGGCCATTGGCGTCGGGACGGCACGCCGCCTCGTCGCGCGCGATCTGGTTGATGCTGAGGTCGGCGACCTGATTGTCGAGCGTGACGCGGAAATAATCGACCGAGAAATGCAGGCGGCTCGACGGCGCGAACACGAAACCCGCGGTCAGCGTCTTACCCGTTTCGGAATTGAGGTCGCGGTTGCCGTTGCGGTTCACCACGACGCCGGTGCCCGAATAGCTGCAATCGCCGATATCCTCGTCGGGCTCCTCGATGCCGCACAGATAATAATCGTCGACGCTGCTCTGCACATTGCCCGGCCCGGTGAAAACATAATGCAGGTCGGGGGCGCGGAAGGCGGTGCCATAGGCCGCGCGGAAGAGCAGGCTCTCCATCGGCCGCACCTCGAGCCCGCCATTATAGGTGAATTTGCCGACATCGCGTCCGGCAAAGCCGAACGTGTCATAGCGCCCGGCGCCGGTCACCGTCACGAAGTCGAGCACCGGGACGCGCAGCTCGCCGCCGATCGCGGCATGGCTGCGCTTGCCCTCGCCGTCGCTGTCGCGCCAGCTGTAATAATAGTCGGTGAGCGCGAGCGGGTCGGGGCGGAGATTATAGCCCTGCTTGCCATATTCGGCGACCGCCGCGAAGCCGACCGGGCCCGCAGGGAGCTGGAACAGCTCGCCATTGTTGACCGTCGCCTGCAGATTGCTCGTCCACGCATAGGGGCGATAGACGGTGTCGGCCGAGATGCTCTCATATTCGGCGCGCGTCAGCGGGGTGTAGAGGCGCGCCGGATTGGCATTATAGATCGGATAGCCGCTGTCGTCGTCGAACCCGACCTGCGGGCCGAGGAACAGGTCCTTCGCCTTCTGGTTGATGATCTGCGGCCAGCGCACGGTCGACGCATAGCGGCTGTAGTTGAACGACAGCTCGTAATTCCATTTGTCGGCGACGGTACCGCGCACGCCGGGGGTGATGCTGTAGGTCGTCTGCTTGATGCGCTGCATCTCGAACTCGCCGGTTTCCTCGGGCGTGAACTGGCGCGACCAATCCTCGAGCTGGTCGGTGAACCCGTTGTAGAAATAATTGTCGGCGCTCGACGACGATTGCTCGAACGCCCAGCTCGTGACGTCGTACATCAGCCGGACCTTGCTGATCCCGAACTGCGCATCGACGAACAGCTTGGCATCGTCGGACAGCTCGTACGAGGCGGTGGCGAAGCTGTTGAAACCCTTGCGGCCCGAAATGATCGTCCCATAGGCGATCGATTCCTTGCTGCCGCAGAAATCGCCGTAACGCGGGCGGTTATACTGGCGCACCGTCCCCATGTTCAGCCCCGACAACGCGTTGCACGCGCCCGGCGGCGGCGCGATATAATCGACATTCTCGTCGATGCGCAGGAAGGTGCGGCGCGCCAGCGTGTTCACCGGATTGTCGTCGGTGCTGTCCTGGATGCTGCGGTCATAGGCCCACAGCGGGCGCTGATCGAGATATTCGACGCCGCCGCTGATGTTGAAGCCGCCGCTCGACCAGCCGCCGGTCGCGGTGACGCGGTGCGACATTCCGCCGCCATGCTCGGTGCGCCCGTGGCGATAGTCGAGCGTGATGCCGTCGAGCTTTTCCTTCATCTTGAAGTTGACGACCCCGGCGATCGCGTCCGATCCATAGATCGCCGATCCCGCGCCGCTCAGAATCTCGACCTTGTCGATCAGGCTGACGGGGATGTTCGAAATGTCGGTGAAGTTGCTGCGGCCGATATAGGGCAGCGGGAAGTCGGCGATGCGGCGCCCATTGATCAGCACAAGCGTGTGGTTGGGGCCCAGCCCGCGCAGGTCGACCTGCTGCGCGCCGGGGGTGAAGTCGGCGCTGCTGCCCGATTGCGGGCTCTGCGTCTCGCCGCTGTTCTGCGTCATCGCCGCGAGCAGTTCGGGGACATTGGTATAGCCGTTGGCGCGGATCGTGTCCGAATCGATCGTGGTGACCGGCGACGGCCCCTGGTCGCGGATCGTCGGGATGCGCGACCCGGTGACGATGATTTCCTGCTCTGCATCGGCGTCGGCCGCCTCCTGCGCGAGGGCGGGCGCGGTCAGCGCCGGCCCGCAAACGCTCAGCGCCAGCAGCACGCGCATCGGTCTTTTGGAGAATTTCGTCATGATACAACCCCTTGTTGCCCGGATCGAATCGATGCCCTACGCGCCCCGCAGTCCGGATGTTTCGCCTACCCCACCAGAAACCGTCGATAATTTCAATCAATATGACGAATTTGGGAATCATATTGTCTTTGTGGTGCGACATTATGTAACGTCGGTCCTCTCTTGAGTGGAAGGACAGGCATGTTGGGCGCGTTGATCAGGATAATCCGGCTGCTGGCGCTGGCAGCGCTGGGCATGGCCTTGACGCCCGCCGCCGCGAAAGAGGCGAAGGAAAAGCCTGTCGAACATTATGTCTTCGGCAAACTGAACACCCCGACCCCCGGCCCGGTGTCGGGCGGGCTGCTGCTGATGGGCGGCGGCGACCGCAATATCGACGCGATGAAATGGTTCTTCGGCAAAGCCGGGCGCGGCCATATCGTCATCATCAGCGCCTCTTACGGCGAGGAGATGGGGCAGGAATTCTTCCACGAGGTTGGCGGCATCGAGTCGGCCGAAATCTTCGTCTTCCACGCGCGCACGCAATCCTATGACAAGAAGATCCTCGACCGGCTGCGCAAGGCCGACGGCATCTTCATCGCCGGCGGCGACCAGGCGCGCTACGTCCGCTACTGGCGCGGCACCCCGGTGAACGATATCCTCGACGCGCATGTCGCGGCGGGCAAGCCGCTTGCCGGGACCAGCGCCGGGCTCGCGATGCAGGGCGAGAAACTCTATGGCGCGATGGACGACGGCAGCATCAAAAGCCCCGAAGCGCTCGCCGACCCGCTCGGCCCCGCGAACACGATCGAGGGCGATTTCCTCCATCTCGCCTTGCTCAAAGGCATCGTCACCGACACCCATTTCAAGGAACGCGAACGGCTCGGCCGCCTCTTCGCCTTCGTCGCCAAGGCACAGGTCGGCCGCGATCTCGCTTTGCCGGCGATGATCGGCCTCGGCGTCGACGAAAGCGCCGCGCTCGCGGTCGAACCCGACGGCAGCGCGCGCATCTATGCGACCGCGCCCGACGGCTATGCCTGGGTCGTCGACGGCGCCGGGCTGAAGAACGTCACCCCCGGCCGCCCGCTCGACGCGCCGCGCGTCAAGGTCACCGGGGTCGGCCCCGGCTCGGTGATCCACCTGCCCTCGGGCCGCGTCGATAATCCGGTGTTCGAGCGGCATTATGCCGCGCGTGCCGGCGCGATCGCCGAAGTGCCGCGCTGGTCGCTCGCAATCCATGGCGGCGCCGGGGCGATCGAGCGCGGCTCGCTGCCCCCCGAAAAAGAAGCCGCCTATCGCGCCGGGCTCGATGCGGCGCTGCGCGCCGGCGGTGCGGTGCTCGATCGCGGCGGCCCCGCGCTCGACGCGGTCGCGGCGGCGGTGCGCGTGCTCGAGGATAATCCGCTTTTCAATGCCGGGCGCGGCGCGGTCTTCACCGCCGAGGGCAGGAACGAGCTCGACGCCGCGATCATGGACGGCAAGACGCAAAGGGCCGGCGCGGTCGCCGGCGTCACCCGCACGCGCCACCCGATCGACCTTGCGCGCGCGGTGATGGTCAAGAGCCCGCACGTCATGCTCGCGCGCGACGGCGCCGACCGCTTCTCGGTCGAACAGGGGCTCGAACAGGTCGACCCCGCCTGGTTCCGCACCGAGGAACGCTGGCAGCAACTGCTCAAATGGCGGCAGAAGCAGCAGGCGGCGCTCGACCCGACGCATCTCTTCGGCACCGTCGGCGCGGTCGCGCTCGATGCCGAAGGCCATCTTGCCGCCGCGACCTCGACCGGCGGCATGACCGGCAAGCGCTGGGGCCGCATCGGCGATTCGCCGATCATCGGCGCGGGCACCTATGCCAAGGACGGCCAGTGCGCAGTGTCGGCGACCGGATCGGGCGAATATTTCATCCGCGAAAGCGCCGCGCGGCAGGTCTGCGACCGCGTCGTATGGAAGGGCGAAAGCCTGAAGGACGCCGCGCAGGCGACGATCATGGCGGTCGGCGCGATCGGCGGCGACGGCGGGCTGATCGCGATGGGCCCCGACGGCGATCCGGCCTTTGCCATCAACGATCTCGGCATGTATCGTGGCCGGATGAGTGCCGGGGGGTCTCCACAAACCGCGATCTTCGCCGACGAGAAATTGGCCGAGTGATGGCGCACGCGGGCGTCTCCCTCGACGATGTCGACGAACGCCTGCTCAGCCTGCTTCGCGACGACGCCCGCCAGACGATCGCGCAGCTCGCCAAGGAACTCGGCATCTCTCGCGGCGCCATCTATTCGCGGCTCGCGCGGCTCGAGGAGGAAAAGGTCGTCGCGGGCTACACCGTCCGCCTCGGCCACGCCTTTGCCGCCAGCCGCATCCGCGCGCATATGATGATCAAGACGCTGCCGCGCTTCCACCGCGAGGTCGAGGCCGCGCTCGCCGCGCTGCCGCAGGTGCAGGCGATCCACGCGATCAGCGGCGAATATGACATCATCGCGATGCTCGAGGCCGAGGACAGCGCCCAGCTCAACGAGATGATCGACGAAGTCGGCCTGCTCGACGGCGTCGAGCGCACCACCACGTCGGTGATCCTCGCGACCAAGGTCGAACGCTAGGGGTGTCCGGGTTCGCACCACACCGACAGAACGGCGGCAAGCGACCGATTGCGGACGTCTAGACCTGCGGTGCAAGCCTCTTGAAATCTGGCAGCTCGCCGATAGCAACTATTGGAAAGTTCGCTGCTGCTTTTTGGACGGAAGGGTCTGTCTCGATCCAATCAGCGAATTGCGCGGCCGCCCAAGAATAGGGCTCGTTGCCTGAGCGCTCGAACAGCCACGCTACGAAATGCTCCGCGACGCTTCTTCCCCACTGGAGTGCTTGTTCTTCACTCGCCCCGGAAATCCAAACGCCAGCGCTAGATTCAAAATCAGTGCGCGCGTCGGCGTTTGACCGAAACTCGGCTGGAGATTCATAGCCGAAAAGATAGAGACACTTCGTGGGCATACTTTCAAACTACGGATTCCACCTTGTCCGTCAATGGCAGCTTCCCACCCCAAAGCCGATGCAAAACTCCGGTTTGCAATCGATACAAGCCTCACCCAAAAAGCCCTCCCGCCGGGGTCGCATCGGCGGAAGGGCTTCCTTGGACCCGGAGCGGACGGAGGGCCGATCCGGGGACGAAAACATATGCAATCGGCGCGCGCCTCAGCGCGCGGCGGCTTCGCGGACCTTCTGGACGGCGGGAAGCAGCAGGCCGATCAGGATCTGGACCGGGTTGCTGGTGATCGTCATGCCGCCTGCGGCGGGCTGTGCCGACTGCGCCATCGCGGGGGTCGCCGACAGAGCCACGCTGAGCGCGAGGACGGGGGCGAGAAGCATCTTCCTGGTCATGTCACGCTTCCTTCTGTTCGGTTCAAAACTGGTTCGGGGCGTTCCCGATGCCCCGCTTATGGCGGCGCACGCGCCGGCCCTCGGTGAGCCAAATCACTGACCCCGAAAAAACTTCGCAAGATTTTGAAAAGATGGGGAAAGAAAATTCACGTCGCGGCGCAGCGCCGCGCCGGCGCACGCGAATCAGCCGCGCTTGAGCTTCACCAGCGCGGTGTCGAGCGTCTGCAGGAAGGCCGAACGGTCGGCTTTCGAGAAAGGCGACGGGCCGCCCATGCCGTCGCTCATGCCCGCGCGCAAATCGGCCATGATCGCGCGCGTCGCGATCGCGGGGCCGATCGACGCGAGCGTGAAGGGCTTGCCGGTGGGCGCGAGTACGATCGCCCCCGCCTTGAGCGCGCGGTCGGCGAGCAATATGTCCGACGTGACGACGATGCTGCGCGGCGTCGCGGCCTCGGCGATCCAGTCGTCGGCGGCGTCGAAACCGTCCGAGACGACGACACGCTCGATCAGCGGATGTTCGGGCACGCGCAGCCGGCTGTTGCTCACCACCTTCACCGCGACTTCGTGCCGCCAGGCGACCTTGTAGATTTCGTCCTTCACCGGGCAGGCATCGGCATCGACGAGGATCGTTATCGGTCCGCTCATCCGTGCACCCCGTCCCACAGCAATTTGGCGCCGAGCAGCACCATCAGCACATAGATGATCACATAGAAGCGCGCGGGGTCCATCCGCTTGAGCCAGCGCACGGTGAAGAGCGTCGAGACGATCGCGAGCGGCATCAGCAGCAGCGCCGCGACGACCACCTCGTGCGGAAAGGCGCCGAGCGCGAGATAGGCGGGCACCTTCATCCAGTTGATCAACGCGAACAGGATCGAGCTGGTCCCGATGAAGACGAGGTGCGGCAATTGCCGCGGGGTCACCCACATCTGGAACGGCGGGCCGCCGGCATGCGCAATCTGGCTCGTCAGCCCCGTCGCGACCCCGAACAGGCTGCCGACCCAGCCCGGCGAGCGCGACGCCGCGACGACGCGCCCGCCGCGCTCGACCCACAGCCGGTAAAGGCCGAAGAGCATCGTGATGCCGCCGAGCGCCGCCATCAGCTGCGCCTCATTGACCTGTTCGGCGAAATACCAACCGCCGAGCACGCCGAGCGCGGCGCCGGGCAGCATCCAGCCGATGATCCAGCCGTCCCATGTCGCGCGGAACGACCAGACGCTGACGACATCTTGCACGATCAGGATCGGCAGCAGCAGCGCCGCAGCGGTCGCGGGCGGCAGGACGAGCGCCGCGAGCGGGGTCGCGAGCGCGCCGACCCCGGCGAGCCCGCCCTTCGCCATGCCGAGCAGGATCACCGCGACGATCAGAACCGTCAGCGTCGCAGGATCGGCCAAAAGGCTCATGCGTCGGGCGTCTCGGGCAATTGCCAGTCGATCGTACCGCGACCGTTCGCAGCGAGGAACGCATTCGCCTGGCTGAACGGCTTCGACCCGAAGAACCCATTGTGCGCCGACAGCGGCGACGGGTGCGGCGCGCGCAGGATCAGGTGCGGGCTGTCCTTGCCCAGCCCCGGCACGTCGGCGGCCTTCTTCTGCGCATGGCTGCCCCACAGGATGAAGACCTTCGGTGCGGGGTCTGCGGCGACCGCCGCGACCGCGGCGTCGGTGAACTTCTCCCAGCCGCGCTTCTGGTGCGACGCCGCCATCCCCGCCTCGACCGTCAGCACATTGTTGAGCAGCAGCACGCCTTGGCTTGCCCAGCTTTTGAGATAGCCGTGCCGCGCCGGCGCGATGCCCAGGTCGTCGCGCATTTCCTTGTAGATATTGACCAGGCTCGGCGGGGTGCGCACGCCGGGCTGCACCGAAAAGCACAGGCCATGCGCCTGGTCGGGGCCATGATAGGGGTCCTGTCCGAGGATCACGACACGCACATCCTGCGGCGGCGTCGCATCGAGCGCCGCGAACCAGTTGCTTGGGCGGGGATAGATCGTCTTGCCCTTGGCGCGCTCGGCGGCAAGAAACGCCTTCAGCTCGCCCATATAGGGCTGTTCGAACTCGCCGCCGATGCGGGCGAGCCAGTCGGGATGGAGCTTGACCTCGGCCATGCGGCCTTTGACCGGAGCCGGCACGCCTTGTCCAGCGGCGAATGCCCCGCTAGGCACGGCGCGCACAAAGGGGATCATGGCGATGGCGATCGGCGAAGCATTGGAGCAGCTCGAAACGGTGGTGAAGGCACGCCTTGCCGCGGGCGATGCCGAAGCCTCTTACGTGGCCAGCCTCGCTGCCAAGGGCCGCGGAAAGATCGCGCAGAAACTCGGCGAGGAAGCCGTCGAGACCGTCATCGCCGCCATCAGCGAGGACGATGCCGCGCTCGTCGGCGAAGCGAGCGACCTCCTCTTCCACCTCGCCGTCATGCTCGCCGACCGCGGCCTCGGCTGGGACGCCATCGCCGCCGAACTCGCCCGCCGCCACGGCACCTCGGGCCACGCCGAAAAGGCCGCGCGCCCGACATCCTGACCAAGAGGAGCCACCATGCCGATCGACGCCACCCTCCCCTATGACGACAGCAACATCTTCGCGCGCATCCTGCGCGGCGAACTGCCGTGCAACAAGGTGCACGAGGATGATTTCAGCCTCGCCTTCCACGACATCAACCCGCAGGCGCCGACGCATATCCTCGTGATTCCTAAGGGGCCCTATGTCAGCTGGGACGATTTTTCGGCGCGCGGCAGCGACGCCGAAATCGCGGGTTTCGTGCGCGCGGTGGGGCAGGTCGCGCGCGACCTCGGGCTCGTCGCGCCCGGCTACCGCCTGCTCGCCAATGTCGGTTTCGACAGCCATCAGGAGGTGCCGCACCTTCATGTCCATCTTTTTGCAGGACAAAGTTTGGGGCCGATGCTCGCGCGCTGAGGCGGCGAAACGCCTCGTCGTGGCCAAATCTGCGATGAACCGTTTCATTTCATCGGCGAACCGTTGACTATTCGCGCGCGATTCGGCACATAAGGCACTGGGTCTTTGGGAGGCAGCGATGGCGCGTTTTTGGCAAGGACTCGGGGTGCGATTCGCGGCAAAGGCCCGCCTCGCGCTGATGCTTCCCCTCGCGCTCGCCGTTGCCGCCGCCAGCGGCGACACCATCCCGCAGGTCATCCTCGCCACCCCCGGCAGTGCGGGCAGCGGCGACGGCACGATCAGCCGCTTCACGCTGCGCTTTTCCGAAGACATCGTGCCGCTGGGCGATCCGCGCGCCAAGGCCCCCGCGACCAACGACTGTAAGGTCGCCGCGACCGGCCGCTGGGTCGACACGCGCACCTGGGTGCTCGAATTCGAAAAGTCGCTCCCCGGCGGCATGACCTGCGCGGTCGAACTGCGCCCCGACCTCAAGACCACCGGTGGCGTCGCGGTCGGCGGCAACAGCCGCTTCGAGATCGATTCGGGCGGCCCCACCGCGCGCGCCGTCCTCGTCGGCGGCACCTACGACGGCGTCGAGGAGGACCAGATCTTCCTCGTCGCGACCAATGTCGCCGCCGACCGCGCCTCGGTCGGCCGCTTCGCCTATTGCGCGGTCGACGGCATCGGCGAGAAAATCCCGGTCGACGTGCTCGGCAACGACACCACGAGCGAGATCCTCGACGGGCTCGGCGACGGCAATTGGGACCGGCTCGAATTCGCCTATAACGGCAATCTCCCGCTGCGCCTCGCCAAGGGCGCCGACCGCAGCGCGGCGATGGAGCGCATCGTCCCCGTCAAATGCCGCCGCCCGCTGCCGCCGGGCCGCGAGATGGCGCTCGTCTGGGACGCGCGCATCCAGCAGGCGGGCGCGCCGAGCCGCACCGCCGGCCGCGACCAGCGCTTCGACTATGACGTGCGCCCCGCCTTCACCGCGAAAATGTCGTGCAGCCGCATCAACCCGCAGGCAGGCTGCAACCCGATCAAGGACATCACGCTCAGCTTCGCCGCCCCCGTCGCGCGCGACACCGCGCTCGCCGCGACGCTCGCCACCGCCGACGGCAAAAAGCTGACGCCGCGCGTCGACGACGACGACAAGAATGACGCCTTCGTCACTTACGTCCGCTTCAAGGGGCCGCTGCCGCAAAATGTCGACGCGACGCTCGTCCTGCCCGCCGACGTCACCGACCAGAGCGGCCGCAAATTGCTCAACCAGTCGAACTTCCCGCTGAAATTCCACATCGACCGCGCGCCGCCGCTGGTCAAATTCGCCGCCGAATTCGGCATCCTCGAGGCGAGCGAAGGCGGCGTGCTGCCCGTCACCGTGCGCGGGGTCGAAGCCTCGCTCGCGCAATCGAACCTCAAGATGCCCGCCAATGTGCTGCGCGTCAGCGACGACGATGCCGCGATCGCGCGCTGGCTGAAGCGCGTCGATAGCGCCGACGACAGCGACTATCGAGACGAACGCGACGCGACCGGCAAGGAAGTCACGGTCAACTACACCGGGTCGAAGTCGGTGTTCGACGGCGCCCCCGCGGGCGGCGAACGCCGCGACCTGCAGCTCAGCCCCGCCGCGGGCGGCAAGGAGTTCGAGGTCGTCGGCATTCCCTTGGGCGAAAAGGGTTTCCACGTCGTCGAGATCGCGAGCCCCGAACTCGGCGCCGCTTTGCTCGGGCGCCAGGCGACGCGCTATGTCGCAACCGCCGCGCTCGTCACCAACATGGCGGTGCATTTCAAATGGGGCCGCGAAAATTCGCTCGCGTGGGTGACCGCGCTCGACACCGGCCTGCCCGTCGCGGGCGCCGAGATCCGCGTCACCGACAGCTGCACCGGGCGCCAGCTCGCGCGCGGCATCGCCGACAAGCAGGGCCGCCTCGCCTTCCCCGCCGGGCTGCCACAGCCCGAAACCTATGCGAGCTGCGAGGAAAAGCCCGACATGGCGGTCAGCGAGGGCCATGCGCTGATGGTCAGCGCGCGCTCGGTCGATGATTTCAGCTTCACCCTCACCGACTGGGGCGACGGCATCCGCCCCTATGATTTCGACCTTCCTTACGGCTGGTCCGAACGCGACGACATCCTCCACACCATCTTCGACCGCGCGCTGGTCAAGGCGGGCGAGAGCGTCAATATGAAGCATGTCCTGCGCCGCCCCGTCGGCACCGGCTTTGCGACGCCCAAGCCGATGGCGGGCAAGCTGCGCCTCGTCCACCGCGGCTCGGACACCGAATTCTCGATGCCGTTCAGCATCGATGCGAGCGGCAGCGGCGAGACGGTCTGGAACGTCCCCGCCTCGGCGCCGATGGGCGATTACGACCTCGTCTTCGTGACCAAGGACAAGGACGGCGAGGACAAGACGATCTGGTCGTCGCAATCGGTCAAGGTCGACGAATATCGCCTGCCGACGATGAAGGCGACCGTCACCGGACCCAAGACGCCCCCCGTGCGCCCCACCCAAATTCCGCTGTCGCTGTTCGTCGGTTATCTCTCGGGCGGCCCCGCGCCGAACCTGCCGGTCGAGATGCGCACCAGCTTCGCGCCGAGCTGGTCGCCGCCCGAGGATTATCGCGACTGGGACTTCGACGGCCAGCCGGTCAAGGAAGGCGTGATCCAGCTCGACGACAGCGGCGAGGAGCCCGAGGCCGACCTGCCGCTCGCGCGCTCGGTCCCGCTCGTCCTCGACGCCAATGGCAGCGCGACGACCAATGTCATGGTCGACCAGCCGATCACCCAGCCGACCCAGATGGCGGTCGAAATGGATTATGAGGATGCCAATGGCGAGACCTTGACGTCGAGCCGCCGCATCACCCTCTTCCCGTCCGCCGTCCGCCTCGGCCTCAAGACCGACGGCTGGCTGATGCGCGACAACGACCTGCGCCTCAATTTCGTCGCGCTCGACCTCGACGGCAAACCGATCGCCGGCCAGCGCGTCGAGGTCGCGCTCTACAGCCGCGAGATCATCACCGCGCGGCGCCGCCTGATCGGCGGCTTCTACGCCTATGACAACCAGATGCGCACGACGCGCCTCGCCGCGACGTGCAGCGCCTCGACCGACAAGCTCGGCCGCGCGCGCTGCGCGATGGCGCCCGGCGTCTCGGGCGAGGTCACCGTCGTCGCGACCACGGTCGATGCCGACGGTAACGAGGCGCGCGCGGTGCGCTCGGTCTGGCTCGCCGGCGACGACGACTGGTGGTTCGGCGGCGACAATGGCGATCGCATGGACGTGATCGCCGAAAAGCCGCGCTATGCCGCGGGCGAGACCGCGAACTTCCAGGTCCGCATGCCCTTCCGCGAGGCGACCGCGCTCGTCACCGTCGAACGCGAAGGCGTGCTGTCGAGCTTCGTCGTGCCGCTGAAAGGCACCAACCCGGTGGTCAAGGTGCCGCTGCCCGCGACTTACGCCCCCGACGTCTATGTCTCGGTCATGGCGGTGCGCGGCCGCGTCACCGGCGACGAAAGCTGGTTCCGCAAGCTGAAACGCGCCGCGGGCTTCAAGATCGAAACGAGCGAGGGCGCCCCCGCGACCGCGCTCGTCGACCTCGCCAAGCCCAGCTATCGCATGGGCATCGCGCGCATCAAGGTCGGCTGGGAAGGCCATCAGCTCGGGGTCAAGGTGACCTCCGACAAGACCAAATATGCCGTCCGCGAAACCGCGAAGGCGAGCATCGAGGTCAAGGGACCCAATGGCAAAGCACCTGCGAACGCCGACGTCGCCTTCGTCGCGGTCGACGAGGCGCTGTTGCAACTTGCGCCCAACGAAAGCTGGAAACTGATCGACGCGATGATGGGCGAACGCACGCTCGACGTGCTCACCTCGACCGCGCAGATGCAGGTCGTCGGCAAGCGGCATTACGGCCGCAAGGCGCTCGAACCCGGCGGCGGCGGCGGCGGCGACCTCTCGGGCCTGACGCGCGAGGATTTCCGCCCAGTGCTCCTGTGGAAAGGCCGCGTGCCGCTCGACGCCAAGGGGCGCGCGACGGTCGACGTGCCGCTCAGCGACAATCTGTCGGCCTTCCGCCTCGTCGCGATCGCGACCGACGGATCGCAATATTTCGGCACCGGCGAAACGAGCATCCGCACCGTGCAGGATCTCGGCGTCTTCGCGGGCCTGCCCGAACTCGTCCGCACCGGCGACGCCTATGACGCGCGCTTCACTTTGCGCAACGGCACCGACAAGGCGATGGAGGTCACCGCGACCGCGACGCTGTCGCCCGCGGTCGCGACCGCGCCGCCGCTGACCGTCACCATCCCGGCGGGCGGCGCGGTGCCGATCAGCTGGCAGATGACCGCTCCCGATACGACCGGCCCGATCGAATGGACGGTCGAGGCGGTGGCGAAGGGCGGCAAGTCGCGCGATCGGCTGGTCTTCCAGCAGGTCGTCGAACCCGCGGTGCCGGTCGACACCTGGGCAGCGTCGCTGTTCCGCGTCGGCCCCGACACCAGCTTGGCCGTAGCCGTGCCCGAAGGCGCGCTGACCGGCGGCTATGTCGACATTTCGCTCGCGGGCACGCTCGCGCCGCCGCTCGCCGGGGTGCGCGACTATATGGGCGTCTATCCGTACAACTGCTTCGAACAGTCGACCTCGCGCGCCGTCGCGCTCGGCGACCTCGGCCGCTGGCAGGCGCTCGCAGGCGCGATCCCGACCTATCTCGATAAGGACGGGCTGCTGCGCTACTGGCCGAGCGACCGGATCGAAGGATCGCCCGAACTCACCGCCTATGTGCTCGGCATCACCGCCGCCAACGGCTTCCCGATCCCCGAGGATTCGAAGGCGAAGATGGTCAAGGCGCTGCAGGCGGTCGTCGAGGGACGGCTCAGCCGCAAGGGCTACGGCCCCTACGACATCCGCCCGGTCCGCGTCGCCGCGCTTGCCGCGCTCGCGCGCAACAATGCGTCCAGTGCCAAGCTCGTCGCCGCGATCGACATGGCGCCCGCCGACATGGCGACCGGCACGCTCGCCGACTGGCTCGTCGCGATCGAACGCACCCCGAACGTCCGCAACGCCCCCGCGCTGCGCACCGCCGCCGAGAATGAGCTGCGCAAGCGCCTCGTCTACGAGGGCACGCGCGTCGACCTCGTCGACGATGCCAACGCACCTTGGTGGATGATGGTCAGCGGCGACGAAATGGCAATCAAAGCGCTCGACGCGGTTCTCGTCCGCAAGGGCTGGGAAAATGACGCGGGCAAGCTGATGGTCGGTGTCGCGCAGCGTCAGCGCAAGGGCCATTGGGACACCACCCCCGCCAATGCCTGGGGCGCGACCGTCGTCCGCCGCTTCGCCGAGCTCTATCCCGCCGCCGCGATCACCGGCGTCACGCGGATCAGCCTCGCCGACGCGAGCGCGGCGCAAAGCTGGCCGCTGCCCGACCCGGTGAGCCCGCTGCGCGTCCCGCTCGTCACCGGCAAGATGAGCCTGCGCCACGAGGGCGGCGGCGCCCCGTGGGCGGTCGTCAGCGTCAAGGCGCCGGTGCCGCTCAAGGAACCGCTCAACGCGGGTTACCGGATCAAGCGCAGCGTCAGCATCGTCAAGGCCGCCGACCCGAACCGCCTCGTCCGCGGCGACGTGATCAAGGTGCGGATCGAGGTGGTCGCCGCCGCCGGCCGGACCTGGGTCGTCGTCAACGACCCGATCCCGCCCGGCGCGACGATCGTCGGCAACCTCGGCGGCCAGTCGCAGATGCTCGCCGCGCAGGCCGGCGGCGAAGGCGTGTGGCCCAGCTATGTCGAACGCGGCAAGGACAGCTGGCGCGGCTATTTCGGCTGGATGCCCGCGGGCACCCATG
>VFQO010000533.1_pt1 | contig 39959 bp, 46 predicted proteins | sample 3512331 | NCBI WGS metagenome assembly VFQO01 (sample SAMN10412371, study PRJNA504923) | tailings metagenome | isolation source: Replicate 3 from Balatoc abandoned mine | place: Philippines: Itogon, Benguet | collected 2017-08-28 | reverse complement strand
GCGAGTTCGGACTTGGCTTCGGGGTTGTCCCGGCAACCGGCAAGCGGTGCCGCCGCCATCAGCAGGCCGGTGATCAGCCATTTCCCGCGCAACATCATCGCTAACACTCCCTTAATCTTTGACCCGGATTGCCCGATCCTGGTTAAAAAGGCGCAAAGAAAATGCGTTAACGGGTAACGGTTTGTTAGCCGAAAACTGTCTCGGAGTGAGACGCTTTCGGGCTGCAACGGATCAGCCGCGAGGTTGCAACGGCGGCCTGGCGGTGCACCACGGCCTGTCGGTAAACGGGGTCGGTGACCATTTCCATGAAGGCCGCGCTGTTCGGATATTCGGCGATGAACATCGCGTCCCAATGTTCGGCATCGGGGCCGATCACCATCGCTTCCATCGTCCCGCGCCAGACGATGCGGCCACCGACGCGCTGGAATATGGGGCCGCTGTCGGTGCCGTAATGGGCATAGGCTTCTGCGCCGCTGAGCGCCTGGCCCGCGAGCGGATGATCGGCGGGATAGGTCGCCGCGGCCTTGAAGCGGACGAGGTTGAGCATGTGGATCACGGTATCGCGCGGCAGCGCCTTGAACGCGTCGAACTGCGCGCGTTCGGGGTCGACGTGGTGGTCGCTCATGGCAGAAACTCCTGGCGTTTGACCCGCCACGCATCGGCGCTTTGCACCCAGGCATCGACGGGCGCGTCTTCGAACGGGGCGGGCAGGCGGGTCGGACCGCTGTTGGTCGCGCCGAGCCGCGCCGCCAGCGCCTGCGAGCGGGTGTTGGCAGGATCGATGCTGTGCATCAGTTCGGGCCATTTCAGAAATTCGACCGCAAAATCGCACGCCGCGACCGCGCCCTCGAACGCATAGCCTTTGCCGGCGAATTTGGCGCGCACGCCATAACCGATTTCAGGGGCGGGCCAGCCGTCGGGCTCCCAGGGGCCAAGCCGCCCGACCCATTCACCGCTCTCGCGCTCGATCACCGAAAACATCGAAAAGCCGCGAATATGCCACGCGCCGGCAAGGGTGCACCACATCCGCCACGCCGATGCGCGCGGGCAGGTGCCGCCGATGAACTGCATCGTATCGGGCTCGGCGCACATTTCGGCAAAAGCGTCGAAATCCTCCGCCGCCGGTGGGCGCAGGATCAGCCGTTGGGTGACGAGCAGCGGGCCGTTGAGCATGATGATCCTCTCCCGAAGTCAGGAGGATCGCTTCTGCGGCAAGACACGCAAGGGAACAAGCCCGAAGAGGGGCTGGATAAATGGCGCGCGCACGATGTTGAGGGCGCCAACGACCAGGTCGGCGCCCTCTCCATCACGTGTGCGGGCGGAGGGGTCTCGGACCCACACCCGTAACGGGGTCTCTATCGCTTAGCGGCAGCGATATTTGTCGCGGTCGATCTCGCGGCCGATCAGTGCGCCACCGGCCGCGCCGATCACCGTGCCGAGAAGTTTGTCGCCGCGACCGGCGATTTCGTTACCGGCCAGGCCGCCGACGGCGCCGCCGATCAACAGACCCGTGGTGCCGTTATCCTTCTTGCAGCGATAACGACCGTTACCGTCGCGCCACACGCGGGTGTTGGCATGGACGCGCTGATCATTGTACCGACGCTTGTCGCGCTTGTAGAAGTTGCTCGACTGGTCAAGCTGATGAAAGCCGTCAGCCTTGGCGGGGGTGGTGATCCCGGCATAAGCAGGAGCAGTCAGCGCCACGCTGGCCGCAGCAATCGCGCTCATCAGGCCTTTGTTCAAATTACGCATCTTATAATCCTTTCCTGGTTCCGCGCCTTGGGCCGCTGAACGGCTCTGGGCGCTTCGACAGGGAAAACGAGCCAGCCCCGGAACCCGTTGCATTAACGAGGGGCAACAAGACGAATCGAGCGCTTTCATCGATGAAGCGAAAGGCCCTTGCTGCATTGTCGGAGGCGTGCGACAACCTGGAAATGCTCAACATCGCCTCGCTCGTTATCGGCGCCATCGCCTTGGTTTTAGCCGTTTTTGCTTTCATCCCACTCCTTGGCTGGGCGAATTGGGTGATCGTTCCCTTCGCCGTTGTGGGGCTTGCGCTGGGCGCGATGTCGAACAGCACCAGCGGGCGCAATCTGAACATCGTCGTGATCGTCATCGGCGTCGTTCGCCTGATGCTGGGCGGCGGCATCATCTGATTTTCGGCCGAAAGGCAGGTTCTTCCCCATGGATCAGCCGACCGCCCCCGCGGCGCCCGCGCAGCGCGGCTTGCCCTATGCGCTGGGCGCCTATGCGATCTGGGGTTTTGTACCGCTGTTCTTCAAACTGCTGGAGGAAGTCCCGCCGGTCGAGGTGCTGGCGCAGCGGATCATCTGGTCGCTGCCGCTGTGTTTCGTCATCATGGCGTTCCGGCGCCAGATCGGCGATTATCTGGCGGCGCTGAAGGATTGGCGCGTGCTGCGCCTGCTGGTCGCCAGTTCGCTGCTGATCGCGCTCAACTGGCTGGTCTATATCCACGCCGTGTTTACCGACCATGTGCTGGCGGCCAGCCTCGGCTATTATCTGAACCCGCTGGTCAATGTGCTGCTCGGCATGATCTTCCTCGGCGAGCGGCTGAGCCGGTTACAGGCGGTCGCGGTGATCATCGCAGCGATCGGCGTCGCCATCCTGCTGGCGGGCGCGCTCGACACGCTGTGGATCAGCGTGACGCTGGCGCTCAGCTTCAGCGCCTATGGTTTGATCCGCAAGGTCGTGCCCGTCGGGTCGCTGCCCGGACTGGCGATCGAGACCACCTTGTTGCTGCCGCTGTCCACTGTCGCCGTCGCTTATTATCTGTGGATCGGCGACGGGCGCGGGTTTGCGGCCAACTGGCAAATCAGCGCATTGTTGGCGGCGGCGGGTGTCGTCACCGCGGTGCCGTTGCTGCTGTTCGCGACCGCCGCCCGTCGAATGAGCTATGCCGCGCTCGGGTTCGTCCAATATCTGGCGCCCAGCATTGTCTTCCTGCTGGGGTTGTTCGTGTTCGGCGAACCGTTGAAACCGGCGCAGCTGTTCTGCTTCGTGCTGATCTGGACCAGCATCGCGGTGTTCAGTTTCGACATGTGGCGCAAGATGCGCGCCGAGCGGATGGTGGTGGTGGCCTGAATGGCGTCGCTCCCGCGAAGGCGGGGGCGGTCAGCGTCCGTGACCAGCGATGATGCGAACATCTCCAGCGGTCCCCGCCTTCGCGGGGGCGACGGGTTAAGGAGCCAGCCGCCACCCCAGCGTTTCACCGGCGTGGAAGGGCACGACTTCGCCGATCTTGTCAGGAACCGCGGTTTCAGCGCGCTCCAGCGTCACCGTTCCCTCATTGAGCGGCAGGCCATAGAAGCGCGGCCCATGTTCGCTGGCGAACCTCTCGAACTTGTCGAGCGCGCCGTCCTGGTCAAACGCCGTGATATAGCTTTCAAGCGCGAAAGGAGCGTTGAAAATCCCCGCGCAGCCGCACGAGGCTTCCTTGGTGTGCACCGCATGCGGCGCGCTGTCGGTGCCGAGGAAGAATTTGGGCGAGCCCGAGGTCGCGGCGGCGCGCACCGCCAGCCGGTGATGCTCGCGCTTGGCGACGGGCAGGCAATAGGCATGCGGGCGGATCCCGCCGACCAGCATCGCATTGCGGTTGATGTGCAGATGCTGCGGGGTGATCGTCGCCGCGACATTGGCGGGGGCATCGGCGACGAACTGCGTTGCCTCGGCGGTGGTGATATGTTCGAAAACGATCTTGAGGTCGGGTAGGGCGCGGACCAGCGGTTCCAGGGTGCGCTCGATAAACACCGCCTCGCGGTCGAAGATGTCGACATCATGGTCGGTGACCTCGCCGTGGATCAGCAGCGGCATGCCGATTGCCTGCATCCGCTCGAGCACCCCCATGATCTTGGCGACGTCGGTGACACCATGCGCGCTGCCGGTGGTGGCGTGGGCGGGATAGAGTTTGGCGGCGGTGAACACCCCCTCGGCATGGCCGCGAGCGATCTCGTGCGCGTCGGTGGCGTCGGTCAGATAGGCGACGATCAGCGGGGTGAAATCGAGGTCGGCGGGGACCGCGGCGTTGATCCGGTCGCGATAGGCGCGGCCTTCCTCGGCGGTGGTCACCGGCGGCGACAGATTGGGCATGACGATCGCGCGGGCGAACTGGCGCGCGGTGTAAAGCGCGACATGGGTCAGCATCGCGCCGTCGCGCAAGTGGACGTGCCAGTCGTCGGGGCGGCGGATCGTCAGGCGGTCGGTCATGCGGCTCTCGCGGGTGAAATGGGTGCTTGGTTTTGGCTGCCGCGTCCCTAGATTATCGCCATGGCCAATACCACCCTCATCAACCGCGCGCTGATCCGTCTATCTGGGGACGATGTCCGCGGCTTTCTGCAGGGACTGGTCACCAACGATACGTCGGGCGACCTGCCGGTGTGGGCGGCGCTGCTGTCCGCGCAGGGCAAGGCGCTGTTCGATTTCCTGCTTTGGGGCGATGGTGACGACGTGCTGATCGATTGCGAGCGCGATGCCGCGGGCGATCTGGCGAAGCGGCTGACGCTCTATCGCCTCCGCCGCGCGATTACGATCGAGCGCGAACCCGATCTGTGCGTCCATTGGGCTAAGGATGGCGACCTGGGCGTTGCCGATCCGCGGCTGCCCGAACTCGGCCAGCGTTGGCTGGCGCCTGCCGATGGCGATGCGGGCGCCGATGACGCCTGGCGCACGCATCGGCTGGCGCTCGGCGTCACCGAGGGGCGTGCCGAGCTCGGCGACGGCACGACGCTATGGCTCGAATGCAACGCCGCCGAACTGAACGGGGTCAGTTTTACCAAGGGTTGCTATGTCGGCCAGGAAAATACCGCGCGGATGAACTGGCGGCAAAAGGTCAATCGGCGGCTGGTCGTGGTGCCAATCGCCGATGCCGACGACAAGCGGCAAGTGGTTGCCTATCCCGACCTCGGCTGGTCGGTCGAGCATCGGCGGGTCGAGAGCATCGATGCTGCCGCCGCGCCGTTCTGGATGCGTGGTGCACTGGTGCCGACGGACGCCTGACAGGCGCCGCATTGCCTGCTATAATCGACCAATGCGTAGGTTCCTAATTTCGTCGGCGCTGGTCGCCATGCTCACCGCTCCGGCTGTCGGGGCCGAGAGTGGCGCGCCCGCGCCGCTGCTGACGACCGAATATAAAGCGCCGGCCCCGCTGGCGCGGCTGGTGCCGCTTGCCGCCGATTCGGCCTGGACGCCGCGCTTCGCTGCGGCGGCCGACGCGCTGGCGGCGGCGCTGCGTTCGGGCGATGAAACGCGCTGGACGCCGCTGCTGGGCGGGAAATGGTTGGCCGCAACCGATCGTGCGCGCGTCGCGGGCCTGCTTGCGGACGGGGACAGCCCTTTCGCCCGCGTCTGGTCTTCTGGGACGACAGCGCATCGCGCGATCCTGGGCTGGAGCGCGCCGACGTCGTTGAACGCCGACGAACGCGCCGCGATCGAGGCGGGGCAGGAAGCCGAGGCGCTGGTCTGCTGGGCGGCAGGCGGCGACAGCAGCGGGCCATGGCCGACAACGACCGCCGAGGCTGACAATCGGGCCGGGCGTCCCTATGCCTGCGCGCGGATTGCGTACAGCATCCGCGGGGGCACCCCGACGTGGCGGGCGTTTATCGAACAGCCTTTGGGCTGAACTTTGCTGGCCTTTGCGCCGCCCGCGTCCGCTTAACCAATCTCCAACCCGAATCTGCGACAAGCGGCGTCATGTTCGGGCGCTTCCTTGGCTTGGCCGCGGTCATCGCGGTGGTGTCGATCGGCATGGCGGGGGTCGCCAGCCGCGCGCCGGGCAGCGATGTGCGCGCCGCCACCGAGGACGATGACGGCGGCAACTGGACGACCGAGCGCCGCCGCGGCGGCTGGGATTCGTCGGACAGCAAAGCGCGTTCGCCGGGCGGCGAGGTGCGGCTGGGCCGATCGGGCGATTCGCATTTCTATGCCGACACCAATATCGACGGCACCAACGTGCGGATGATGGTCGATAGTGGCGCGTCGATCATCGCGCTGACCCGCCGCGATGCCGAGGCGATCGGCATCGACGTCGACCGGCTGCCGGTGAGCGGCACGGCACGCACCGCAGGCGGCGACGTGCCGATGCGGACGGTGATGCTCGACAGCGTCGAGGTCGACGGGCTGGAAGTACGGCAGGTGCAGGCAGCGGTGATCGACACCGACATGGGCGTCTCGCTGCTCGGGCAGAGCTATTTGTCGAAGCTGGATGCAGTGAATGTCGAAGGCGACACGATGACGCTGCGCTGACGCGCAGCGCTATTTCGCCTTCTTGTCGATCTTGTCGATCAGCACCGCCTGTTGCCAGGCACTCGGCGCTTTGTCGGTGCGGTGGATGCATCCGGCCCAGCAGCAGGGGCGTTTCTTGCCTTCGTGCAGTTCCTCGACCGTTCGCTCGATCCGGCGCGCGCGCGTCTTGGCCTGTTTGGCGTCGTCGACCCAGCAGATGAACTCGTTGCGGCCGAGCGGGGTCAGGCTTTGCCATAGTGCCAGCGCCGCGGTATCGGACGTCAACGCCGCCCGCATATCGTCGTCTGCGGCATGCACGGTGCCGTGAAGAAAGGCGTCGGTCATGGCATCGAAGAATAGGCGGGGCGGCCCAGCGGGTCAAATCGGCGGCGGCTTGCCATTTGCGCCGCTTTTCCCCACATCACCGGCATGAACGCTCCCCAACCTCCGATGCGCGCGGCGATCGTGCCGGTCACCGCTTTCCAGCAGAACTGCACCTTGCTCTGGTGCACCGAAACCAACAAGGCGGCCTTCGTCGATCCCGGTGGCGACCTGCCAAAGCTGAAGGAAGCGGTGCGCCAGACCGGGGTCGAGGTCGAGAAAATCCTGGTGACCCACGGCCATATGGATCATTGCGGGCAGGCGGGGATGCTGGCGAAGGAGCTCGGCGTGCCGATCGAGGGGCCGCACGAGGATGACCGCTTCTGGATCGAAGCCTTTGCCGAGGACGGCGCGCGGTTCGGGATGGTCGGCGAGACTTTTGAACCCGATCGCTGGCTGGTCGATGGCGACACGGTGACCGTCGGCAACCTGACGATCGACGTCATCCATTGCCCCGGCCATACGCCGGGCCATGTCGTGTTCCACCATGCGCCGTCGAAGCTGGCGATCGTCGGCGATGTGATTTTCCAGGGATCGATCGGGCGCACCGACTTTCCGCGGGGCAATCACCAGCAATTGCTCGATTCGATCACGCAAAAGCTGTGGCCGCTCGGCGGCGACACGACCTTCCTCCCTGGACACGGCGCGCACAGCAATTTTGCGCACGAACGACGGACCAACCCGTTTGTCGGCGATATGGTGCTGGGGACGGCTGGCTAAACGCCATCGTCCTCGCGGGCGCCTTACTTCGGCGCCGCCACCACCATCGTTTCCTCGATCGCCGTCGTCGTGACGCTGGTTGGGGTGAGATAGACGATCGCCAATGCGCCGAGCGCGAGGCCGAGCTGGGTCAGCATCGTGATGATCGTCCCGGCCATGCGGCCCCACATCATGCCGTCCATGCCGAGGGCATGCAGGATGCGCCCGACCAGATATAGCGCGCCGACCGCCCACAGCCACATCGACGATCCGAGGCCGAGTTCGACCAGCGCGAGCAGGATCAGGACGAAGGCGGTGTTTTCGACGAAATTGCTGTGCGCGCGCATCCGCCGCGTCACCAGCTCGTTGCCGCCGTCGCCGACGAAAATCTTCTCCTTGGTTCGCACCCGTCCGACCCGGATCGACAGCCACAGGTTGAGCAGCGCCGCTCCGGCGGCAATCGTCAGGCTGATCGGCAAGATAATCATATGCGTCCCCCATTTTGGCCTCGGCTGTTATAGCCCGGCGCTTGCCGTGGTGTGGCATCGCGCCGGGCGATCGACAAGGGCGACGCATTTGCTTGGCTATTGTCGTCCACGGGGCTTGCCTTTGCGGGCAAAAACGCTATAGCCCCGCCCGATCCGGCACCCGACACCTTCTGGCGTTGAGGCACCCTTCGGCGGACGATTTCCCTGTCACTAACCGGCAAGGACAAAGTATCGCACGGCGGGCGGGCCAGCCATTTCCGGCAACGGGGATGACAAATCCGGGTAGCCGATTCGTGACACACTATTGAGAATGCAGGATATAAAATGGCCGTTCCCAAGCGAAAAACCTCGCCCTCGAAGCGCGGCATGCGTCGCAGCCACGACAGCCTGAAGGTCGAAGCCTTTCAGGAATGCCCGAACTGCGGCGAGCTGAAGCGCCCGCACAATCTTTGCAATGCTTGCGGCCACTATAATGGTCGCGAAGTGGTGTCGGTCGGCGCCTGACCCCTAGCCGGAGCGCAAATTGATGGCACTGACACCGCGAATCGCGATTGATGCGATGGGCGGTGACGTCGGCGTGCGGATGATGCTCGCCGGCGCCGCGATGGCGCGCCACAAGCACGACGGGCTGCGCTTCATCCTGGTCGGGGATGAGGCGCAGATCAAGGCGGCGCTCGAAAACCACCCGAATCTGCGCGCGGCGTCGGACATCATTCACACCGATGGCGTGGTGACCGGCGAAGACAAGCCGAGCCAGGCGATCCGCAAGGCGAAAAGCACGTCGATGGGGCTGGCGATCGACGCGGTGAAGCGGGGCGATGCGGGCGGCGCGGTGTCGGCGGGCAACACCGGCGCGCTGATGGCCATGGCCAAGCTGGCGCTGCGCACGATGCCGGGGATCGACCGGCCGGCGCTCGCGGCGTTGCTCCCGACGCTGGGCGACAACGACGTCGTGATGCTCGACCTTGGCGCCAACACCGAATGCGATGCCACCAACCTGACCCAATTTGCGGTGATGGGCGCGGCCTATGCGCGGACCGCGATGGGGCTGGAACGCCCGCGCGTCGCGCTGCTCAACATCGGCACCGAAGAGCTGAAGGGCACCGACGAGATCCGCGATGCGGCGGCGCTGCTCCGGGCGGCCAAAGGGCTGCCGATGGAGTTTGCGGGTTTCATCGAGGGCGACAAATTGTCGCGCGGTGAAGTCGATGTGATCGTCCACGACGGATTTTCGGGCAATATCGCGCTCAAGACGATCGAGGGGACGGCGCGTTTCGTTACCGACCTGCTGCGCCGCGCCTTCACCAGCTCGACGCGGTCGAAGATCGGTTTCCTGATCTCGCGCCCCGCGACCGAGTTGTTGCGGCATCATCTCGACCCCAACAACCATAATGGCGCGGTGTTCCTTGGCCTGAATGGCGTGGTGCTCAAGAGCCACGGCAGCGCCGACGCGAAGGGGGTCGCGAATTGCGTCCACCTGTGCGCCGAACTGATCGAGAAGGACATTACCCGGCAGGTGACCGACGATCTGGCAAATTTCCGCCGCGGCGACGCTGCATGACCTTGCGCGCGATTCTGGCCGGGACGGGCTCGGCGCTGCCGCGCACCCGCGTGTCGAACGCCGAACTGGCCGAGCGTGTCGATACCAGCGACGAGTGGATCGTCGAGCGCACGGGCATCCGTTTCCGCTATATCGCCGAACCCGACGAGACGACCGCGACGCTCGGCGCCGACGCCGCGAAGCACGCGTTGGCGGCAGCCGGGCTGGAACCGGCGGACATCGGGCTGATCATCGTTGCGACCGCGACCCCCGACAATACATTCCCGGCGAGCGCGACCAAGGTGCAGGCGATCCTCGGCGCCCCCGACTGTATCGCGTTCGACGTTGCAGCGGTGTGCTCGGGATTTCTTTACGCGGTGTCGGTCGCCGACGCGATGCTGCGCACCGGCGCGGCCAAGCATGCGCTGGTGATCGGGTCCGAAACCTTCAGCCGCATTCTCGACTGGGAGGACCGCACCACCTGCGTGCTGTTCGGCGACGGGGCTGGGGCGATCGTGCTGTCGGCAAAGGATGTCGGCGACGACCAGGGCATATTGGCGACGCGCCTCCATGCCGAGGGCAAATATTCGGGCATGCTTTATGTCGACGGCGGACCGTCGACGACGGGCACCGTCGGCCATGTCCGCATGCAGGGCCGCGAAGTGTTCCGCCACGCCGTCACCAACCTTGCGTCGGTGCTCGGCGAGGTGATGGCCGATGTCGGCCTGTCGGCGGACCAGATCGACTGGGTCGTGCCGCATCAGGCGAACAAGCGGATCATCGACGCCACCGCCAAGAAGCTGGGCCTGCCCGCCGAACGCGTCGTGCTGACCGTCGATCAGCATGCCAATACGTCGGCGGCATCGGTGCCGCTGGCGCTCGACCTCGCGGTGCGCGACGGGCGGATCAAGCGCGGCGATCTGGTCGTACTCGAAGCGATGGGCGGCGGCTTTACCTGGGGTGCTGCGGTGCTGCGGGTGTAATATCGCCCCGGCGCATGAACTTCTCGCTCCATCCGTTTCAGTTTGGAGGATTAATTCGCTTTTGTTACATAGGGGCACGGGACTCGTGACGGTGGGGGCTGTCGGGGACCGGTTCGAACATTTTTGTTTTAGGGGGGGAAGGGACCATCATGACCGCAGGGACGCTTACGCGAGCCGATATTGCGACGCGCATCAACCAGCAGATCGGGTTGTCGCGCAACGAATCGGCGACGATCGTCGAATCGATTCTGGACCATATGTCCGACGCGCTAGCGAGTGGGCAGAATGTCAAAATCTCGGGCTTTGGCACCTTTGTCCTGCGTGACAAGGCGCAGCGCATCGGCCGCAATCCCAAGACGGGCATCGAGGTGCCGATCCTGCCGCGCCGCGTGATGACCTTTCGCGCCAGTCAGACGATGCGTGGCCGCGTTGCCGGTTAAGGCGCCGGACATCGGACGTGGCTGCGTTTGACATGGCCGGGGACGGCGGCAAGGCGCCCGCGGCGATGCTGGCGATCGGCGAACTGGCCGAACGGATCGGAGTGCCGACGCACGTCCTGCGCTATTGGGAAACCCGCTTTCCGCAGCTGAAGCCGTTGCAACGGTCGGGCCGCCGCCGCTATTATCGCGCCGAAGATGTCGTGCTGGCCGAGCGGATCCATCATTTGCTGCACGTACAAGGGTTCACCGTCGATGGCGCGCGCAAGGCGTTGTCGGAGCCGGGCGGCAAAGCTGCCGAGGCGCCAGCCGCCGAAACCCGCGCAAGACCGAATGGCGCGGTGGAGCAGACACGAGGCGTGCCGGTTGCTGCGCTCGTCGCGCTGCGGCAGCGATTGGCGGCAGCGCTCGATTAGCGGCGGCGCGCGGGCCGCGCGAACATCCAAAGTTCAGGAAAGGTCAGCCTTTTGCGCGCCGCGATTTGGCCGTCGCGTTGTGCGAGATGCCGCCGTTGGAGGTGGCCGGCGGGTACCGCGCTGGCCGCTTGCGGCACCGCCAACCACCAGATGACAGAGCTGGGTGAAGGCTGGCACAGCGGAAAAATGTTGGAAAGGCCTCCTTGAGGCGGCGTCCTCTTTGGGGTGGATTTGTGACGATCCTCCCCGTTCCGGGGAGGATCGTCGTGTCAGCAATCGGTCGACATCCGCCGTTCGGCCCGCAAAATCTCGCCTCAGTCGTGATCCATCGCAGGCGCCAGCGTCGGGTCTAGGTCGCGGGGGCGGATGAAGGCGGCAAAGCGGGCTTGCCCCGTATCGAGATCGTGCCAGTCGGCGATGTCGATTTCGAGCCGCGCCAGCGCCGATGTCGGCAGCTTTTCCTCTACCTCGCCGCGCAGTTCGTCGCCGCTCGTTTCCGGCACGAGCATCAGGATCAGATCCTCCAGCCCCGGATTATGCCCCGAAATCAGCAGATGGGTCGCATCGCGGCCGGTATCGCGGATGACGTCGATCAGCGTCGCGGCGGAGGCGAGGTAGATGCGGCGGTCCCAATGCGGTTCGAGCGTGTCGAGATCGGCGGCAGGCTGGAAGATGTCGAGCGTTTCGGTCACGCGAACCGCGGGCGAGGCAATGATGCGGTCGATCGGCAATTTCTGGCGCTTGAGCCATTGCCCGACGATTTCGGCGCCGCGCGCGCCGCGCTGGTTGATCGGGCGGTCGAAATCACGCTCGACCTGGACGTCCCAACCCGATTTGGCGTGGCGCAGGATCGTCAAAGTCTTCAAAATCTTCCCCCGCGCGTTCGCGCTTATGCCGTCGTTCGGCAGCCTTGTGCCGCAAACTTATGACGGTGAAAAGGCTGGAAACGCGCTTTTTCGGCGCTCGACATTCGCTGCCGCGACATGATTGACCGCTTCGTCCAAGGGCAGGCGGCGGATCGGGGTACCTTCCGGAAAGGCGCTGAGCAGGCGCGAGGGAAAGCTGGGCGAGAGGATGACGAACTGGCCGAAATCGTCGGCGCGGCGGATCAGCCGCCCGAACGCCTGTCCGATGCGGCCGCGGATGACCATGTCGTCATAGGCGCTGCCGCCCTGCGCCGCGCGGCGCGCCGCGTGCAGGATCGTCGGGCGCGGCCACGGCACCCCCTCCATGATCACCTGCCGCAGCGATTCGCCCGGCACATCGACCCCGTCGCGCAGCGCATCAGTGCCGAGCAGCGAGGCGTGCGGGTCGGCGCGGAAGATATCGACGAGGGTGCCGGTGTCGAGCGGATCGACATGCTGGGCATAGAGCGGCAGGCCGGCGCGCGCGAGGCGGTCGGCGATGCGCGCGTGGACGATGCGGAGCCGCCGGATCGCGCTGAACAGCCCGAGCGCACCGCCGCCCGATGCCTCGATCAAGCGGCTGTAGGCGCCCGCGAGCGCGGGCAGGTCGCCGCGCGCGATGTCGGTGACAATGATGACCTCCGACTGGCGGGCATAATCGAACGGGCTGGGGACCGCGAAATGCCGGACGCCGCCGTCCATGTGGCGGGCGCCAGTGCGGATGTCGGCCTCGGCCCAACCCTGCGCGCCATGGCCGCTGCGCAAGGTCGCCGAAGTCACCAGCACGCCTTGCGCAGGCCGATAAACGATCTCGGCGATCGGCCGCGCCGGATCGAGCCAGTGGCGGTGCAGCCCGCAATCGAACTCGCGCCCGTCGTAACGATCGACCGCGAGCCAGTCGACGAAATCGGGGTCGGCGGGGCCGCCGACGCGGCCGAGCAGCGACAGCCAGCCGCCGAGCGTGTCGATGCGCGTGCCGAGGCTGTGCCGCGCGCCGTCAACCCTTGCCCGGGCTTGTCCGTCGAGCCAGTCGGGTGGGTCTTCGATCAAGACTTCGAGCCGCTTGCCGAGCGCCAACAACGGCCGCAGCAGCGCCTCGACCGCGTCGCTCGCCGCCGCGGCGGCGGCGACCAGCGCCGCGTCGGGGTCGGCAAGCTCGGTTTCGAGGCCATAGCCCGCGTCGGCGGTACGCGTATCGACCGCGCGCGCATAAACCTGTCCGCGCACCGCGGCGAGCAGCCGTTCGATGGCGCCCCACGGTTCGTTTTCGGACAGGCGGCCAAGCCAGCCGTCGCCGGGCATTTCGGCGGCGGCGGTGATCGCCGCCTGAATCGCGCGCTCGCCCGCCTCGTCGTAACTTGCGACATCGGCGAGCCGCGCCGCGAGCCCGCGCCGCCGCCCGCGCGACTTGCCCTCGGGACCGAGCACCCAGCGGCGGATCTCGACCGCTTCCTGCCCGGTCAGCGCCGCGGCGAACATGCTGTCGGCGGCGTCCCACAGATGATGGCCCTCGTCGAAGATCAGCCGCGTCGCGGGCGCGCCGCTATCGCGCGGGCGCGCGGCCTGCACCATCGTCAGCGCATGGTTGGCGATGACGATATCGGCCTGCGTCGCGGCGCGCGCCGAATGTTCGATGAAGCATTTGCGGAAATGCGGGCAGCCGACATAGATGCACTCGCCGCGCCGGTCGGTCAATGCCGTGGTGCCGTTGCGGCGAAACAGCGCGGGAAGCCAGCCGGGCAGGTCGCCGCCAACCATGTCGCCATCGCGGGTATACGCCGCCCAACGCGCGACCAGCTGCGCCAGGATCGCGGCGCGGCCCGAAAAACCGCCCTGCAAGGCATCCTCCAGATTGAGCAGACAGAGATAGTTTTCACGCCCCTTGCGCACCACGACCTTTTCGCGGTGGGTCGCGGCGTCGGGATACAGCCGCTCGGTCTCGCGCGACAGCTGGCGTTGCAGCGCCTTGGTAAAGGTCGAGATGCAGACGCTGCCTGCGGACTGGTCGATCCATTGCTTGGCGGGGGCGAGATAGCCCAAGGTTTTGCCGATCCCGGTCCCCGCTTCGGCGACCAGCATCTGCGGCGCGTCCTTGCGCTCGCGCGGTTCGAAGATCGCGGCGGTCGCGCGCGCATAATCCTGTTGCCCCGGCCGCCGTTCGGCGCCGTCGCCGGTGAGGCGATCGAGCCGCGCGGTCACATCGTCGGCGTTGATGCGCACCTGCCGCGGCGCGGCGCGCGGCGGCACCTCTTCCCATTCGGGCAGGCGCGCGAACAGCCAGCGTTCATTCGCGTCGGGGGTGGTCAGCCGCGGCTGGACCAGCGGCGCCCACGGCCAGCGCTGGCGGGCGAGCGCCTGCATAGCGTGCCAAGCGCCTTCGCGTTCGGGCCAGCTGGGATCGTCGATCCCGGCGAGCAGGGCCGCGGTCGCCTGCGGCAGAAAGGCAGCGATGTCGCCCTCGGTCTTTGGCGTGGCAAGGCCGATCGCTGCGGCAATTCCCGCGGGGGTCGGCACGGCAAAGCGCGCGGGGTAGAGGAAAGCGAAAAGTTCGAGCAGGTCGAGCCCCGACAGCTCGGGATAGCCGAGCCGGTCACCGGTCAGCGTCGCGTTGAGCAATAGGTGCGGGGTCGCGGCCACCGCGGCGATCGCTTCTCCGCGCCCGACCCGCTGGACGCGGCCGTGCGGGTCGGCGATCCAGATGCCGACATGGCTGGCATGGATCGCGGGCAAGGGAAGCGGGGCGGGGGGCATCGCCCCAAGCTAGGGACAAAAGGCGAACGCGGCAAGCGGTGGCAACCGCCAGGATGCTGTTTTGCGGTTCAGTTCAGCCCGCGGCGGCCGAACACTGGTGCGCGGTTGGTCAGAAAAATCTGCGCGGGATTGATCGTCATCGCGTTTCGTGCGCGATTCAAGGCGCTGTAGAGCGGACCGTGGGTCAGTTCATACGGGAAGCGCACGCCCATGCGGTCAACCTCGGACCACATGACGACGGCATAAGTGACCTGGCCGCCATAGTGGATTTCGCAGCGCGAGCGCGCCGGCATGCTGGCGCCGTCGATCCGCGCGCCGGCTTCGGACAGATCGGTGATCTGGCCCTCGACAAAATTGAGGACGCCGTTGACGGTCACCTCAATCGCAACGGGGGTGCGAGGCTGGCGGCGTGGCTGCGGGATGCGCGGAGTGGTCATGGGGCTATGCTAAGCCCCGGATGGTAAATTTTCCGGTAACGATAATCGGTGCTGCCGCGATGCCCCGGTACATGGCGGGGGCTGTTCCGCAGTGCCGAACCATGCAGAAAGGCGCCGCGCACTCCCCAAAATCAGGATTTGCCGATGAAAGCCGCTATTTGTCCGCATTACGGCGGTCCCGACGTGCTGGAATATCGCGAGGTGCCGATGCCCGAACCCGCCGCACACGAGGTACGGGTCAAGGTGATGGCGACATCGGTGACGTCGGGCGACAGCCGGCTGCGCGCTGCCCGCTTTCCAGCTGGTATGGGACCGATCGCGCGGCTGTTGTTCGGTTGGCGCGGGCCACGCCAGCCGATTTTGGGGACTGAGTTGGCCGGGATCGTCGATGCCGTGGGGACGGGCGTCACCCGATACCGCCCCGGCGATGTGGTCATGGCGTTTCCGGGCGGGGCCATGGGCTGCCATGCCGAATATCGCTGCGTCGCCGAAACGGGGCCGATCGCATCAAAGCCCGACGGCCTGAGCTTTGCCGAGGCGGCAACGCTGTGTTTCGGCGGCAGCACGGCGCTGCATTTCCTGGAGGTCGCTGCGGTGGCGCCCGGCGACCGGGTGCTGGTGGTCGGGGGATCGGGGGCGGTGGGGTCGGCGCTGGTCCAGCTTGCGTGCCACCGCGGCGCCGTGGTCACCGCGGTGTGCAGCGCGCGCAACGCCGATCTGGTGCGCGGTCTGGGGGCGGCGGCGGTGATCGATTATGCCACCACGGATTTCCGCGGCCAGCCGGGCGCCTATGATGTCGTGTTCGAAACCGTAGGCAGCATGACGGCGCGTGAGGGACTGCCGCTGCTGCGTCCCGCCGGGCGGTTTGTTGCGATCGCCGCGGGACTGCCCGACATGCTGGCGACGATCGGGGCGCCGGGGCGCGGCGGGCGGCGGGTCATCGCCGGTCCCGCAAGCGAAAAGCCCGAGCATGTGCAGCAACTCGCCGATCTGGCGGCGTCGGGGGTGCTGCGACCGGTGGTCGATGGCACGTATGACTTCGATGGCATCGCGGCGGCGCATGCCTATGTTGACACCGGGCGCAAGCGGGGGTCGGTTGCCATCCTGCTCGACCCCGCAGCGCGCGAATAAAGGGCCTAGCGCGTTGGACGACGGTGGGACCATGCGGCCGCCTGTCATCGGAACCGCGAATGCAGGGGCACCGTGATCATATTGCCAGCGCCGGCCGATAATGGTCTATTCGCGCGATGGTCCGGCCCATCATCCTCTATGGCCTTGCGCTGGCGGCTGCCGCGTTCCTGCTCGAATGGCTGAATTACAAACATGTGGTGCATCGCTGGTCCACCGAATTCTACATTGCGTGCATCGCCGTGGTCTGCATCGCGCTCGGCATCTGGGCGGGAAACCGGCTGACCGCGCGGCCGCGTCAGGCCTTCGTCCGCAATGACGCCGCGATCGCTGCGCTTGGCATCAGTGCCCGCGAGTGCGAGGTGCTCGACATGCTGGCCGCGGGTCACGCCAACAAGGTCATCGCGCGGCAGCTCGATATTTCGCCCAATACGGTGAAGACACATACCGCCCGACTGTATGAAAAGCTGGCGGTCGCCAGCCGCACGCAGGCGGTGCAAAAGGCGCGGACGCTCGACATCCTGCCGTAAAAATCGGGCTATTATCGCCAAATCACCTGTTTGGGCGATAGATTTCTTCCATTGTTCCGGCCCATGCCGCGGCGCACCACCAACAGGGGAGAAGATTGTCGTGGGCAGAATTATCGCGGTTTATGGGGCCATAGCGGGCATCATCGTCCTGGTCGGCATGTTCCTCAGCATCACCTTCGTCACCGATCATGGCACGATGGGCATGGTCGCAGGCTATCTGTCGATGCTGGCGGCGCTGCTGTTCGTCTTCGTCGGGGTGAAGCGATTCCGCGACGTCAATCTGGGCGGGGTCATCACCTTCTGGAAGGCGCTGGGAGTCGGTCTTGGTATCGGACTGGTTGCGGCGCTGTTCTACATCCTCGGCTGGGAAGTCTATATGTGGCAGACCGGTGGGACATTCATGGCCGACTATATCGCGCAAAGCGTCAATGACATGCGGGCCGCCGGCAAATCGGTGGCAGAGATCGCGAAATTTTCGGCCGAGATGGGGGCGATGGCGGAGCAGTATAAAAATCCGCTGTTCCGGATGGCGTTGACGCTGACCGAGATATTTCCGGTCGCGCTGCTGGTGTCGATCGTGTCGGCGGCGCTGCTGCGCAAGAGCAGCTTTCTGCCGGCGACCCAACCGCGCGCTTGAGCGGAGGATGACGCGGGCGCCAGCCGATCGGTAAGCGCCCCGTCCGCTTCCCATTGCCGCTTCTTGCCGCTATGGCGCGGCCCATGACCGACCTGCACCTTCACCCTTCGCTGCGCGAGCCCGCGCAAACGTCCAAGGCCTGGCCGTTCGAGGAAGCGCGCAAGCTGGTGAAACGCTATCCGGACGGCAAGCCCGGCGGTGAGGCGGTGTTGTTCGAGACCGGCTATGGTCCCTCGGGCCTGCCGCATATCGGCACCTTCAACGAAGTGCTGCGCACGACGATGGTTCGCCGTGCCTATGAGACGCTGACCGGCGGCGCGCCGACGCGGCTCGTCGCGTTCAGCGACGATATGGATGGGCTGCGCAAGGTTCCCGACAATGTGCCCAACGGCGACATGCTGCGCGAATATCTCGGCAAGCCGCTGACCGTCATTCCCGATCCGTTCGGAAAATATGAAAGTTTCGCGCATCATAACAATGCGATGCTGCGCGAGTTTCTCGACCGTTTTGGCTTCGAATATGAATTCGTCAGCTCGACCGAACAATATAAGAGCGGCGCGTTCGACGAGGCGCTGAAGAATGTGCTGCGCCACAATCAGGACATTCTCGACATCATGCTGCCGACGCTGCGCGCCGAACGCGCCGCGACCTATTCGCCGATCCTGCCGGTCAGCCCCAAGTCGGGGATCGTGCTGCAGGTGCCCGTCACCGTCGTCGATGCCGACGCGGGCGTGGTGTCGTTCGAGGATGAGGGCGAGACGATTACGCACTCGATCCTCGGTGGCGGTGCGAAGCTGCAGTGGAAGGTCGACTGGGCGATGCGCTGGGTCGCATTGGGCGTCGATTACGAGATGTACGGCAAGGATTTGACCGACAGCGGCGTCCAGTCGGGCAAGATCGCGCGTGCTCTCGGCGGGCAAAAGCCCGAGGGGCTGATCTACGAAATGTTCCTCGACGAAAAGGGCGAGAAGATTTCAAAGTCGAAGGGCAACGGCCTCAGCCTCGAGCAATGGCTCAACTATGGCAGCGAGGAGAGCCTGGCGTTCTTTGCGTACCGCGAACCCAAGGCGGCGAAGCAGCTGCACATCGGCGTCATCCCGAAGGCAGTCGACGAATATCTGCAGATGCGCGGCAATTACCCGGCGCAGGATGCCGACAAGAAGCTTGGCAATCCGGTGCACCATGTCCATGTCGCGCGCGGACAGGACGTTCCCGCCACCGAACTGCCGGTGACCTTCGGGTTGCTGCTCAATCTGGTCGGTGTGATGGGCGCCGACGCGTCGAAAGACCAGATCTGGCGCTACCTTGGCCAATATGTCGAAGGTGCCGATGCCGCGACCTATCCCGAGCTCGACGGACTGATCGACAATGCGATGGCGTATAACCGCGATTATGTCGCACCGACGCTCAAGCGCCGCAAGCCGGAAGGCAGCGAAGGCGCGGCGCTGGCCGAACTCGACGCGAAGCTTGCGGCGCTGCCGGCCGACGCGGGCGCCGACGACATCCAGAACATCGTCTACGAGATTGGCAAGAACGAAGCCTATGGCTTTGAAAATCTGCGCGATTGGTTCAAAGCGCTGTACGAAACGCTGCTCGGATCGAGCGCCGGGCCGCGGATGGGCAGCTTTATCGCGCTGTTCGGGATCGACAACACGCGGCGGCTGATTGCGGAAGCGTTGGCATAGGGAGGGCCGCCATGTCGAAATACGAACTGGCGCAGATCAATATCGCGCGGTTTCGCCTGCCTGCCGACCATGTTGCGAACCGCGATTTCATGGACGCGCTCGATGCGGTCAACGCGATTGCCGAGGCGAGCGACGGTTTTGTGTGGCGGCTGGTCGGCGACGGCAATGACGCTACCGATGTCGAAGTGACCGACGATCCGCATGTCATCGCCAATATGTCTGTGTGGCGCGATGTCGAGGCGCTTGCCGCCTTTGTCTATCGGGCGCCGGAACATCTGGGGATCATGCGGCGGCGGAAGGAATGGTTCGATCCCATCGGGGTGTTTCAGGCGCTGTGGTGGGTGCCCGCCGGGCATCGCCCGACCGTGGCGGAGGGCATGGAGCGGATCGCCACGCTGAACGCGGATGGGCCGACCGCGGCGGCCTTCACCTTCAAGCAGCCGTTCGCGGCGCCCGACGGCACCCCGGCGCTGCCGGTGCAGGACGACTGCGCATGATCGAAATCTTCACCACCGGCGGGACGATCGACAAAGTCTATTTCGATGCGCTGTCCGAATTTCAGATCGGCCCTGCCGCGATCCCCGATCTGCTGCGCGAGAATAATGTCCATGTGCCGCACCGCGTGACGCAGTTGATGCGCAAGGACAGCCTGGAACTGGACGACGGCGATCGCGCCGCGATCCGCGCCGCGGTTGAGGGCAGCGAAGCGGCCCAAATCCTGGTCACGCACGGCACCGACACGATGGTCCTGACCGGCCGCGCGCTGGCCGGGATTGCGGGCAAGACGATCGTGATGACCGGCGCGATGCAGCCCGCCTCGGTGCGCGCCAGCGATGCCGAATTCAACGTCGGCTTTGCCTTGGCCGCAGCGCAGATTTTGCCGCCCGGGGTCTATATCGCGATGAACGGGATGATCTTTGATCCGGCGACCACCGAGAAGGACCGCGCGGCCGCGCGTTTCGTCGCGCAGTAGCGCCGCTCAGCCCTTCGCCGTTACCTGCCGCAGCACCGCAGCGTATCCGGGCGCGATCGTCATCGATTCGTGGCGTCCGGCGCGGCCCAGCATCGCATGAACCTCGGCCAGGCGGTAGCAGGGTACCCCCATGAACAGATGATGTTCCGAGTGATAATTCACCCAGTATGGCGCAACCGTTGCGCGGGCGAGCCAGCCGGCGCGGGTGGTGCGCGCATGGGTGAACGGATCGTCGCTGCCCGTCGTGGTGCAGGCATGTTCGGCGATGTTGCGGATGCGCAGATAAAGCTGGAATGTCGTCGCCAGTCCGGCGAGCCAGAGCAGATAGGGTGTCCAGCCGTAGAGCGCGAGCGACGCGGCGAGCAGCACCGCCTGGACGATCAGAAAACGCCCGACCGCGCGCGTCACGGCCACCGCGCCCGCGACGTCGACCGTCGGTGACGTCATGCCGTCGTCGGATTGCTTGTTGAACGGCGTTCCGGCGGCAGTGCTGGCGCGGCCCTTTTCGGCCTGTTCGCCGCGCAGCATCGCTTTCAGCCCGACGAGGGCGAAGCCGAACTGCGCGACGCGCTGTTTGAAGAATGTCTGACCGGTCAGGTCACGCAGCACCTTGCGGCCCAGGCTGGCGTGCGTGGTCGGGAAGGGCTTCGACAGCGCGAGGTCGGGGTCTTCCGCCTGCTGGGTGAATTTGTGGTGCTGGAGATGATAGGTGCGATAGGCGATCAGATCCGATCCGACCGCGGCACCGGTCAGCCATTGGCCAAGGAAATTGTTGGTCTTGCGCACCGGATGCAGCAGCCCGTGCGCCGCGTCGTGCATCAGGATGGCCAGCCCGAGCTGGCGCCCGCCGACGAAGATCGCCGCGACCAGCCACGCCAGCGGGTTCTGCAACCAGGCGGAAACGCCCACCAGCGCGATGCTGACGATCCACGCATGGGCGACGAGCCAGATGCCGCGCCAGCGCGACGCGGTGGTGATCGCCGCCCATTGGCTGCGGTCGAAAAAGCGATCGGGCGGAAGGAGGCGAACGGCGGGCATGGCCTGCTATATCAAGTTGCGATGCGAAACGGAATAGCGTCCATAATGGCACAATAACGGGGTTAACGGCGACCGCTTGGTAAGGATTTGGCAACCCCTATTTGGCCACTGAACCGGGTGGACCAGGCGAGCAGGACAAACGGGAAATTGGCGGTTCGGCGTAGCGTCATCCGGCCAACGGCTGGCGAGTGGACGGCCGGCGAATCGATATTCGATTCGCCCGAGTTCGTGACACGTATGCTGCGGGTGGCACAGCTTTGGCATTATGTGCTGATCGGCCGCGTCCTGACCTTTCTGACCTTTGCGTTCGTGCCCGGGGTCCCCGGTTTTCTGGCATTGCCGTCGCAAGGGCTGGTGATGGCGGCGGGCCTGATCTGCGACTTGGCCCTGACGATTCTGGGACAGGCGATGCGTCGGCCGCGCCCGTGGTTGCAGCAAAGATTGCGCCTGGTCGCGATGGTGGCGACCGGACTGATCGCGCTGGGCAGCCTGCTCAATGCCGCGGCGATGTTCGCGGCGATCGCGGTGCCCGGTGGAGGGCATACGGTCGATGCCTTTACTGCGATCGAGATCGGGTCGCTGCTCGTTGCCGCTTCGGCGGTCGCCATCGCCCGCCCCGCTTTTTTTGCCTTTGCCGGGGCGACCGCATTGGGCGGTGCGATCGGCATCGCGTCTTGGCCTTTTGCGGTCGCCGGGTTTGTGTTCCTCGGCCTGCTGATCGTGATGATGCGCGAGGACATTCGGCATCAGCGCCGGGCGACGCGGGCGCGGCGGCTGTCGGTCAGCGACCAGCAGCGCGCGCTCAACCTGATGCGCGATTTCGAACGCGCCGGGCGCGGCTGGTTCTGGGAAACCGACCGGCATGGCCAGCTGGTCTATATTTCGCCGACCGTCGCGGCGCGGCTCGACCGGACGCCGTCCGACCTCGTCGGGCGACCCTTCACCGACATCATCCGCAAACGCATCGGCAATGACGAGAATGAGGAGCGCACGCTGGGCTTCAGCCTGTCGTCGCGCACCCCGTTCAAGGAGTTGACGGTGCAGGCGGCGGTCGCGGGCGAGGAACGCTGGTGGTCGATCTCGGGCCAGCCGATCAGCAATGAACTGGGCAATTTTCAGGGGTTTCGCGGCAGCGGCACCGATCTGACCGACAAGAAACGGTCGGAGCGCGAGATCAACCAGCTCGCGCGTTACGACACGCTGACCGGGCTCGCCAACCGGCGCCACATCACCGACCTGCTCGAACGGGCGCTGAAAAACCACATCGGCCAGCCGCAGCCGTGCGCGCTGCTGTTGATGGATCTCGACCGGTTCAAGGCGGTCAATGATACGCTGGGCCACCCCGTCGGCGACCAGTTGCTGCAACAGGTCGCCGGGCGGCTGACCCAGATTGTCGGCGACAAGGGGCAGGTGGGGCGGCTCGGTGGTGACGAGTTCCAGATCGTCGTGCCGCAGCTGAGCCAGCCCGAGAAGCTGGCCGGGATCGCCAACGCTGTGCTGCTCAGCCTGGCCAAGCCCTTTTCGATCGAGGGCGAACAGGTCCGCGTCGGATCGTCGATCGGCATCGCGGTGTCGGACGGGGCGGGGGTGTCCGCCTCGGCGCTGGTCCGCAACGCCGATCTGGCGCTCTATGCCGCCAAGGATGCCGGGCGCGGCGTCTATCGCTTTTACGCTGATGCGATGCACAATCAGGCGAGCGAGCGAAAGGCGATCGAGGATGCGCTGCGCGACGCGCTGGTCAAGGACGAGCTGCGGCTGCTCTATCAGCCGATTGTCGATGTCGGCAGCGAACGGATTACGGGGTTCGAGGCGCTGATCCGCTGGCACCACGCGACCGAAGGGCTGATCAGCCCGTCGAAATTCATTCCGATCGCCGAAGAATCGAGCCTGATCGTGCCGATCGGCGAGTGGATCATCCGCACCGCCTGCGCGAGCATCGCTCTGCTCGGTCCCGGCTACCGCGTCGCCGTCAATGTTTCGCCACGGCAGTTCGCGAACGAAAAACTGCCTGCGACGATTCTGAGCGCGGTGTCGGCGGCGGGCATTCGGCCCGAGCAGCTTGAGCTCGAAATCACCGAAGGCGTGTTCCTCGACGAGAGTCCCGAAAATCTGGCGATGTTCCAGAAATTGAAACGTACCGGGGTGCGGCTGGCGCTCGACGATTTCGGCACCGGCTATTCGGCGCTCGGCTATCTGAAGAAGGCGCCGTTCGACAAGATCAAGATCGACCAGAGCTTTGTCCTCGGCGCCGCCGATCCCAGCAGTATGAACGCCGCGATCATCTCGTCGATCGTCGGACTCGCCACCGCGCTGAACATGGAAACGACCGCCGAAGGGGTCGAGACGCATGACGATCTGACGCTGATCCGCGGGCTCGGGTGCAGCCATGTTCAGGGCTTTATCTATGGGCGCCCGATGGAACTGGCCGAGGTGCTGACGTTGCTGCGCGAGGGCGGCGGGCGGGTCGAGGCGCGCGGGTTCAAGAGCGCGCGCGAACCGCGGCTGACCATCTTCCGCACGATCCAGGTCGCGAGCGGGGGCTATCGCTATGAGGCGATCGTCCGCAACATGTCGCCGCGCGGGGCGCTGATCGAAGGGCTGTGGAACGTCCCCCCGGGAACGCCGCTGACGCTGGAATTCGGCGCCGAGCAGGCGTTCAGCGCCGAGGCGCGCTGGTCGGCGGGCAACCGCGTCGGGGTGAAATTCGCCGAGGTAATCGACATGGACGCGCTGCTTGGGCCGAAGACGGGGGTAGCGGCCCGCGGGCGGGTGCGGCGCGCGGCTTAGACGACGCGGTCCGGCAGGATCAGTCCGCCACTCGCCCGCGCACCATCACCCACTCGACCTTTTCCAGCACCGTCACGTCGGTCAGCGGATCGCCGCTGACCGCGATCAGGTCGGCCGACAGGCCGGGCGCCAGACGGCCGATTTCGCCTTCCATCGACAGCGCCTTCGCCGCGACCGTGGTGGCAGCAGCCAGCGCCTCGCGCGGGGTCAGCCCGGCCTTCACCAGCAGCGCGAATTCGCCGCCGTTGCGGCCGTGCTCGAACACGCCGGCGTCGGTGCCGAAGGCAACCGGCACGCCCAGCGCCTTGGCGCGGGTCACCGCCTTGCCGACGCTGCCCAGCGTCATGCGGACCTTTTCCTCGACCGTCGGAGTATAGATGCCCTTGCCGAGCCGCTCGCGAATACCTTCGAACGCCATCAGCGTCGGGACGAGATAGGTGCCCTTCGCTTTCATCACCTTCAGCGCGGCGTCGTCGGCGAAGGTGCCATGGTCGATCGTGTCGATCCCTGCCGCTGCCGCCGCCTCGATCCCGCGCGCGCCATGCGCGTGCGCCATGACCTTCAGCCCAAGCGAGTGCGCGGTGTCGGCGATGCTTTGCAGCTCGGGGCTGGTGAAATGCCCCTCCAGTCCGCGGCCCTGCTGCGACAGCACACCGCCGGTCGCGGTGATCTTGATGATGTCGGCGCCCGCACGCGATGCCTTGCGGACCTTTTCGGCGCATTCGAGCGCGCCGGTGCAAGTATAACCCTGATCGAGCACGGCATGGACGTCTTCGCGAAAGCCGGTGAGGTCGCCATGCCCACCGATGATCGACAGCGCTGGACCCGCTGCAATGATCCGCGGGCCCGTAATGAAGCCTGCGGCGGTGCCCCGGCGCAGCGAGTAGGCGGTATATTGCGCCGAGCCTGCTTCGCGCACCGTGGTAAACCCTGCGCGCAGGGTGATGCCGGCGTTCTTTGCCCCGACGACGACGCCCCATTCGTCGGGCTCGACCGCCGCGCTGCGGAAATCTTCGCCGGGATCGCCGGTCAGGTGGACGTGGAGGTCGATCAGGCCGGGGAGCAAGGTCTTGTCGCCCAGGTCGATGATTTCCGCACCCGCAGGCGCGGCGCTGCGGCCTGCGGTGATCGAGGTTATGCGATCGTCGGTGATGACGATGGTCGACGGCCCTTGCGCGGGCTTGTCGGCGTCGGTGATGACGCTGCCTGCGTAAATAACCGTGGTCTTGGCGTTCGCGGCAGCGGTCCCCAAAAGTGCGAGCGTCACCGCGGTAACGAGTCCGATTTTGCGCATCCTGTTTCCCCTGACTGATGCACCACCGTGGCGCGCTGTACAGGGGAGGGCAAGCCCATAAAAAGAGGGGCCGACTGGGTCGGCCCCTCGAGTTTGTCTTCGGGTAATCGAAAGGACTTACCAGAAGAAATCGTAGATCACGTCGACCACTTCGCCGCTGTACGTGTCGATGAGGATCGCGTCGTTGTAGTAACGAACCCAGCGATAGCCGTCGTAAGCGGGCGGCAGGCGGTACTGCCACGGATCGTTGATCCAGTAGCGGCTGCTGTAGAACAGCGATCCCAGGCTGAAGCCGATGCTGAACCGCGTGTAGCGGTGGTTGCGGTAGGGCGAGTAATAGGCGCCGAGCCGATAGCGGTTGCCGTACTGCTGGCGATAATCGCGCCAGTTGTAGCGGCGGTCGTCACGCCACGAGCGGTTCCAGCTGTTGCGGCGATTGTCGTAGCGCCGATCGACGCGGTCATTGTTGTTGCGGTCGTAGCGGCGATCGATCTGGCCATCGCGGTTGCGGTCGTACCGCCGGTCGCGCTGGTCGATGCGGTTGTTGTTGTTGCGATCCCAGCGGCGGTCGAGGTCGCCGTTGCGATTGCGGTCATAGCGGCGATCGACGCGGCCATTGTCGTTGCGATCGTACCGCTGATCGACCTGACCGTTGCGGTTGCGGTCCCACTGACGGTCGATGCGGCCGTCATTGTTGCGGTCATAGGTGCCGCCGCGCTGGCGCTGGGCCTGCTGCGCCTGACGCTGTTCGGTCTGGCGCTGGGCGGCCTGACGCTGATCATTGCCGCGCTGCTGCTGCCATTGCTGACGCTGGGCCTGACGTTGTTCGTCATTCCCGCGCTGCTGCTGGCGATCGGGGCGGGGCTGTGGCTGTTGGCGCTGGACCCGTGCTTCGCCGCCATTGTTGCCGCGGCGCGCCTCGGGACCTCGCGGCCCGCGGTCGCCGCGGCTGCCGCGATCACCGTCGCCGCGCTGCGCCAGTTGCATGCGCTCGCCCGACGCCTGTGCGGCGGCCGGGGCGATGGGGGTCAGGATCGTCGCCGCGATCAGCAACCCTCCGAACATCTTTTTCATCTCGCCATTCTCCAACTCATGTCCCGATTGCTGGAGAGGCCAGCCGGGATGATGAATCATCTGTTACCGGCGGCAAGATGATCGGCGGCTGAACCGCGCTGTTGCCTGCGGTTCAGCTACATGAACGGGTGCGGTCAGGTGCCGGGGGGCAGGCGCAGCGCCGGCACCGCGCGTGCGGCGTCTTCGGGGCGGATGCCCGGCGGCGGTGCGGCGGCGATCCGTTCCTCGCCGCGCAGCACGCGCCCGGCGCGGCGGATCGCGGTGCGGATGCGCGGATAGGTGCCGCAGCGGCAGATATTGGTGATCGCGGCGTCGATCTCGGCATCGCTGGGGTTGCTGTTGGCGCGCAGCAGAGCAGCGGCGGCCATGATCATCCCCGATTGGCAGAAGCCGCATTGCGGCACCTGTTCGGCGACCCACGCTTGCTGCACCGGGTGGCTGCGGTCGCGCGACAGGCCTTCGATCGTGGTGACGAAGCGGCCCTCGCACTCGGCGATCGTGACCATACAACTGCGGATCGATTCGCCGTCGATGTCGACGGTGCACGCGCCGCACTCGCCGGTGCCGCAGCCATATTTGGTGCCGGTCAGGTTCGACGCGTCGCGCAGCGCCCACAGCAAGGGCGTATCGGGCTCCATCCGATATTCGACCGGACGGTCGTTGACCGAGAATCGTGTCATGCCGGCTGGTTTAGCGCCGCCGCGCGATTAGTCACGCCAGCTTGAATCGATTTTGTCGACCTTGCGAACCATCGCATCGAATTCCATCCGCCCCGCGCCGCCGGGGGGCGATGCCATATACAGATCGCGTTGGTGAACGGCGATCACGTCAGGGTCGACCTTGATCGGCGTACCCATGCTGAGCGTCGCCATTTGATGCTCGCAAGCGCGCTGCAACGACCAATATTTGATGAACGCTTCGGGCAGGCTCTTGCCCATCACGACCGGCCCGTGATTTTTCAGCATTAGGATGCGCTTGTCGCCCAGGTTCTTGACCAGTCGCTCGCCCTCTTCTTCGCGAACGGTGACGCCTTCGAAATCATGGTAGGCGAGTTGGCCCTGAAAATTGCAGGCATAGAAATTCACCGGTTGCAGCCCGCCTTCCAGCGAGCACACCGCGACCGTCGCCGTAGTGTGGGTGTGGATGATCGCGTGGGCGTCGGGCAGGACGCGGTGGAACAGGCTATGCTGGACAAATCCGGCCTTGTTCACATGCCAGGGATTATCCTCGTCGACCTTGTTGCCGTCGATGTCGATCTTGACCAGGCTCGACGCGTTCACCTCGCCGAAATGCATGCCATAGGGATTGATCAGAAACGATCCCTCCTCGTCCGGCACCTTCACGGTGATGTGGTTGAAGATCAGCTCGTCCCAGCCCATCATCGCGAAAATCCGGTAACAGGCGGCCAGTTCCTGCCGCGCCGTCCATTCGGCTTCGCTATATTTGCTGTTGCGCTTGAGCTGGGTCGCCATGGCCTGTCCCTTTATGATGTTAGTTTCGTCCTGCTACCTATGCCATAAGGCTAGGGGGGCGCACAATCCCGCAGGCGGGCAAGCCTCTGGCGGCAGGGGCGGGGGCTTTTGCCGCGCAGGGGCTTGCATTTCGCCGCGAATCCTCTTATCGGCGCAGCCATCGGAACGTCGCGGGTTCGCGGCGCTTCTTTTATTGCCCTTATATCGGCGATTTATGGGGACCGGATATCCGGTCGCCGTTCATCGTTGGACGAACCGGAGACGACACGGCACATGCAGATCATCGTTCGCGACAATAATGTCGACCAGGCCCTTCGCGCGCTCAAGAAGAAGCTGCAGCGTGAGGGCGTGTATCGCGAAATGAAGCTGCGCCGTCATTACGAGAAGCCCAGCGAGAAGCGCGCGCGTGAGCACGCCGCCGCCGTCCGCCGCGCCCGCAAGATGGAGCGCAAGCGGATGGAACGCGACGGGATCAAGTAAGACCCCGTCCTTCCTGCAAGGATTCGGATCGTGAAACAGGCGCTGCGGGCAACCGCGGCGCCTTTTTCGTCAGGCGTGCGCGCATAAAGCCTCTGGACCGCCGCGCGCCGCACCGCCTATAGGCCTCGCCAAGATTTGCGCCCGCGGGCGCCTGCGGAAGGATCAGCAGACATGAGCGTGACGACGGTTCCCTTGCGCCCGGTGAGCAAAAGCGGCCTGTGGCTGATGTGGTTCGGCCTGCTGGCGTTGCTCGTCGCGGGTGCTGCCTTTGCCTGGTATACGACCCCGCGCATCGGGTTCGAAGTCATCAAGGAAGGTACGGGCAATAGCCCGACCAAAGCCGATGTCGTGCTGGTCAAATATGAAGGCAAGCTCGACGACGGCACCGTTTTCGACGCCAATGAGCAGGCTCCGATGCAGGTGGCTGGCGTCGTACAGGGCTTTTCCGATGCATTGATCCGCATGAAAAAAGGCGGCGAGTACAAGATCACGATCCCGCCGCGTCTCGGCTATGGCGACCGCGCCACCGGGCCGATCCCGGCGAACAGTACGCTGCACTTTACCGTTACCCTGCTCGATTATCGTTCGGAAGCCGAGGTTCGGGCGATGCAGCAGCAGATGCAGCAGATGCAGCAGCAACAGATGATGCAGGGCGCGCCGGGCGCCGCCGGTCCGGGCGGTCCGCCGCCGGGTGCGCCGCCGCAGCCTTGATATGATCGTCGCCCCCCGCGAAGGCGGGGGCCGCTATCGGCGTCGTGCAGAGTTGCTTGTGGCCCCCGCCGGCCGCGGGGGGCGACGTTTTTCAGATCGCCGCTGTCCCATCCTTCGGCGCGGTTCCAGCATTGCGCTCCGCCTCGCGTTCCAGCGCGACCTTGATCATCGCGACGATCGGATCGGCCAGGAACAGCCCCATGATGCCGAGCAGCGCGCCGAGCAGGATCTGCGCGCCGAGCACCAGCGCCGGGGCCAAGTCGACGGTCTTTTTCGCGACCATCGGAACGATCAGATAACCGTCGACGGTCTGCACAACCAGATAGATGGCGATCGCCCACAGCCCTGCGTCGGTGCCCGCCGAAAAGCCGACGAGCACCAGCAATACACCCGAAACGATCGCGCCGATGTTGGGGATGAAGGCGAGCAGGCCGGTGAGCAGCCCCATCAGCGCCGCCATCGGGATGCCGACCGCCATGCAGGCCAGCCACGTCCCGATGCCTTCGACCAGCATGCCAAGCAGGCGGCCCGCCATCAGACGGCGCAAGGTGAAGCCCATGCGCGCCATCGTGATGTAGAAATTCTCGCGATGCTTCATCGGCAGCATCCACGCGACGCCGCGTTCGTACAGCCGTGGTTCGATGGCGATGAAGATGCCCAGCACGATGATCATCACCAGGCTGGTCAGCCCGCCCAGCACCGTGCCGACCGCCGCGGTGACGCGGCCGACGGTGCCGGCGATATTGTCGGCGATCGTCTTGGTATCGATCTGGAAATTACCCATGCCATGATCGGCGGCCCAGGCTGCGATCCGTTCGACCTGAAACATGATCACCTGTTGCAGCGTCGCCGCTTGGCTGGCAATCTGCGATCCCGCGAACATCGCGGTCCATATCAGAAACGCGAGCAGCGACAGGCAGACGATCAGCAGCCGCCAACCGCGCGCAATCGGCAGGACGCGGCCGAGCAGGCGGGTGCCGCCGTCGAGCATCGACGCCATGACGATGGCGGCAAAGATCAGCAGGATCGGCTGGATCAGAAAGATGCACGCGCCGATCAGCAGCGCGAGGCCGAGCCAGACGCTGGCCTTGAGCAATTCGGTGCGGACAAGGTGGCTGCGGATCTCGGTCGGGCCGGGGGCGTCGGCGGTCGCCTTGGCGCGCGCCTGAGCGCGCTCTTTTCGCTCGACCCGCTCCACCATGCCCGCGCTCCCTATTTTGTCGTGCTGCTACGTTCGGGCCGCAAGTCGGTTCCCGCGCGACCCGGCCGCAGCGCGTTGAACCAGCTTATCGGATTGTACCATGTCGCGGTGCCGTCGGTGGAAAAGCTGATGATTTCGGCGCGCCCGGCGATGGCGTCGAACGGGACGGGACCGCCGAGACCCTTCTGACTGGTGTCGACGCGGCTGTCGGCGCTGCCGTCGCGGTTGTCACCCATCAGGAACACATGGTCGGCGGGAACGGTGATCGGTCCATAATCGTCGGTGGTGTAGCCCGGCCCCATGTCGATGGTGTCGAAGGTTGCGCCGCCGGGCAGCGTCTCGCGCACGATCGGCAGCTCAAGCACCTCGCGCCCGCCCGCGCCGCGGGTGATAAAGCGGTCGAGGCTGCTGTCGCCGCTGGGCAGGTTGGGATCGACCGGGATCGACAGCAGCGGTTGAACCTCGCGCTTCACGGGCTTGCCGTTGATGCTGAGTTCGCCGTTGGTCAGCTGGATCGTGTCACCGGGGAGGCCGATGACGCGCTTGATATAGTCGATCCGCGTCACCGGATGTTCGAGCACGACGATGTCGCCGCGTTCGGGCAGCTTGGCGAACCAGCGGCCCGCGACCTTGGGCGCCAGATGAAAGCTGACCGACGAATAGGACCAGCCATAGGGATATTTGCTGACGATCAGCCGGTCGCCGTTGCGCAGGATCGGCATCATCGAATCGGACGGAATGTAAAATGGCTTGGCGACGCAGCTGTGGATGCCGAGCACAAGCAGCAATATCACCACGACATCGCGGATCACCTTGCCCCAACTGCCCTCGTCCTTCGTCGTGTTTTTCGCCATGTTCCGGTCAGTCCTTGATTGCTTCGATGATGACGAACGCCTGCGCCCAGGGATGGTCGTCGGTAAGGGTCAGGTGGATGTGCGCGGTGTGGCCTAGGGGGATCATCGCCGCCAGCCTTTCGGCCGCGCCGCCGGTCAGCGCCAGCGTCGGCGCGCCCGACGGGGCGTTGACGACGCCGATGTCCTTCATGAACACACCGCGCTTGAAGCCGGTGCCGACGGCTTTCGAGAAAGCCTCCTTGGCGGCGAAGCGCTTGGCGTAAGTGCCGGCGCGGGTGAAGGGCCGCCGCGCCGCCTTGGCGCGCTCGACGTCCGTGAAAACGCGATTTTCGAACCGCTCGCCGAAACGGTCGAGCGAGTTCTGGATGCGCTCGATATTGCAGAGGTCGGAGCCGAGGCCGATGATCACAGCGCGCCTCGCGCCTCGTCCATCAACGCGCGCATGCGGCGCACCGCGTCTTCCAGCCCGGTAAAGATTGCCTCGCCGATCAGATAATGGCCGATGTTGAGTTCCGCGAGCTGCGGGATCGCGGCGACGGGGACGACATTGTCATAGGTGAGGCCGTGGCCGGCGTGCGGTTCGATGCCGTTTTTCCATGCGAGCGCGGCGGCGTCGGCAATGCGGCGGAGTTCGATCGCGCGTTCTTCGCCCTCGCAATGGGCATAGCGACCGGTGTGAAATTCGACGACGGGCGCGCGCAGACGCATCGCCGCCTCGATCTGGCGCGGGTCGGGTTCGATGAACAGGCTGACGCGAATGCCGGCGTCATTCAGCCGCGATACGATGGGGGCGAGGTGATTATGCTGACCCGCGGCGTCTAGCCCGCCCTCGGTCGTGCGTTCCTCGCGCTTTTCGGGGACGATGCAGGCGGCGTGCGGGCTGTGGCGCAGCGCGATTTCGACCATCTCGTCGGTCGCCGCCATCTCCAGATTGAGCGGGAGGTCGGTGGCAGCCTGGATGCGCGCGAGATCGTCGTCGCGGATATGGCGCCGATCCTCGCGCAGATGCGCGGTGATACCGTCGCCGCCCACCGCCGCGACAATCTCCGCCGCGCGCACCGGATCGGGATGTTCGCCGCCGCGTGCGTTGCGGATCGTCGCGACATGGTCGATGTTGACGCCAAGGCGCAGGCGCTGGCTCATCCGCAGATCACTTTCGACAGAACGTCGTGGGCAAAGCCTTTGCCTTCCCACAAATTGCCATAGTCGGCCGGACGATGGCGCGAAAAGAAGATGATTGCGCGACCGTGTTCGGGGAACAGGAAATTGCGGTGCTCGATCCCGCCGATCAGCCCTTGGCGTTCGACCACCCGGGTCTCTCCTTCGCATCCCGTCAGGCGGACCGGATAAATCCATTGCTGGAATCCGGCATAGCCCGTCTCGGCGCTGCTCTGCCACATGGTCTCGCGCGCTTTTGGCGGTAACAGATCGCCCTTCATCAGCATCCAGTCAAACCGCCAAAGATCGATGATGGTGCCGTAAGCGCCGCCCGACGCGCCATAGACGCCCATGTCGATCAGCGGATCGACGTCGGCGCCTTCGCCCGTCGGGCGCACATGACCGGCAATCGGCAACCCGCGTTGATAGAAACCGAAATCCTTCATTCCCGCCGGTACCGCGATCCGTTCGCGGGTCAGCGTTTCGAAACTTTTGCCGGTGATCCGGCGCAGCACCTCGGCAAGTACGATGGTGTCGCAATTATTATATTCAAACGCCGCCGGTGCCGCCGCGCGCGCCGCGCCGGCGCAGAAATCGGCTGCGGACTTCTCCGGGGTTGCCGCCGATGCGCGATAAAATGCCGGTACGCCATCGCCGTCGGCGGGGCTGGCATCGGGCTGAGGCAGGCCGCTGGTGTGGCGCAGAAGGTCGCGAATGCGAATTTTCCCGCCCTCGGGGGCTTTCCAGTCTTGCCAGTATCGCGTCACCGGTGCGTCGAGGTCGAGCGTGGCTTTGTCGACCTCTTGCATCGCAATGACCGCGGCGAACTGTTTCGTGATCGACGCCCAGCGCCATGTCGCCTCGGCCAGATGCGAAGATTTATCCGGCGTCACGACGCGATAATTGCCACTGGCATCGCCGACCAGGATTGCGCCGTCGAAATTTGCCGCCTCAGCGCGCGCAGTCACCGCGGCGACGTCGATGCGCGGCGTCACCGCCAGCGTCGCATGGCCAGCGGTCGTGACGATCGGCGCCAACATGATCGCGGCCAAGATCAGTCGAACCCTCAATTCGCGCGGCTCCCGGGTTTGATCGCCGATGTGTCAGCCAGATGCTCGGGTAGTTCGTCGGGGGCATAGGTCGGGAAGTTGATCGCGACGAGGGGATAGAAGGGCACGCCGAGGTCGATATTGCTGCCCGCCGAGCGATCGACCAGCGCGGCCTCGGCAATCACTTCGCCGCCGGCTGCGGTGACGCATGCCATCGCTTCGCGCGACGATAGGCCGGTGGTCACGACATCCTCGACCATCAGCACTTTCGCGCCGTGTTCGATGGTGAAGCCGCGGCGCAGTTCAAAGGTGCCGGTCGGGCGCTCGACGAAAATCGCGGGCTTGCCGAGCGCGCGGCCCATTTCATGGCCGATGACGACACCGCCCATCGCGGGCGACACCACGACGTCGATCGCCTGTTTGAGGTCGCGGGGCAGTTTGGCGGCGAGCGCGACGGCGAGCCGCCCGGCGCGCTCGGTATCCATCAGCACGCGCGCGCATTGCAGATAATATTCGCTGTGACGCCCCGACGACAGCAGGAAATGCCCCTGCAGCAAGGCGTCGGCGGCGCGAAATTCGGCCAGGATATCGTCGTCGGTCATGGGAGAATGGTTCTTTTATTCAATGTGCCGCCGATGGCGGACGGCCGGGTTTTGGCGACGAAGTTTTTCGAGCCGTAAAATAGTGTTAGAGATGCTTGAGGCAAGCGGCAAGCGGGTCTATAGCGCCCGCGAGATTCAGCCCATCCTCCGGCTGTCGCGACACTTGTCCGACACGCTGCCAGGCGGGATGAAACGCGATAAAGAACAACAGGCAACGGGCGGCACCAGTCTTATGAAGAGCTTGAAAACCCTTGTAATTGCGGCAGCTTTGTCGCTCGGCGCGATCGGCGCCGGCCATGCGCAGGCGCCCGCGGCGGCGCCCGCCGAAGCACCTGCTGCCACGGCTGCGGCGAATCCGGCGCCGGTTGCCGCCCCGACTGTGGCACCCGCTGCGACTCTGGCGACCGCTGAAGCCGCCGTGCCCGCTGGCGATGCTAGCTATGTGCCGATGAAGCCGACCCCCGGGATTGGCCAGCCGATCGACGCGGGGATCGATTTTCAGCCGCAGGTCAGCCCGGTGGGTGAGCAGGCCTATTGGTTTAACCATGTCATCCTGCTGCCGGTGATCACCGTGATCACGCTGTTCGTTCTCGGCCTGCTGCTCTGGGTGGTGTTTCGCTACCGCGCCAAGGCGAACCCGGTGCCGTCGAAGACGACGCACAACACCTTCATTGAGATCATATGGACCGCCATTCCGGTGCTGATCCTCGCGGTGATCGCGGTGCCGTCGATCCGCCTGCTCGCCCAGCAATACGAGCCGCCGAAGAAGGAAGCGCTGACGATCAAGGTCACCGGATACCAATGGTATTGGGGCTATGCCTATCCCGACCAAGGCATCGGCGAATATGTGTCGAAGATGCTGAGCAAGGAACAAGCCGACGCCGCGGGCGAACCCCATCAGCTGGCCGTCGACAACCGCATGGTCGTTCCGGTCGGCCGTCAGGTCAAACTGATCATCACCGGCGCCGACGTGATCCACAGCTTTGCCGTTCCTGCGTTCTGGACCAAGATGGATGCGGTCCCCGGCCGCGCCAACGAGACCACCTTCACCGCGAACAAGGTCGGCGTTTATTACGGCCAATGTTCGGAACTGTGCGGTGTCGATCATGGCTTCATGCCGATCGCGGTCGAAGTGCTGCCGGTCGACAAATGGGAAGCCTGGGTTCGCTCGAAGGGCGGCAATCCGGCTGGTCCGGTCGTTACCGCCGCTGCGCCGACGCCCGCCGCCGCCGCGCCCGTCGCGACGCCGGCCGCCACCACGACCGAAGCTGCCCCGGCAGCGGCGCCTGCCGCCGCGCCGGTCGCCAAGAATTGATAAGGGGTCCGACAGATGACCGATATTGCCGCAACTGCACCCGCCCATGGTCACGCCGATCACGCGCATGACCATGATCACGATACCCCGGGCTTTTTCGTCCGCTGGTTCATGTCGACGAACCACAAGGACATCGGCACCCTTTATCTGATCTTCGCGATCATCGCCGGCATCGTCGGCGGGGTGATTTCGGGTCTGATGCGCTGGGAACTGGCGGAACCCGGTATCCAGTATCTGACCGGTTGGGCGCAATTTTTCGATCCCGCCGCGGGCGAAGTCCAGGGCAAGCATTTCTGGAACGTGATGATCACCGCGCACGGCCTGATCATGGTGTTCTTCATGGTCATGCCCGCGATGATCGGCGGTTTCGGCAACTGGTTCGTGCCGCTGATGATCGGCGCGCCCGACATGGCGTTCCCGCGCATGAACAACGTCTCCTTCTGGCTGACGGCGGTCGCATTCGTCATGCTCGTCGGATCGATGTTCGTTCCGGGCGGCAGCGGCCTCGGCGCCGGCACCGGCTGGACGGTCTATGCGCCGCTGTCGACCAGCGGTTCGGTCGGCCCGGCGGTCGACATGGCGATCTTCTCGCTCCACCTTGCGGGCGCGGCGTCGATCCTGGGGGCGATCAACTTCATCACCACCATCTTCAACATGCGCGCGCCGGGCATGACCCTGCACAAGATGCCGCTGTTCGTGTGGTCGGTGCTGGTCACCGCCTTCCTGCTGCTGCTGGCGCTGCCGGTGCTCGCCGCGGCGATCACCATGCTGCTGACCGACCGCAATTTCGGCACCACTTTCTATGATGCAGCGGGCGGCGGCGACCCCGTTCTCTACCAGCATCTCTTCTGGTTCTTCGGGCACCCCGAGGTGTACATCATGATCCTGCCGGGTTTCGGCATCGTCAGCCAGATCATCTCGACCTTCAGCCGCAAGCCGGTGTTCGGCTATCTCGGCATGGCCTATGCCATGGTCGCGATCGGCGTTGTCGGCTTCATCGTGTGGGCGCACCACATGTTCACTGTCGGCATGTCGGTGAACCTCAAGATGTATTTCACCGCCGCGACGATGGTCATCGCGGTGCCGACCGGCATCAAGATCTTCAGCTGGATCGCGACGATGTGGGGCGGATCGATGAGCTTCAAGACCCCGATGGTCTGGTCGCTCGGCTTTATCTTTATGTTCACTGTCGGCGGCGTGACCGGCGTTGTGCTCGCCAACGGCGGCGTCGATACCAACCTCCACGACACCTATTATGTCGTCGCCCACTTCCACTATGTGTTGTCGCTGGGCGCCGTGTTCTCGCTGTTCGCCGGTTTCTACTACTGGTTCCCGAAGATGTCGGGGCGGATGTACAACGAGGCTCTGGGTCAGCTGCACTTCTGGATCTTCTTCATCGGCGTCAACGTCCTGTTCTTCCCCCAGCACTTCCTGGGTCAGCAGGGCATGCCGCGCCGTTATCCGGACTATCCCGAAGCCTATGCCTTCTGGCACCTGATCTCGTCCTATGGCTATGTCATCATGGCGGTCGGGGTGCTGATCTTCTTCGTGAACATCCTGTGGTCGCTGGTCGCCGGCAAGAAGGCCGCCGACAATCCGTGGGGCGAAGGCGCGACGACGCTCGAATGGACGTTGTCGAGCCCGCCGCCGTTCCATCAGTTCAACGAACTGCCGCGGATCGCGTGACGTTTATCGCCTGATCGCGCGCGCCCCCTGTTGATCTCAGCAGGGGGCGTTCGTGTCCCGGGCTGGAGTTAAGATGGCGCAGAGCCTCACCCACGCTGACACGGCCCTCCCGGCCGACTGGCGCGACCTGTTTGCGCTGACCAAGCCGCGCGTCATGTCGCTGGTGGTGTTCACCGCGCTGTGCGGCCTGCTCGCGGCGCCGGGGAACGTCCCGCCCGTCCTTGCCTTTGCGTCGATCCTCGCGATCGCGCTGGGAGCCGGGGCGTCGGGCGCGCTCAACCAATGGTATGAGGCGGCGCTGGACGCCAAGATGAAGCGCACCGCCGGGCGGCCGCTGCCCGCCGGACGGCTCGATCCGCAGACGGCGCTGCAGTTCGGGATCGGACTTGCCGCCTTTTCGCTGTTCCTGATGCTGTTCGCTTCGAACTGGCAGGCGACGCTGCTGCTCGCGGTGTCCATCCTGTTCTACGTCTTTGTCTATACGATGTGGCTGAAACCGCGAACGCCGCAGAATATCGTGATCGGCGGCGCGGCGGGGGCGTTTCCGCCGCTGATCGGCTGGGTTGCAGCAACGGGCAGTGTTGCGCCGCTGCCGATCCTGCTGTTCCTGCTGATCTTCCTGTGGACGCCGCCGCATTTCTGGGCGCTCGCGCTGTTCGTGCGCTCGGACTATGCCGCTGCGGGCATTCCGATGATGCCAGTCGTGGCGGGCGAGAAATCGACGCGGCGCCAGATCCTGGTCTATGCGCTGATCATGGCCGCGGCGGCGATCGCACCCTGGCCGCTCGGCTACACCGGCGCGCTCTATGGCTGGACTGCGGTCACCCTGTCGGCGCTGTTCGTGGCGCTGTCGGTGCAGGTGGGCACCCGCACGACGGGCGAAGGCGATCTGATGCAGCCGGAGAAGCGCCTGTTCGCCTACTCGATCGCCTATCTTTTCATATTGTTCGGCGCCGTAGTTGCCGACCATTGGTGGCCCTTATGACCGACAAACCAAATCCCGAGCCGTTTGACGAGGCGGAATATCGCCGTCGCCAGCGCAGCCGCGCCAATATGATGGCGTGGATGCTGGGCGGGCTCGCGATCCTGTTCTTCTTCATCACCATCGCCAAGATCCAGATATTCGCATGATGACGCAACTATCCCCCAAGGCGAAGACCGCGAGCTTGGCGACGATTCTGGCAGTCGCGATGGTCGGATTAGGTTTTGCCGCGGTACCGCTTTACGATCTGTTCTGCCGCGTCACCGGTTTCGGCGGCACGACGCAGCGTTATGATCCGGTTGCCGCCGCGGCCGATCCGGTGGTGCTATCGCAAACCATCTCGGTCCGCTTCGACGCCAATGTGTCGCCGGGGCTGCCGTGGAAATTCTATCCCGAACATCCGACCGACACGGTCAGCATCGGCGCACGCGACATGGCGATCTTCATCGCCGAGAACAACTCGTCGAAGCCGGTGGTGGGCACTGCCGGTTTCAACGTGACGCCGACGCAGGCGGGCAAATATTTCACCAAGATCCAGTGCTTCTGCTTCACCGAGCAACGGTTGGAGCCGGGGCAGCAGATGCGGATGCCGGTGCTGTTCTTCGTCGATCCCAAGATCATGGACGATCCCGACGCGCGCGACATCCAGGAAATCACCCTCAGCTACACCTTTCACCCTGTAGACGAGGCCAAAAAGGCGAGCTAAGGCCGCGATCAAGAGTCTAAACAAGACCGGTAGGCGATGGGGAATCGCGATGCCGGGACTACCAAAAACGGGAAACACGCCATGTCCGGTGCGAAACATCATGACTACCACCTCGTAAATCCCAGCGTCTGGCCGCTCATCGGTTCGGTCGCGGCGCTCGTGATGTTCTTCGGGCTCGTCATGTACATGCATGAGGATTATTTCGGCGGCGTCGGCAAATGGGTGCTCGGCCTCGGCTTCATGGGCGTGATCGCGACCTTCTTCAGCTGGTGGTCGGACGTCATCAACGAAGCGCATGCCGGTGACCATACCCCGGTCGTTCAGCTTCACCTGCGCTACGGCATGATACTGTTCATCGCGTCGGAAGTCATGTTCTTCGTCGGCTGGTTCTGGGCGTGGTTCGACTTTTCGCTGTTCCCGGTGCCGATCGAATATGCCGACGGCGCCGTGACGTCGCTGTTCGGGCAGGAGGGCGCCGAAGCGATCACTCAGTGGCCGCCCAAGGGCATTGAGGTCATCGATCCCTTTTCGCTGCCTTTGCTCAACACGCTGATCCTGCTGTGCTCGGGCACCACGATCACCTGGGCGCATCACGCGCTGATCCACGGCGACCGTGACGGGCTGAAGAAAGGCCTGTGGGCGACGATCATCCTCGGCGCGGTCTTCTCGATGATCCAGGCGTATGAATATATCCACGCGCCGTGGGGTTTCGGACAGAGCAATTACAGCTCGGCCTTCTACATGGCGACCGGCTTTCACGGCTTCCATGTGCTGGTCGGGACGATCTTCCTGATCGTCTGCCTCGTCCGCACCTACAAGGGTCACTTTACCCCTAAGCAGCATTTCGGTTTCGAAGCCGCCGCCTGGTACTGGCATTTCGTCGACGTGGTGTGGCTGTTCCTGTTCATCATCGTCTATGTCTGGGGCGGCTGGGGCGCGCCGGTCGCCGCGCACTAAGTTGCCGGACCACGCCTATCTTCCAAAGGGGCAGCCGCCGGTCTGGCGCGCTGCCCTTTTTGGACTCTGCCCCGAATGCGGCGCCAAGACGCTGTTTGACGGGCCGGTGAAGTTCCACGTGCGTTGCGGCGCCTGCAGGCTCGATTATGGCCGTTATAATGTCGGCGACGGCCCGGCCGCTTTCCTGACCCTGATCATTGGCGCGTTGCTCGTCGCGCTGGCGCTCGCGCTCGATGCCGCGGTGCAGCCGCCGCTATGGGTGCATGTCCTGCTGTGGGTGCCTTTGACCGCCGCCGCGGTGGTCTATGGCTTGCGCGTCGCCAAGGGCGCGCTGCTGGCGAGCGAGCATCAGCGGCAGGCGGCCGA
>VFQO010000532.1_pt1 | contig 39972 bp, 34 predicted proteins | sample 3512331 | NCBI WGS metagenome assembly VFQO01 (sample SAMN10412371, study PRJNA504923) | tailings metagenome | isolation source: Replicate 3 from Balatoc abandoned mine | place: Philippines: Itogon, Benguet | collected 2017-08-28 | reverse complement strand
TCAAAAGGCAAAAAGCCCTCAAAAGCTTTTTTGCCTTTTGTTTAAAAATTGCACTAATCAGTTGAACTCAGCTTTACTATGTTTTGTGGACTCATACTAAAATTGCTTTTCAATGAAATGGATGCTTGTTTTTTGGGTTGGGGTGTTAAGTTTGAAAGTATCTGCTCAGTCTTCTGGTAGTAGTAGTTTATTATGGGAAATCAGCGGGAATGGACTTACCAAACCTTCTTATCTCTACGGAACATTTCATATACTTTGCGCAAATGACTATACCATAAGCGAAGTCCTCAAACAAAAACTGCTCGGTACTAAAAAACTTTATCTTGAAGTAGATATAACAAAGCCAGGAATACAGCAAGAACTTATGACACAAATGAAGCTTACTGAAACTTCTTTGGACAAGGAACTAGGGGCTGATTTCCAACAAGTAGACCAATCATTTCAGCAAATAACAGGCATTTCGTTGAATCTTTTTAAGCAATTCAAACCATTTGTAAGTATGAGTATGCTTACCTTAAAAACCCTAGATTGCCCCGACAAGGTTCAACCGGAAACGATTTTATCTGGATTTGCTAAAAATGCTAAAATAGAAATTGAGGGATTGGAAACGGTTGCCGATCAGGTAGCCGCGGTAAACGCTCAGCCCTTAGACAGTCAAGTTCATGCGTTTAAGAAAATGGTTTTGGACTTTGATATATCAAAAAAAGAAATGCGAGAACTCGTTAAAGTTTACCAATTGAATCATACCGATAGCATTTATGCTTATATGAAAAATCAATCCATGTCGAATGATTTTGAGCAGCATATGCTTATCAGGAGAAACAGGAATTGGATTCCGAAGATAATTTCTGCCATGCATGAATCCCCTGCTTTTTTTGCCGTAGGAGCCGGACATCTGGGTGGACAAGAAGGCGTATTAGCCTTGCTTAGAGACAAAGGATACCAACTTAAACCATTAGCACTTTGATCTCATGAGCGAATCTGAAAAGGAATTCCTACATCAGTTAAATGAACACCAGAAAATCATTCACAAGGTGTGCAATTTATACATGCATTTCCCTGAAGATAAGGAAGACCTTTTTCAAGAAGTTACGCTACAAGCCTGGAAAGCATTTCATAAGTTCAGAGGAGATGCCAAATTCTCTACCTGGTTGTATCGTGTTGCCTTAAATACAGCCATTACTTTTTTCAGAAAAGAAAAGCGACAATCATTTATTGACTCCGTTTCAGAAATACCAGACAAGCAGGTTTCGTCTGAGAAAGATCAAATTGAAGAACAAACCCGGGCCATGTATTTAGCCATTGGAGAATTATCTAAAATTGACAAAGCTATTGTGATGCTCTACCTAGAAGATTATAGCTATGCTGAAATTAGCGATATTATTGGCATAACGGCTAACAATATTGCCGTTAAAATGAATAGAATCAAAAGCAGGCTTAGGGAAGCGACATTAAAAAAAATTGAAACCGTTTAAATGAAAAATCATGGAACTTGATGAACTGAAAGGACAATTGAATCAGCAGCTGCTCAGTGGTTTTTCCAATAAACCTGAAAACAAACTGGCAGAAATGATGAAGGGTAAAGCCTGTTCATTATTGTGTAAAATAAAGAAGAGTATTCTATTTGAAATTACTTGTTGTATTATTGGCATCATCGGCTTTGTTTCCATTTCAATTATTTACCACGAAACAGCCATACGCGTTTATTTTGGCGTTTTTGGAATCATTTTTATTCCGTTCATATGGGTGTTATGGTATTTGTTTAAGAAAATCGTTGCTTTTGAAAACCTGGTATTACCGGTAAAAACCAATCTGAAAGAACTGATTGACCTGCTTAGTCTATTTGCCAAACGTTATTTCCAGTTCAATATGGCATTGTTACCGGTTTGTTTTTTTCTGGCAATGGCCCTGGGGTATCAGCAGAAAGAACCCATTGAAGGACTGGAGCAAATGTACCTGAAGCTGAAAGGACTTACGCATTTCTACTCGGTTATCATCATTGCTTATATAGTTATTACAATGATTGCTTTGGTGTATTTTACCAAATGGTATATTAAAAAATTGTATGGAAAATATATACAGCAACTGCAACAGCTACTGTCTGAATTAAAGGAGTAAGCGCTTACTTATTCTGCACAACCAGATTTCCTTCGGGTGTCTATAATATACTGGATTCTCCATTTGTCTGTAGTGCGAACCAGTTGAAATGAGTTTACACCACAATGGCTAAAATCTGACCGGCGGTAAAATTTATAAGGCGTCCATACGGTTGCCAGAGGTCCGTCAATCTTTACCATTTCAAAAACAATTCTTTCATCCGCCAGCCCTTTGGGCATATTGGAAACCTGTTTAACAAAAGCAGCGATAGAATCGGTTCTAACTATCAACTTACCTTCTTTATTGGTAGTAATGGTTTGCATAATTGCATTGTCGGCAAAACAGTCCTGCAACATGGCACCATCCGCTTCAATCATAGCAAAAAACATTTTGCGTATGGTAGCTTTTACTGAATCTTCGGCAGATTGTGCACTGGCACTGAATGAAAATGCACTCAACATGATACACAGAAAGAAAAATTTTCTCATAAAATCAAAGATTATAGGTATCCCAGAATTTTTAACATGCTTTGGGCCGTTTGTTCTTTCGCATACACCCAGTCAATCAACTTTCCATTCTTATCATATTCTACTATCACGTGTTTAGGTGAAGGAATAAGGCAGTGCTTGATTCCGCCATAACCGCTGATCTGATCCTGATAAGCCCCTGTGTGGAAGAAACCAACATACAAAGGTTCTTTGTTGGATTCCTCTTCTTTCTTGTCCGTAGTTGTAAGCTTAGGAAGGAATACTTCATTAATATGTTCTTCCGAGTCATAATAATCATGACTGTCGCAGGTTATACCACCTAATACCACACGGTGATATTCATTGTCCCATTTATTTACAGGCAACATGAGAAATTTTTCTCCAATACCCCAGGTATCCGGCAAAGTAGTAATGAAGGAAGAGTCAATCATGTACCAGCACTCCCGGTCATTCTGTATTTTCTGACCAATTACACTATAAATATGGGCCATGCTCTCTCCTACTGTGTAACTCCCAAACTCTGTATATAAATTGGGCATGGGAACCTTGGCTTTCTTGCAGGCTTTCTTAATATTACCTACAATTTCATTAATCATGAACTGATAATCATATTCAAATCCCAATGAGTGTTTAATAGGAAATCCTCCACCAATATTGATTGAATCCAGCTCAGGACAAATCTTCTTTAGCTGACAGTAGAGGTTAATGATTTTGTTCAATTCACTCCAGTAATAGATATCATCCTTAATACCTTTATTTAAAAAGATATGAAGCATTTTCAACTGAAACTTGTCTTCATACCCTTCAATTTCATCTACATAAAATTCAAGAATATCTTTTGCCCTGATACCCAAACGGGAAGTATAAAAGGGGAAATTAGGCTCTTCTTCAGCAGCAACTCTAATTCCCAATGAAAATGGTGTACTGCTTCTGACACTTCTTTTATAGGCTTGCAGCTCCTCTTTATTATCCAGAATGGGAACTACATTTTTAAATCCTGAATTAATTAGCTTGGCAATCCGGGAAGTATATTGCTTTTGCTTATACCCATTACAGATAATAAAAGTTTCCTTGTTTATTTTTCTGCGCTGATAAAGACGGTTGATAATTTCAATATCGTAAGCATAGGAGGTTTCCAGATGAATATTATGCTTCAGTGCTTCTTCTACAATAAAAGAAAAATGAGAACTCTTGGTGCAATAACAATAAAAATACTGCCCTTCGTACTTATGCTTTTTAAAAGCATTGGCAAACATGTTTTTGGCCTTATTGATCTGCATACCTATTTTAGGTAAGTACGTTAGTTTCAAAGGTGTTCCGTGTTTATCAATCAATTTCTTGATATCAACTCCATTGAATTCTAAATATCCGTTGTCACTAACTTCAAAACCTTCTTGGGGGAAGTGGAATGTCTGGTTAACCAGAGACGTATAGGTATTGTTCATCAGCCGAAATTTCCTTTTAAATGAGAATGTAAAAATAGTCCTTGTTGTGCAGATTGAAAATAAAAAAAGCCGGATGCACTGGCAACCGGCTTTACAATTTTATCTGCTTGTTTATTTAACTGAAGCAATAAGGGCCTTAAAAGAAGCTGGCTCGTTCATTGCTAAGTCAGCCAATACTTTGCGGTTCAAATCGATGCCTTTAACAGACAACTTGTTGATGAACTGACTGTAAGTCATTCCTTCTTCTCTTACAGCAGCATTGATACGCGCAATCCACAATTGACGGTATTCGCGCTTTTTCAATTTACGACCTACATAGCTGTAAGTAAGACCTTTTTCTACAATGTTTTTGGCTACGGTATAAACGTTTTTACGTTTACCATAATATCCTTTGGCTTGGTCAAGAATTTTCTTTCTCCTTGCTCTTGATGCAACTGCATTTTTTGAACGTGGCATACTAAATGTTTTGAAGTTAGCGGAGCTAACGGTTAATAATCGGTTTTTTTAAGCGGGGCTGATTAGCCTTTCAAGCGTAATAAACGTAAAACGAAATCCTTGTTGGTAGAGCCAACAATACCTTTTTGTCTTAGTGCGCGCTTACGCTTCTTAGACTTTTTGGTTAGGATGTGACGCTTGAACGCTTTCTGGAAACTGATTTCTCCGGTACCGGTCACTTTAAAACGCTTCTTAGCGCTGGAGTTTGTTTTAACTTTTGGCATATAATAATCTGTGAAAGATTACTCCCTGCTGGCGTTCCACCACCGGGTGGAAACTTGTTTTGGCCTTACGGGAAAAATTTGGATTGCAAAAGTATCATTTTTGCAGGAAAACACCAAAATGTTACTTCTTTTTACCTGTTTTTGGGGTAAAAATGGCAAACATTCGCTTCCCCTCCAGTTTGGGCATACTTTCCAATGCCCCCACTTCAGCCAGTCTTTCTGCAAATTTCAATAGCAATAACTGACCTCGGTCTTGGAACATGATGGCTCTTCCCTTAAACTGAACATAGGCTTTTACCTTATTGCCGTCTTTCAGAAAACCTTCTGCGTGCTTGGCTTTAAAGTTAAAATCGTGGTCATCTGTACTTGGGGTGAAACGGATTTCCTTGATTTCGCTCTGCTTGGAGTTGGCTTTCATTTCCTTCTCCTTCTTCTTCTTCTCGTATAAGAATTTCTTGTAGTCAATAATTTTACAAACGGGAGGATCTGCAGTAGGGGAAATTTCTACCAGATCCAGTTCCTGTTCCTGGGCAATTTTCAATGCATCCTGAACAGAGTAAATTCCAACGGTAACGTTGTCTCCTACCAATCTGATTTGCTGTGCACGAATTCTTTCGTTGATGCGATGTTCAGGCTCTGGTTGCCTGTTGAACCTAGGATTAAATCTTCCTTTGGGTGGTAATGCCATTAAAACTTGTTTGGTTTAAAATTTTTGGTAAAGATATACGATATTATGTACTATTCGCCCGATTTACGATGATGTATTTCTTCTTTGATGTTTTCAATGAACGATTGCAGCGAAACGGCTCCCATGTCTCCCTTACCCTGTCTTCTTACAGACAACTGCTGTTCATTCATTTCTTTTTCACCAATTACCAGCATATACGGCACTTTCATCAACTCAGTATCACGGATCTTTTTCCCTATTTTTTCACTTCTGTCATCTACTTCAACTCTTACCCCCGCTTTACGAAGTTCCTGTTTTACCGCTAGCGCATACTCCATGAATTTGTCGCTGATTGGCAATATTTTTGCTTGCAAAGGCGCCAACCATACCGGAAACTTACCTGCATAATGCTCCAGAAGGAATCCGATAAAACGCTCATGGGTTCCTAGCGGCGCGCGGTGAATAATCAATGGAATTTCTGATTCATTATGCTGATTGGTGTATTCTAGCTGGAATTTTCTACCTGAGTTAAAGTCTACCTGGTTGGTTGCCAAAGTGAATTCTCTTCCAATAGCACTCCAGATTTGTACGTCAATTTTGGGCCCGTAAAACGCAGCTTCATCCTGTACTTCTACAAATGGAGTACCGGTTTCAATCAGGACTTTACGTACCATATCTTCGGTTTCCTTCCACAATTCGGGTTCATTTACATATTTCTGACCCAGTTTAGCAGGATCATGTAAACTCAGGCGCATCACATATTTATCAACCCCGAAAATCTTGAAATACTTTAAATACATTTCATTCACTGCCTTGAACTCCTGCGCAAACTGTTCTCTATTACAGTAGATATGCGCATCATTCATATGCAAACATCTTACACGCATCAGTCCGAACAACTCACCGCTTTGCTCATAACGATAACAGGTACCGTATTCGGCAATTCTATAAGGCAGATCCTTATAGCTTTTGGGCTCAGCTCCAAATATTTTGTGGTGGTGCGGACAGTTCATAGCTTTCAGATAGTACTTAGTACCATCCAGTTCCATAGGCGGGAACATGCTATCGGCATAATACGGAAGATGTCCACTGGTTAAGTACATACTCTCTTTTGCAATATGAGGAGTAACCACTCGTTTGTATCCAGCTGCTTCTTCAGTTTCTTTTGCTAACTTCTCCAGTTCTTCTATAATAATAGTACCGTTAGGCATCCATAAAGGAAGTCCAGGTCCTACATCATCGTCCATAGTAAAAATACTCAGTTCTCTGCCCAGTTTCCGGTGATCTCTTTTCTTGGCCTCCTCTAGCATGATTAGATATTCGTCCATCTCCTTCTGGGTAGGGAATGTTACTCCGTAAATACGGGTAAGCATTTTATTTTTCTCATCTCCTTTCCAATAAGCACCTGCAATGCTGGTTAACTTAATAGACTTAATCAAACCAGTATGTGGGATATGTGGGCCACGACATAAGTCGGTGAAAGCTCCCTGGGTGTAAAAACTAATTTCTCCGTCTACCAAATTAGAAAGAAGATCTAATTTGTATTCATCCCCTTTTTCACTGAAGTAAGCAATGGCATCCGCTTTTGCTTTTTGCTCACGGATATACTGACTGTTTTTCTTGGCCAGTTCATTCATCTTCTTCTCAATGGCTAACAAGTCATCTTCAGAGATTTTTTTATCGCCCAGATCCATGTCGTAATAGAAACCTTTATCCAATGCCGGTCCAACCCAGAACTTTACGCCAGGAAACAATGCTTCCACAGCCTCTGCCATTAAGTGAGCAGATGAGTGCCAGAAAGTGTTCTTTCCATCTGCATCATCCCAGGTTAGAAATTGTATCGTTGCATCTTCCGTTATCGTGGTGCTAGCATCCACTACCTTATTATTCACTTTGGCCACCAATACTTTTCTGGCCAATCCCTCGCTGATTGATTTTGCAACTTCAATGGCGGTAGTACCCATTGGGTACTGTCTGCTTGCTCCATCCGGAAAACGAATACTAATCATATATTGCTCTAATCTTTAAAAAACTGACTGCAAAGGTAGTATTTAGCCAGCCGTATAGCGCAAAACCTTAACGGTTTTTTATCAGGTGATGAATGTATTTTTGCAAAATGCGCTTGGTTTTTACTTTTATCTCCTGTTTATTCTTTGTGCTGCATTCACAAGGCCAATCCATAACTGGAATCTGGAGAGGATATTTCAGTTCAAGCAATGGCCTTTATAGGGAAGGTATACAGGAAGAAATGTACAAGTACGAAATACAAATTGATCAACAACCAAATAACGGAATCAAGGGTGTTACCTACTCATACAAAACTACGGTGTTCTACGGGAAAGCTACTTTTCAGGGCATCTACAATGTAAAGTCCAAGACCATTATTCTTAAAGAGACAGGCTTGGTAGATTTAAAAATCGGCGATAAAAGCGAACCCTGTTTAATGACCTGCTACCTCGATTACACTAAAATGGGGAAGCTGGAAGTACTGCAGGGTACTTTTATATCCATTAATATAAAAGACAAAGGTGATTGCGGAAACGGAAAAGTGTACCTAGAAAAAGTACCAGATTCAGACTTTGAAAAAGAAGATTTTCTAAAGAAAAATGCTACTACAAAATCAACAAAGGGAAATCCAGAATTGGCCAAAAAAGAAACGGAAACTACTAAATTAAACAAACCCAAAGAAGCCCTTCCCAGCAAAAGCAATCTATCTGGCAACAATCTTCCAAAAGCAAACAATAACCTTTCTGCTATTTCCGGCAAAACCAATACAGGCAATACGAATACGGGTAAAACCAATAAAACTGAAAAGTCTAATAATGCTAATAAAACAAATAGTGCGCCCGTTAAAAAAACCAGTCCTTCTTTTGGTGCATTGCCTGTAACTCCTGCCGAACCCCCTGTTATGCAAACAATGCCCCAAAGAAGAACAGAGGAAAGCAATTCATCTACTGCTAAACGGGAGCAAACAGAAACAGAAACCAGGGAAAAGAAACAAACACCACTGCCAAAAGTACTGGTAGAAAGAGAGAATAAACTAGTTAAAACCATTCAGGTTGAAGACGAAAATATTCAGATAGACCTTTTTGATAATGGCACCATTGATAACGACACCATCAGCGTGTTTCATAACAATAAATTAGTTATCAAACACGGAAGACTTGCCTTTAATCCTATCTCCCTAAAAATCAAATGCAGCCCTGAAGATAAGATGCACGAACTGGTGGTAGTAGCAGAGAATCTGGGAGAAATACCACCCAACACCGCCTTGATGGTGATAACTGCTGGCAAAAAAAGATACGAAGTTTTTCTAAGCTCCAACGAAAGCAGAAATGCGAAAGTGGTTATAGAATTTGTACCAAAGAATTAAATTTTCCCAAGGAATTAAAGTTTGATATTCCAAGTAACAGAGGGCAGTATAGGGAATAATGACACCTGCTTCCCTGACACTTTTAAAGTTCCATCCGCAGCAGAACCCTCCTGATCAAAATACAAGAAATAGGGATTAGCCCTGCTGTAAATATTGTATATACTGAATACCCAGTTGCTGGAATACTTTCTTAGTTTTTTGGGTTTAGGGGTATAAGTGGCAGCAATGTCCATACGATGATAGGCATTCATTCTATACCCATTGATGGTTCCGTATTGCTGAGACAGCACCCCTCCAATAAAATAGAAACGCTCAGGCACCGATACAGCATTACCCGTACCATACACAAATACACCAGACAATTTCCATTTCTCACTTAAACTATAATTGGCCACAACCGACAAATCATGTCTTCTGTCGAATCGACTGGGATATTTTAATCCCTGATTCAAATCAGGAAATTTTCGCCAGGTCCATCCCAATGTATAACCAATCCAACCCGTTAGTCTACCCTTTACTTTATTAATAAACATTTCTGCCCCATAGCTCCAGCCCTTCCCAAACACAAATTCCTCCTCAGGATCATTTAAGGACGGAGTATAGCCTTCCCTGTATTCAATTTGGTTTTGCATGGTTTTATAATAGAGTTCAAATGAAGTCTCAAACATTCCATTGTTGAAATTTTTAAAGTATCCAGCAGCATATTGCCAACTTAACTGCGGCTTTACCCTTGGTGTACTAGGTACCCATAAATCTGTTGGCAATGTAGTACCAGCATTTGTTACAAGGTGTATATATTGAAGGTTTCTGGTTACCCCCCATTTGAGGGAACTTGTTTCATCCAGCGTATAGCGAAAAGTTGCCCGGGGTTCAATTCCGCTATATTGACCAAATGCACTATAGCGCAAACCCATATTGAGTTTTAACTTATTGCTTAGATCCCAATCATCCTGCACATACAATGCTGCTTCATTGGCCATTTTTGGGGGTGTATTGTTGGGCGCAAATACAACACTGTCCTGATTGCCTGCCAGTAGATTGGGCAGAAAACGGTGTCTGGTAAACAGGGCTCCGAATTTTAATTTGTGAGAAGGACTAAGATACCAGTCAAAATCTGTTTTGGCAGTTAGATCCTTAATTCCTGAAGATAGCCTGATATTAAAGTCGTTCTGGCTTCCATTTAAATTAAAATGGTAATCATTGTACACCAATGTTGTATTGGAAAACAATTTTTTATTGAATACATGATTCCAACGAACGGTTGAAGTGGCATTACCCCAGTCAATCAATGTTTTAAATGATCGGGCGGCATTGTTAAATGTAAATTTATCTCTACCAAAATACCCGCTGATATACAAATGGTCTTTCTCTGATAACTGAAAATTCATTTTGGCATTGATATCGTAGAAATAATAACCAGAACCATAAAAATCACTTGTACGGGAAATAAGTGGTTTGGTAATTGCGTCTACATAAGTTCTTCTGGCAGAAAATATATAGGATGATTTTTTCTTTTTTATGGGTCCTTGAATAGAAAAACGGGAAGCAATCAAACCAATACCTGCATCTATCTGGGTATTGTTCTGGTTCCCCTCCTTCATAGCAATATCCACAACTGAGGAAAGCCTTCCTCCATATTGGGCTGGCATCCCCCCTTTGATTAGGCTTACATTTTTTATAGCGTCTGAATTAAAGACAGAAAAAAATCCGAATAAGTGGCCTGTATTATATACTACTGCGTCGTCCAGTAAAATCAAATTTTGATCGGGGCCTCCACCTCTTACATAAAACCCCGCATTCCCTTCCCCCGCATTTCGCACACCAGGCATCAGTTGCAAGGTTTTAAGAATATCTACCTCCCCCATAAAAGCAGGCAACGCTTTGGCAGTGGAAACGGACAAATCCAGTTTGCCCATCTGTGCCGTTTTTACATTATTATCTCTTTTTCGTGCAGATACCGTAACATCCTGCAAGACCACTCCGGTACTGGGCTGCAAAACCAGGTTCATTTCCCTGTTCTCATTTAACCGAACCATTGTTTCGCGTGTTTGATAACCAATGAAATTAATTACCAGTTGGTAATTTCCTTTAGGAAGCGTTATGGAATAAAAACCATAGCTATTGGTGGTAACCGATTTGCCCAATTCACGAAAACTAAGTGTAGCACCAATCAGGGTTTCCCCGGAAAGACTATCTTTTACATAACCATTCAGGGTATATTTTTCCTGTGCACGAGCATCTAACCCTAACAACAACAAAATACAGAGCAGGAATTTTCTCATGGCTTATCAACAAACAGACAGAACAATAGTTCATGCCAATTCAAGGCTTCCAAAAGCCTGTTTACTTTACTGCTGAATGTTGTTTATAGTATCTTTTACTTCACCGCACTCCAGCATGGTGGTTGGCAGATATGGATTTTTAATTTCACTGCTTGCACTTAACCAGGCTGCACCATTATTGTCCATAGCCATAGGGCAAAACTGATAGTAGATAATTTCCTTATTGTATTGCACTTTTTTAATTAGAGAAGTCATTTGTTCGGTCAATAACTGAAAGGCTTTTCTTTTTTCTTCCAGCAAAGTCTCTCCCTTCAATCCAATCAATTCTGCCTGTAGGGATTCCTTTAATATACCCGCCGCAGATTTAACACTATCTATCCCAATTTCATTAAATGGAATAGTGGAAATGATATTGGAGAGTAGCGCAGCAGCGGAATCTACTTTTTTAATATTCTCTTCAATGAATGCATCTTTTAAGTCATAATAGGCCGTTAAAGATGCTTTGAATGCCCTATTAAATGTATCTGAATAATTTGAAATACCATTGGCTGGTTTCGGCGCCAATTGACTTTCGGCACTTTGCTTATTTTCTCCACATGCAATAAAAACTAAGGCAACCCATATTGAAACCAGATACTTCATAAATAAGACTTTAGAAAACAAATCTACAGCAATTTCATTTTGGAGCTCATTCCAATTACCTTTGCACGCAAAATAAGGGTAAATGCTAATTGGATTTCAGAATGTAACATTTGAGTTTGGGGCCAGAACCATTGTGGCCGACGCTACCTGGCATATTCAGCCAGGTGATAGAATTGGATTAGTGGGTTACAATGGAACCGGCAAGTCGACCTTATTGAAAGTTTTAGTGGGAGAATACACGCCTTCAAAAGGAACTGTAGAAAAAAGCAAAGAAACCACCATTGGATATTTACACCAAGATCTATTAAGCTTCGACACCAGCGATTCTATTACAGAAGTAGCATTGGGAGCATTTGAAAGAGTGAGACAATTGGAAAAGGAAATTGAACAGTTGGGGATAGAACTGGAAAAAAATCACGAAGATGAATCTTTGCTTTTAAAGTATACCGACTGTTTACATGAAATGGATGTACTGGATGGGTACAATATTCACCACAAAGCAGAAGAAGTATTGCATGGTCTGGGTTTCTCCAATGAAGATCTCGGAAAACCTTATCAACAATTCAGCGGAGGATGGAGAATGCGTGTTTTGCTGGCCAAAATGATTCTTCAACAGCCCGATGTTTTGTTACTGGATGAACCTACCAACCACCTAGATCTTCCTTCTATTGAATGGCTAGAAAAATACCTGGTACATTATAAAGGAAGCGTTGTAATTGTGAGCCACGACAAATTCTTCCTGAATAGAATGGTAAATAAGATTGTTGAATTGTATCAGCAACAATTGCATATTTACAGTGGCAATTATGAATTTTACGAAACAGAGAAAGCCATCAGAATAGAAATGCAGCAGAAGGCTTTTGAAAACCAGCAAGATTACATACGCCAGCAGGAACGATTTATTGAACGATTTAAAGCCAAAGCCAGTAAAGCAGCACAGGCACAAAGTGTGCAGAAGCGTTTAGATAAGTTGGATAAAATTGAAGACGTACAACTGGAAAGGCCCAATATGCGTATTAATTTTCAGCTAGAAAAAGTACCAGGAAAAATACTGGTTACGCTGAAAGACGTTACCAAAAAATTCGGAGACCTCACCATTGTTGAACATGGTGCTGCAGAAATTGAAAGAGGCGATAAAATTGCATTAATTGGTGCCAACGGTAAAGGTAAATCAACCTTACTTCGCATGATTGCGGGTACAGAAACATTCAGCGGTGAAAGAATCTGGGGGCATAATGTAGAGGAAAGTTTCTATGCACAGCATCAGCTGGAAGCCTTGACTTTATCTAATACTATTTTAGAAGAACTGCAGCAATGTGGCAGCAAAAAAACCGATGTTGAATTGAGAAGCCTTTTAGGTTCTTTTTTATTCAGCGGAGACGATGTAGACAAAAAAATCAGGGTATTGAGCGGAGGTGAGAAAGCCCGTGTTGCATTGGCCAAAACAATCGTAAGTAGAGGAAACTTTTTAATTCTGGATGAACCTACCAACCACTTGGATATGCATTCTGTTGAATTATTGGCGGAAGCATTGAACAAATATGAAGGGTCTTATATTCTGGTAAGTCACGACCGATATTTTATTTCGATGACAGCCAATAAAATATGGGAAATTGTGGATCACCAGATTAAAGAATTCAAAGGCACCTACCAGGAATGGGTAGATTGGAACGAGCGAATGGAGAAGCAGAAAAAAACTGCTGCAGTGGAGGCAAAAGAAACAACAAAACCTGCAATAAAAATAGAAACGGTTAAGCCGATTGAAACCAATTCAAAACCGAGCCAACCCATTAATAAAGAATTGCAGAAAGAATTGCAAAGAAACCAACGAAAACTAGCTCAGCTAGAAACGGATTTGAATAAGGCGCAGGAAGAACAGAAACAGATTGAATTAGATCTGGCCAACCCTGACACGTATACCAATGCTACAAAATTTGCCGAACTAGAAGCAGCATACAAATCTGTAAAAAATAGAATTACAGCGCTAAATCAAGACTATGAAACCCTGTTTGAGACTGTGATGGAACTCGAGAACAAAGTTTAACATGCAAGGGTACTACCCTTAAAAAAGGACAGCCCTTCTTGTGGTAGGGCTGTCTGTATAAAATCGTTTCAATTATTTTTCTGTCGGATTTCGCTTTCCTGCCAATAGTTTTTCCAAAGCTGTTTCCAGTCTTCTTTTACGGGTTTCTTCTTTTTTGGCTCCTTCAATCCAAGTAACATACTCCTTTTGGTTGGTGAAGGAAAGGGAGGTGAAAAACTCTTTGGCTTCTTCGTGTGTGGTAAACAAACGATCCAATTCTACAGGCGCTTTGACCAGTCTTTTTTCAAAATCCACTCCGTTAACTGCTAATTTAGCCTCTGAGAAATTTCTGTCTTTATTGGGAATTTGGTCGGTCTTTTTAAACCGCATGGCACTCCAAACATGGTCCATAGCTACCTGACGAACACATTCGTAATTTTGCTTTGTTAAGCAATCCCAGCTACAATCTCTATTTAAATCAGAAGCAATCTTGCTGGTTTTCTTAGGATAAGCCACCCATAATTTGCTATCGTTATGTAATGCGGGCAATACTTCTTTTAATACATTTTTCAACTGCTGTTCACTTAAAGCAAACACCAGCGCAAAATCAACTTTCTTGCTTCTCAATAAAGGAGTAACATTCTTGGCATAAGTAAGTTTCGCAAACTGCTTTTCGATGGAAGAGGGCAAACCTTGAATTAAGAGATTCTTCTCGTCCTTAAGCTGAAGTTTTTCGAGTAGCGTTTGATTCGACATGCTTTGAAGGATTTTGTTACAATAAAGATTGCAAAGTTAAAAAAATGTTACGACTTTTTGTAGTAATTCTGAACAGTGCTGGCCATGATTTTCTCAAGCGCAGCAATCCTTTCAGCGTCACTGGGGTGAGTACTTAACAAAGAGGGAGTACTTCCACCTCCTGTGGCAGCCGACATTCTATTCCAAAAAGCGATAGCTTCCCTTGGGTCATAGCCAGCCAGGGCCGAGAACATTAGACCAAAACGATCGGCTTCCAGTTCGTTGCTTCTACTGAATGCCGGCATAATGGTTCCGGAAGCAATACCATATGAAGTATTAAAAATTTCCTGGGTAAGTTGAGGTTTACTGGATAATGCAATGGATAACCCAGCGCCCAATCCCTGCTGCAACAATCCCTGGCTCATTCTTTCACTTCCGTGTCTGGCCAAAGCATGGGCAATTTCATGCCCCATTACCACTGCCAGACCTGCTTCATTTTTGGTAACCGGTAAAATTCCAGTGTACACCACAATTCTGCCACCAGGCATACACCAGGCATTCATTTGCTTATCGTTCACCAAGTTTATTTCCCAACTGTATCCGGCCAGTTCATTACTAAGGCCTTTTTGTTCGTAATAATTCTTGATGGCTTTTACAATGTTCTCTCCCACTCGTTTTACCATTGCGGCATCAGCCGTTCCGGTAACCAGTTTATTCGACTCTATAAAAGCTTTGTATTGGGTTGCAGCCAAAGACTGGGCTTCAGATTCTGGCACCAGACTCAATTGTTTTCTTCCAGTTATCGCATTTCGCTGACAACCTGTTATGCCTGCCAATAACATAGTTAATGCGGCAATGCTCCAAACGTATTTCTTCATGAATTCCCTCTTGATTACACAATTACTTTCCGCTGCGATGTTTATCCCTCGATTTAAATAAAGGGATTTTACTCTCGGTACCTTTTAAGATTCTACCGATATTTTTCTGGTGGGTTAGTATGACCATCAATGCTACCAGTACAGCAAAAATTCTATATAAAGTTTCTTTCTCGTTGAAAATGAATAAGATAAACACCATGAAAGAAACCCCTGCTAAAATAGAACTCAGGGAAACAAATCTTGTTAAATACAAGACAATTAAAAATACCCCTACACAGCACAATGCCACCAATGGCTGTATGGCTACGGCCATCCCAAGCAAAGTGGCTACCCCCTTTCCTCCTCTAAAGCCAGCCCAGATAGGAAAAATATGCCCCATCACCGCAGCCAGTCCTAATCCAATCATAAAATTAGTTCTATCCCATTCGTCTGTTAAATAGTAAGGAAGTAAAATATACAATGAAGTAGCAATAATACCCTTTAACACATCCACTGCCATTACAATGGTTCCCCATTTGGAACCTAATACTCGAAAAGTATTGGTAGCACCGGCATTACCACTTCCGTAGTCTCGGATATCAATTTTGAAAAAATACTTACTAATCCAAATCGCTGTTGGCACTGAACCAATTAAATAGGCCAACAAAATCAATAAAACTTCGTTCATGTACGTATAATTGGGGGCACAAAGATAAACTAATTATCTAAGTTAATGATTTCTTAACATAAAAACGAACTAATCAGGCTAAAAATTGTATGGCTACCCAGCCGTCTTTTTGTGCTGTTTTCTGATAATGAAAGCCCTTTTCATTAAACAATTTAACCATATCTACTTCGTCAGAACATAAAAGTCCACTAATCAATAAAGTTCCTCCTTTATGGGTAATAGCCTTTAAAGCGGCTGCATTCTGCTCTAAAATATGCCGGTTAATATTGGCAATTACAATATCGTACTGTGTATCTGTTTTCAGCTGATCGGCCAATGCCACCAGAATGCTTTTGCATTTATTCACCTGTATATTTTCCTGTGTATTTTCTATGCACCAGGGATCATTGTCAATGGCCATTATTTCAGCAGCACCTAATTTTTCGGCAAGAATTGCCAGAATGCCTGTTCCGGTTCCAAAATCAAAAACACGTTTTCCAGAAAAGTTAATAGACTGCATCAATTTCATGACAGAATAAGTAGTTCCGTGATGCCCGGTCCCAAAACTCATTTTAGGAGTAATCACCAATTCGTAGGCTACTCCTTCAAACGGTGGATGAAATCCTGCCCTTACTCCCACAAAATCCTCTACCTGCATGGGGCTGAAATTAGATTCCCAGAGTATATTCCAGTTTTGCTTTTCAATGGTGGAGAGGGAAAAACTAAATCCATGGAATTCAGCCAACTGCTTTAAGGCCAATTCGTCAAAATCGTCGGCAGCTATATAAGCTTTTAGCGAATCTGATTCCTCCAGAAATCCATCAAAACCCATTGCTGCTAGTTCTGCAATGAAAAAGTCTGATTGATTTTCTTGTAACCCTTGTAGTAAAATTACCACTTCAATATACATGCTGTCTGTCATAAATTCCTTGTTATTCCTTTAAATCTTAATATCAGAAAACGTAAATAGCTGTTAATATAAATATCAGTAAATCTGAACTAATCAAAACAACAATGGCCCTTACGGGCCATTGCATTATTCAAATTGAACGATTATGCTTCATTATTTGGATTATTCTCTTTGGGCTTTTGCTCAGGACGTGGCATCAAGGCCTTGCGGCTTAACTTAAACTTACCAGTCTTTGGATCAAGACCTACCAATTTAACTTTCACTATATCTCCTTCCTTAAACAACCCATCCATAGACTCCAAACGGCTCCAGCTGATTTCGCTGATATGCAATAAACCTTGTTTGCCAGGCATGAATTCTACAAATGCGCCAAACTCTTTAATCCCTTTTACTGGTCCTTCATATACATCTCCCACTTCTGGAATAGCAGTAATTCCCTTAATCCATCTTACCGCGTGTTCCAGGCTATCTTTAGAAGCAGAGAAAATACTTACTTCTCCCATATTTCCTACTTCTTCAATATTTACCGTTGCGCCAGTTTCACGCTGAATTTCCTGAATTACTTTACCTCCTGGTCCAATGACTGCACCAATGAATTCCTTGTCAATGATTAACTTCACCATTCTTGGAGCATGAGGCTTCACTTCTGGTCTGTGTGCAGGAATGCATTCGTACATAGCATCTAAGATATGAAGACGGCCTTTCTTAGCCTGGGCTAATGCTTCACGCATTACTTCCATGCTTAATCCGTCCACTTTAATATCCATCTGAACACCACAAATACCATCACGAGTTCCAGTTACTTTAAAGTCCATATCACCCAAATGATCTTCATCACCAAGAATATCAGTTAGAATAGCATATTTACCATCTTCACGGGTAATCAGTCCCATTGCTACCCCACTTACGTGTTTTGGCATAGGAACCCCAGCGTCCATCAGTGCCAAAGAGCCCGCACAAACAGTTGCCATAGAAGAAGATCCATTACTTTCTAGGATATCACTCACAATACGAACTGTGTATGGGAAATCCAATGAAGAAGGCATCATTTGTTTTAAAGAACGTTGCGCCAGGTTACCGTGTCCTACTTCTCTTCTACCCACACCACGCATCATTTTCACTTCACCTGTTGAGAATGGAGGGAAATTGTAGTGTAAGAAAAACTTAGAGTATTCAGACTTGGCAGCTGTTTCAGCCAACAACTCATCTAATTTGGTACCGAAAGTAACCGTTGTTAAAGATTGGGTTTCACCTCTGGTAAACAAAGCAGAACCGTGTGGAGTTGGAAGTGGTTCCACTTCCATGGCCAATGGTCTTACCTGATCCAGCTGTCGTCCGTCTAAACGAATACGGTCTTCAAGGATCATATTTCTTACTACTTCCCATTTAAGGTCTTCATAGTATTTCTTTGCTAATTTCTTTTGTAAATCGGTTGCGTCTTCAGGTAAAGAAGCCATTACTTCATCTTTCAATGCGGCATAGGCATCTGTACGTTCGTGTTTGGCTGATCCGTTTCTGGAAATTTGATAAACACGGTCTTTGGCAAAACTGTAAACCAATTCCTTGATTTGCTCGTCTTGTTCAGGTTTTTTGTAATCACGCTTTCCAGTTACCCCTTTCTTATCTCTTAAATCGGCCTGTGCCTTGATTTGTACACGGATTGCTTCGTGCGCTATTTCAAGTACTTTTACCAATTCTTCTTCAGAACATTCTTTGGCTTCACCTTCCACCATCATCAGGTTCTTCTCGGTAGCAGCAATTACAAACTCATAATCTGCATTTGCCAACTCTGAACGGGTTGGGTTAACAATAACTACTCCGTTTACTTTTGCAATTCTTACTTCAGAAATGATTTCTTTTACTGGAATATCAGAAACAGCTAACGCAGCTGAAGCAGCTAAACAAGCCAGAGAATCTGGCATTACTTCTGCATCGCTGGATATCAAAGTAACCAATACCTGAACATCACAGAAGTAATCTTCAGGAAACAATGGTCTTAGGGCTCTGTCTATTAAACGGCTGGTTAAAATTTCATAATCATTTAAGCGGGCTTCTCTTTTGAAAAAAGAACCTGGAACACGGCCTGCAGATGCAAACTTTTCCTGATAATCCACACTCAATGGAAAAAAATCCTGCCCTTCTTTTGGGTCTTTGTTGGCAACCACGGTTGCCATAATAATGCAGTCTCCCTGCTGAACAGTAACCGCTCCGTCTGCCTGACGGGCCAGCTTACCTGTTCCAATAGTTACCTGACGCTTCTCGTCAAGGTTAAATTGAACACTTATTGGTTGTGATAACATACGCTTTAAAATGTAGTTGACCGGGCATTCTTGACTGCCCATCACTTGTTTGATTGGTAAAATGTAAGATACAGGATAAAACAACTATTCCCAACTACAAAAACTTGTGAGTTGGGAATGGCTTTATAACATGTCTGCAGAATTATTTTCTCAGACCTAATTTCTCGATTAGAGCACGGTATCCGCTAAGGTTGTGCTTTTGCATATAAGACAATAAACGCTTACGCTGACCTACCATCATCATTAAACCACGTTGAGTTGAATGATCGTGTTTGTTGGCTTGCAAGTGCTTTGAAATATGCGAAATACGCTCTGTTAATAAAGCAATCTGCGCTTCAATAGAACCTGTGTTAGTAGCTTTTCCACCAAATTCAGCAAAAATGCTGGCTTTCTTTTCTGTAGTTAAATAAGGCATCTCTAAATTTTTAAATAGACTCCGGAATTAGACTCTTTCTTTTTTTTCGGTGCAAAAGTACCATTTTTCCTGAAAAAAGACAAATTATATGATTTTTTTTACACCCCTTCCAAAGATATCACTCAAATGGGTGAGTTTGAGACCAAACGCTCATAATTTTATGCAGTTATGCAGGTTAAAAAATAATAATTTGTGTATCTTCCCACTTTAATACCTCTACTAACCTGTTTATGTTCGCAGTAACCATTTTAGGAAACAATTCGGCCTTACCCGCCTATGATAGGCATCCAAGCGCTCAGATTGTTACCATTTACGATCAATTATTATTAATCGACTGCGGAGAGGGAACCCAAATGCAGTTGTCTAGGTACAAAATCAGAAGAGGAAAACTCAATCATATTTTTATCTCTCATTTACACGGAGACCATTATTTTGGATTGATTGGATTGATCAGCAGCATGGCCCTACTCAACAGAGAGCAGCCATTGCATTTATTTGCCCCTGCCGGTTTGGAAGAAATTATTCAGCTACAGCTTAAAGTTGCTTCTACTACCCTGCCCTTCCCATTAATTTTCCATCCACTTGAAAAAGAGGGCTTGATCCTGGAAGAATCCAAGTTTACCGTAGAAACTTTTCAGACGCAACACAGAATTCCTTGTTGGGGTTTTTTAATCAGGGAAAAAAAAGAACCCAGAAAAGTGGATAAGGATAAAGCCGTGCAATATCATATACCCTCCATATATTACCAATCATTAAAGGCAGGTTATGATTATACGGCAAAAGATGGTTCAGTTATTTACAATGACCAGGTTACCATCCCCAATAGCCCTGCCAGAAGTTATGCCTATTGTGCAGACACTTTGTATGATGAACGCTTATCAATCATTGCAAAGGATGTAACCATGATTTACCATGAAGCCACTTATCTGAATGGAATGGAGGAAAGAGCATCTGCTCGATTTCACAGTACAACCTCACAAGCTGCTACCATTGCCCTTAAAGCAAATGCGGGTGGATTATTGTTGGGCCATTTCAGTAGTAAGTTCGAAGAATTGCACGATTATCTAAAAGAGGCATTGGAAGTATTTCCTCGAACCCAGCTTGCCATAGAGGGAGTAACTTTTAAAATATGAAAAAGCAACTTCCCCTCGTTTGTTTTTTTATAGCTTTTGCCTTAATATCATTTCATTCAAATGCTCAGTATCAAAAAGAAATTGATAGTTTAAAAGCGATCATTCCAACTGCCATAAAAGACACAGTGCAACTAAGCAAACTTGCGCAACTTGCATTTTATCAATCCTTTACTGATTCAGTAAACACATTTAAAAATACGCAGCAATTACAGCAGTTATCTGCTAAATGGAACTTTAAACCCGGTTTGGCTGCAGCACTTAGAGCCAATGCCAACTTTTTTATTGTTAAACGTATTCCTCAAAAAGCATTGCCTTACTTAATTCAGGAATCACAAATCTGGCAACAAATCAAAAGGCCTATTGAAATTGCTGCCAATCATGCTATGTTAGGTCAAGCCTACACTTTGTCTGCTGATTATTCTATGGCAACAGAACAATTCAATAAGGCAGAACTGCTTTACAAAGCACTGAATGATCAAAAATCACTCAGTGCTTTATATCATAATGCTGGAGCAATGCTAACGGAGAAAACAGAACCTAAGCTTGCGCTGGTCTATCTAATTAAATCACTTGAAATTCAAGAACGGCTAAACGATACTAGAACCATCGGACTAACCCAAAACAATATTGGCCGACTTTTTTATCAAACCAAAAACTTCCCTAAAGCTATCGAGTATTTTCAGAAAGCAATCAAGGCCAATACCGAATCAGGGGACTGGAGAAATTTGGGAATTGCTCACGTAAATCTTGCGAATGTATATGTTGACATGAATGATTATTCCGCTGCTATGCAGGAACTAAATAAAAGTGTAGACCATTTTACACGAGTGAATTTTAAAAGAGGATTGCAGGTAGTATATAATAATCTAGGGGCTATGAATATCCGTCAGAAAAATTATGAAGCAGCCATTCCCCTTTTACAAAAAGGGCTTGAGCTGGCTAGAATAAATCAGTCTACTGGCGGCGTAGCACTAATAGAGCAAAATATAGGATATGCCCTTTCTCTATCTAATCAATACACAAAAGCCTTGGATTGGTTTATTAAAGCAGAAAAAACAGCTATAGAAACCCGTGCGGATGATTATACATTTGGTGAAATCTACAATCATCGAGCATCTTTGGATTCTGCAATGGGCAACTATCAATCTGCATTGGATTATCGAACTAAATTCCTTTTGATAAACGAAAAGTTCATGGGGAATAAAGTAATAAAAGAGGTAAATGAATTACAGACCAAATATGAAACACAGAAAAAAGAATATACCATTTCACTATTGAACAAATCGGATTCCATCAAGTCTTTAACCATTTCCAACCAGCAATTGGCCATCAACCAGAACCTGTTTAAAATTGCAGAGCAAAAATTAAAACTTGCAGATGCAAACCTGCAACTTATTTCAGATAGCTTATTACTAAGCGAACAAAATAAAAAAATATTACAAGCTCAGCTGGACTCAAGCATAAGTGAAGAAAAAATAAATCGTTTAAGTGAGCAAAATAAAATTAAAGCACTAGAAGTATCTAGGAAAAACAATCAGATTGTCATTGTCCTAATAAGCATTGGATTAATATCTCTACTTGTATATTATCTATATAAAAGAAAACAAAATATTCAGAAAAGTATTCATCAGAGAGAATTGCTGATTCAACAGAAAAACGCAACAATAGATATTATTAACACTGAAGAAAAAGAAAGGAAAAGAATTGCAATCGATTTGCACGATGGAGTTGGGCAGATGATGTCGGCAGCATATATGAATTTACAGGCTATTAAAGATCAGCTAAAAAGCTTTTCTCCTGATGATGCCGACTTATTCAACAAATCTTTGAGCCTAGTGAAAGAAAGTTGCGACGAAGTAAGACAGGTAAGTCATAATATGATGCCTAACGCACTCCTGGTAAAAGGATTGGCCAAGGCAGTTCAAGAGTTTATTGGCCAGATTAATCAGCGAAACTTAAAAATTAATTTATCAACTGAAGGAATTTTTCAATCCCTGCCTTCTCACGTTGAAGGTGTTCTTTATAGAGTAATTCAGGAAAGTGTAAATAATGTAATAAAACATGCTAAGGCCACCCATTTAGATATTTCCATCAATCAATCCGAAGATGGCATTGATGTGATGATTGAAGACAATGGAAAAGGCTTTGAAAAAGAACAAATTCATAAAGAAGGAATCGGGTTATCCAATATCAAATCAAGGATTCATTATCTTGGAGGTACTGTAGAATGGAATACCAGTCCGGGGAATGGCACACTTGTAGCCATTTATATACCATTAACGCAAAAAGTGAATGATAGCGATGATTAAGATTGGAATTGTAGACGACCATCAGATTGTAATAGATGGACTGTTAGCACTTTTGAAAAACGAAGACAGTATTGAAATTGCAATTACTGCCAATACGGGAAAAGAAATGCTGGATCTGTTATCTACAGAAAAGGTAGATGTATTATTAACTGATGTAATGATGCCAGATATGAATGGTCTGGAATTGGCTGAAATGGTTAGTATTCTGTATCCGGACATCAAAATTCTGGCATTAAGCATGAATGGTGAAGGAACTGTAATTGACCAGCTGGTTCAGAAAGCCTCCATCAGCGGTTATTTACTAAAACAAACCAATGCCAGAGAACTTGTTCATGCTATACAGAAGATTGCAGACGGTGGGCAATATTTTCCTGATAATATTTTAGATGAACTGGAAACCGTTGCGCATGTTAAAGAAGAAGTACAGGCAGCACACTTAACGCAACGTGAAATTGAAGTCATCTGTTTAATGGAAAAAGATTTGTCCAATAAGCAGATAGCCGACCAATTGAATATTGCTGTTCGAACAGTTGAAACCCACAGAAAAAATATTTTTCGTAAAACCGGAACCAATAATATTTTGTCATTGGTTAAGTGGGCTTATGAGCACAAAATCATATCCACTTAAAAACCTTTCATTCTTTTTAAAAGGGGCATCCCTTTAGACTCATTGATTATAACTGAAACTTCCGTTGCCTGAATAGGTGTAGCTAATTTAAGAATTCTCTGATTTCCAACCGTTGTAATGGTTTCCTGGTGCACCAGCTCCCCATGTAAGGAAAAGCTAATAGTAGCAGAAGCTATTTTCTGACCGTATTTGAGTTGCTCACTTAAAATAACTCCATTAAAAGTGGCTGGAGATTTCAACAAATAAAACCAGGTGTACTTTTTCTGAAGATTATTTTTATCAGGGCCAGCTTCATTTAAAATTGCAGGCTTTAATAAATCGGTCTGATACAATGCATCTATTTTTTGTTTCATCCCATATAAAGCTTTCTGATCATTTTCATGAATCAATCCCCTTGTATCCGGAGGAACATTCAATAAAAGATTAGCGCCTCTGCCTACCGATTTCAAGTAAATCCCAAACAATTGATCTGATGATTTTACTTTATCATTTTCGGTTTCTCTGTAGAACCATCCTGGTCTGATACTTACATCTACTTCTGCAGGAATATACTGAGCACCTTTGTAATTACCCGATTCTAATGTATCCTGACTTGGAGCCCCGTGCCCCCTTCTAAATCCAGCAGTATCCAGTAAATTCCAATTGGTAATACCCGCATAACCACTTTCATTTCCAACCCATCTGATATCTGGTCCGATATCACTGAAAATTACTGTCTGAGGTGAAATTTTCCTGACAAAGTTTTCATATCGTCTCCAATCATATTGCTGTACTTTACCATTTGGCCCCTCCCCATTTGCACCATCCCACCAAAGTTCCCAGATGGGTCCATAATTTTGAAAAATTTCCTGGAGCATTTTTACAAAAACATCATTGTATTTTTCAGTTCCATAGTCGGGATGATTCCTATCCCAGGGTGAAAGATAAACGCCAAAAAGCAATCCTGCTTTTTTACAAGAAGTCGACAACATTTGCAGTATATCCTTTTTAAACGCACTTTCGCGAACGGTATGGGTTGAATATTTACTTGGCCATAAACAAAATCCATCATGATGTTTGGCTGTAATGATAATCCCCTTTGCGCCAGATTCTTTGGCAATTTTGCACCATTGGTCAGTATCCAATTGTGATGGATTAAATATGGAGGTCTTCTCCTTCCCGTCTCCCCACTCCTTTCCAGTAAATGTATTAGGACCAAAATGCAGGAAGAAATAATAATTATTCTCATGCCATTTTAACTGCGCATTACTTGGTAGCGGATTTCTACTCTGTGCACTGGATGAGCATAAAAAAACAAAAAAACTTACCGCAAAACCAAATATTTGCTTCATTCTTTCCAATTATTACTCATCCAAATATAGAAAGAAGCAAACTCCTGGCGCCAATATTTTTCACTATGTTGTGCAAGAGGATTAACTACGGTTCTGATTTGTGCATTTTTCTTTTTTTGCATAATCCCTGCAATCTTATTTAAGTCGTTAACCGCATTGGCTTCTTCCTTCCCGCCAGTATAAAAATACATTCTCAGCATTTCCATTCCATCCCATTGCTGGGCATCAACTGCAATCTGAGGAGATATCCAGAAAGAAGGAGAAAAAATGGCACCCCCTCCAAATACAGATGCATACTTTAGCTGGCCGTACCAACTGATCAATCCGCCCATGCTACTACCAGCTAAATATGTATAGTCCCGCCCCTTCAGGGTTCGGTATTTAGTATCGATATATGGCTTAAGCGTTTCTGCAATAAACTGTAAATATTCATTACCCATCCCCTTTCCATATTGAAAATGATCATAAGGATTGTACTCGTTGATTCTTTTGGCACCACCGTGATCAATTCCTACTACAATACATTCTTTAAAGCCTTTTCCCTGTAAACTATCCAGGCATTCATCTATTCCCCATTCTTCTGCAAAAGCAGTTTTTTCATTAAAGAGATTCTGTCCATCCTGCATGTACAATACCGGATATTTTTTATCACTGCCCGAATAGGATTTGGGCAGATAAATCCAGATTCTTCTTTTAGCATTCAACTGTGGCATCGCAAAAGCGGTATCCATAAGCTTAACCTGCGGACTGGCAGTAAATGCTTTGGGTTTTTCAGGATAATCATCTTTCCATCCCTCAATAACAAATTCATTAGATTCATCTCCGTTTATTTCTACTATTCTTTCAGCTATATCTCTGCCATCGGCTGTTGACTCTTGTTTATTTTGTCCTCTTGAGAATTTAAATGCATAAGTACCAGGAGCCATATTTATCAATACAATACTTTTTCTGCCCCCACTGAATGGCTTCAGTTTATACTGTGGGTCCTGCGGATTCCAATTATTGAATGTGCCGGACAGATAAATATCTTCGTTTCCACGGGTGGCAATACTGGTTACCACAAATCTTGCACTGTATTGTGCCAGCAAGGATGAACTCCATAAAACAGACAAACACAAAATAATCTTTCTCATATCCTAAAATTAAGAAAAATAAAAGCCCCGGAATACTACCGGGGCTTTGAAAAATACTGTCGAATAATTACTGAATATTGTTTTATCAGGTTACCTATAATTTTAATCAAGTATTTCTGCGTCTTTGGGATAATTGGAACGGGTAAATACAAAAATAGCATCAGCCAGTTTCGCATTCAGGTTGATATTGTTTACCCCTAATTCAGTTATATTATTGCTTTTGTCTACTATGCTGGCTTTAGCAAGCAAACTGGTTTTTTTATTAAAAAACAAATTAACTTTCTGGAAATTCTTACGTTTATCCAATGGCACCATTTCTATTTCATTGAAGTTGCCATTGCTGTTTACCAGTTTATAAGAAAAATCTTTGTCGTAAGATCCTGCCAATAATTTCTGAGGACTCAGGGTCTGACTACTTTCTTCTACTGCAGATTTGATAATTGTTTTAGCTCCATCAAAGTTGTATACATTCTTTCCATCACAGATGATTTCTGTTTTGCCTTGTTTCAAAACATATTTTTCCCCTCTCATAGATAGAGAAAGAGCTTTGCTCCCATTGGCTTTACCCTTACTGGAGAAGGATTTTAAGGAAAAAGAAGCCGTAATTCCTTTAGAAGCTTTTACTTTCGATCCAAAAGCATCGATGACTTTCTTGGCATTGGGGTCATTTTGTGCCTGAGTGAAAAAAAAGGTGCAAAAACTAAATAATGTAGCTATGTATAATTTGTGCATGTAAATCAATTAGGCTGCAAATATACAGTTTCGACGGATTTAGGTGGTTTTGAAGCATTAAAGTTTCGGTAAAATGACCTCAATTTTAGACAAAACCTAAACCATTGTATCAAGATAAGACTGTAATTCCGAATCAGTCTTATACAAAACTTCTCTTGCCTTGCTGCCTTGATTGGGTCCAACTATACCCGCTGCCTCCAGCTGATCCATTAATCTGCCGGCACGGTTATAGCCCAATTTCATCCTTCTTTGAATGAGTGAAGTAGAACCCATCTGACTGCTCACAATCAGTCTGGCGGCATCTTCAAAAAGCGGATCCCGGTCATTTGCATCAAAATCCCTGCTATCCATGTCTTTCTCATCTGTATATTCCGGCAATAAAAATGCCTGCGGATATCCCTTCTGGTTGCCAATAAAATCACAGACTGCATCCACTTCAGGTGTATCTACAAAAGCACACTGCAAACGGGTAATTTCTCCATTATAGCTTACAAGCATATCTCCCTTCCCTATCAATTGTTCTGCACCACCTGCATCCAGAATGGTACGGCTGTCAATTTTACTAGATACTTTGAAGGCAATTCTTGCAGGGAAATTGGCTTTAATGGTGCCCGTTATAATATTTACCGAAGGACGCTGTGTGGCAATGATCAGGTGAATGCCAATGGCTCTGGCCAGCTGTGCCAGTCTAGCTATAGGCATTTCAACTTCCTTACCAGCTGTCATGATCAAATCGGCAAACTCATCCACAACCAGTACAATAAAGGGAAGATACTGATGCCCTTTTTCAGGGTTCAGTTTTCTTGCTGTGAATTTTTCGTTGTATTCCTTAATATTTCTACAACCTGCTTCTTTCAGCAAATCGTATCGGTTGTCCATTTCTATACAGAGTGCATTTAAAGTGTACACCACTTTTTTGGTATCTGTTATAATAGATTCTTCTTCGCCTGGCAATTTGGCTAAAAAATGTTTTTCTATTACCCTGTACAAACTAAGTTCTACTTTTTTGGGATCTACCAGTACAAATTTTAATTGTGAAGGATGTTTCTTGTATAATAGCGAAACCAGGATGGCATTGAGCCCTACTGATTTACCTTGACCTGTTGCCCCTGCCATTAACAAGTGAGGCATGGTTGCCAAATCAACAATGAAATTATCATTGTCAATTTTTTTACCAATAGCAATGGGCAAAGAGAAATTGCTATTTTGGAATTTTTCACTGGCAAGCAATGTTTTCATGCTTACCACTGTTTTTCTAACATTGGGAACTTCAATGCCAATTGTTCCCTTACCTGGAATGGGAGCTATAATACGTATTCCCAAGGCTGCCAGACTCAGGGCAATATCATCTTCTAAGTTCTTAATCCTGCTGATACGGACACCAGGAGCAGGAACAATTTCATATAAGGTAACTGTTGGTCCAACGGTTGCAGCAATCCGCTGTATAGCAATATCATAGTTTTTAAGGGTCGCTATGATTTGGTTTTTATTTGTTTCCAACTCGGCAGGATCGTGTACAATTTTTTCACTGCCATGTGTTTCCAGTAAATCGAGTCCTGGATACTTATAATTCTTTAAATCAAGGGTTACATCGTATTTGGTGGCCAGACTACCCACTGTTGCAGCTATACTTTCTGCTTCCGCTTCTGTTACAAGTTCAGGTTGATCCTTTATCTCTAGTTCCAATTCTTCATTCTCTTCCAAATCCTCTGGTTCTTCTTCCTCCTCATCCATCCATTCTTCCTCTTCCGCTATTAATTCATCTGTTGCATCTGTATTGTTTTCCTCTTCATCCAAAGGGGTTGGCTCCAAGCTCAGATTCACTGAATCTTCTTCTGAGCCAGATTCTTTTTCAACCACATCAAACTCATGCATTGGATTACTGGGTTGTTCTGTTGCTGGCATAATTACAGAAATTGCACTGGACTCATTTTTCAGTTTATTCTTACTGATTAAGGGGTCTTCTTCCTCCAAATCAATTTCATAAGGCTCATTGAAAAATGGCATTTCATTTTCTTCCGAATTATCCAATGCAGATTCAGGCATTTCATCATCTGCTGCTAAATTCCTTACCATTGTATCATCTGGAGCTACCCTACTATTCCACTTCCATTCCGGCAATGAAAATACGGGGTTGAATCTCCAGATAAAATAACTGAAAACAGTCAATAATAGCAAAGACCCGGTACCCATTCTGCCAATCCACTTCTCCATCCACTCATTCAGGTATTCACCTACAGCACCACCCCAGGAAAATTCAGCCCCTACAGTTAAAAATGCACTGGCCATACTGAATACAACAAGGCCTACCAACACATACTTTCCATTTCGTAAAAGTCTGAACACTTTTTTCCCAAATAGCAGATTCACTCCAATCACAAAAAATACAGTACAGAATAAATAAGAGGCCAATCCGAATCCATTGTACCATAATGAGTGTGAAATATAGGCACCCAATACACCCAGTAAATTATTAACTCTTACATCATCCGTTGAAAAAATCTGAACCCCGAATTGTTGTACTTTATCCTGGTCTTCCTGCCAGGTAAATAAATAAGAAGTAAATGCAATAAATAAAAATCCCGCCAATAACAAACAAGCAGATCCAATTATTTTCTCGGTTCTTTCGTCCTTCACCACTTCTGCAACAGATACAGTGGCATCTTTATCCGGATTTAATTCTTCCGGGTCTGGTGGCGGTGGCGTCTTTTTTCTTAGGGTATTTGCCATGTATCAAATATACTGTTTGCCTACCCTATTCGTGTTAGTTGGCGTGCAATGTGCAAAAATGCCTGAAGCTTCCGCAGTTTTCCACTATCCGTTGAAACGATATATTGAAATAGCCAGCCAAACCCATGCAAAAACCAGTAATAATCCCCCGATAGGGGTAATGGCACCCAACCAATTGAATTGAGTATATCCAGCTATCTGGAGAAAAGTTAGCAAATACAAAGACCCTGAAAAAATGGCCATACCTGTGATAAACAATTTACCACTTAAAACAACCCCACTTACGGGGAAATAAGCATATACTAAGGAAGTGATTAATAAAGCAAAAACATGGTAGAACTGATATTTAACAGCGGTTTCATAGGAATTAAGCTGAGCAGGCGTAGCCAGGTTTTTTAACCCATGTGCTCCAAAAGCACCCAGACCAACTGCGATGGCACCGAGGATGGCTGCAGTAACAATAAAACCCTTATGCATATGCTTTAATTTTTAATAACAGGGTTTTCAGGTTGATTTCATCCCCCATGACCCTGATACTTGCCTGACTATAAAATGGTGTTCTTTCCGCTAGTTGTTTTTCTAAATATTGGTACACCCCCTTTTCATCCAGATGCTTTAGTAAGGGCCGGTTTTCGGTTTCATTTTTCAACCGTTGAACCAATACGGATACAGGCTCATCCAGCCATATCGTAATTCCTTGCTGATTCATCCACTTCATATTCTCATGAAAACAGGGTGTGCCTCCGCCTGTCGCCAAAACAAAAGACTTCTTCTCCCCAAACCATCTCAACATTTTGGCCTCTGTTTTTCTGAAATAAGATTCGCCCGATGTTTCAAATATTTCTGGAATACTTGCCTCTTCTACTGCTTCTATCAATTGATCCAGATCATAAGCAGTTAACTTAAGTTTGGCAGCCAGCTCTTTTTTCCAGAACGATTTACCGCTGCCCATCAACCCAAGTAAAAAAATTTTCATTATTTAAAAGCATTGTACCCTGTAATATCCATACCAGTAATCAGTAAATGGATATCATGCGTACCTTCATAAGTAATAACACTTTCCAGATTCATCATATGACGCATAATGCTGTATTCGCCGGTAATTCCCATACCTCCCAGCATCTGACGTGCATCTCTGGCTATATTGGTTGCGATTTCACAGCTGTTTCTTTTAGCCATACTTACCTGCTGTGGAGTAGCTTTACCTTCATTCATCAATACCCCAAGTCTCCAAACAAGTAATTGCGCCTTGGTAATCTCTGTAATCATTTCGGCCAGTTTCTTTTGCTGTAGTTGGAATCCACCAATGGGTCTGTCGAACTGCTGACGCTCCATACTATAACGCAATGCAGTATCATAACAATCCATTGCTGCCCCTAAAGCCCCCCAGGCAATACCATATCTTGCCTTGGTTAAACAACCCAAAGGCCCTTTTAATCCTTTTACGTTTGGTAAAATATTTTCTTTGGGAACTTTTACATTGTCAAACACCAGCTCGCCCGTTGCACTTGCTCTTAAGCTCCATTTGCCATGTGTGGTTGGTGTAGAAAAACCTTCCATCCCTCTTTCAACAATTACTCCCTGAATTTCATTTTGCTCGTTTCTTGCCCAAACCACAGCAACAGTTGCATAAGGCGCATTACTGATCCACATTTTTGCACCATTTAATATTACATGGTCACCCGCATCTTTAATATTGGTCGTCATACCAGCAGGATTACTCCCATGGTCAGGTTCGGTTAACCCAAAACAACCCAGCCATTCTCCAGATGCCAATTTCGGTAGGTATTTATTTCTTTGAGCTTCGTTTCCGTATGCATAAATCGGATACATTACTAAGCTACCTTGTACAGAAGCTGTACTCCTAACGCCACTGTCTCCTCTTTCCAATTCCTGCATCATCAGACCATAGCTGATATAATCTAAACCTCCGCCACCATATTGAGTAGGAACAGTAGGTCCAAAGCAACCCAGTTCTCCTAATTGAGCTACAATCTGCTCCGGAAATTCAGCACGTTGCGCATAATCTTCAATAATTGGCGAAATGTCTTTCTTTACATACGCTCTAACAGTATCTCTGATTAATTTGTGTTCTTCACTTAACAGTTCATCTAACTGGTAATAATCAGGGGACTGAAACAAATCGGTTCTGGCAGCCATGGTTGAGGTTTAAATCTAAAATAATTCTACAAAAATACTATTAATTGACTGCCTAAAAAAGTTTTGCATAAGGGTGCATTGCGCTCAAGCAAAATGACATCAACAAAAAATCCCCGACTGAAATCAGTCGGGGATTTTTTTATACAAACCGTGAAATTATTGTCTTCTTCCTCCACCAGAAGCTTTATTATTCTGTGGGATATCTCGATTCATTTCTTCCAGATCAACCGGACGCTCGGTATTATCTCGAATCAGGTACTTGGCAAAATAGTCGCTCATACCCCAGAAGAAATACTCAGTCATATCGCCAAAGCCATGTCTTTGAGTTGGCAATAATTTCATGTCGAAACGTTTGTTGGCTTTAATCAATGCATTGGCAACACGCATGGTATTTGCAGGATGCACATTGTTATCAATTTCACCGTGGAACAACATCAATTTGCCTTTCAGGTTTTTTGCTAGTTCCGGATTTTTATCGATGTTATACTGGAAAGTAGTGTCTCCTTTCTCACTAATGATTTCTTTAACACCATGGTGCTTTTCACTCCACCATCTGTTATAAATGGCATTATCGTGATTACCGGCAGAAGAAACAGCTACTTTAAAGAAATCAGGATACACTAGAATAGCAGCAGTACTCATGAAACCACCACCTGAGTGTCCATGTATTCCTACACGATTGATGTCGAGAAATTTATGTCTGTCAGCCAATTGCTCGGCTACTGCTTTCTTGTCTGCCAAACCATAATCTCTTAGGTTACCGTAGCCATAATTATGATACCACTTGCTTCTGCTTGGGTGTCCTCCTCTATTTCCTAGAGTGATTACAACCACTCCAATCTGTGCTAAGCGATCGGTTCTGTCGAAGCCTCTGCTAAAGCTGGTATTAACCGCTTCAGTCTGTGGTCCGGGATACACATATTCTACAATAGGGTATTTCTTTGTGCTATCAAAATCAAATGGCTTATACATTACACCGTACAAATCGGTAATGCCATCGTCGGCCTTTGCTTTGAAGATCTCTGGAAACTTGTAACCCGCTGCAAATAAATTGCTCAGGTCTGCCGTTTCAAGGTCCATGATTTTTCTACCATCAGCAGCAAGTAAAACTGATTTTGGTATTGTGTTTACTCTTGAGAAATTATTCACCAAGTAACGCTTATTGTCATCCATAGACGTATTGTGGTCAAAGTCCCCTGGATTCAATAGTTTAAGTCCGGTACCATCAAAGTTAACTCGGTACGCATGCAGGTAATAGGGATTTTCACCAGCTTCTTTACCATTTGCTGAAAAATACAACACACGTGCTTTTTCATCAATAGCCAGAATATCTTCCGCATGCCATGGACCGGATGTAATTTGGTTTTTCAGCTTACCATTTTCATCATATAAATAAAAATGTCCCCATCCGTCATCTTCACTCCACTGTATTAATTCCTTCCCTTCATTAACCAACCCAATTCTTCTGATTTCTACATAAGTATTCATTTGTTCCTGAATCAGGGTTTTAGCAGTCGCAGATTTTACATCCACCACCCCAATATCAATTCTCTTGAGGTCGCGGCTGGTTCTGCTGAAATAAAACTTATCAGCTGTTCCCAACCAAGTATTGGGTCTACCTTCATCATCACGGCTGCTAACTTTGGCAGGTGAACTCCATGCATTTACGGTTTGATCCTTGTACATGCCTGTATTGATCTCCTTCATTGACTTGGTTGCCACTTCAAACAAACGCATGTATTCAACTGGAGACTCTTTTTCACCTGGCATCCAGTATTTATAGGTTTCAAGTGTTGGTCTTGGATCTGCAATACTATTGATAACCCATAAATCCTTTACACGTCTGTTATCCGTGATGTTAACTACAAAATATTTGGAGTCGGGAGACCATAAAATAAAGGCAGGTCTTCTAATCCCCTTGTTCTTTTCTTTTTCTACATTGGTTTCTCCGTTACCATTGTTATGATAACCAAAGTTTTCAACTCCATCTTTGGTAAGTTGTGTTTCTACAATGGTTGAATCCTTGTCGTTCACCAGTGCTTTTTTATAACTGGCCCAATCCATAGACCACAAATTATTATTGCGTCCGAAAATAACAATGGAACTGTCAGGTGCAATACTAGCCCACATGGGTTTGCGCTTGGTTTTTACTGGGTCGGTTATTTGTACCAGCTCACCACTGTTGATATTGTATTCAAAGTAGAATACTTTTTTCTCCATTACAGGTGGGGTTCCTTTTTTAGCAGTAGTATCTTTTTTAACTACATCTTTCGTTGTCTTTACTTCAAAGCTGATCCAGTTTTCATCGCGAATGAATTTCATACTATCGATGTTCAGGTGCTGAGCATCCATTGGATCATCAGTAATGCGGGTAAGTTTTGCCGCCATTACTGCATTATCAAACAATAATTTCTTCTCTCCCTTTGCGGCATCAACGATATACCATTTCTTCCCCTCACTTGTTTCATACATATACCAGAAACGGTCTGATTTTTTAAGCCAATGTGGATCTACATTCAGGCTAAATATCATTTTCTGAACCTTGTTGGGCGAAAACCTGGCAGCCAATTCATAATTGGCCTTGGTTACAGGCGTTTGTTGTGCCAATAGGGTACCGCTGAAAAGCAACACCACTAAGAATTGAAATAGTCTCATATTCGTATAATTGGTTTTGGGAACCCAAATTAACTCTTTAACCGATTAATACTAAACCATTTATCAAATAATCGGTGGATAGCTTTACTTTGCGGTAAAAAGGACAATGCAACATCCCTTTCAGGCTACCATTGCTTATGCTACAGAAATGGATCAGAAAGATCCACTGAATCAATTCCGTAAAGCGTTTCACTTTCCGCAGCACCAGGGCAGAGATGTGATTTATTTTTGTGGAAACTCACTGGGACTGCAGCCCAAAAATGTGGCCAATGCATTTGAAACTGAACTACAAACCTGGAGGGAGTTGGCTGTAGGCGGATATTTCAATGGCTCCAATCCATGGCTCTATTTTCAAGAGTATTTAAAACCAGCTTTGTCAAGATTGGTTGGCGCAAAAGAAAAAGAAGTGAGTGCCATGAATGCCCTAACGGTGAATCTTCACTTATTAATGCTAAGTTTTTACAAGCCCACAACCAACCGTTACAAAATTATTATGGAAGCAGGGGCATTTCCTTCGGATCAATATGCAGTTGAAACCTTGGTCCGTCATTTTGGTTTGAATCCGGATGAAGCCATCATCGAAATTCACCCTTTAGATGGAGCAAAAACACTAACCACAAAGCAGATTACTGATACCATCAAAGCCACCGGAAATGAGCTGGCCATGGTATTATTTGGCGGCATCAATTATTATACAGGACAGTTTTTTGATATAGCAACCATTACAAAAGCCTCACATGATGTGGGAGCCATTGCAGGATTTGACCTTGCACATGTAACAGGAAATATCCCCTTGGAACTTCACAATTGGAATGTTGATTTTGCAGCCTGGTGCAGTTACAAATACCTGAATGCTGGTCCTGGTGCTACCGGCGGATATTTTATTCACGAAAAACACCTTGACAACCCATCCATGAACCGATTGGCAGGCTGGTGGGGCAATGAGGAATCTACCCGTTTTAAAATGGAAAAGGGATTTATTCCAAAGAAAGATGCTAGTAGTTGGAATATCAGCACGGCACAAGTATTCAATATGACTGCCCTAAAAGCCTCACTAGAAGTAATAGACAAAGCAGGCATCCATGCTTTGAGAGAAAAAAGCATTGTACTAACCAATTATTTAGCTTTTTTATTGCAGCAACTATCGAATATTAATTTTGAAATCATCACTCCTTCAGACCCTGCACAACGAGGTGCGCAACTATCTCTTTACTTTAAGGAAAGAGGAAAGGAAATACATGCTAAAATGATAGAGAGTGGCATCGTAGTAGATTATAGGGAACCTGGTGTTATTAGGGTGGCTCCTGCACCACTGTATTGCGGATTTGCAGATGTGTATCGTTTTTATGAAATTTTAAAAACCAATTTTTAATGCAGCATATACATAGTTATCTGGCATTAGGGGATTCTTATACCATTGGCGAATCCGTTCCCATTCATCAGTCCTTTCCCTATATCACTACCCAACTATTAAGAAAAGATAAAATAGCCATGCATGCCCCTGAAATGGTGGCTAAAACAGGATGGACAAGTAGTGAACTAGCAGAACATTTATTGCACACGCATTTGAATCAGCAATACGATTTTATAAGCCTACTAATTGGGGTTAACAATCAGTATAGAAATCTTTCCTTGGATAATTTTTTGAATGATTTTGAATTCCTGGTTAAAAAAGCCATTCATTTTGCGGCTGGCAAAAACGAAAGAGTATTTATTTTATCTATTCCCGACTGGGGGTGCACCCCTTTTGCGGCTGACAAAAACAAAGAACAAATTGCCAAAGAAATTGACGAATTCAATATGGTGTGCAAACAAACAGCTAAACAATATCATACACCATTCATTGATATTACAACAGAAACCAGGGCTTTTTCTTCGGACCCGCAGGCCATCGCCACAGATGGGCTTCATTTCTCTTATGAAACGCATTTAATCTGGGCTAAAAAACTGTCGGTATCTATACAGCAGACAGTAAAATAAATTAACGGTTGCTAAGATAAACAGCCATTTCTTCCTGGTATGCTTTTGCTACCAATTGGGCTTGTGTATCAAAATCTTCACCCCCAGAGGCATAAATAACCGCCCTGCTTGCATTTACCAGCAATCCTGCGTTTTTATTTAATCCAAATTTGCTCACGGCTTCCAGGCTTCCTCCCTGGGCTCCCACACCCGGAACCAACAGAAAATGTTCAGGAACTATGTCTCGTATATTCTCGAATTCGGTAGCCTGTGTGGCACCTACTACAAACATTAGGTTATCAGGAGTTCCCCAAGTAGTAACACGTCCTATTACATGCTCATATAATCTTTTGCTGACGGCCCCCTGAGTAATATGGGGAACCATGGTAAGAGACTCATCATATTCTTCCAAAATCAGTTGCTGAAAATCATTGCTACCGGCATTAGAAGTTAACCCCAATACAATCGTCACTTTGTTTTCGTATTCCAAAAAAGGACGAATACTATCTTCTCCCATGTATGGAGCAACGGTTATGGCATCAAAATCCATCGCTTCAAAAAAAGCTCTGGCGTATTGGGTGGATGTATTTCCAATATCTCCACGCTTTGCATCTGCAATAGTGAAATGCGTCTTAGGTATATAAGCCAGCGTTTCCTGCATAATCTCCCATCCTTTCAATCCAATAGCTTCATAGAAAGCAGTATTGATTTTGTAACTCACACAATAAGGTAAAGTTGCATCAATGATGGCTTTATTAAACTTTAATATTGCATCGGGCTGTTCTTTTAAATGAGCAGGAATTTTTTGTAAATCCGTATCCAATCCTACGCAGAGATAAGATTGTTTTTCCTGAATATGCTGTATGAGAGAAGTAGTGGTCATGCTACGAAATTAATGGTTCTTTTTGAATTGGTTGAATGAAGCTATATTTGAATTATAAGGATTGAATATGGAAAAAGAACCCATGTATTACGGCAGCTATCTGCAGCTGGATAAAATTATTGAAAGTCAGTATCCAGTAAGTTTTGAAGCTGGCAATGAACCCGCTCATGATGAAATGTTGTTCATCATTATTCATCAGGCATATGAGCTATGGTTCAAGCAGATCCTGTTCGAGATGGACTATTGCATGGGGGTATTCAAAAAAGAAAAAATAAATGACAATTCAGAAGATTTAAACCTTGTCAGACATCGTTTTAAGCGAATTATCAAAATCCTTGAATTGTTAAATCAGCAGGTAAGTATTCTGGACACCATGACACCTATGGATTTTCTGGCTTTCAGGAATTTACTTACTCCCTCATCTGGATTCCAAAGCAAGCAGTTCCGTTTAATTGAAGCCAGACTGGGATTGGTCTTGGAAAAACGACATCAGAAAGACTATTATAAAAGAACCAATGAAGGCGGGTTCACGCAAAAGGATTTCAACGATATTAATCAAACCGAAGAAAATAAAAACCTGCTCCAACTGGTGAATGACTGGTTGGAAAGGATGCCTTTTTTTAACCCGGCTTACTGGGAACAGACCTGTGAAAGTCTTCCCGAAAATCATCCTTTCTGGAAGGAATATCGCAACATCTATGTAAATGGACTTTCTGAAAGAGAGAAAAATAAATCTTTAGATTTTGATGCCATATTCTTCCAATTGTATCCTTCCGATCTGAGCACTGAACAAAAAGAATTGCTCAGCACCAGTTTCAGTGCTGCAGCCATGCGTTCTGCGCTGTTCATCATGCTCTACAGAGACTTCCCCGTTTTTCAGACTTCTTATCAGATATTGGATGCATTGATAGAAATTGATCACCTGATGAGCAACTGGAGGCATAAACACTTAATCATGGTAAGAAGAATGATTGGTATGCGGGTTGGAACAGGAAATACTTCAGGAGCGGGCTATCTGGAAGGCGCTTTGAACAAGCACTATGTGTACAGAGACTTGTCTGGTCTTTCCACTTATTTAATTGAAAGGAGAAAGCTGCCGAAACTTCCGGAAAGCCTGATTCAGTACCTGGGTTTCAATCTTTAGAAATTTATTTTAACTTTTGGGCAACCATCACCATTCTAGGGGAATGTTTTACATCATAATTCCCCAACTGATAGTCTCCAAAGACTTCGGTAACTTGCATATGATGGTAGCTCAGCATTTCAGTAAAATCGCCTAAAGTAAATTTGGCTACTTTTTCTGTATACAGATGCATAGGCAGCAAATGATCCTTATCTGTTATCTGAATCTGTTTCAAAAAATGGGCCTCTGTTTGCCATTTGGTGATATGAAACTTTACATCATTTACTTCAACTTGTGAACTGGGAACCAGCTGTTGTTCTACATAGTGAACATTCATATAATCAATAACCAGTTTCCCTCCCACTTTTACACTATCTGCCATCATGCGTATAGCATTATCGTGTTCCCTTCTATTTTTGAAATATCCAAAACTGGTGAAAAAATTAAATGCGAAATCAAAGTAATTGATGCGAAATAATTTCCGCATATCGTGCTGATAAAAATGGAGTTGTTCAGATTCTGCTGCTTTGGCTTCTTTTATGGAAGCTTCTGAAAGATCTATGCCCGTTACATCAAAACCAAGATTGGCCAACACCATACTATGTCTGCCTTTTCCACAGGCTATATCAAGCACCCTTGAACCCATTGGAGGATTCAAGTAGGCTACTAATGTTCTAATAAACTGTTCTGCTTCTGCTTCATCCCTGTGCTGGTATAATAAATGATAGTATGGCGAATTGAACCAATCTTTAAACCATGCTTTGTCTGCCATATTGATGTTTAAACGGCAAAGTTAGTGTACGAAGCCATACAAAAAATTTGAATTATATTCGCCGCCGTTTTAAGAGATACATTATGGCACTAATAAAGAGCATTTCGGGCATCAGAGGCACCATTGGAGGGCAACCGGGAGATACACTCAGCCCACTTGATATTGTAAAATTTACATCGGCCTATGGCACTATGTTAAAAAATGCAAATCCTGGGAATAAAAAGATAGTTATTGGCAGGGATGGCAGAATTAGTGGATCAATGGTTCAGGGCTTGGTATCCAATACACTAATTGCCTTAGGGTTTGAAGTGGTTGATCTTGGTTTAAGTACCACTCCTACCGTTGAAATGGCAGTTACGATGGAAAAAGCTGTCGGGGGTATCATATTAACGGCCAGTCACAATCCCAAAGAATGGAATGCCTTAAAATTACTAAACGAGAAGGGCGAATTCATTAGTGGAGCTGAAGGAAAAGAATTGTTGGAAATTGCACAGAATGAAGCATTCAGCTATGCTAAAGTAGATGAATTGGGAATTATAACATCGGGAACTGATTTACTTCAAAAGCATATAGACGCTTGTGTGAATTATCCTTTGGTCAATAAGGAGGCCATTGCTGCGGCCAATTTCTCCATAGTAATTGATGCCATCAACAGCTCTGGCGCAATTGCTGTACCAGCATTACTGGAGGCCCTAGGTGTAAAGAAATATACAGTTTTAAATGCTGAAGTAAACGGACAATTTGCGCATAACCCTGAACCGCTTCCTGAACATTTAAGAGATCTTTGCAATGAAGTAACCAAAC
>VFQO010007607.1_pt1 | contig 39974 bp, 67 predicted proteins | sample 3512331 | NCBI WGS metagenome assembly VFQO01 (sample SAMN10412371, study PRJNA504923) | tailings metagenome | isolation source: Replicate 3 from Balatoc abandoned mine | place: Philippines: Itogon, Benguet | collected 2017-08-28 | reverse complement strand
GCGGCGGCGGCACCGGCGGGCTGGGCTGCGGTGCCCTGTGCGGCGGCTGCAGGCTTGCTGGCGGCTGCTGCTCCCTCTGCAGCTGCGGCAGCCTCCTTTTCGACTCCCTTGGCTGCGGTCGAGGTGGCGCCCGTCTTGTAGAAGCCGGGGGCCTGCAAACGTAGCCATCGGGCAGAATTCTCGCTCTACAAGCTCCCGCGAGGCACGGGCAGGGCGCCCACGCAGCCCTCACGCACCTTGGCCTTGCCCGAGAGCTGCCGCAGCCCCTTGGCCAGTCTGGCGGCCCCCTTGGCCCGTGAGCCGATCATGGTTGCGATCAGGGCCGGTCGCAGTATGGGTTCGACTCCAGGCTGAGAGCGGGGTTGCCCAGCAGGAGCAGGCGAGGCCCCTGCAGGCGCCTGGATCGCTCAGCTAGCAGATCGGCCCGTATCAAGCTGAATGACCGCGTGCGATTGCGCCTGGCACCTCCTTCATTGGGCGGCGGCGCGGCGCAGCACCCCGCCACCACGCCGTTGGTGCAGCGCACATCGCGAGTGGGCATTACGCTGGTGCAGCACATCGTTTGATAGAGGATGGCTCAATGTGACCTGCTGTCCAGGGCTTGCGTTGGTTGTATCGAAAGAAGCGGCATGGCCCGCTTGGTGCGCTTGTCATTGCTCGCTAACGTTTGAACATGTGCTGAGTTGAGTTTGGCTTCAAGTTCACATTCCCAAAGCGTTCCTGGTCAAACACATTTAATTCTGCTTGCGATTATTGGGCCGGTGAAAACAAATGTGGCCCAGCCCAAAGGCATCGCCGGCAACAGCGGCAATAGGGCGAACGGGTGCAATGCAATGCAGGGGCCCTGGGCGATGCACCAATCTTTGGTGGGGGGTCATAACCATGGGCGGGCCTAAAAGCCAGCCCTGCTTTGAGGATAGGGAATTTCCCGGGGGGGCAGGATGGGTGAGGCATGGCAGCTGCTGCCAGCCGTAACGTGCCATGCAGTACACAGATGTCATGCCATCCCACGCTCCGCTGCGCCTGCAGCCTGCCTTGCCATGCCTGTTTTGCCATGGCGCCCAGCTGTGTGCACCCTTGCACCCAGCCCCCAGCCCATGAACTGTGGCAAGTGAAGGCCCAGAGCCTTGAAACATAGGTCACGCAGTTGTGCATGCGCTTGTTGAAGCCCACAAGGAACTGTTTGGTTTGTATGAGCGTGTGATGTTGAGTGCACAACGGTGGCACGTGCACATGCCTTGCACCATCATTGGAGGAGGGACAGCAGTAGCTTCTACCTATCATGCCGTGCAGGACTGCCTAGGAAGTTCTGCACGTGTCAAGTAGTTGCACAGTGCACGTGCACACACAAAGCTACAGAACGAAAGTACAGCCAGGCAGGCGGGAGGGCAGGGCGGCGGGAAAGGTTACAGGCGGGAAGGTGTGCAGGCGGGCAGGCCAGCGGTGCGCAGCAGTGCACACTCTGGGCCTGCAAAGAACACGCAGACGGTGCCCAGATGGCCTTCGTTTGCAGGGTGGGGCAACATGCTGATTGAACAACCAAAACTGCAGACTGAGGCGGCTGCATGGGCGCCTCGTGCATGGTGGCGGCGTCGCAGCGCTTGAAAGCCGCTCTACTGCCAGGGCCTCCACGCATTCCTGTCACCTTCTGGGCGGCCCCAGTAGTCCACAGCAGGCTTTGGCAACATGGTGGCAACGCTGGACAGTCTCCCAGCGCTGCACGACCTTCCGAGCGCCCAGGCGTTCAGCTGGCAGGCCTGCCGCCTGTTTGGCGTGCCTGTGCGGGTGCACGGTGAGCAGGCTGAGCGGGGGCTGGCTGCTGCGGGGCTGGGCTGCGCCAGTCGCCGCCCGCCGCTGCTGCCGCGCGCCGCTCCTGCCCGCCACCGCCACCAACGCTGATCACCCCCGCCACCATCCCCTGCAGCCACCTATGCACTCCCGCTGGTGCTCCCGCTGGCGCAGCTGCTGTGGGACACGGCCTTCCAGCCCAGCGCTGCGGCGCTGGCATACACCGTGCTGTGGGGGCTGCTGCTGGTGGGCACTACACTGGTGCACGAGCTGGGCCACGCCTTTGCTGCCCGCCGCGTGGGCTGCAAGGTCCACGAGATCATCCTGTGGCCGCTGGGCGGCCTGACCAGCAAGGACCCCGCTGCCTCGCCTGAGGGTGAGCCCCTCATCCCCAAGAGACCGCCGCATGCCAGTGGGCCGTCGGCGTTGCATTCCACCCCGCTGCCTCCTCGGCTCCCTCCGCTCATGACTGCTGTCCCCCTCCCTTGTCCTCAGACGATCGCTTCATCGCGGCTTGCGGTCCCATCAGCCACATTCCTCAGGTGGGGTCAGTATGCCTGTCTGGCTTGATGGCAGATCCCACCCGTGCGCTCTCCAACCGCCTCGCGCACCCGCCCTGCCCACAGGCACTGCTGTGGGTGGCTGTGATGGCGCTGTGCCCGCGCCCTGTGGGCTGGACCCTGCTGCGCCTGCTGCGCGAGCTTGTCCTGCTGGGCACCACGGCCTGGCAGCTCAACCTGCCCGGCAGCTTCGCCCTGCAGCTGGCCGCCAGCGCCTGCCAGGTGAGCGCAGCCCGGCATGGCATTGCCACAGGGCAAAACCTCGGGTCTGGAAGGTGCCCATGCTGCCCCGCTTAGCGATGGCCGCATGCAAATGTGGTCTCACTTGAACTCCACTCTGGAGCAAGCTACCAAAAGACCCTGCCTGCCCCGACCTTTCCTTGCAGGTCAACCTGTGCCTGTTGCTGGCCAACCTGGTGCCGCTGCTGCCCCTGGACGGCAGCAGCATCCTTAAGGACACCCTGCTGCTGCGGGGGTGGAGCGCCGAGCGCACGGCCAAGTGGCTGGCGCGCATCTCGATTGTGGTCCTGGTCTTCGCGTCCAGCCTGCCCTACCACCTGGTGAGCACCTACTTACTGTCTGGCCTGCTGCATGGTTGGCTGCAAGGCCGGGCGTCGCTGCTGCATTCGGTGTCTGCTGCCCCGCACCCACAAGTGGCCTCAGTGGATCGCTCCAGCCCCCATCTTCATGCCCTCCGCTGCCCTGCTGCGTGCTGGCTGCAGGTGTGGCCACTTGGGGTGTGCCTCTGGTCCCTCTTCGAAACGGACCGGCTGCTGCAGTTCGTCATGGCGGGCATGGGGCGCGCACACCCCTACTTTGCCTTCAGCTCCTCAGACTGGGAGCGCCGCCTGGCCGCCAAATCCCGCAAGCAGCGCGGCGACAGCGCCAATGATGAGTCCACGGGTGGCACGGCCAACAGCAGCGCCAGCGAGGAGTTTGTGCCTTTTGGCGGCGCCGGCCACACGCTGGGCGGCCGCGCCAGCACCGGCGCGGCGCGGCGCCGCTGGGCTGCCATGGGGCAGCAGGAGTGAGCCTGCAACGGCATGGACAACGAAACAGTGAAGTGGCATCCAGCAGCAATCGCGGTCTGCACACGTTCCAAACAGTCTTGCCCTCAGGATAGATGTCGCTCGGTGTGCATCGTGTTCTTGATACAAACTAGTTCGAAATGTGCACCATAAATCCATATGAATGTCTGCCATGAATTCCTGACAATTTTAATGCAATTTCAACGCATCAGTGACATGAATAGTAGCGCTTGTGGCTTTTGATGTGCTGCTGCCGGCCCCGCCATGCGCGGGCCGCAGCAGGCAGCGCTCGACTGGGCCATGGCCTGCCTGCGCCTTGGAGCAGTTTGCAGCCCACTTTCCAGCTCCTGCAGCTCTCCAAGAGGCTCGGCAAGGCAAAACGCAACTCAGTGCTGCCCAGCTTCCCTCAGGGTGCAGGCCAAACGCCTGCTCCCTCCACGGCAGCAGTCTGCCCCCTGCAAGCCGCTTGCACAGTCAGCCATAGCACCTGCAGCGTAGTTGCAGCCTCAGGCGGGCAGGAGGGGCCACTCCCGCCCTTGGACGCCTCCCTCGCTCTCAGCTGGCTTCCAGAAGCTAGCAGCATGCTGGCCATGCCCCAGCCGCCGTGCAAGCCTCAACAAGCCAGCCAGCAGGCCGGCGGCGGCGGCGGCGGCTGCACGGCTGCTGCGCACCCGCCGGCTGCGCCATGGGCGGCAGCCCCTGCCCTCATGGCCACGCAGCCGCCGGAGCTGGCGCTGCAGCTGCTGCCAGGCTTCCATCTCTGGCTCTCCATGAACAGGCCGCCGCTGCAGCTGGTGAGTGCCACATGAAGGCGGGAGACAGGCTATGCCCCACCTTGAATGCATCTTGGAAGGGGTGCATCCATTGCTCCAAGGTCGGACATCAGCCTCACCGCACGTCGCGCTGTTCAACCCCCCGCTGTCCCACACCCACAGTTCTGGCAGCCAGGGGGGGCCTGGGTGGCGGGGCTCATGATGGCATCTGGCCAAGGGCTGCCCGTCATGGCATCACCAAGCAAGGAAGCGCTCATGACCGCAGCAGCACTTGCCCAGGGGCTTGCGCCCCCTGAGGCGGCAGCGTCCCCAGCGGTCATCGGCACTCCAGCGGAAGGCGTTACTACACAGAACCTGCCACAGTCGGAGCCGCAGCATTTGATGCCGCAGCAGGCGGTGGGAGGCATGGCAGCGGACCCTGGCCATGATGCAGCCGCGGTTGCATGGGATGGTGTGGCAGCGGCAGATGGACAGCCCCAGGTGCTGTGCCACAGCAGCAGCACAGACAGCCTGTCCTGCTCTGAGCAGCTGTCCCAGGGCCCGGAAGACGATGAGGCAGCTGCAGCTGGGCAGCAGGCAGAGTCAAGGGGTGAACTGGCTGCCCCACCGCCGGCCATGGCGCCGCTGCTACAGCAGGGGCAGGCTCGGCATGGCGCGGAGCCGGCGGCTGCAATGGGTCAGGCAGTGCTGCCCAACAAGCGCAAGCTTGCCGTGGCGGGAGAACAGCTCAGCCCAGCTTCTACTCCTGTGGCAGGCGCGGAAGCGGAGCGGCAAGCATTTCCAGCCCCTGCCCTGCCCGCCCAGCTTCCAGCGGCGACCGCCGGCGGCACGGATGGCGGCCCTGCTGCCAAGCAGCGGCCAGCGGCCCGCCCAGTGACCGAGCAGGCAGCAGCCGTGCATGCAGTTGGGCTGGCCACAGGTGCCGGCCAGCTGCAGGGCCGCAGCCCGCGCTGGCTGCGGCAGCCCGCCACAGAGGCAGCCATGCCCAGCGGTATGCCGGCTGCTGGAGGCGAGCAGGCAGGATCAGCGCAGGCAGCTTTCGGGGCAGCTCCAGCTGCAGCAGCCGGAGGGCCTGTGGGGCAGCAGCCTGCCGCGCTCGCCCCAGCCTCAATGCACCACCCAGCCCTGTCCCACGAGTCTCGCAGCTGGCAGCAGCTGGACCGGTCCCGGTCTGCCTCCCCCGCATCAGCAGCGGTGGGAGGGGCAGCGGCGCCAGCAGTGCAGGCAGAGCTGTCGGCGCTGCCGCCCCTACAGACTGTCCGTGCTAGTGCGGAGTCCCAGCCTGCAGCGCAGCAAGTGGCGGCAGGTGCAGCTGAAGCAGCAGCTGTGCAGCGCTCAGAGGATGAGGTGGAAGCTGCCGCCATACTGCAAGCCCTGGCGGCGGCGGCGGGCAGCGGCAGCACCGCACTGGAACCGATTTCTCCCCTGTCTCCCCAGCGACCTGCCCCCGAGCTGAGCTCCCTGAGCAGCTCACGCTCAGCGCTGCATGCACACCTGCAGCCCTGCGGCACCGCCATCGAGGCCACGGCGCCCACGTGGGTCACCTTCCACCTGCCGGCGGCGGCGCTGGGCGGTGAGTGAATGGCCAGGATGCACGTGCCTCATGTGTGGCGAAGCGGCCGGGGTGTCCCGGATGCATGCTGCACCTGAGAGGCGTGCCTGTGGCCTGTCGCACACAGATAGCAAAGTCAACAACCTCACTGCATTATGTCAACAGCAGTGCAGTGGCTTGCTGCCCTTAACCAGGCTGCTGGTATACCCTCGCCGTGCCGCTCCTGCTCCGCTGTGCAGGCCCTGCCGGCGCGCTCACCCCTGCACGCTGCCTCTTCCTCTTCCAGGCAGGGGAACGGCTTGCTTTGGTCTTCTGGCTGCTGGCTGACCGGTTGCATGCCACGCTGCCGTGCTCTACTTGCATGCATGGCTCTTTGGTGCGGGGGATTCAGCTGGCAGTCTGCCTCCTGCTTCAGCTCTGTGAAACCTTTGTCTGAGTCAGTTAACCTCCCACCCGCCCCTGTTCTCTCCACGCCGAAGCCGCTCAGCGCCTCAGATGCAGGCCGGCTCGGCCGCATGGTCATGCCGCGCTGCGCAGGTGAAGGGGTGGCGGGGCTGAGCATGGGACGCGATGCGGCCTAACAGATGAGGCTTTGGGGTGCCAGTTAGTTCATGCCGCATGAACTGTCTGTAAGGCATGCAGGCGGCGGCATGCTCACCACCCTGATAAACGTGTGCTCCCTTGTCTGTTCCCCCACTGCAGAGCACTACCTTCCCCAGCCGGAGGGGCCGGATGGGCTGTGGCTGGATGTGATGGACCCCGCAGGTGGGCAGTTGGCTTGGTTGTGCCAAGCACTATGGCTGTGCAATGCGCTTGGGATGTAGCTTGATAGCTGCCACCAAAGGTGCCGGCTTAAATGGAGTTTCAGCACCTGCCTGCTTTGCCCTCGCATGGGCCGCCCTTGCAGGCCGGAGCTACCGCTGGCTGCTCAAGTTCTGGCTGTCGCACACCCAGGCGGCCTCAGGTTGGCCCAGGGTGTACGAGCGGGAGGGAGGGAGAGGGGTGTTTCGTACCCCGCTTCAATTGCTCAACGTCGAGCATGCCCCAGCACTACATGGCACATGCGGCGGTGTGCGCCAACAAGCATGCACCATATGACACGCCACACTACGCAGGCGGCCCCGCCAAGCGCACCTACGTGTTTGAGGGCTGCCGCCCCTTCCAGCTGGCCTGGCAGGTAGGTGCTGTGTTTGCAAGGGGCAAACCGCCTGTGGGATTGGCAGCGACAAATGACAATCGGTATGGGGCTGCCGCATGGTGCAAGGTGCCCGCGTGCCCCTGCACTTGCATAGCACCCAATATCTCCCTGACCCCCACTGCCCTGCAGGTGGCTGCCCGCACGACCCTGGCTTTCTACCGGCTGCCGAGCGGCGGCTACGTGAGCGTTGCAGGGGGCAGTGCTTTGTTTGTTGCCTGCTGCTGCCGCTGGCCCAGCCGATTGCCATGCTGCCGCTCTGTGCCATATCATGTGGCCCCTGTGAAGCTGTTCTCCCTTTGCCTGCCTCGTGTCTGTATAGCCGATGTCACCGTGTCCTCCCAACTCCCACGCTGCATTCCTCCACCCCCTCCGCATGTACAGCTGGTGGACCCGCATGCCGTGGAGAGCCACTTCAGCGAGGCCTGAGCGCTGGTGCCGAATTGACCGTGACCCTTTCAAAACGGCTGAGCAGCTCAAGCGAGTGTGAACAAAGCGTTGAATGAACCCGGGGGTCAGCCGGCAGGTGGCTCCCATGAGTCACGCCTGGTAAGGTGACCCCACATCGCTGGCTCATGCCAGCTTGCGGCCCACGAGCGCCCGCTCGCAAGCGGCCCTCTGTACACCATTGTGATCAGCTGTGCTTTTGTGAGTTGTGTTACTTCATTGCATGAATCAAGTTGCCACTGCCACCCAGCGTGATGCGCCATCGCGCTGCCCCAGCCTGCATTAAGTGAGTGCACATGCCCTGCTTTCCGCCCCTGCCATGAACGAACCCTGTAAGGAACCAACCACGCCATTGCGGCAGCTGGCAATGTGCCCACATTCCATTGTCACAGCCAGTACATCCAGATGTGTGTTACCCTCTGTGCACAACAAGCGCTCAACAAGGCAGTCCAAATGCAAGCGGCGCGTCAAGAGGTAGTGCAATACGTAAGGCAAACAAGGAGAGAGGGCGGGCGGCGTGCAAGCAACCACGAGCGAGGGACCATGCGTTGGCAAATACAGAACAGGGCGCCGTGCACAGCCCCACTTAAACACTTTTATGCAGGCATGGGGTAAGAATACAGCAAAGCAGACATCAAGCTGGAAACAAGAGAGACACGATTAGAGGAGGTACGTCCCAAGGCAAGCTCTCCAACTCCACACTGTCATTGAGGGCAGGCTCTGGCTCACAGATACTGGCGCGCTCAGCGCCGCGGGCCACTTCACCGCTGCTCCCCTCCTCTCAGTCGGCGGCCGCGCGGGCTGTGGGGGAGGCCTGCTGCTGGCGCCACTCGCCGGCCTCCCCAGCAATCTGGCCCTCCCCTTCGTCATCTGAGTCACCAAGCAGACCCGCCTCCCCAGGCAGCTGCATGCCCTCGCCCGCCAGCCGGCCCTGCACATTATATAAGGAGAACAGAGGCAGGGCGGAGGTGGGTGGCTGCACACACGTTCCAGGCACACGTGCCTCACCATGTGCAGCATTCAGCGGCGTGCAGCCGCCCACGCGCCTGCAAGAGCCGCCCTCACGGCGTGTCTGCCGCCTGCCTCGCACAAACTCCACTGCCGACCCACCAACACGTGCCCGCCGCCGCCGCCATCCAGCTCCCCTCGCGCCGGCCTCCCCCTCCTCGAGACACATTCCAGCGCTTGCACACCTGTTCCACCGCCTGGCGCAGCGTGCGGCGCGTGATCTCCACCCAGTTGGGCACGTAGGGCGCTGACATGGCGTTGGCCACGCCCATCTGGAAGTCGCCCAGCACCTGCGGCAGCGGAGCAACACACGCACATTGAGTCGGCCGCGTTAATAGCTATGTGACACTTGTAGAAGCGGGGAACAATGCACACACAACCATTTGGAGCAGAGCAATGGGTTTAACAGCCATGCTCTACCAACCAGCGGCACGTGAAGCAGGCATGCAGCCTCGTTGCGCAGCTACCCCAGTGTTTGGCCTTTACGCCAACCGCACACACTTTACGGCCGCGACTGAGCTGAGACAGCATCTGGAGGTCATCCTGCCTGCCATCCCATGCACCCACTCACGTTCACCCAGACGAAGCAGAGGGCCATTGTGAGGTCAAAGTCGCGCTCGCCAAGGGCGTTCAGCCCCTGCGCCACCTCCAGCGCCTGCGGGGTGGGTTGTCAAGGGCATGAACGGCTCATGCAGAGGTCGCAAGAAGCAAGCATTTGTGGCGGTGCGGTGCTGAGCACGAGAGGCAGATCATGTGCTTGCAAAAGTGATCAAAGCGTGGCGTGCTGCCATGCCAGACGGCAAAAAGATTGCACGCAACTGCCCACATACCCTGCCCCACACACCCACCTCCATCCAGCGGCCTGCCTCCGCCTGCGCATTATACTGTCTGCCACCTGCCGCCATGTCAGCTGCTGCCTGCTCCTTTGCCTGCAGCAAGGGCACACAGCAAGCTTGAGCGGCCGGCCGGGGTGCATGGATAAGCAGGCAGCATCAGAGGGCATGATAAGGTGCCAAGTCTGCCCCTGTCTGCCATGCCTGCGCCGCCAACCAGCCCCTCCCAGACGGCATCGCATTGCGGATCAATCAGGCCCCAGACCAGCATGCCAACCTGTGCCACACTTGGCTGACCGCACAGCGCACGCAACAGAGGAAAAAGAAAAAAATCCAAAACATGGACCAAGGCAACCTTGGAAAGCAGACTCAAGCCACACCTGGAGAAGCTCCGCCAGCTGCTGCTGCAGCTGCTGCCGCTCTTGCGCGATGCGGGCGCCCTGCCGCAGGTAGCGCTTGAAGGCGCGGTGCAGCTGCAGCAGGCCGTCATCCGACAGCTGCAGACGCGACTGCACAGGGGAGACAAGGGCGCGTTGGGGCGTAGTGGGGCGAAGAAAATTGAGTGGGCCAGTGTGGCGGTGGGTGGGGCGCAATGATGCAAGGCAGCAGAAACTGTCCAGGGGATGCACGCAACGTGCCCACACGTGAACACATGCTGCTGCAGTTTGTTGCAGCAGCAACCGGCCCTGCAGCTCAAACAGCATGAGAGCAACCTAGCCCCTCCAGCAGCCGGCTCACCGCAAACGCCTCCCAGCGCTCGCCCTCGGTGCCGTCCGCGGGGGAGAGGTCCCGACAGAACGTCTGCAGGCCAGGAGGAGGAGTGCAGCACCTTGGGTGGCCGTGAGGCATCGGCAAGGCGGGCCAGAGCGGCGCAGGACAAACAGTGTGCGTGCCATCATGCTCGGCAGGATGCAAGGCCCAAACCCGCAAGGGAGCAAGCTAAGACCCTGACCCAGACGCCTGGCATTTACCTTGACGATGGTGGGGTTGAGCGCCATGATGCGGCGCCAGATGTTCTTCAGCATCTCGTGCCCCGCCGCCACCGCGCGCTGGTCCTCCTCCGCCATCCCATTCTCCTCGCACAGCTGAAGGCTGAACTGCAGCTCCACCTGCGGGCGGGCGGTGGAGAAGTTGCACAGAGGCGTTGGTGTTAACCAAGAGGGGAGGGTGAGGCAGGCTCGTGTACGTTCTGCCGCGCCCACCCTGTCAGAACTGCCGCAAGCTGGGCTCGACACCCTGTTGTCACTGACGCAAGCTGAGCTCCTCACACTGAGCGGCATCAGCTGCACACCACCGCCCTCCCGCATCACCACCCTACTGCCCACCCTCCCCACCTGGAACTGCTGGAAGTTGGTGATGTAATCGTCCACCGTCACAATCTCCCGCACCTTCTTCTCAGCCACTGCGGGGAGAGCATGCACAAGTGTACAGGTTTCGGTGGGCGCTGAGGGCTGGGAGGTGCTGGCGTGCATTTACGCGGCGCTTGGCGGCAGGCTGACGGCCCGCTGCCTATTCCTGCAGGCCCACCAACATCGCAGCAGCTCCGCAGCCCTGGTGCTCAGCACAGCATGCAGCCGCAGAAGGCACAGCAGGCACAGCGGGCACAGCGGGCTCACGTGGGTCTTGCAGCGCGCGGTGGCTCGCCGGCTGCACCTCCTCAATCTCCGTGCGGGCGCTGCCGTCGCTGCTGCTGCCGCTAGCGGCCGGCTCAGCGCGACCGCCGCTGCCGCCCTGCGCTTCCCCTGAGCTGGGCGCCTGCGCCACCGCCGCGTCTGCTGCTGCGTCTGCTGCACCAGGCTGAGCGGCTGCATCTGTGTCCATCGACACGGCCTCCTCATTCCCAGCGTGCGCTTGCGCCTGCTGCTGCTGCTGCCGCTCCTCCTCCTCCTCCTGCCGCTGCAGCTCACGCTGCTGCTGCTGCTGCTGCTGCTGCGCTGCGTCACCGCTGGAGCGGCCAGCAGGTTGCATGGCAGCTGCTGCCGCCGTTGTACTCCCTGCTAGTGCCCGCGGCACGCTCTTGCGGCCCGTGCTGTCGCTGGCAGCGCCCACTGGCTGACCCAGGGAGAACGCTTGCAGCATGCTGTCCCGCACAGCCAGAAAGGCAGACATGACCCGGTTCCTGCGCTTGGGCAAGCAGCCAAGGTGGGGCCGGTGGGCGGTTTGGGTACACCTAGGGTGCTGCACGGCTGAGGCTCATGCGGCTTGGCTTGGGAGGCTCGCTGGGGTGGGACTGCGACGCCGACCTGCCCGCAGCAACTCGGGTGGCGCACAGGTGCCACAAGCTGTTGTTTGCTAGGCATCAGCCCGAGGCACATTCCCAGGCAGATCCATCAGGCCCCACCTCTGCTCCAGCTCTCCGTTCTCGATGCGCAGCCGAGCCACCTCGTCCACCATCTGCGTACACAAGAGGCAGGCAGGGCAGGCAGGGCAGGCAGGGCGCCTTGCTGCACGGCAGCTCTGGTTCGTGCAGCAGGCATGCCAAGCCATAAATACATGGAAAGACGGTGGAAGCAAGCGGCAGGGGCAGGGCACTTGTGGCACGGGGAAACCACGCTTCCAGGTGCAGAAAGCCTCCCAGGCCCACGCCACCATGCCCAGCCATGCCCAGCCAAGTGCCCAGCCACGCCCAAACGACCACCCCTGCGCTCACCGCTTGGTATTGCTCCTCTGCCTCGCGCACCGCGGCGCGCTGCCGCTCCCGGAAGCGCTGCTGCGCCTCACGGTTCTTGCGCCGCGCCTCCGCCGCCTTGTCCTCCTGTGTCATGTCGCCCGGGGGCGTGTCCTGTGGCAGGGCGGGGGCAGAGCGCGCAGCGGGTGTGGGTAAATGGACAGGTGCCTAGGGCCAAAATGGTTGAGGTTGGGAAGCACGTAGCCAGCCAGGAAAGAGTAGGCTGGGTCCGCAACACTGCTGCCGACATGTCAAGCCGCCACCCGCGCTCACCTCGGTGATGTCAGAGTCCGAGTCATCCGCTTTGTCCGCCTTGCGCCGCCGGCCAGATGAGGCAGCAGGCGCCTTGTGCTTGCTGCCGCCGCCGCCGCCGCCGCCAGCCACGGCTGCCGGCCGCGCAGCCTGCGCCAGCGCTCCGGGCGGCGCCGCGCTGTTGCCTTGCCGCGGCAGCGGCGGTAGCAGCATGGAGGCTGCTGCGCCGGGGCTGTCGGAACCGCCATCTGGTGGGTGCGGCAGCTGCAGGCCTGCCGCAAAGTGGTTGCCCAGCAGCGGCGTAGATGTGCCCCCTGCCAGGGACGCCCCAGCGCCCACCAGTGGCAGGGCCAGCGGGGGAAGGACCATGGATGTCAGGTCAGGTGGCTCACCCTCTGGCTTCACATCAGCCTGCCGGCTGGGCTGCGACCGCGGCCGCCTCGGCCGCTCCGCCCCAGCCGCCGCAGCCCCGGCCTGCTGCTGCAGCTGCAGCGGCGGCAGCGCCGCGGCAGCCGCTGACGTGGCCAGGCCAGGCAGCGGCAGCTGCGGCGTGCCAGTCATGGCAGCCAGCAGCGCTGCCGTGTCCACCGCGGCTACATCGCGAGGCGCCGGGCGTGGCCCCTGCACCTGCGGCGCCACCTGCGGCGCGGCGGGGGCTGCCGCGGCGGCTGTGCCCGCAGCAGACGCCACGTGGCCAAAGCGCATGAGCTCGGGCGGGGCGGTGGGCCCCATGAGCTTGGCCAGCTCCGCAAGCTGCTGCAACAGCTCTTGCTCCTGCCTCAAGGCCGTGGCGACCGCCTGCTGCTGCTGCTGCCGCTGGCCTCCTTGCTGCTGCTGAGCCGCCTGCTGTGGCCCCACCGACGACTGCACGCCTGCCGACTGCTGCCACTGGCGCTGCTGTTGCTGCTGCGGCTGCTGCTGCTGTGCTAGCGGCGGCACGCCTGCCGGCTGCTGCGGCAATGGCGGCAGTGGCAGTTGCATGCCTGCCGGAAGCTGCTCGAAGTGCGGTGGCAGCTGCATGGGCAAGCAGAGGCCGCTGGGCAGTGGGGCGGTGCGCTGGAATGCGCTGCCCAAGCCTTGGCCCAACCCGCCGGCAGCGGCATAGGGGCCCAAAGCAGGCATGCCGGGCGGCAGCTGGAGGTCAGCCATTCCCTGCTGCTGCTGTTGTTGTTGTTGTTGCTGCTGCTGCTGATGTTGTTGCTGCTGCTGTCGCTGCTGCTGCTGCTGGGGTGCGATTGAGGCACTCGCTGGAGCAAACTGCGACATGCCCAGCAGGCCACTGGCCAACGCTTGCCCCAGGTTGCCCAGCATGCCGCCGCCGCTGCTGGCCTGCAGCAGTGCCGCCGCGATGGCCTCCTGCTGCTGCTGCTGTGTGAGTCGCTGCGCCTGGTGCTGCTGCACGGGTGGCTGCATGCGCAGCAGAAACTGCAAAGTGTCGTCAATGCTGGCCGGGGCGGCAGCGGCGCCGCCGCCGCCGGCGGCGGCATAGGTGCGAGCCGCCTCGCCGGTGCGCTGGCCGTTGGGCGCCACCTGCACGAGGCCCAGGAGCGTGTCGGCGTCCGTTTAGCGGCGACGGGCTGAGGGAGGGGGCAGGGGCGGCACGTGGAGGGCTCCCAGCTGCCTTGCCTGGGCCCTCGACGCCTCCCCCGCACCTGCTGGACAAACACGGAGGCGAGCGGCACGCCCTGCCCCCCTGCGCCGGCCGGAAAGGCCGTGGGCTGCATAGCGCGAGCGGCCCGCAGTCCCTAGTTGGGTTCGCAAGTCCTGGGCCTCATTATGCTGCTAGGAAGCGTGTGGTGAGGCACTGAAAGCAACAAGTCCCGTTTGTTATTCAGCCTTACCACCGGGTGACTGCCGTGGCGACCGCCTCCACCTCGTGCGCTTCAGCAGTTCGTATCTCCACCTCGTGCGCTTCAGCAGTTCGTGTCTACAGTTCCCTGCCTTTGCAGCCTGTTTTGTTGCCCCTGTTGCTCTCTCAGAAAAGAAAATAAAGTGAGGGCACGACAGCCGGCATAGCAGGCGTCTGCTGGCTGGGCCAAAACGTTCGCTTACAGCAATCAGCCGCCTAGCTGTCACTCTCCCTGCACCGTCACCACAACCCTCCGGCGACCTCCGTGGTCCCTGTGCTCGCACAACCAGATGCCCTGCAGCATGGGCGTCAACAAAGCCAGCAGCTGCCTCGGAGGAGGGCCAGGCTGACGGGCGCAAGTCGAGCGGTTGCATCAATGCAGGTGCTGTCCAGCTGCGCGTCCTGTCCTGCAATACCTCCCGACCCCCACCTGCCATGTGCCCAAGTTGAGCCTGCACAGAGGCAGTAGAGCGCACTCATCGTTATTCAGTAGGGTGCAGCACCTCCTGCGCAGGCATGCCGCGCTCGCATCACCTCACTGCGAAATGCCTTGATAAAGCAGCCCCTGTGCGGCCATGGTGCTCACCGCCCATTGGTGATCGGGATGGACACACTGCTACCCAGCATGCTGCTCTTGCAGTGTGCCGGCATGTCGTCGGGGCCTGCAGCCGGGGCAGGCAACCGCACTGGGGATATGTAGGCCAAGTCAAGCACACTACAAAAGCGGCGGCAGCGGCCGCCGCACCACGTCCCGCAGTGCATGGAGCAAGTGCACGGGCACAACATGTTGTCAAGCTGTGGGCGCTCAGGACGCAGCAGTGCTGTAAGCTCCCACCCAGCAGCGCGTGTGCAGGCCGTGAAGGTGTCTGGGGGGCAGCCAGTGGCCGGCGGTAGCAGCACGGGGCACTGCTCACCTTCGTCTGTGTGGATCCAGGGCGCGCTGCGGCCCTCTGGCACCACCTGAGTGTGGCAAAGGGCAGGGTGGGGGAGGCAACGCATAGCACAAGTGGCAGCCGCTCGGCTGGCCGGCAAGCACAGCAACCAAGCTGCTGTTGGGCAGGGGTGAGCCAAACAGCGCGCAGCTGCAGAGCAGAGTGCGTAGGGGAGCAGGCGCCCAAGCAAGGTGCCCAGCTGGCATGGGTTGAGCTAGCTTTCCTGCTACATCAGAGGGGCAACGCGTACCTTGTTGAGGAAGGTCTCCATGTCTGTGCGCACATCGGGGTCTGGGGGGACAAAAAGGGGGGAGGAGGAGCAGGTTGGCAGCTCATGGCAACTGCATTCCGGTTGCTGGCGGTGGCAGCTGGCAAATATCAGCCGGGAGCATCAGAACAGCATGCAGAGCAGGTGCAGCAAACTCTTTGCCGCCTGCCAGGCAGGCAGGCCACCCACCCGCGTTCTCGTTGATGGTCAGAGAGGCGGAGGTGTGCTGGATGAAGATGTGGGCCAGCCCCACCTGGAATGTGCACCGGAAGGCAGTGCAGGAAGCACAAAGGTAGGACACGTCAAGCGACTTGCATTCCCCAGCAGGGGGCAAGCATTTGTGGCATGCCCTGGCCTGGTGTGCCTGAGCAGCCTGCTGCCCAAGTCAGGGCAGCACGTCCGGGCGGCCAAGACAGAGCGTGTGTATGAACAGCCAACTGGAAGTGCTTCTGCAGGGTCGTGCAGAGGCTTCTTCCGTGCCAGCCGCGCACCTTGATTCCCTGCAGGCTGCTTGCAATCTCCCGCTGGATGAGGGAGGTCACCAGGTGGCAGCCGCGCTGCATCGCTGGCAGCGTCATCTCCTGTGGCAGGGCCGAGAGAGCAGAGGCGGAGAGTGAGAGCGAGGGGGACAACGCGCCGCTTGGGTTCTGTAAAGCTATGTTCATCTAGCAGCAGCTGCCCGAAGCGTACAGCAGCATGACGTGCATCAGCCAGTGTGCTTACATGTTGCCGCCACACCATGGCTCCACGGCTGCTGACAGCTGTGTCGGCCGGAGGGGACGGGAAGAGCGTCACAGCACAGGCCACAAGGGCGGCGGTGGCGGCGGCAGCAAGGGTCGCGCGCAGTACCAGATCTACTGCTCAGCACGATCGCGGCGGTGTTGAGAACTGCCTGCTGGGAGCACAGGTGCCGCAAACAAAGTCACTGCCGAGAGCCGTGGAGGGTTCAGCGTGCGGGCTGGCAAAGTCCCTGAACGAGTTGATAGTATGTCCGTAACCAGCAAAGGATGGCGATGTCTGCAGTGGATGGGCCCTGTGTGCTCTGGAGAATGTGCTGTGGAAACACGCTGTGCAGCTGCCGGCCCGTCAAGGTCTGTGCTGCCCCGAGGATGGATAGCAAGCGCACAGCCTCACTGAGCATGCATTCGAATGTGCATTGAAATGGTCGCTACCGCTGGCTGCGGAATGGTGCAAAACCTCTGGGCGTTAGACACCTCTAGCTCTCACTAGAGTGACGCCAAGGGTCAGCGGCCGGCAAGTTGGGAGGACGGCTGCAAGCATGATAATTGACCAACTGACCCAAGCTCAAGTTGTTGCTGATGTATGGCTCGCAACAGTGGTGGTGTTTGCAGGTGCCCAAATGCTGGTCAGCAGCCTGTCGCCCTGCAAACACACGGCGGCGTGGCTTGGGCCGGGAGCCGCATGGGCGGCATCGGCCGAAGCCAACCGGCATCCCACGCTCTTCCCGGCGCATGTTTCCAACTCAGGTTGCAATCGAACCAAGCGTCACGGGCAAAGAGTCCTGCCAGGCGCCGCCCCACACTTGTTCGCCCTGACGCCAAACCCTCTGGCTGTCGATCGCCGCCTGACGAGTCTGAGAGGCGTTCTCAGGCAGCAGTGGGGCCCCGATGGGCTCCTCGGTCGTGCTAGCCACCGCTGGCTACGACCACACCATAAGGCGCGTTTTGTGCGGCTTTGGCAGCCCTGAGACGTTGCCTGGTACATGAGGCCCTTGCGGAACAACTTTGGGCACGCCTCGCAACTGCTGGCGTCCGCCGCCGCCGCCGCCACTGCCGCCGCTCGGTGCTGGTCCCCCGAGCAGCACTCGGAATGGTGCACAGAGGATAGCTGCTGGGCCTGCCGCCTGCAGGTTCTGGGAGGCGACATCAGGCATTTGCTACCGCACGCTGCAGTATGCCGATAGCCAGGTGCGCAACCTTGGGAGTGCGAAGGTTTATGGGGTGCAGCTGAGCTGAATTGCTGCGGCACCAGCAGCAAGTGCTGTTCTTTGCAAGGCCAAGCAGCCAATCTCACTGCGTCGCTGACTCTGATTAGCGACCATTTGTTTCCAGGTCAACAAGCTGGAGATTACAGCAGACAAGACGCTGATTGCGGCTGCCGGCAACCCACACATACGGTGCGTTTTTCGCATGGTGCACCAGTGAACGAACCTTTCCCTCATGGGCTGCCTCCCCATGTCTGCTTGAGTAGCTTGTGCCAGTGCAACTACAGGCAGCTGGGGGTTGACTTCAACCGCTACCAGTGCCAGCACAAGCCACTCGCGGCTTGCTCCTACTCTTCTGGCTACAGCACCGGCACCACACGCCGCCGCTGTAGGTTCTCTCCTCGCCTCGCAGGCTGTTTGAGGTGAACAGCAACAACCCGCAGCCAATCATCAGTTACGACGGTCACTCCAGCAATGTGACGTCAGTAGGGTTTCAGAAAGATGGCAAGTGGATGTATACAGGCAGCGAGGACGGCACAGGTGGGCGGTGGGTGCTGGGTTGTTGTGGTGGTCTGGTGTGGAGCGGCAGCAAAAGCATGAGCTGCTGTAGGGGCATTGCATGCATGCACAGGCAGGGTCGTCAGGGCCCTGAAGCTGCCCATCAGCTGCCTTGGGGATTTCATGGGCCTGCCTGCCAACCCTAGGCGCGAACTCCCTGTGCAGGGCGCGCTCTGTGGCCCCACATGTGCCAGCCAGCTGATGCTGTGCATCGCCTGGACGTCGCTCAGCCTCACCTGGCTCTGTGCTCACTCAATTACTCACTGCTGTGCACCAAACAGCTCCAAGCCCCTTGTCCCACGGCTCCCGCAGTGAAAATATGGGACTTGCGGGCACCCGGCTGCCAGCGCGAGTACGAGAGCCGGGCAGCGGTCAACACAGTGGTGCTGCACCCCAACCAGGGGGAGCTCATATCGGGTGCGGTCTGCTGCTCGCTTGGAGCGCGGCTGCCTGCTGCTGCCACCCCTTGTGCTGCTGCTGGGCTGTGCCTTTTGGTGTGTGTCTGCCGTGCGTTTTGGTTGCGGCACACGACTTGCACCGGGGCTGCTCCGCAGTGTTTGGGCATCCTCCCCCTCTGCGTTCATCACTGCATTTCACTTTGGCATGCACCGATGTTGCCTTCTGCCGGTGCGGCTTGCTGCACACTGCTTGCTAAGTATTGACCCCCCTCCACTGGCTTGCTGCCCGGCACTCTGCCCAGGCGACCAGCACGGCAACATCCGGGTGTGGGACCTCACAGCCAACGCCTGCAGCTGCGAGCTGGTGCCAGAAGTGGGGACAGGTGCGCCGCACTGCGCTGCGCTGTGCGGCTGGGCCACCACTGTGCTGCTTCTATTGTGCGAGCATGCTGCAAGTGGAGTTTGCCTGCCACCCTCAGGTGGCGCCCGCACCACAGCCGCTTCCATCGCTTGAACCTCTGGTTGCCCCAACCACTGCCGCGGCCGCCCCTGCCTCCCTTTTAAGTGCAGCGGTGCGCAGCTTGACGGTGGCCATGGATGGCTCACTAGTAGTGGCAGCCAACAACAGGTGCGGCCAGCCGTGCATGTTTGGCCAGTATGCGATGGGCAGCTCTGCAGGCACCACTGGCCATGCTGGTGGCGCAGGGATGTGCGGGCCGCTGTGGTTAGCGGGCCCACGGCCCTGCTTGAGGACGACTGCAACTGCTGCGACTCAATGGAAGTTGCCCTGTGCCCTGCAGCGGCACGTGCTACGTGTGGCGTGCCATGCGCGGCTCGTACCTCACCACCCACTTTGAGCCGCTACACAAGCTGCGGGCGCACCAGGGTGCGTGCAACGTTGGGATAGTGAGGGTGGAGGGTTACGGCCAGAGGACTGGAGGGGCCTAGAGTCCAAGGGGCAGGCTGAGCCCAGGGACTGCGTGCACCTCAATAATCTGGCAGCCGCCACCTTGGCAGCACGTGCCGTCACAGGCCCGTCTGCAGCTGTGCCGTGCTGCTTTTGCATGGGTCAACCGTCCAATTTTTCTTGCCTCTCCCACCTGCCCTCTTGCCGCCTGCTGCAGGCTACGTGCTCAAGTGCATGCTGAGCCCCGATGTGCGCCAGCTGGCCACCACCTCCTCTGATAAAACAGTCAAGCTGTGGAACCTGGACGGCTTCACGCTCGACCGAACGCTGGCAGGTGTGGCGCATCTTAGATCCAAAAAACTGATTGCTGGGTTGTTGCATGTATGAGCATGTAGGTGGTGTTCTGGCAGTGCAGAGTCGGCCTCCACGCTTCCTAGTTCATGCCCAGGCTCGGCCGCCCCTGCCCTGCGTGCCACGCCATGCTCCCGGCTACCAGACACTCATGCCTGACATGCTCCACCCCTTCCCCGCCCTGGCCCCTTGCCAGGCCACCAGCGCTGGGTGTGGGACTGCGTCTTCTCAGTGGATGCTGCCTACCTGGTCACCGCCTCATCAGACTGCACAGCGCGGCTCTGGTGAGCTTTGTTATGACCTGGGCCACAGCAAGCTGCTCAGCAGAGGTGCAGGAGCAGCTGACTCCAAAGCCCAGCAATCCTGCCCCAGCATGCTGGGCTGCGCCTGCACATTGTTGATGCTCAATGCCCGTGACGACCAGGCTGCCATGCGAACTACCACGCTCTCCCTGCAATACCCGCTGTGTGCAGGGACCTGAGCACAGGGGACGCCATCCGCATCTACAGCGGGCACCATAAGGCGTGCGTTACTTGCGCACTCAACGGTGAGCCAGAGAGAGGCAATGCAGTTCACAGTGCGTTCACAGAGTCCTTCGTGAAGCAACTTACCCTGCCTACAATAAACTATCGAACTGACTCTGTTGCTTGCCCCCGTTTGCCTCGCGCAGATAGCGCGATTGACGGCCGGGATGACAGCTGATGGGCCGCCTTGCTGGCGATCCGCGCATGCTGGTTGCAGCTGTCGTCCCACCGCCGTGGCCTGCTCTGCACACCATGCCCGTGTGCGCACTGTTGATCTGCTGCCCAACCCGTACTCACTTGACTCTTGTGTATCCCCCTATTTTACCCTGTTCCTCTGTACTGAATTGCTCCTGCACCTCTCCCCTCTCCTCCCCTCCACCGATTCGGGCTTGGCACCCCGCTGTACTCTTATGCACCTTCTAAGTGCGGCCCGCACATGTTACAGCGCGGCCGAGAGCTACTGCGAGACAGGGGATTGAGCAAGGGACAAACCAGCACAAATAAAGTGTGGAGAAGCTGAGCGCGAGGTGTGCCAAGGAAACATGAGGCCGAGATGAGATGAGAGCCGCAGCCCGGCCAGCCGAGGCTGAAAACTGGGCGCCGCCTCTTCAAGGGAAAATTGGATTTGGTGCCATGCAGCACAGCCGCGCTTCAGCGCGGGCCGGCGCACTGATCCACCGCTGTTAACTGCTGCTTGCTAATGCGGCCTGGCGCAGCTCAAGCCGCGGCAGGCTGGGCTTCAGCCGGGCGGACGGCGTCTGCAAGTGCCGCTTGGCCCGCCTTGATGCCAGCCCCGCCGCGGTTGCGGCCGCGGGAGCGGCCGCTGCCGCCGCCGCTGCTGCCACCACCTGCCCCCTCGCCGCCCTGTGCAGGGGCGCTAGTGGGGGCCGCCTCGCCTGCCGCGCCGCCACCGCTGGTGGCCGGTGCAGCTGCCGACTCGCCATCAGGCGCCTGCCCTGCACTGCCGCCCTTGCCGCCCTTGCCGCGGCTGCCGCGAGGCTTGCGCTTGCCGCCGCCGTTGGCTTTGGGTGCGCTGTCTGCGCCGCCCTCGCCTGCGGATGCCTCGCTTGCTGGCGCAGCGGCCGAGCCAGCGCCACTGCCGGCCCTGGTGAGGCCAGGCGGCGCCTGCTTGCCGCCGCCTTTGCCCTTCTTCCCGCCCGCCTGACCGCCGAGGCCAGGAGGCGGCGCAGGCGCTGCTGCACCAGCCGCTGGCTCCGCAGCTGCAGTGCCGACACCAGAGCCGCCTGCTGCCGCACCTGCTGCTGCAGGTGCTGCTGCTGCCGCTGCCGCCTTGCGCTGCTTGGGCACCACGAGCACAGCACGCTTGCCGCTGGCGGTCACAGTGGCAATCACACCCTCCCCGCTAGGGGCAGGCGCAGCTGCCTGGGCAGGTGCCGCCGCCGCTGCGGGGGGAGGCGCCGGAGGAGCGCCGCCCTCGCTGCCGCTGCCACCCTTTTCGCCTTTCTCGCGGTGCTTGCGCCCGCCGCGGCTGCGCCGCTTGCCCTTGCCGTCTGCGCCCGCCGCACCCTCCTCAGGTTCGCTGGCGGGAGCAGAAGCGGCGGCAGGGGGCGGAGCCGGCTTGGCTGCAGCTGCAGCCTTGCTGCCGGCGCCGCGGCGGCGCTCGCCGCCCTCGCTCTCACCGCCGCGCGGGCCGCGCCCAGCAGGAGCCTGGGCGGAGCTGGCTGGCCGGGGAGGTGGGGGCGGTGGCGGCTGCACAATGACCACACGCCGCTGCGGCGGCTCTGGCCGGCGTGCACCCTGCACATGGGGCAGGAGACAGGGGGCACAGTGAGCGCACAAGGTAGTAAGTGCGAGGTAAAGGCAGCTGTTATGGGCATATGCGCAAGCATTGGACAGCAGGCACATCGAGCCAAGCCACCCACATCGAGCCAAGCCACCCAAGACAGCATGCCGCCTCACCACTTGGCGCTGCTGCTGCTGCTGCTGCTCTTGGAGGCGGCGTGCCCGCTCCTCCGCTTTCTGCTTCATGTAGGCGTGCTGCGCCTCAGCAGACATCACGCCACCCGCTGCTGACGTGGCCGCAGCGTGTGGCGCAGCCCCTGGCGCGCCCCCCGGCGCCGCCTCCGCATCTACGCTGCCGTCAATGGCTGTGGGCAGCTGGATCACTCCAAACTGCATCAGGTGCTGCTGGCCGGGCGCGACCGGCTGCGGCGGCTGGCCATACTGCAGGGAGGGCTGGGGGTGCGGCATGCCAGGGTGGCCTGCCGGCGGCGCCACCTGCTGCGGTGGGCCGAACGTCATGAGCGGCGCCGAGGTGCGCAGGCCTTGCACAGGCGCGCCAAGCTGCTGCTGGTGCTGCTGCTGCTGCTGCGGGTGCAGGCCTGCGAGCTGGGGGTGACCCACCAGGCCTGGGTGCATGCCGGCAGGCACGCCTGCAGCGGGTGCGTGTGGCGAGTGCGGCGGCGCCCCCGCGCCTCCAAACTGAGCCATCACGGACACTGGCTGCTGCTGCGCGTGCTGCTGCGGGGGCGGCGGCAGCGCATGATGGTGCACTGGCATGCTGCCAGGCACTGGCATGCCTGGTGCAATGGCGCCATGCGGCAGCATGCTGCGTGCTACCGCCGCGGGCACGCCTGCCTGCTGCCCCTGCTGCAACGCTGCTGGGGGCATGCCTAGTGCCGCTGGGCGCTGCGGCGAGGACAGATGGTCCATTAGAGACGCCTGGGAGGGCAGGTTGACCGGCGGCTGCTGCGGCCCCGCGGCTGCTCGCGGGCCCACGCCGTTGGCTGTCGGCGCAGCTGCCGCCGGCTGCTCGCGCTTCAGAATGCGCGTGGGCTGCTGCTGCTGCGGGTGGGGCGGCGGCAGCACAGCCGCGGGCGGCTGCTCCAGCGGCGCTGTGGCCGCGGCGTCCAGCTGCCGCTGGTGCTGCTCTGCTGCGTCTGCCAGGCTGCCGGGCTCGCTGCGAGGCATAGAGGAGCCAAGCGTGGCGTGCCGGCTGGAGGCCAGAGTGGAGTCGCTCTGCTGCGCAGACGAAGCGCTGCTCTGCAGGCTGCTGGTGCGCTCCAGCCCGGCACCCGCCGCGCCCGGCCCCGCTGCCGCCGCGCCCTCCGGCCCGGGCGGCCCCCGCCGCGGCGGCGGCGGCGGCGGGCGCACGCCGTAAGCCTCCGGAGGGCCAGAGGGCCCAGGGGGGCCTGGCTGTGGCGGCGCAGGGCCGCCCCGCCGGGCGGGGTACTCTCCCCAATCCCTCTCGCGCTCTTCTCGGTACGGGCCGCGCCCAGGCGGCGGGCCCCTGCAGCAGGCAGGGCGCAAATGGTGCAGGCGCGGAGTCAGCAGGCAGCAGCAAGTAAGGGGGTGTGGCAACAGTGGCGGCTTTGCACATCTTACATCAGGCAGCACAGCAGATGGCGCAAGCAAGCGGGCATGGCATCTGGAGCAGCAGCGGCCAGCCTGCGCACCGCTGGTAAGGCCCGTCCCGGTCATAGGGGTGGCGGTGGTAAAATTCGCGCTCCTCAGGACCAGGGCCATCATAGTAGCCCCTGTTGAGCAGGGAGGTGGAGGGGTGAGCAACAGCCAATGAGCGCAAGCCAACTTGCTGTGCAGGAGTGCTAAGGTTGGCAGAGCAATCACAAGCAGCCAGTGCGGCAAGGATCGCTGGTGCCAGCCGCAGCAAGCACCAGCGGGCTAGCCCTCAGTGCTAGCGCAACAACTGGCCAGTTGCCCTCACCTGCGTGGCCGCGGCGGCCCGTAATCTTCATACTCATCAGGAGGGCCGTAGTGCCGCGGCGGGCCGTACCTGCAGGAAGTGCACAGAAGAAGGTTGGAAGTCAGGCAGCCAGCCACAGTCGGTTGGTTGTACAGTCCGGCATCCAGTGTTGCTGCTCTAGACAGCCATTGTGCTACATCAAGCGAGCCGCTGGCGTGGTGGCAGCGGCAGCAACAGGAGCAGCAGCAGCGGTGACTGCAAGGCCAGCAGCAGCCACTGCATGGGTGTGGCCCACCTGTCCCGCTCGCCAAAGCGCTCCCGCTCATACGGCCCTGCAGCCGGAAAAGGATGGATTCACAGCAGCATGCAGTCAGCACGCTGTGTGGACACTAGTCGGCAAACCACCATGTGCTGCATCCTAGTTGGTATGCCTGCATCTGCATGCCCACCCGCACGTGCATCCAGCCTCCCTCACCCCCAACCAGAGCAGGGCACAGCAAGCGAAGCGTAGCGCACCCGGCGGGCCATCAAAGCGGCCATAGCGCTCATAGCGGTCGTAAGGAGGGCGGTCCATGGGGTGGTACGGCCCACGCTCGTAGTACCGCCCGCGGTACGGCCCATCGTCCGGCGGCCCTGTAAGCAGCAGAGGTGGATGCAAGGGCAAGTCAAGCAGCGGTGTGCCTTGATCGTACAGTAAGCTCTCCAACAGCAGCAGCCCACAGCGTGCATTTGGCCTGACGTCAGTCACCGAAACCAGCTGCCGACAGCATGTGGAATGGGAGCTGTGGTCATTGAGCAGCATTGCGCCTGTCCGCAGCCCTGCAACTTCACAACTTGCACAGCAGCAGCAGCATTAGTGGCAGCAGCAGCAGCGCCCACCTGCATACGGCCCTCGCTCATCGGCGTCCCAGGGCCCCCGGCGCCGAGGGTCGTCGTCATGATAGCCGTATCGGTCGTGGGGGCCGTGCCGCCCCGGCGGCCCCCGCTCATCGCCCAGCACTGGGAACTCCTGCTGCGCTGCCATCTCCACCTGAGGCCGACAGGGAAAATGCAATGCAAAGAGCTTGAGTTGGCAGCTGCTGTGAGGGGTACGCAACTGCACTCCAGCACGGCAGCTGTGCAGGCCGCAGCAGGCATGCTCTACCGCCAGCGCAGCCCAGCTGCCCTCGCGGCATGTCGCCAGCTCCTACACCCTTGAGCTGCTGCCGCACATTGCCCAGCACCCACCTGCTTCTTGCGCTCCTCAGGCAGCCCAGCGCCGCCCCAGGCGGGGGTGGGCTGCGCCGGGATCGCACGCTCCGGGTGCTTGCCGGCGGCATCATCGGCGGGAGCTGCGCCGCCGCCAGCAGAGCCCCAGCCGCCCGACTTGCTGATCAGGTTCACCGAGGGGTCGTTGCCATTGTTCTCCTTCCTGCGAGGGGCAGTGCAAGCATGAAGCAGCGATCGGGTACTGTCGCCTCCGAACCGTGCAATGTCCCCACCCCGCCGCTCCATTCTGCACGCACAACCAGCACCAAGTGCAGGCAGCACCCTGCCCCGCTGCTCACTTCTGGCTGGGCAGGTTGAGCGGCTTGGGCGCAGCCACCTTGCCCAACGACACCATGCGCTTCCTGCAGCAAGGTGAATAAGGGCCAGCTGAGCAACAGCGTGAGCACCAGCAGCGGCGCCCGCCACGAGCGGCGGCAGGCTTGCGGGGGCCCGGGCAGGGGCATTCCGCTCGCAGCGCGCACGAACGTCCACCGATCAGCCTAATGAGCAAGTGCGAGCAGGCCAGGCGGCCTGCAGCTGCCTGCAGGGCCACCATGGCTTCGCTTGATGGCGGGCTTGCCTTGCAGGCGCGCCTCCGTGCATCGTGCCAGCTGTTCCTTGTCCTAGCTAAGCGTGGGCGATGGCCCTGCGGCCTGCACGTGGTGGGGAAAGGACGCCTCTGCTGAAACTCGTCGATCGGTGCCTTCCAGCGCTGTCAGCCGCTGCTGCAGGGTGCTGGCACTCGACTGCACGGCCCCGTGGGGCTCGGCAGCGCTCGCCTGTTTTCAAGGCCCGCCGAGCTTCCTGCCCGCTGCGGTCACGCTGCTGCTGGCAGCCCCGGCCAGTGCAGCACAGTCCTCGAGCACCTAGGTGCCCGTGCGCGGCCGCCGCCTCACCTGCTCGCTTCCCCCAGCGGCCCTCTGCTGACGCGCTGCCCCCGGGCGCTGTTGACTGGCTGGCAGCTACAAGCTAGCGCCCCTAGTAGCGTGGGGCTCGGCGAATTGGGCGCTGGCGAGCTGGGCCGGCACTGCCAAGCTCGAGCCGGCCTCCATTTGATCAATGAGTGTGGCCGCTGGCCCCCAGTGCCCAATTGAGCCCCAACAAGCCACTTCGGGCTGATCGGAGGGCGGCAGTGCGCGCGAGAAGGGCAAGGCATTGCGGTCGCTCTGCCGGCACGACTGCCGCCTCCACTGCAAGGTCGGCAGGGGCAATGCAAAACAGGCCGTGCCAGCTTGTAGGGTTGCAGCCCTCACCAAATGCCTGCACCGCTGAGCTTTGACAAACGCTTAATAGGGCACCGGGATGGTTCGTCAAGAGGCTGCAAGTAGCATGACTGAACAAGTGCTCCGGCGCTGGCGGCGGTTGGGCTGGCGGTTGCGCGCTCTGGAGCCATGCTGCAGCAGCGCGAGACAGGCTGGGGCTGAGGCGCAGAGTAGTTGTTGTCAGCTTGCTCTTCCAACGTTCTCAACTTCACTCGCACCCTCTTTGTTTTCCACAGAAATAGCCACTACAGACGTGAACTCTCGTGCACTCATGCCGCTGCTCAGGGCCGCCTGCCGTTCAGCTCAAGCCGTCCATCTGTGCTTCACTCCGAGCGGGAACCAGTCTGGGTCGCCGTACGGGTGCAGCCGCACGATTGGCGCCTGTTTATTTTCAGGCACGTAGCAGCCGTACGCCGAGTTCAAGCGCCGCAGCTCCCGAAGCACCACAGCTGCCACCTGTCGGGAGGCGGGGCAACAGCCGGCGGCAACATATTTAACTGGTGTTTATGGAAGCCTGGTGTGCAGTGCCCCACATGGTCAGAGGCATGCACAGCTGCACTCGATGCAAACTAGACGTGCAGGTCGCTTGCTGCCGGTGCACTGTTCAGCGCTCAGGCACAGTGGCTGCAATCACACCTTTGCGCTGTCAGGCCAAGTTCTGTCCGAAGGCGTGGCACCAGCAGCGCTGCAGGCAGCGGCAGTTCCCCCATTCTTTGCCTGCCCTCTTGCAGTGCCCTGCCCTCCCATCCCCTCCCTCTCCACCTGCTGCTCCAGCTGGCTGCTGGGCTGCACGCCACGTGCCAGCTCAACCCGCAGTGCCAGCTGGCGGTCCAGGTCGGCGCTCTCCTCCACAAACAGGACAAACTTGCCTGCAGCACGCAGTGGAGGAGGGAAGCGGGGAGCCGTGGCCTGTTGCAGGGCAGATGCAAAGGAGCCCCAGGCTGCGCTTATTCCCCCCCAAAAGATCCGCAGGAGCTTTGCCAGCCTCTAACCTCTCTACACAGCCCAGCACCCCGCCCAACCTAAGGTAGGCGCACCCGTGGTGCTGTCGGCCAGCTCCGGTTGCTCCAGCCCGCTCATGATGTTCTCCACATACACGTTGCAGCCAAACACGGAGACCGTCCAGAAGGAGCTGCGTTTTGGAGGCCAGGGCGGATGCCTTTTTCAGGGCGGATGCCTTCTTCAGTTCGAGGAGCGCCTTTCTGTCAAGAGAGTGGCAGCTTGGGGCCACCAGTTGCCGAAGCAACACAGGTTCTTGGCCAACGACCGGTTCCCCACATAATACAGCGCTCACCGGCCAAACACAAAGGCAAAGGGCAGGGCGCGGCACGGCAGGCCAGGCGGAGGCTCAAAGCCGTGCTGCTTCAGGAAGCCCAGCATGTCTGCAGGGCAAGTGGGCAGGCAGCGAGCGGCTTGTCTTTGCTCTCGGAAACTCCAGCAAACCGGTCCGTTTGCCTCATGCCCGCACCCATGCACATGACGTCGATTTTTCGACAGGCCTGCCCCCGCACCTGAGTATGAAAGGATGCCGCCCGCGTCTCCAATGCAGTACCGGAGCAGGGGGGCCGCGGTGTGAGGCGTGGCAATCGACGACACGACCAGGGTGCCTGCAGGGTGGACAGCAGCAGCGATGCATGGCATACACGTCAGCGGAGCCAAGGCTTAGAGTGCAGCGGCAGGCTAGCGAGTTGGCATAACCCACCAACTGGCGTTGCAAGGATGCATTGCAGATATACAATGCCAGCAGCCCCACCATGCTCCCTACACAAAGCTCCCTGCTGCACCCTGCACCCACCGTCATCTGGGTGCTTCTCCAGCAGCCGCGAGAAGGGGTCGTACTGCACCAGCGTGGGCAGGCGCTGCGCTCCAAACAGCCCAGCGGCCGCTTCTGGGTGTGCTGCCAGCCAGCGCCGGATAGCCACACTGAGTGGCGTCTCGTTGCCAATCACGCCAGCATCGGCGGTGCCGTACAGGCTGACAATGTCCCGCAGAACATCGTGCACGCCTAGCCTGCAGGCAGGGCAAGGTGGGCGGCAACGGGCGATGAGTCGGGCACTGGGCACTGGCCAGTAGCAAGTGGTGCAATCTGGCCACCGCCAGCTGCTACGCACTGCGCGACAGCGTGCGCACAGCAGTGCATGAATGGCCCTTGGGGGCGGCAAGCCGGCGCACAGCACAGCAAGCAGCGGGATTCGCACCGCTGCGCCATCAGGCTGCGCCACTCCTCGCTGAAAACCTCTCCAGCCAGCACCAGCTTCACATTCCAATCCGCCCACGGCAGCCCCGATGCAATGCCTGCATGCAGGAGATGCACCAACCAGGGGAGGGGCAGGCACCATGAGATGCGCTCGCCGCAATCCAGGGCAGATCACCCATCATGACACCCAGGGCAGCCGCAGCCCTGCTTGCGCCAGGCCGGCGGCCAAGCAGGGCCCAGAAACAGGCCTGTGTGGCTCGGACATCAAGTGCGCACTAGCGCCAGCCAGGCGCACCCGCATCCACGAGGCCTTTGATGAACGGCGGGTAGCCAAACAGGACCGTCTGTTCATAGTGCGGCGCAAGTGCCGGCACCAGCTGCAGGATCTCGGGCACCTTGTTGCCTGCGGATTAGAAATGGGAGGGCAGGACAAGTGGCACTTTGGCAAGCTTGCACACTTGTCACTCTATATTGGGAGTTTTGCAGTATCCCTTCCCTGCGAGCCCCACCTGGCGTCACCAGCGTCAGCTTGTAGCCCTTGAGTGTCAGGAACCGCAGGCACAGCGAGGTGAACAGCCCGCCAACCTGCACTCAGGGCGGAGGAGCAGCAGGCGGGCGGGTGGGCCGCTCAGGCAAGCTGGGGAAAGCAATCGGCAGGTGCCCATGCAGCATCAGACAGCGCAAGGGCCGCCATGCAGTACAGCCACACAGTCCTCTTTTGCCGAATGCCATACCCTCGTGCCTCTCAGTGGCAGGCCCTCGCACCCTGCCCTGGACGCCCCTGCCCGCCCGAGCGCACCCAGCATCCCAGCGGCAGGCAGACAACCGCCAGAGTGGAGCGCTTGTGCGCCTGCCAGTTGTCCCACAGCAGCTGCTCAAACCTGCAGGGTGGCAGGGTGGGCAGCATGTGGGTGCGAGGCATGTCGGCTCAGCCGGCCTCACTTGTGCCCCACCCGACATGCATGCCACCGTGTGCCACTGCCGAAGAGCTTGCCATAGCCTCGACCTTGGCAGTCCCAGCCCCTGCCTGCCGCCCTCCAGCCCCGCACCGGTCGCAGACTGCCAGCTCATCAAAGCAGTTGCGCGCCCACAGAGTGGGTTGCCCGCTGGAGCCCGAGGACTCGTGCACAAAGTCGGCGGCCGCCAGGCTGCCGCCCGTGCACCGCTCCGGCAGCAGGTAGCGCTGGATGTACTGCTCCTTGGTCCAGAAGGGCACCTGGTCCCAGGCTGGGCAAGGGGCTGCGTCCTCCTCAGATTGGCTGCTGGCTCCAGGCGTTGACGCCCGGCACTCGCCGCCCTCTGCCGCTGCATCGCTGCCGGCACTGCCACCAGGCGGCTGCTCCGCCTGCTCCTGCTCCTGCTGCTGCTGTCGCGCCTCTGCCACCAGTTTGCGATAGGCCGGTACCTGCATGTTCAGGGGATCGTCTTGGCAACAGCGGCTACAAGGAGCCTCCCTGCCACCCGTTGCTTTTTGCCGCCGCCGGCGGCTGCCCTGGCGTCCCCTGGCCTTGCCTGCACAACCGCGGTTTCATGGAGCTGGAGCGCCGCCTGTAGAGCCTCGGGAGGCAGGCAATCGCCGCCAGAATTGGCAGCCTTGCACAGGCGGGTTTCTATCGACTCCTTGGCCCACGCTTGTAAGGCGATCGGCAAGCTGGGCGGCATGTTTGTACCGATCACATGCTTCTGCAAGCGCAGACAAGGCCCTGGGCGCTTGGAGCCAGTCCCCCTTCTCATGCAGCCTGCAACTCGATTTTGAGACGCATCGGCGCTCCAAGAGGCTAGATAGCGTTTTCGCATACCATTAATACGCACAAGACGCGCCCAACTGCACCGAAGACGCTCCTGTCCTATCAACCAAAGCGCGTGACGCACGGTAAGAGCCAGGCAGCCTGCAGTCGCGCTGGCACGATGTCTATGGCGCCTAGTGACACGCGAACAGCACCTGCGGCAGCCCTGTGCCGCTGTTGCCACTGCCGCCCAGCTGCCGCCCCTCGCCTTTGGCCCACAGTTCGGTCGCCTCTGCTGCCCTCCCCGCGCAGCTCCTCGTGACACGACAGCAACCGCCGCATTCAGGCCGTCATGGGTAAGAAGCGCGGCAGCAAGGCTGGCGGCGGCGGCGGCGGCAAGGAGGGCGAGCAGCCGGGCAAGGACGGCGACCAGGCGGCCGTGCTCAGCCTGAAGATGGACAGCAGCACACCCGAGGCGCCTCGTGAGGTGGCAGAATCGGGCTCCTTCCAGACGCCCTGCTCCATCTCTGGGCTGGGCGCCGGCGTCAGCGGCGGCATGCTGGGCTTCGTGTGGGGCTATGGTGAGCATCGGGGCGGGCTGCATGGTGTTTGTTCAAGCCAACTTGTGGACCGACTCTGTGCTACTCTATCAACGCAACAGCGGCCCGCCTGTGCTGCGGTTCCAAGGTTCACCTGCCTCACCAATGCGCCCATGGCTGCGGCACCGCAGGCGGCTACTGGGTCCGCAGCATCAAGGGCGGCGGCCAGTGGAAGGCGGCGGTGGGAGAGGGCTGGGCCTCTGCAAAGGTGTGCAACACGCTGCTGCTGGCGATTCATTCATCGTGGCTGCCATGTATGGTTCTTGAATGCCGGCCGGCACTGATACAGCACAAGCCAAACCAAACCCATGCCACCCCATGTTGCAACTCCATGCGCAGACGTTTGCCATCATGAGTGGAGTGTATGCGGCCGTCGGCTGCTTCATGCAGCGCCTGCGCCAGAAGAACGATGGTGAGCGTCAATGGGCATAGGTTGGCATGGTGCCGCCGGTCCGGACTCGGGCGGTCATGGCCTGCCAGCTCTGGTCATGGCTTGCCGTGCAGCAGGTGCAATGAGCCTGGCGGTCGTCAGCACATTGTCACCTCAACACGCGTATCGCGGCTGCCCTAACTGCTTCAATCAATATCAGCGGCCTCAGCCACCCTCCTTTTGCCCTGCGCTTCCCGATGCAGCATGGAACGGCGCAGCATCCGGCTGTGCCACAGGCCTGGCGCTGGGGTGGAAGCAGGGACCCATGAGCGCGCTGCAGGTGCGGGGATGTAGGCGCAGGGCGGGGGATGATGCCATGACGTGATGCGCCTCGCCATGCTAATAGCCACATTCTACATAGTATGCCATGCCATGCCATGCCACATCGTGCATGCCACACTCTACGCGCAGCACCATACCATGCCATGCCAAAATGGGCGCCGGCATGGCACGCCGGCATGGCACGCCGGCATGGCACGCCATGCCAAGCCATGCCATGCCATGCCGCAACACGCCATACAATGGACATGATACGCCACACCACACCACACCATGCCATGCCACTCCTTTGCACATAACATCCCCGGCCCCGCCACGGCAGCGGCATGCACCCATGTGCTCGACTGAGTGCGGTGTCCTTGTTCTTGCTGCTGCAGAGCTGCGCAATGCTGGGCATCTTCTCTTACTTTGTGGATGGCATGAGTGGCGGGGAGGCGCAGGCGGCAGGGATGCGCGGCACGCCGGCGGCAGCAGGCGCGGCATGCACAGCAGCAGGCGCAGGCAGCGGGCCAGCAAGCGGCAGCAGCAGCCAGCAGCAGCATGAGGAGCAGCAGCGGCAGTTGCAGCAGCAGCGCAAGGCGCTGGAGCAGTTTCTGTCACCGGTCATGCCGCTGCTGTCTGCCGCGGCGCCCTGCATGTTTGCTTGGGAAGAGGGCAGCGGCGGCCCCGCAGGCGGGTGCCGCGTGGTGCGCCGGCGATAGCGCAGCGAGCTGCATTTCCCACGTTAGCCCTCTTGCTTTCCGATCAAGTAGCTTGCATGAGAGCTTGGCTGCCACATTGCAAAAGCATTCTAAATCATGGCACGACAGGCACATGGGCAGGTGCATGTTGCGCTATCAAGCAGCGTGGCTGTGAAAGGTTCGCTGGTGTGGATGGCAGAGCGAAAGGATGGGTGCGCCAACAAGCTTTGCAAGCAAGCTTGCTGGGAGCAATTGGGCTGGCGGTGAGGCAGGGCGGGGTGAAGAAACCGAGGGTGGCAAAAGACAAAACGGGCTGGTTCAGTTGAGTTCAGGCCGGCAGCCCTGGGAAAAGCAGGGGTGTACAGGGAACAAAGTGCGAAAAGGCTATAGTACGGGGGCGGCTCACAAAGAGCCGCCATGCAGGGGCAGTGTGCAATGAAATGAAGCTGGGCGAGTCGGAGCACGCCATCATGCTGCGGGTGCACGCTGCGCTGCGCCTGCTGGGCTGGCGGTTAGCTACGCTGAGGCGGTTGGGGCCGCCTCTCCAGCAGTCAGCAGCTTGGGGCAGTTTCCGGCGGCCGCTAGCTCCGGCAGCTTTGCGTCAGCACTCAGCAGCTCCGGTCGGCGCTTCTGGAGTGCCACTGTTGAGATGGAGCACATGTCTGGGAACAGCGGCCACGACTTGACAATCGCCACGGCTTTCTGCAAGAGTGGGGGGGCATCGCAAGGGGGCAACGCAGCAGGCGGTGAACCAAGGCACAGCAGCGCTCGCACCATGGTTAGCCAGGCGAGAGGCCAGAAACCGCCCAGCCGACCCCAATGACCCTGGAAGATTCTCATGCACACAGCCGGCTTGCCTGGTAAGGGGTCAGGACCCAGCCAAAGCTGTCACGCACGTACGTCATGCAGGCGCAGTGCTCCTGGTTCATGTTGGCTGTCAGGTCCGCGGTTGCCTCGTGCACCTGCGTTGAGGGCGTGTGGATGAGGGGGTGCATGCGGTCGGACAATGCTGTGTGCCCTGAGCTTTCACGCATGATGTCACGGGGCAAGCAGACAAACCAAAGGCAGCTGCAGGCACGCAAATCAGGTAGCCTGCCTGTTCCAACCCAGCCCCTGCTGGCCACAGACAGAGAACACAGCGCACCTGCAGCCAGGCGGCGGTGGCGTGCTGCATGGCCCGCAGGCCGCCTGCTGGGTCTGGCACCTCCACTGCGGCCAGGCGGCTGAAGATGGCCCTCCGCTCCGCGCACACCTCGCCAATGCTGCAGGAAGCACATACGAGGACAGACACAACGATGAGCAAGGGCAGAAGACGGTGGAGAGGTAGGGTGGCGAGGGCACCAAAGCAAGCCAGCCAGTTGAGTGCTTCCCAGGAGGGCCCTCTCCCTTGGATGAGCAGCATGCTGCAGACAGCAGCAGGCCGCAGCCTTGCTGGCCAGGGGGCATGCCCTACACCCATGCTTGCCACTTCCCAGCCGCACCTGCGGATGAACTGTGCGCGCGTCACCGCCAAGCGCTCCAGCTGGCTGTCGCTGATGTCCAGCGCATCCTGCACATGTGGTGTTGCCGACAGGCCGACAAATCAATGCATCATGCGGCATTGTGAAGGCGGTTGGAGGGACCAAAACTAGGGTTGCACGCACAAGAGCGCTACACAACCTCCCCACCGCAAGCGCATGCCCACACCAGTTCACTCATGCCAGCCTCACCGCGGCAGCCACCCAGTGCGAGAGGTCGTCTGTGCTGAGCGTGCTGCGCCCGTCGTCCAGCGCAGCGGCAAACAGCTTCTGTACATTGGTCGGCTGGTACACGGCGTGCTCAAAGCAGAAGGACCTGCAGAGGGACCGGTGCAAGGCGCAAAGTGCCACAGATTTGAGGTTATGTCCTGCAGGCAGTGAGCGGATGTGTAGCAATTGCGTGCGCCACGCCATGGCGCAGCAAGCTCCTATGAACAGCGTCGCAGCAGCAGGGGCAAAGTTGCGAGCACAGCTGCAGCTAGCTTGAGCACACAACAATACACCCAGGCATGGCCGCCGGCAGGGCACGCCCCTAGGCAAAAGCAAAACGCAAATGGCACCCAGCCACTCACTGGCCCTCCTTCAGCACATCCTCAATCTGCCGGCCCACTTGCTCCGCCCGCACAGCCAGCGTGCCGTCGGCGCTGGCCTGCGCCGCCTCGTGCTGCTGCAGCAGGGCTCTGCAGGCGGGGGATGGAGCGGGCGGGCGGGCGGGAGGGATTCATTTTCAGACCGAGGGTGCAGCTGGCTTCTTGAGCTGGCGCCTTGTTGAAGTTGAGCCAATCGGCGGGTCACACATGGCACGTGCTGAGCTGGCCCAGGCAAGCAGCTTTCCCGGCCCTGGCCCAGCCATGCATGCCACACATTCGGCACATGCTCCAAATCAGCGAGCGGCTCACGTGAGGCGCTGCGCGATGCTCTTCCACTCCCGCTGCAGCGCTTCTGGCGGGCTGCGCTTCAGCTCCGCAATCTGGCTGAGGGTCAGCCCCGTCAGTGGGCAAGCGGGGCCGTTGGTATCCTCCATGCCGCAGCGTGCCGCCAGTGGTGCTGCCGCCTGCACTGCCGTGCTGCTGGGCTGCCCGTTGGGCAGCGCCGGCACGTCATTCTCAGACGCTGCCTGTGGTGACATGAGTGCGTTGGGGGGTGCAAACCAGTTGGTGCTGCCTGCCCACTCCTTGCAAGCTTGCAAGCAAGGCCTAGCCACATCCATCAGTGATGCAACCTACCATCAACAGTGCAGTGCCTCTCAAACCGCCTCGGCCCTTGCAGCACACACAAGGCACTCACCTTTCCAGTCTCCAGCGCTTGCATGAAGTCCTCCCGCACAGTCAGCACCTGCTGCATCGCCGACTGCCGCTCCTGCATGGCGGAGAGCGGCGGGCGGAGGGCGTTTAACACCATTAGGCAGCTACAGCATGGCGTGAAAATTGGCATAACATCTCGCAGGCAGTCGTGCTTTGCTCAGGTGCACATGTTCCAGGTTCTGCACAGTAAAGCACAGCACAGCACACCACACCACACCACAGCCCAGCAGTCTTGCCTGCAGCTGCGCGTTCTCCAGCCGCATGCGCTCCAGCTCCTTTGCCGTGTCAGCAAACTCCTTCTCCGCCGCCGCCGCTTTGGCCTTCTGCTTCTCGCGGTAGCGGCTCTGCGCCCTGCGGCAGTGACCGGCATGGTGCGGCGGCGCAGGGCAGGCTCAAGAGCAGCGGCAGGAGAGCTGGCTCAAGCATGAACCAGAGTGGAACCGCAGCAGGCACTCACCGCCACGGCGGTCGGTCCCGCACCCCAACAGCATGCCCACAAACATGCCCACAGGCACGCACCGCCTGTTCTTGGCCTTGATGCGCTCCTTCTGCTCCTCTGTCAGCTCCTTGGCCTTGCCCCCGCCTCCACCCGCCTTGCGCCGCTGGCCAGATGTCACCGCCGTCACCGCCGCAGCGGGGATGGCAGCGGCCGGCGCGCTGTTGCCGTGGCTGGGGGACTGAGAGTCTCCGCTGCCGCTGGCGCCTGCGCCGCTGCTGTCCGCATGCAGCGGCGGCATGAATGCGTCGGCAGGGTGCACCGGCAGCGGCAGCTGCAGCCCCGTCTGGCTGCCCAGCAGAGGGTCGACAAATAAGTCGGGCAGCAGGCTGGATGGATGCGCGGCGCCATCCCTGGGCAGCTGCGTGCCGTCCAACCCGATCGGCAGCTCCGGCAGCCAGTCGGCAGCAGGGCCGGCCATGCCAGTGGCTGGATCAGGTACCCCGCTGCCTGCATGGGGAGTAGTGAGTAGAGCACGAGGGGGGTCGAGCGGTGCGGGAACGGTGGCGGCATCAGCATCAGCAGCACCAGCAGCAGCAGACCCCCAGACTTGCACAAATCGCGGGGCAGAACAGGCCAGAGCGCAGGCAACTTTGAAACCGGGCAGGGCAGCACGCAGGCAGCCAGTATGCAGCAGCAGAGCGCGCCTGCGGGGCTTGGCTCCATGATCCATGCGGCGGTCTCATCTAGCAGCGAGTATGGCCCTCCAGCCGGCGGATCCTTGAACAGCAGCTCTAGATCCGCGCTGGTCAGCTGCGGCAAGTCGGCCGCGTCCAGCGCCATGCCGCCTGGGAGCGGCAGGGCAGAGCAGCGGGGCCGGTGAGCGGCAGGAAGGCGGCGGAAGCGGCGACGGGCGGCGGTACCTCAAGGGCCGAGGTAGGGTGTGGCGCACCTTCCGGGGCTTGAGGCCTCGCTACCGAGATGAGCAGGCGTCACACAGCTCGGTAAAGCAGGCCCTTGCCGCGCTGCAGGGCTTCGAGCGCCGCGAGCCCTTGGTTGGGCAGCGGCGGGAGGTGCGACTGACTTGAGAGGTGTGGCAGGCTGCTTGGACGCTCTGCAGCTGCGCTGAGGGGCTGCAGCCCGCAAGCTCACGTCAGCCAAGGCCAGTTCGCCCAAATTGAGGTGATCGCAGCGACCAGAGAGCAGGGATAGTACCACGGCGCCCGGAAAGCTTCAATGCTGGGGCTCGGCCCATGCGCGCACGCTGCCGCTGGGCGCCGGCGGCCGCCGCCGACCCAAACCACAGGCCTCCTAGGGCCTTCATGCACTGCTCCCATCAGTCGCCTCATCCAACCCACTGTACAGAAACCCTAGAAGCCAGCAGCCATGCTCAGGCCCTTTGCGGATGGCGCCCTGGAGGCAGAATACCAGCGCCAGCGCCAGGAGAGCCTCTCAACCCTGGACAGTGAGCCTTGAGCAGACCAGGGAGAGACAGGGGCTGCCGAGGCGATGCTTGGCAGCCGAGGGCTCGACCTGGTCGCTTGCCACAACAGCTGTGGCGACAGCCGCCCGCCTGTCCCACGCGGCAGTTTCGGGCCGGCTTCCCACTCTCGCAAAAGTCACACAAAGCAAACGGTTATCGAATTGCACCATGCCTGCCGCAGTGCGCGCTGCGGTGGCATTTGTGGGTCTGTGGCTCTACGACCTGCTGCGGTGAGCTCAGCGGACAGTCGTTCGATCTTTGGCACGCGTCCGCCCAACCACCCGGCAACCGATGCCAGCTGCGCCAGTGGGTGAAGCTGCTGCAGGCTTGCCAACACACTCCCGACTGTCAATGCAATGCTTACCCTGCTTGATTGCTCGCTACCCTACCTCCCACCCCCTCTGCAGCTTTGCGGGCGTGACGCCGCTGTCTGGCCTGCTCAAGGCCACAGTGTGGCTGGCGGCTGTGGGCATGAAGCCGGTGGGCGGGGTGGGCGGGCGCCTCTGCTTGATTTTCTGGGCTGCTAGCGTTGGTTTCATCTCTAGCAGTGCTTTGGCTCATCTCTAGCAGTGCTCTGAGGCACTGCACTATTTGAATGCTGCTGCTGAGTTGGCCCGCTCACTTAAACGCAGCGGCATGGCATACCCGAGCTGCGGTGTCCAATGCCGCCTCCCTGCTCAGCCGTCCATCCTCAATCGTGCGCACCCCTGCCCCTCTGGCATTGTTCCGCCAGGTCTACGTCTATGCGATCGTTGGCCGAGACTTTTACAAGCAGTTCCGAGTGTGGATCATTTCCTTCACCAAGACCGTCTTGTGAGCCGAGCACTTGCACGTTTGGAAGCGCCTGCATGCCAGCTCCTCGCCACACACTGTCTCTTGGCTGCCCAGGAAACCCAGCACTTGCTCCCTCAAAACTGCAGTTCCCGCCCTGCCTTGCCCGCAGCGCGATGCACCCCCCGGGCGAGCACCTGCACTTGGCCTCCCTGGCCCACACAACCGCCAGTGCGGCCATGCCAGCCTGGCGTCTGCTGCTCACTCTGGCCAACGGCATGCGCCTGCCGTACATGATTGTCACCGGCTGCGGCTGGGGCACCTTTGCATTCAACATCCCGATGCAGGCAGGATGTGGCGGTGGTGGGGTGGTGCACTGGGGTGCCGCGCTTGGGTGCCAGTGCTGTGTCATGCCTTCCCGAACCAAAGCATTGCACGACTTGTTTATGGCAGTTTGTCATGTGCTGCACTGCATGTCTGGTGCCGTTAACCCCAGCCTCCTCATCCCTCTCCTGCCACCCGACTCTGCAGCTGGCGCTGGTGGGCCGAGCCATCAAGGACAACGAGGCCCAGTGCTCCACCCCCTTCTTCACATCGCCCCAGGTGAGCAACTGCTTGGAAGGATTCCTCTTTGCTGGGCATGCCTTTGGGAACGCCATGAACAAAAGGAATGAACGCAGCCTCAGGCGCCTCACTCGGTCCAGTTCAATCCAGTACTCTGCGCACTGCCCAACTTGCATCAAAACACGCAACGCTGCCTGCACCCAAGAGCCTTGCTGTGTCACCCACTGCGCTGTTCTGCCCAACCCGCCGGCGGTTGCCCTGCCACACTGCAGGCGCAAGCAGTGCTGCACCGCCTGGCTGACGGGCTGACTGCCGTCCTCTCCTCCGCGCTGTGGATGGGCGCCGGCATCAGGGGAGACAAGGCGAGCGGGGCGGGGCAGAAGATGGTTCCAGAAGCCGTCGTCTTGCTGCCTATCATTATTTCGCAGCGATTCGCAACACTCTGCTCTCAGCAGCAGCAGCAGCAATAGCAGCAGAGCTTGAGCGCGTTTCCCGTGAAGGCACCATGGTGCTCTGCTCATGCACCAATGCACTCACCTGCTTCACTCAACCGCCCACCTGCCCTGCAGCCCGCCTTCCCTGCCGGCCTGGACCCCTGCCTGCTGCTGGGCGCCTGGGGCGCGCTCTGCAGCTTCCTGCTGACCACGCTGTGGCTGGCCGTGGCCGAGCGCCGCGCACGCTCCGAGTGAGGGGCGGGGCGGGGCGGGCGGGAAGGGAGAAACATGCGGGTGTGCGGTGCTTCGCACGTGGCTGCTCGACTTGGCAAACGGCAACCGTGCTGCACCGTAGCATTCCGGGCATGACGCATGCTCAATGCTGCCTCCATTGACCCAACGCACAGGCAAACCACCCCCTCTCTCCCCCTCACTCCCCAGGTTTGGGCGGCGCCACCGCCACCGCCTGGCTGCCGCGGAGCAGGATCTTGTGGAGCAGGGCAGCAGCCCTGTGTGGGCCTGGGGCGGCGCCGCCCTGCTCTTCGCCTACATCTGCCTGCTGCTGTGGCAGGTGGGCGGGCTGGGGCGGGCTGGGGGTGACGGGCATGCAGAGTAGAGCAATGGGTTTATAAAGGCCAGTGCTGTCCGAGGATGAGATACTAAGGAGGGGCGCCAGCGGGCAGGAAGGTGGAGGCGTGTGTGCTCCCTTGGATAGTGGGTAAACTGGCTTAGCATCTAGCATCCCTGTGCCCTACTCCATCCCGCAGGTGCTGCTGGTCGTGTACAGTTGGGCGGGGCGGGGCGGCAAGCTGCCCCTCATGTCCAAGGACGCAGCCATGGAGTCGAGCACCGCCTTCACTGAGGCCAGCCTGGCCAGTGAGCTGTGAGGAGGGGCAGCCAGCCGCATGGCGAGCAACTTGATTTGGCAGCCAGCAGCAACGCTTGGCGGAGGGTCAGGCAAATTACCAGGCGTCCATCAGCCTGTGCTCAGCTGGCCTGCTGCATGCACACAGCAGGCCTGGCTGGCGCTAGCGAGCGGTGAGATCGTTGGCTCAATTACCAGCTGCCCACCAGCCGGCAATGTTATCACCTTGTGTGCCTGCTCGCAAAGCAGGCGCACTCTCAATAGACTTCCCTGCTGCAATTCGTGTGTTGTTGCATGCCCTCGGCACAACCGCACAGTTGAAAAACACCGTGGGGCCTTGCTTGCGTTGCACCTCTTAGCACGCGTGTTTGCGACCCTGTGCTCCAATCCTATCATTCAACAAACACCTGAGTGTGGCTTTGCACTCCCAGCCTGCTCCTGCAGTGTTGTAACTGCAATGTTACATAGCTAAGTGGGATGGGGTCAAAATAGTGTGTCAACCTGAGCGCTTTGCAAACTGGGGTCCACCGGTGCTCACTGCCTCGGGCTTCTAATGGGCTTCAAAAAGGGGCCCGCCTCTAATCCTGCTGCTGCTGCCCACTAAATGGAGCGAGAGCCTCTGTGCTACGCCTCATAGCCGATCTCAATGTCGATCAGGGGGATGGTGCGGTTGCCGCC
>VFQO010000531.1_pt1 | contig 39995 bp, 40 predicted proteins | sample 3512331 | NCBI WGS metagenome assembly VFQO01 (sample SAMN10412371, study PRJNA504923) | tailings metagenome | isolation source: Replicate 3 from Balatoc abandoned mine | place: Philippines: Itogon, Benguet | collected 2017-08-28 | reverse complement strand
GCCGCATCATCGAGATCTACGGCCCCGAGTCCTCGGGCAAGACCACGCTCACGCTGCACGCGATCGCCAATGCCCAGCGCAAGGGCGGCATCGCTGCCTTCATCGACGCGGAGCACGCGCTCGACCCCGACTACGCCGCGAAGCTGGGTGTCGACATCGATTCGCTGCTGGTGTCGCAGCCCGACACCGGTGAGCAGGCGCTCGAGATCGCCGACATGCTCGTGCGTTCCGGCTCGATCGACCTCATCGTGATCGACTCGGTTGCTGCCCTCGTGCCGCGGGCCGAGATCGAGGGCGAGATGGGCGACTCGCACGTGGGCCTTCAGGCGCGCCTCATGTCGCAGGCGCTGCGCAAGCTCACCGGTGGCCTGAGCTCGACGAACACCACGATGATCTTCATCAACCAGCTGCGCGAGAAGATCGGCGTGTTCTTCGGCAGCCCTGAGACGACCGCCGGCGGCAAGGCACTGAAGTTCTACGCCTCTGTGCGCCTGGACATCCGCCGTATCGAAACTTTGAAAGACGGCACGGATGCCGTGGGCAACCGCACACGTGTCAAGGTCGTCAAGAACAAGATGGCTCCGCCCTTCAAACAAGCGGAGTTCGACATCCTCTACGGCGTCGGCATCTCCCGCGAGGGCAGCCTGATCGACTTCGGTGTCGAGCATGAGATCGTGCGCAAGTCGGGTGCCTGGTACACCTACGACGGCGACCAGCTCGGGCAGGGCAAGGAGAACTCGCGCAACTTCCTGCTCGAGAACCCCGAGATCGCCCAGGAGATCGAGCGCAAGATCATGGCGAAACTGGGCATCGGAGCCGAAGCCCGAGCCGCGGCAGCGGCTCCGTCGGCGGTGCTGACCGAGAATGCTCCGCAGAAGGCGGCTTCATCCAGGGTCCCGGCGTCGAAAGCGGGCGGCCCGGTGCTCGCGGTCGAGCCCGGCCTCAAGGCCGTTCGAGACGAGTCCGGCCTCAAGGCCGTCGGAGAGTAGCCGTGAGCACAGCCGACGGCGAGCACATCGCCCCGGTCACGTGGTTGTTCGGTGCGCCGGAGGGATCGGCGACCGGGCAGCCCTCGCCGTCGGCGCGACTCGACGCGGCGCGATCCGCGCTGAACAAGGCCGAAGCGGCACCGACTCCAGCGCCGTCCGGGTCGGGTCTCGAGCGCATCAGCAACGTGAGCATGCACGCGCTCGCCCGCCGAGCCATGTCGACGCGCGAATTGCACGATCACCTCCGCCAGCGCGAGTTCGACGAATCCGAGGTGAATGCAGAGCTCGATCGGCTCGACGACGCCGGCCTGCTCGACGACGGCGACCTCGCCGAGACGCTCGTACAGCGACTGCGCGAGCGCAAGGGACTGGGGCGCAGCGCACTCGTCGCGGAGTTGAAGCGACGGAAGCTGCACCCCGACGCGATCGACGCCGCCCTCGCCGAGTTCGAGGCTGACGACGAGGTCGCGCGCGCCACCGACTTGGCGCAGGGGCGTGCTCCGCAATTGCGGTCGCTGGACCCGGAGACGGCGAAGCGCCGCCTCGGCGCCTACCTGATGCGGAAAGGCTACGACGGCAGCGTCGTGTCGACCGCGGTAGCGCGCGCACTGGAACCGACCGGGCCCGTCTTTCGCTGAGTTCGCAGTTAGGCTTTTGCGGTGACCCAGCTTCTGGACCGACCGCGCACCTACGAAGTGCGCACCTACGGCTGCCAGATGAACGTTCACGACTCCGAGCGCTTGAGCGGTTCACTGGAGGCCGCCGGTTATGTCAAGGCCGTCGACGATCAACCTGACGTGATCGTCATCAACACGTGCGCGGTCCGCGAGAACGCGGACAACAAGCTCTACGGCAACCTGGGCATGCTGAGCGAGACCAAGCGCACCCGGCCTCTGCAGATCGCGGTCGGAGGGTGCCTCGCGCAGAAGGACAAAGCGACCATCCTCGAGAAGGCCCCCTGGGTGGATGTCGTGTTCGGCACCCACAACATGGGATCGCTGCCCACCCTCCTCGAGCGGGCTCGTCACAACGGTGAAGCCCAGCTCGAGATCCTCGAGTCGCTCGAGGTCTTCCCCTCCACGCTGCCCACGCGTCGCGAGTCCACCCACAGCGCCTGGGTGTCGATCTCGGTGGGGTGCAACAACACCTGCACCTTCTGCATCGTGCCCGCGCTGCGAGGCAAGGAGAAGGATCGGCGACCCGGCGACATCCTCGCCGAGATCCAGGCCATCGTCGACGACGGTGCCATCGAGGTCACGCTGCTCGGCCAGAACGTGAACTCCTACGGCGTCGAGTTCGGCGACCGGCAGGCGTTCGGCAAGCTGCTGCGCGCCGCCGGGCGCATCGAGGGACTCGAGCGCATCCGCTTCACCAGTCCGCACCCCGCCGCGTTCACCGACGACGTCATCGACGCCATGGCCGAGACGCCCAACGTCATGCCGCAACTGCACATGCCGTTACAGTCCGGTTCCGACCGCATCCTCAAGGCGATGCGCCGGTCGTACCGCTCGGAGCGGTTCCTCGGCATCCTCGACCGCGTGCGGACCCGCATCCCGCACGCAGCCATCTCGACCGACATCATCGTCGGCTTCCCCGGCGAGACCGAGGAGGACTTCCAGGACACGCTGCGGGTCGTCGAGCAGGCCCGATTCGCGTCGGCGTACACGTTCCAGTACTCGATTCGCGAGGGCACGCCCGCCGCGAGCATGCCGGATCAGATACCGAAGACCGTGGTGCAGGAGCGCTTCGAGCGACTCGTGGCTCTGCAGGATCGCATCAGCCTCGAAGAGAACCAGGCGCAGGTCGGCACGACGGTCGAGCTGCTCGTGACGGCGACCGGCAGCAAGAAGAGCGAGCGCCTGTCTGGTCGTGCGCGAGACAGCCGGCTGGTGCACTTCGAGGTGCCGGGTGGCAGCGAGACTCCGCGGCCCGGCGACATCGTCACGGTCGAGGTCACGCGTGCTGCCCCGTTCCACCTGATCGCCGACTCGTTCGACGGTGCGCCGCTTCGCGTACGCCGTACTCGCGCCGGTGACGCCTGGGACCGGGCCGAAGCCCAGTCATGCGCGGCACCGTCCGCTGGCACGCCGCGCGTCTCGCTCGGGGTTCCCACCCTGCGTGCCGCGACCCAACCGGTCTACGACACCAGTGTCATCATCGACGACAGTGACGGTCCGCGCTGAACATCCCGCTCGTCGTCATCGTCGGGGCGACCGGCACCGGCAAGAGCGAGCTCTCGCTGAACCTAGGAGAGGCGCTGATGGCGGCCGGTATCCCGGCCGAGATCGTGAACGCCGACGCGATGCAGCTCTACCGCGGCATGGATGTCGGCACGGCGAAGGTGCCCGCGCGGCAGCGCCGAGGCATCCCGCATCATCTGCTCGACGTGCTCGACCCGAGCGACGAGGCCAGCGTCGCCGGCTATCAGACGGACGCGCGTGCCGCGATCGAGGCGATCGAGGGGCGCGGTGCTGTCCCGATCCTGGTCGGGGGATCGGGTCTCTACGTCTCCAGCGTCATCCAGGACTTCCGCTTTCCCGGCACCGACGCCCAGGTGCGCGCGAAGTTGGAGGCGGAGCTGGCGGTGCTCGGTCCTGGGGAGTTGCACCGGCGCCTGCGCGAACGCGACCCGGTCGCCGCAGATGCGATCGGGCCGCATAACGGCCGTCGGCTGGTGCGTGCGCTCGAGGTCATCGAGCTCACCGGCGAGGCGTTCGGATCGGGTCTGCCCGAGTCGGGCCAGCCCTGGCGAGCAGCGACGATCCTGCGGCTCGAGGCATCTCGCGAGCAGCTGGTGCCACGACTGAACGAGCGAGCGCGACGGATGTGGGCGGACGGGCTGATCGACGAGGTGCGCGAGCTTCAGCCGAGCGGGCTGGGGGTGACAGCAGCCAGGGCGATCGGGTACGCCCAGGCGCTCGCGCAGCTGTCGGGCGAGCTCACCGAGCCGGAGGCGATCGAGCAGACGGCAGCACTGACCAGGCGGTACGCGCGCCGCCAGGTCGGGTGGTTCCGCCGGTATCGCGACGCGCATCCGATCGCCTTCGACGACGCCGCGCGCGATCGAACCGCGCTCGCTCTGGCGATGCGCGAGGATTGAGACCATGACCACGCTCGCCTTCACCAAGGGCCACGGCACCGGTAACGACTTCGTGCTGTTCGCCGACCCCGAGGGCGCGATCACGCTGTCATCGTCGCAGATCGCCGCGATCTGCGACCGGCACTTCGGCGTCGGCGCCGATGGAGTGCTGCGAGCGGTTCGCTCCTCCCGATTGCCCGACGGCGCCGCCGCGGCGGCCCAGGGCGCCGAGTGGTTCATGGACTACAGCAACGCCGACGGCTCGGTCGCCGAGATGTGCGGCAACGGCATCCGGGTCTTCGTCCGCTTTCTGCTCGACAATGGTCTGGCCTCCCTCGAGCCTGGAGGGGCGCTGCTGATCGGCACCCGCAGCGGCGTGCACGAGGTGCGGCGAGACGGCGACGGGTTCGTGGCCGACCTCGGGCGCTGGCGGCTCGACGGCGGCGAACCGCTCGTGCGCGCCAAGGAGCTTCCCGTCGCGCGACCGGGACTGGGCATCGACGTCGGCAACCCGCACGTCGTGGTCGCGCTCGCCACGGATGAGGAGCTCGATTCCGCCGACCTCGCCTACATCCCGGTCGTCGACCCCGAACCGTTGCACGGCGCGAACGTCGAGTTCGTGGTCGCGCGCGATCCGCTGGTCGTCGACGGTGTCGGTGCTATCCGCATGCGCGTGCACGAGCGCGGCAGCGGGGAGACGCTGTCCTGCGGCACGGGTGCGATGGCCGCAGCCCTCGCGACGCGGCACTGGGCGGGCGGCGGCGCACCCGATCGATGGCGGGTGGATGTCCCGGGCGGGACGGTCTTCGTCACGATGACGCCGCACGACGATGGCGAGCACGTGTCGCTGAGCGGGCCCGCCGAGCTCGTCTTCGACGGTGCGCTGGAGGTCTAACCCACCACGTCGATCGGCTCGGTCATCCCGGTTCCCGAGCGGTGCCGGCACCGCAGCACGCGGTACCCCTTGTTCGTCGTGGCGCGCACGAAGGTGAAGTCCGCGGCAAACACCGACTGCATCCAGCGGTGCAGCGAGTCGGATCCGAGGTTGCGCTGCACCACGAGCCAGGCGTCAGAGCCGGGCTCGAGCCGAGGTATCCATCGCTGAAGCAGCCCGTGCAGCTCGTTCTTGCCCACCCGGATAGGCGGATTCGACCAGATCGTCGTGAAATGCACGTCATCGGGAACATCGTCGGGCGCAACCGCGTTGATGTTGGCTATGTGGAGTTTCTCGGCGTTCGCGCGCACCAGATCGAGCGCTCGCGCGTTGACATCCACGGCCCACACCGTCGCATGAGGTGACTCCAGCGCGAGCGTGAGGGCGATCGGGCCCCAGCCGCAGCCGAGATCGAGCAGGTTCCCGCCGGGAGGCGGCGCGGGCACACTCGACAGCAGAACCTGCGTCCCGGTGTCGATCCGCTCGGGGCTGAAGACACCGGCGGCGGTGACCAGTTCGGTCTCACGGCCGGCGAGGCGGGCGTGGATCGTGCGAAGTTTCAGCTCACTCGCGGGGTCGGCCGCAAAGTAATGCTCACCGCTCATGCACAGAACGTACACGCATCACGAGAACTAGGGTTAGAAGCAATGACGGATATCAGGACCACGCGAATCGATGATGACGCTGCGGTCGAGCGCGTGCTCGCGGCCGGACGATCGCATTCGGGCCTCACACGATTCGGCATGCTCAGCGGCCAGGGCGCTCAGGCCCTGCAGGCCGACGATCACGACGAGGATGTTCGCGACGGCGATCAACTCGATCGCGAGGAGCGCGGCGCGCTGCGGCGCGTCGCCGGGCTGTCGACAGAACTCGATGACGTCACGGAGGTCGAGTACCGGCAACTGCGGATCGAGAACGTGGTGCTCATCGGCATCTACTCGCAGGGCAATCTGCAGGACGCCGAGAACTCGCTGCGGGAGCTGTCCGCGCTCGCCGAGACAGCCGGAGCAGTCGTGCTCGACGGGCTGCTGCAGCGGCGGCCGCACCCCGATCCCAGCACTTATTTCGGCAAGGGCAAGGCGCAGGAGCTGGCCGCGGTTGTCGCGTCCACCGGTGCCGACACGGTGATCGCCGACACCGAACTAGCGCCGAGCCAGCGTCGCGCGCTCGAAGACGTCGTGAGGGTGAAGGTGATCGACCGCACGGCGGTGATCCTCGACATCTTCAGTCAGCACGCCAAGAGCCGCGAGGGGCGAGCGCAGGTAGAACTCGCGCAGCTCGAGTACCTGCTGCCGCGACTTCGCGGCTGGGGTGAGTCGATGTCCCGTCAGGCCGGTGGTCAGGTGGGCTCGGGCACCGGTATGGGCAGCCGCGGTCCGGGTGAGACCAAGATCGAGCTCGACCGTCGCCGCATCCATACCCGCATGGCCAAGCTGCGCAAGCAGATCAAGGGCTTCACCCCGGCGCGCGAAGCCAAACGCGCGAACCGGGTGCGCTTCGACGTGCCGAGCGTCGCGATCGCCGGGTACACCAATGCGGGCAAGTCGAGCTTGCTCAACCGCATCACCCGGGCGGGCGTCCTGGTCGAGAACGCCCTGTTCGCGACCCTGGATGCCACGGTGCGGCGTTCGAGCACACCCGATGGTCGCGCCTTCACGCTGGCCGACACCGTCGGATTCGTGCGCAACCTGCCGCACCAGCTGGTGGAGGCGTTCCGCTCGACGCTCGAGGAGGTCGGTCGGTCAGACGTCATCGTGCACGTCGTCGACGCGTCGCACCCAGACCCTGGCGCGCAGCTGGCGACGGTGCGCGACGTCATCGGCGAGGTCGGGGCGCGAGACATCCCGGAGATCGTGGCGTTCAACAAGAGCGACCTCGCCGATGACGAGCAGCGCATGGTGCTTCGCGGGCTGGAGCCGACCGCGGTGTTCGTGTCCGCGCGCACCGGTGAGGGCATCGACGAACTGCTCGAACGCATCGCTGAGGCGCTCCCGACCCCGGAGGTCGAGCTCGAGTTGGTCGTGCCGTACGACCGCGGCGAGATCATCTCACGCCTGCACGTGCAGGGTCGTGTGCTGAGCACCGAGTACCTCGACGAGGGCACCCGCGTGAAAGCGCTCGTGCACCCGTCGCGGTTGGGCGAGCTGGAGCAGTTCCGCGCGTAACACCGCGCAACGCGAATCGCCCGCTGCCTAGACTCGAACGGTCGGGCAGTGCGTCCGGCGGGAGCGAGCGCCGAGCCCGGCATCCGCCCATTCGGATCGCGTCGACCGGAGGGTGCAGGCAGGTGACCACGTTCTCGTTCGAGTTGTACCCGCCACGAAGCGCTGCCGCCGAGGCCGCACTGGCCGCCTCGCTCGAGCATCTCGTCGCTGCCGGTCCGGAGTTCATCTCCGTCACCTACGGCGCCAACGGGTCGACCCGCGGCCTGTCGCTCGATGTGCTGCGCGCGCTGCTGCGCACCGCGGTCAAGCCGATGGCGCACCTCACCTGCGTGGGTTCGTCGCACGCGGAGGCGAGCCGGCTCATCCGGGAATTCCTGGATGCCGGGGTCACCAGCTTTCTCGCGTTGCGTGGTGACCCCCCGCGCGGTGCGGTCGAAGGCGACGACTTCCTGGGCGATCTGCGCAGCGCCGGCGAGTTGGTGCAGCTCATCCATCGCGTGCAGACCGAGCGGGCACCGTTCGCCCTCGCGGAGGTGCCGGGATTCCCGGGAGCCAAGCGCGTGGCAAGCGCTGAGAAGGTCACGATCGCGGTGGCCGCATTCCCGAACGGGCATCCGCGATCGCGCTCGGTCGAGCAGGATCTCGATACGCTGCTGGCCAAGGAGGCTGCGGGCGCCAACCTCGCCATCACGCAGCTGTTCTTCCACGCGGAGCACTACCTCGGCTTCGTGCAACGCGCGCGTGCTGCCGGGGTGACCATGCGCATCCTGCCCGGCATCATGCCGGTGCTGAGCCCGCAGCGGCTCACGCGCATCCTGCAACTCACCGACGAGGCGGTGCCCGTGCGACTTCAGCGCGCGCTTCGAGCCGCCCGGTCGCCCGAGGCCCAGCGCGCCGTCGGCATCGACCACGCCATCGCTCTGAGCCGTGAGGTGCTGAGCGACGGAGCATCCGGACTGCATCTCTACACGTTCAACCAGCACGAGGCGGTGCTCGACGTGCTCGACGGCACCGGCCTGCTGCTGCACACACAGAAGGAACACGCATGAACGAGACCGCACCGTTTCCATCCGGCACGATCCTGGGCTACCCGCGCATCGGGCGCCGACGCGAGTTGAAGAGAGCCGTCGAGGCCTTCTGGGCTGGCGACATCAGCGCCGGGCAACTCGAGACGACGGCTGCCGAGCTGCGGGCGGCGACCCGTGAACGGCTCGCCGCCCTCGGCCTGGGCCGCACGGATTCGTCGATCCCGGAGTCGTTCTCCTACTACGACCAGGTGCTGGATGCCGCGGTCACGGTCGGGGCCGTTCCGAGCCGGTTTCAGCGGCTGGTCGCCGACGACGGCACGATCGACCTGGCGGGCTATTTCAGCATCGCCCGCGGGGAGGGCGACGATGTCCCAGCCGAGATGACGAAGTGGTTCGACTCGAACTACCACTACCTGGTGCCCGAGATCGGTCCGGAGACCGACTTCCACCTCGCCTCCGACCGCCTCGTGCGTGAGGTGGCCGAGGCCACGGCTGCCGGGTTCCGCACCCGGCCGGTGGTCGTCGGGCCGGTCACGCTGCTGCTGCTGAGCAAGCCGTCTCCGGATGCGCCTGACGGCTTCCAGCCGATCGAGCGGCTCGCCGATCTGCTCCCGGTGTACGCCGAGCTGCTCGCAGCGCTCGCCGGCGCGGGCGCGCAGTGGGTGCAGCTCGACGAGCCGGCCCTGGTGAGCGAGTCCATCGACTCCCCGCGCGCTGCCGTGCTCGACGCGGCTCGCACCGCGTACGACTCGCTCGGCTGGTTCGCGGCGAGGCCCGCGATGTTCGTCGCAGCGCCGTACGCGTCGCTCGACGACGCGCTGCCGGTCTTGCTCGAGACCCCGGTCGAGGCGATCGGACTCGATCTGGTGCGCGGCGAGCTGCCCTCGGGGGTCACGACCGACAAGGTGCTGGTCGGCGGCGTCATCGACGGCCACAACGTGTGGCGGGGCGACCTCGCGGCGGCGTTCTCGTCACTCGAAGCGCTCCGGCGCCTCAGCCCGAACGTGGCGGCGAGCACCTCGACGAGCCTCTTCCACCTGCCGCACGACATCGACGACGAGCCGCTGCTGTCCGATCGGCTGAAGAGCTGGCTCGCCTTCGCCGACCAGAGGGTGGGGCAGGTGGTCGCGCTGGCGGGCGGATTGACCGATGGCGCGGACACCATCGGCGACGAGCTGGATGCCTCGACCGCAGCCCTGCAGGACCGCTACCACGCCCCCGGAGTCCGCGACGGTGCCGTGCGCGCCCGAGCAGCCGCCCTGCGCCCCACGGACTTCGCGCGCGGCGACTACGACGCCCGCCGCGCGGAGCAGCAGGAGGCACTGCAACTGCCGTTCCTGCCGACCACCACGATCGGTTCGTTCCCCCAGACCGCCGACATCCGCAAGCAGCGGGCGCGACTGGTCAAAGGCGAGATCACCGATGCCGAGTACACCCGAGCGATGCGCGAGGAGATCTCCCGCGTGGTCGAGCTGCAGGAGCGGATCGGCCTGGACGTCATCGTGCACGGCGAACCCGAGCGCAACGACATGGTGCAGTACTTCGCCGAGAACCTCGACGGGTTCGCGGTGACGCAGAACGGCTGGGTGCAGTCGTACGGTTCACGCTGTACGCGGCCGAGCATCCTCTGGGGCGATGTGTCCCGGCCGTCGCCGATCACCGTGGAGTGGTCGACCTACACGCAGTCGCTCACTGCCAAGCCGGTGAAGGGGATGCTCACGGGTCCGGTCACGATCCTGGCCTGGTCGTTCGTGCGCGACGATCAGAGCCTGCGCGACACCGCGAACCAGGTCGCGCTCGCGCTGCGCGACGAGCTCATCGACCTCGAGTCGGCAGGCATCCGCATCATCCAGGTGGACGAGCCCGCGCTGCGCGAGCTGCTGCCGCTCAAGCGCCGGGATCAAGCCGACTACCTCGACTGGTCGGTCGGCGCGTTCAAGCTGGCCACCTCGGGCGTCGCCGATGGCACGCAGATCCACACGCACCTGTGCTACTCGGAATTCGGGGTGGTCATCGACGCGATCAACGCCCTGGATGCCGACGTCACGTCGATCGAGGCGGCCCGGTCCCGCATGGAGGTCGTGCCTGACATCCAGCGCAGCGGATTCGGGCGGGGGATCGGGCCGGGCGTGTACGACATCCACTCGCCGCGGGTACCGTCGGTGGCCGAGGTCGGCGAGCTGCTCGACATCGCGCTCGGCGCGATCCCGCAGCGTCAGGTGTGGGTCAACCCGGACTGCGGACTCAAGACGCGCGGCTACAACGAGACGGTCGCGTCGCTGACGAACATGCTCGAGGCCACCCGCGCGGCGCGTGCCGCCCACGCGTCGGTCGAGGTGCCGCCGCTACCGGTCGAGTAGCCGCGCGCAGCGGCGTATCGAGACCCGCGCTCACACCGAGCGCAGCACCGTCACGACCTTGCCGAGCACCTCGGCGTCGTCGCCGAGGATCGGCTCGAACGACGAGTTGCGCGGCAGCAGCCAGGTGTGCCCGTCGCGCTGCTTGAACACCTTCACGGTGGCCTCGCCGTCGAGCATGGCGGCGACGACGTCGCCGTTCTCCGCGGTTCTCTGCTGGCGCACGACGACCCAGTCGCCGTCGCAGATGGCGGCATCGATCATCGACTCGCCGACCACCTTGAGCATGAACATCTCGCCCTTGCCGGTGAGCCGACGGGGTAGCGGGAACACCTCGTCGACCTGCTGATCCGCCGTGATCGGGATGCCTGCGGCGATACGGCCGACCAGCGGTACCATCACCGCGTCACCGACCGCGGGCGCGGTGCCGTCGGCGTCGGTGCTCGGCAGGTCGATCAGCACCTCCATCGCCCTCGGCCGGTTCGGGTCGCGACGCAGGTATCCCGACAGCTCGAGTTGGTTGAGCTGATGCGTGACGCTCGACAGCGACGCGAGCCCGACGGCGTCACCGATCTCGCGCATGCTCGGCGGATATCCCCTGCTGGAGACCGAACGCTGGATCACCTCGAGGATGGCCAACTGCTTCTCACTGAGGCTCTTGCGCCGGCGGGTGCCGGTCGTGCGCAGTGCTTCATCCATCGTTGCCTCCAAGGTCGGTGGTCAATTCGAAACTGTATCCGGTTCAAGCACGCGGAACAAACGTTTCTTCGAGCGTGTCGCAGAAATGTCGGGGGTTCATTCGAAGATTCTCTTTGTGATCGAGAGCAATAGAAGGTATCTTCGGAACGCAGGTACTACAGCGAATGGAACCGCAAGCTTCGTATCCGGCACTCCCGGCCGAGCGCCGGATACGAAATCACCTGAGAGGGACGGCAGCATGACAACTGCGACGATCGGGAACGGTACGGCCCACTCCGGACCCGCTCGCCCGCGCCTCCGTCTCACCAAGCGCGGGCGCGGCGTCCTGACCACGCTCGCGGCCGCACCTTGGGTGGTCGCCGCGTTCGTTCTCGCCTTCAACGGGGGCCCAGCGACCGCGTCGCTCGAAGGCTCGACCGTGCCGTTCGAGTACGTCACGGTCGAGTCGGGCCAGTCACTGTGGAGCCTCGCCGAGTCGATCGCGCCCGGGGCGGACCCGCGCGACGTGATCGCCGAACTGAGGGCGTTGAACCAGTTGACCTCGGCGGAGGTCTTCGCCGGGCAGCAGCTCGCGATACCCGCGCAGTATCCTCAGCCTTAGGCCGGCACTGGCAGCCGTAGGGTTGTCCAGTGACCTCGCTCGACGACCTGCCGATTCGCGACGACCTCCGTGGCAGGGTTCCGTACGGAGCACCACAAGCGCGGGTGCCGGTGCAACTGAACGTCAACGAGAACACCCACCCCATCCCGGAGTCGGTCGCCACCGACATCGTCGCGGCACTGGCGACCGCGGTGATGGTCGCGAACCGCTACCCGGACAGGGAGTTCACCGAGCTCCGTGAATCCCTGGCCGGCTATCTCGGGCATCGGCTCGTCGCCGAGAACATCTGGGCTGCGAACGGCTCCAACGAGGTTCTGCAGCACGTGCTGCAGGCGTTCGGCGGGCCGGGGCGCAGCGTGCTGGGCTTTCCGCCCACGTATTCGATGCACGCGATCATCGCGACCGCGACGGGTACGCGCTGGATCGCGGCGGACCGTGATGCCGAGTACGAGCTGTCGCCCGGGACCGTCGTGGCGGCGATCGAGCGCGAGCGGCCTGACATCGTATTCCTCTGTTCGCCGAACAACCCGACGGGCACCCCGCTCGGACTCGACACCGTAGCCGCGGCATACGACGCCCACGACGGCATCCTCCTCGTCGACGAGGCCTACGCCGAGTTCGCCGGCGACGATCCCACGGCACTCACGCTGCTCGAGGGCCGACCGCGCCTGCTGATCAGCCGGACGATGAGCAAAGCGTTCGCGTTCGCCGGCGTGCGGCTCGGGTACCTCGCGGCCGACCCCGCCGCGATCGATGCACTGCGGCTGGTGCGGCTGCCGTATCACCTCTCCGCGCTCACGCAGGCAGCGGCGGTCGCGGCGCTCGCGCACGCCCCCGAGATGCTCGCCATGGTCAACGACATCGCGAAGCAGCGCGACCGTCTGCTCGAGGTGCTTCCGACGATGGGCTACCCGGTGTGGCGCAGCGCGGCGAACTTCGTGCTGTTCGGGGGCGTCGCCGACCCACAAGCCACCTTCCGGACGCTGTTGCACCAGGGCATCCTGATCCGGGATGTCGGCATCCCGAACCATCTGCGCGTCACGGCGGGCACCGAGGCCGAGACCAGCATCTTCCTCAGTGCCCTTCGCGAGCTGCGCGCTCGGTAGGATCGAGCGGTGAGCCGCACCGCGACCCTTTCCCGAGCGACCAGTGAGTCGAGCATCGAGTTGACCCTCGACCTCGACGGCACGGGTGCGTCGAGCATCGACACCAGCGTGCCGTTCTTCGATCACCTCCTCACCGCCTTCTCGAAGCACTCGCTCATCGATCTGAGCGTGAAGGCGACCGGCGACACCCACATCGACGTGCACCACACTGTCGAAGACATCGGGATCACCCTGGGCACCGCCCTGCGCGACGCGCTCGGCGATAAGGCCGGTATCTCGCGGTTCGGCGATGCGCTGGTGCCGCTCGACGAGGCGCTGGTGCAAGCCGTGGTGGATGTCTCGGGCCGCCCGTATCTCGTCCACTCGGGTGAGCCCGCCGGATTCGAGTACCACCTCATCGGCGGCCACTTCACCGGCTCGATGCTGCGCCACGTGCTCGAGGCGATCGCGTTCAACGCGGCCCTGACGGTGCACGTCACCGTGCTCGGCGGCCGCGACCCGCATCACATCGCCGAGGCCGAATTCAAGGCCTTCGCTCGTGCGCTGCGTTTCGCCATCCAGGCCGACCCGCGGGTGGCGGGCATCCCGTCGACGAAGGGCACGCTCTGACGTGAGCAAGCCATCTGTGGTCCTCCTCGACTACGGCTCGGGCAACGTGCACTCGGCAGCGAAAGCGCTCGAGGCGGCCGGAGCCGAGGTCACGCTGACTGCCGACCGCGGTGCCGTGGAGCGCGCCGACGGCCTGCTGGTGCCCGGAGTCGGCGCGTTCGCGGCCGTCATCAGCCAGCTCAACGCCGTGCGCGGTGGCGAGATGATCGGCCGTCGACTCAGCGGCGGACGCCCGGTGCTGGGCATCTGCGTAGGCATGCAGGTGATGTTCGAGCACGGCGTCGAGCGCGACAACGATTCCCCCGGCCTGGGGGAGTGGCCGGGCACCGTCACCGAACTGGATGCACCGATCCTGCCGCACATCGGATGGAACACGGTCGACGCGCCTGAGAACTCGGTGCTGTTTCACGGCATCCGGGACGAGCGCTTCTACTTCGTGCACTCGTACGGTGCGCGCCACTGGAGTCTTCAGGTGCACGATCCGTTCCCCGAGCCGTCGCTGACCTGGGCCCGGCACGGCTCGCGGTTTCTCGCCGCAGTGGAGAACGGGCCGTTGAGTGCGACGCAGTTCCATCCCGAGAAATCGGGGGAGGCGGGCATCCGACTGCTTCGCAACTGGCTCGCATCCCTGTGACCGGCCTTTTCAGGAACTGGACTAGCATCGTGTGCTTGCGCGAGCGAAACGAAGGACGACAGTGAGCGAGTTCAACATCACTCCCGGCTTGACCCTGCTGCCCGCAGTGGATGTCGCGGAGGGCAGAGCCGTGCGGCTGACGCAGGGCGAGGCCGGGAGCGAGACGGTGTACGGCGACCCGGTCGACGCCGCCCGCGAGTGGGTCGAGCAGGGTGCGGAGTGGATCCACCTCGTCGACCTCGACGCCGCGTTCGGGCGCGGCAACAATGGCGCGATCATCAGGAAGGTGATCAAGAGCGTGCCGCGGCGTGTGAACGTCGAGCTCTCCGGCGGCATCCGCGATGACGCGAGCCTCGAGGCCGCGCTGGCCACCGGCACCAAGCGCATCAACCTCGGTACCGCCGCGCTGGAGAACCCGGAGTGGGCCGCGCACGTGATCGCCGAGTACGGCGAGGCGATCGCCGTCGGCCTCGACGTGCGCGGCCGGACGCTCGCGGCTCGCGGCTGGACCCAGGAGGGCGGCGACCTCTGGGCGGTGCTGGACCGCCTCGAGGAAGCGGGATGTCCCCGCTACGTGGTCACGGATGTCACGAAGGACGGCACCCTGCAGGGCCCGAACCTCGAGCTGCTGCGCGAGGTCGCGGACCGCACCGACCGGCCGGTCATCGCCTCCGGCGGGGTGGCCACCCTCGATGACATCGCCGCCCTGCGCGAGCTCGTTCCGCACGGTATCGAGGGCGCGATCGTCGGCAAGGCGCTGTACGCGGGTGCGTTCACGCTCGCCGAGGCGATCGACGTCGCCACCGACTGAGCACGGCCGTGACCGACTCGGCGGGTGTTCCCTGGGCTGGGCGGCAGTTCCGGCCCAATCCGGCGGCCGACGACGACGGAGCCGCCGACCCGCGCCTGACCGAGGCCATCCAGCGGTTCCGCGTGCGCGAGCTCGGTGTCGCCGACGTGGTGCGCGCCATGCGCGCGGCTCGGCTGCTCGTGCCGCTGGTGGCCGTCCGCGGGGGCGAGGGCAGCGGTGCTGACGGTCAGCACGCCGACGCGACGCAGGAGTTGTCGATCGTGACGGTCGCCGCCCCCGACGGCCGCCCGGTGCTGCCGGCGTTCACCTCGGTCGACACGATGCGAGCCTGGGATGCCTCGGCTCGCCCCATCCCGATCGAGGCGCCGCGCGTGGCCCTGGCCGCCGCGTCCGACGGCACCCCGCTGATCGTGCTCGATCCCGGGTCACCGACGGAGTTCGGCGTGCGCCGCCCGGCGTTCCGGGCACTCGCGACCGGAGCATCCTGGCTCCCGTCCTTCGACGACGAGGCGGTGCTCGATGCGTTCGTGGCCTCGGCGCGCGACGAGCCGGTGCGTGCGCTGCAACTCGCTCCGGGCGACCCGGACGCCAGGCTGCTCGCGCCGGAACTGCTGGTGCAGCTCAGCATCGAGGGAGAGCCGGATGCCGTGGTGCAGCGGCTGGGACAGCGCTGGGCGGCAGACGAGCTGATCACCGAGCGGGTCGACTCGATCAGCGTGCGGGTGGAGCGCCTGCGATAGCTGAGCGCCTTCAGTAGACCGGGCCGCTTTCAGTAGACGGGACCGGTCAGCTTCTCGCCCGGGCCCTTGCCGGGCTCATCCGGGTAGGCCGATGCCTCGCGGAATGCCAGCTGCAGGGTGCGAAGCCCGTCACGAAGGGGTCGCGCGTGCGAGTCGCCGATCTCGGGCGCGGCGGCTGTGACGAGCCCGGCCAACGCGGTCAGCAGCTTGCGAGCCTCGTCGAGATCGACGTCCTGCGCGGCATCGGGATCGTCCGCCAGTCCGAGCTTGACGGCGGAGGCGCTCATCAGGTGCACCGCGACCGTGTTGATCAGTTCGACGGCGGGAACCTCCGCGATGTCGCGCAACTCGTCATCGCCAAGGCTCGATGCTTCAGACATCCCGCGCCCTTCTCGTTCTGGTGCGGCCTCTGCTAGCATGGTTCAGGCTTCGGGGCGTCAGCCCCGGCACGAAAGTGGAGTTTCCTCCCACCTGGTTACCGCCTCTTCAGGTTACCGGGTTGTTAGCACCCCGCTTGAACGCGGGCACGTTCCGACGTGTTGGCGGCGGCGAGCAGCGTCAGGGTGCTTGTGGAAGATCCTCGTTCGTGTGCCGAACCACGAACCCAAGGAGCTCCGCATCAGCGATCCCCGTACCAACGACCGCATCCGTGTCCCGGAGGTCCGACTCGTCGGACCTGCTGGCGAGCAGGTGGGGATCGTCGCCATCGACGTCGCCATCCGTCTGGCTCGCGAGGCAGACCTGGATCTGGTCGAGGTCGCGCCCAACTCCAAGCCTCCCGTGGCCAAGATCATGGACTACGGCAAGTTCAAGTACGAAGAGGCCCAGAAGGCCAAGGAGGCCCGGCGCAACCAGGCGAACACGATCCTCAAGGAGGTCCGCTTCCGGCTGAAGATCGACAAGCACGACTACGAGACCAAGCGCAAGCGCGCCGAGGGCTTTCTCCTGGCCGGTGACAAGGTCAAGGCGATGATCCTGTTCCGCGGTCGCGAGCAGTCGCGTCCCGAGCAGGGCGTGCGCCTGCTGCAGCGCTTCGCAGAGGATGTCTCCGAGTTCGGCTCGGTCGAGTCGACGCCGATGATCGACGGTCGCAACATGGTGATGGTGATCGGCCCGCACAAGACGAAGGCCACGGCCAGGGCCGAAGCCGAGGCCCGCAAGATCGCGAACAAGGCGCAGCGCACGCCCCAGAACCCAGCGGCGGACACCCCTGTCGGCCTTGCTCCAGACACCGACACGAAAGAGAAGAACGATGCCTAAGCAGAAGACGCACTCAGGTGCCAAGAAGCGCTTCGCGCTGACCGGGAGCGGCAAGGTCATGAAGCAGCAGGCCGGCATGCGCCACAACCTCGAGAGCAAGAGCGGCAAGCTCAAGCGCAAGCTCAACCAGGAGCAGGTGCTGGCGCCACAGGACGCCAAGGTCATCAAGAAGCTGCTGGGCCACTAGGCAACAGGCAAGTAAGGGAATCGCATCATGGCAAGAGTGAAGAGGGCCGTCAACGCCCACAAGAAGCGTCGCGTCATCCTCGAGCGCGCCTCCGGCTACCGCGGTCAGCGTTCGCGGCTGTACCGCAAGGCGAAGGAGCAGGTCACCCACTCCCTCGTCTACGCATACCGCGATCGTCGTGCGCGCAAGGGCGACTTCCGTCGCCTGTGGATCCAGCGCATCAACGCGGCTGCTCGGGCGAACGGGATGACGTACAACCGCTTCATCCAGGGCCTCGGCCTCGCCGGTGTCGACGTGGACCGCCGCATCCTGGCCGACCTCGCGGTTACCGAGCCCGCCACGTTCGCGGCGCTGGTCGCCACGGCGAAAGCTGCCCTGCCGGCCGACGTGAACGCGAGAGCCACCTCCGCGGCGTAGTTACCGAGTCGTTTACCGTAGCCCTCCTAGACTTGGGCGCGTGATCGACAACCCCCGCTCTCCGCGCGTGCGCGCTGTGGCGAAGCTCGCCAAGAGAGAGGCCCGGTCGCAGACCGGGTTCTTTCTCTTGGAGGGCCCTCAGGCGGTCGCCGAGGCGCTGCGATACCGACCCGAGTTGCTCGTCGACGTGTTCACGACGGCGCACGCGCTCGAGAAGCACAGCGACATCGCGCGGGGTGCGGCGGCGGCGGGCCTCGAGGTCGAGTTCGTCACCGGTCAGGTGATCGATGCGATGGCCGACACGGTGACGCCGCAGGGTGTCATCGCGGTGTGCCGCCAGTTTCCGACCGCGCTCAAGGACATCCTCGCCGCTTCGCCGCGTCTGATCGCGGTGCTCGAGGAGGTGCGCGATCCCGGCAACGCGGGCACCATCATCCGGGCGGCTGATGCTGCCGGTGCCGACGCCGTGGTGCTCACCGGACGCAGCGTCGACGTGTTCAATCCCAAGGTGGTGCGCGCGACCACCGGGTCGCTGTTCCACCTGCCGGTGGCCGTGGGCGCGGAGTTGCCTGACGTGGTCGAGCGTGCCAAGGCGGCGGGTCTGCAGGTGATCGCCGCCGACATCAAGGGTGCCGACCTGCTCGCCGCTCGAAAGGCGGGCGCTCTGGCGATGCCCACCGCGTGGATCTTCGGCAATGAAGCACACGGGCTCAGCGACGAGCATCACGCCCTGGCGGACTGGGTGATCACCGTGCCGATCTACGGCCACGCGGAATCCATGAATCTGGCGACCGCGGCATCCGTCTGCCTGTACGAGAGTGCGTTCGCCCAGCGCAGCAGCTGAAGAGCACAGCGCAGCAGCTGAAGAGCTCGGTGGCGCAGCTGAGCCCAGGGCGTTTTGTACCCCGCCGGTTTGACCCCCGAATGCGCCTGTGGTTGTGTGAGTGTGTGGATCCGCTCGTCGTCGTCGACCATGTCAACAAGCACTTCGGCGACCTGCACGTTCTGAAGGACATCACGACGACCATCGGTCGCGGTGAGGTCGTCGTCGTGATCGGGCCGAGCGGATCGGGCAAGTCGACGCTGTGCCGCACCATCAACCGGCTCGAGACGATCACGAGCGGTTCAATCACGATCGACGGCAAACCGCTGCCCGCTGAGGGGGCCGCGCTGGCCCGCCTGCGCGCCGACGTCGGCATGGTCTTCCAGTCGTTCAATCTGTTCGCGCACAAGACCGTGCTGGGCAACGTCACGCTCGGACAGCAGAAAGTGCGCCGCCGCTCGCGGGCGGATGCGGACCGGCGGGCGATGGAACTGCTCGATCGAGTCGGCGTCGCCGATCAGGCCGCCAAGCTGCCGGCACAACTCTCCGGCGGTCAGCAGCAGCGCGTGGCGATCGCCCGCGCGCTGGCGATGGACCCCAAGATCATGCTGTTCGACGAGCCGACCTCTGCGCTCGACCCCGAGATGATCAATGAGGTGCTCGACGTGATGGTCAGCCTCGCCGACGACGGCATGACGATGGTCGTCGTCACGCACGAAATGGGTTTCGCCAGGAAGGCCGCAGACCGCGTGCTGTTCATGGCGGACGGAGAGATCGTCGAGGAGGGCACACCCGAGGCCTTCTTCGACAGTCCCTCCAGTTCGAGAGCGAGAGATTTCCTCTCGAAAGTGCTCACCCACTGACCGGTGGTTGAGAAACACAGCAAGGAGACAACAACCGTGAGATCCAAGAAACCGCTGATGATTTCGACCGTCGCCGCCGCGGGCATGCTGGTGCTGGCCGGCTGCGTCAACTCGGGGGCGCCAGCAACCGACACCACCGCTCCCGTCGACGAAAGCGTCCAGTTCGACGCAGGTACGACGATGGCCGCGCTGAACGAGGCCGGCGCGATCACGATCGGCACCAAATTCGACCAGCCGCTGTTCGGCCAGGTCGACGCCGACGGCAACCCGCAGGGCTTCGACGTGGAGATCGGCAAGATCATCGCCGCCGAGCTGGGCATCCCCGAGGACGGCATCACCTGGACGCAGACCGTCTCGGCCAACCGCGAGCCGTTCATCCAGTCCGGCGAGGTCGATATCGTGGTGGCCACCTACACGATCAACGACGCGCGCAAGGAGGTCGTCTCGTTCGCGGGCCCGTATTACAACGCCGGTCAGGACATCCTGGTGCTCGCTGGCAATCCCGAAGGCATCGAAGGGCCTGAGGATGTCGCGGGCAAGCCGGTCTGCACGGTCGCCGGTTCGACCTCCGAGGCGAACATCGCCGAGTACACCGACCAGATCACGGCGCTGGGCGGCTACGCGGAGTGCCTGCCGCTGCTGAGCTCGGGTCAGGTGGTCGCGGTGACCACGGACAACGTGATCCTCGCGGGCCTCGCCGCCAACAGCGCGGGCGAGTTCGAGGTGGTAGGCAACCCCTTCACCGAGGAGCCGTACGGTATCGGGCTGCCGCTGGGCGACACCGAGTTCCGCAACTTCATCAACGACGTGCTCGAGGCGGCCTTCCAGGATGGGCGTTGGGCTCAGGCGTGGGAGTCGACCGCGGGAGCTGAGTTGCCGCTGCCCGACCCGCCGACGGTCGACCGCTACTAGAAAGTTCCATCAGCGGCCCCGTCGGCGACGGCGGGGCCGCGACCCCTGTCTATGAAACGACGAGCGCTGGGAGTCCCATGGACGTGCTGATCGAGAACCTGCCCCGGTTCATCGACGCGTTCCTGGTGACCCTTCGCCTTCTGGCGATATCCGGGCTCGGCGCGCTGGTGCTCGGCACCCTGGTCGCGGCGATGCGCATCTCGCCGGTGCCAGCACTGCGCGGCTTCGCCACGGTGTACACCGAGGTGCTGCGCAACACCCCGCTGACCCTGGTGCTGTTCTTCTGCGCCTTCGTGCTGCCGCAACTGGGCGTCCGGCTGGACTACATCCTCGCGGCCACGATCGGACTGACTCTGTACACGTCGCCGTTCGTCGCCGAGGCGGTCCGGTCGGGCGTCAACGGTGTATCGCTGGGTCAAGCCGAGGCGGCGCGCGCGATCGGGCTGCGGTTCGGCCAGACGCTGTCGCTGGTGGTACTGCCGCAGGCCATCCGCATGGTGATCCCGCCGCTGATCAACGTGCTGATCGCACTGACGAAGAACACGTCGGTCGCGGCGGGCTTCGCGGTGCTCGAGCTGGTGGCGGTCTCACGGCAGGTCATCCAGCTCAACGGCAATGCGACGATGACGATCCTGATCGCGGTCGCCGTGTTCTACCTGATCATCACCATCCCGCTCGGCCAGGCGGCGAACTATCTCGAGCGACGGGTGCGGGTGCTGCGATGACGAGCGTGCTCTACGACGTGCCCGGCCCGAGAACTCGTCGGCTCTCGCTGATCTTCTCGATCCTCGGCGGTCTGGTCATCGCCGGCGGTCTGGTGGCCATCGTGCTGTTCCTCGCGTCGCCGAGGGTCAACGCTGGCGGCGTCGAACAGCCCGGCATCTTCGATCCGAGCCGATGGGATCTGCTCCGCGATTTCGCGTTCTGGCGGTTCGTGTGGCGCGGGCTCAGCGGCACCCTGCAGATGGCGGCAGTTGCGGCGGTGCTCGCCGTGATCTTCGGGGTACTCATCTCGCTGGCGCGCACGGCTCGGCTGGCCGCCATCCGAATCCCGGCGATCGCGATCGTCGAGTTCCTGCGCGGCATGCCCGTGCTACTGATGATGCTGTTCATCCTGCTGGTGTTCTCGACCGGCTCGTATTGGGCGGGGGTACTCGCGCTGACGGTGTACAACGGCGCGGTGATCGGCGAGGCGCTGCGAGCGGGGATCGTGTCCCTCCCGCGTGGGCAGGTCGAATCGGGACTCGCCGTCGGGCTCACCCCGCTGCAGGTGCGCTTCAGCATCGAGTTCCCGCAGGCGTTCCGCCAGATGCTGCCGATCATCATCGCCCAGCTCGTCGTGCTGCTGAAGGACACCTCGCTGGCGTTCATCATCGGCTACGACGAACTCATCGACGTGGGTCTGCGCCAGGGGCCGACCACGTTCGGCGCCGGCTACCTGTTCACCCTGTTCTTCGTGGTGTGGGCGATCTACCTCGCCGTGAACCTGCTGCTGTCCACCATCGCGAGGCTGGTGGCGCGTCGGACCGCGGCCGGACGTCCGGGTCGCGGCGGTCGTAAGGCCGCGCGGGTGATGGCCCAGCTCGGCGGCGCGGGCATCGACGGCGCGCGCGATCCGCTCGACGTGCCGGGCGCGACATCCGAGCACCGCACCGGGCACCAGCGCAACCCTGGCTAAACTTTCACTCCGTGTCAGACCCCACCCCCATCACCGAGTCCGCGGTCACCGAAGCGGCTGATTCGGCCCTCGCCGCGATCGCGGCAGCGACCACCATGAACGAGTTGCGCGGGGCCCGGACCGCGCACGTGGGGGAGACGTCGCCGCTGGCAAGATTCAACGCGAGCCTCAAGAGCATCCCCGCGGAGCAGCGGGCAGCCGCGGGCAAGCTCGTCGGTCAGGCGCGCGCCGGGGTGACGCGAGCGCTCGACGCCCGGGAGGGTGAGCTGGCGGTCGCCGAGGAGGCCGCGCGACTGCGGGCCGAAGCGGTGGATGTCACGGCGGTACCGTCCCGTTTCAGGGCGGGCGCGAGGCATCCGCTCTCCCTGCTCATGGAGCAGATGAGCGACGTGTTCGTCGGCATGGGCTGGGAGGTCGCGGAGGGCCCGGAACTCGAGAACGAGTGGTTCAACTTCGACGCGCTCAACTTCGACGAAGACCACCCGGCGCGCGCGATGCAGGACACGTTCTTCATCGAGCCCAGCGAGGCGCACCTCGTGCTGCGCACGCACACCAGCCCGGTGCAGATCCGCTCGCTGCTCGATCGGCCGCTGCCGGTGTACGTGGTCGCGCCCGGACGGGTGTTCCGCACCGACGAGCTGGATGCGACGCATACCCCGGTGTTCCACCAGATCGAGGGCATCGCTATCGACCGCGGGCTGACGATGGCGCACCTGCGGGGCACGCTCGAGCACCTCGCGCGCTCGATGTTCGGCGAGCAGGCACAGATCCGGCTGCGCCCCAACTACTTCCCGTTCACCGAGCCGAGCGCCGAGATGGATGTCTGGCAGCCCAACGCCAAGGGCGGCGCGCGCTGGGTCGAATGGGGCGGCTGCGGCATGGTCAACCCGAACCTGCTGCGCGCGACGGGTATCGATCCCGAGGAGTACCAGGGCTTCGCGTTCGGCATGGGCATCGAGCGCACGCTGCAGTTCCGCAACGAGCTCAACGATATGCGCGACATGGTCGAGGGCGACATCCGCTTCTCGCAGCAATTCGGGATGGTGGTCTGATGCGCGTTCCGATCAGCTGGCTGCGGGAATTCGTGGACGTCTCTGCCCATGAAACTGCCGGGGCGACTGCCGAGCACGTGCACGCGGCTCTCGTTCGGGTCGGGCTCGAGGAGGAGGACGTGCACACCTTCGGCGTCACCGGACCGGTCGTCGTGGGGCAGGTGCTCTCGTTCGTCGACGAGCCGCAGACCAACGGCAAGACCATCCGCTGGTGTCAGGTGGATGTCGGGGTCTCGACAGGCTCGACCAACGGTCGCGACATCAGAGGCATCGTCTGCGGTGCCGCCAACTTCATCGAGGGCGACAAGGTCGTCGTGTCGCTGCCGGGCGCTGTACTGCCCGGACCGTTCCCCATCTCTGCGCGCACGACCTACGGGCATGTGTCCGACGGCATGATCGCCTCGGCGCGCGAGCTCGGGCTCGGCGACGAGCACTCAGGCATCCTGCGACTGGTCGAGCTGGGCCTCGACCCCGCACCCGGTACCGACGCTATCGCGCTGCTCAGCCTCGACGACGTCGGGGTCGAGGTCAACGTGACGCCGGACCGCGGGTATGCGTTCTCGATCCGCGGTATCGCGCGCGAGTACGCGCACGCGACGGGGGCGACGTTCCGCGATCCCGCAGCTGCGGTGACCGTGGTCGACGGTAGTGGCTTCCCGGTCACGGTCGACGACCGCGCGCCGATCCGTGGTCGCGCGGGCGTCACCGGCATGGCGACGCGCGTGGTGCGCGGCGTGGATGCGACCCGGCCCACGCCCGCCTGGATGGTGTCCAGGCTGACGCTCGCCGGCATCCGCTCGATCTCGCTCGCCGTCGACATCACCAACTACGTGATGCTCGAGCTCGGCCAGCCGATCCACGGCTACGACCTCGACAAGCTACAGGGCGGACTCACGATCCGCCGTGCAACGGCGGGCGAGCGGTTCGAGACGCTGGACGGCGTGTCGCGCACGTTGCACCCCGAAGACCTGCTGGTCTGCGACGACTCGGGTCCGATCGGGCTCGCGGGCGTGATGGGCGGGGCTTCTACCGAGCTGTCGGGCACCACCGTGAACGTGCTGGTCGAGGCCGGCACCTGGGAGCCGGTGACCATCGCCCGCACCGCGCGGCGGCACAAGCTGCCCAGCGAGGCGTCGAAGCGGTACGAGCGCGGGGTCGACCCCGCGGTCGCCCGGCCCGCGGTGCAGCGCGTCGTCGACCTGCTCGTGCAGCTGGCCGGCGGCACGGCGGATGCTCTCGGCTCCGTCTTCGACGACTCGGTGCCGCCCGCGCCGATCGCGCTGGCCCGCGGATTCATCGCCGCGCTCGTCGGCGTCGAGTTCAGTTCGGATGAGATCACGAGCGCGCTCACCGACATCGGCGCGACGGTCGAGCCGACCGAAGACGGCTGGCTGGTCACCCCGCCGACCTGGCGCCCCGACCTCGTCGAGGCTGCCGGGCTCGCCGAGGAGGTCGCCCGCATCGTCGGCTACGACCGCATCCCCTCGGTGCTCCCGGTCGCACCCCCGGGCCGCGGACTCACGCGCTCGCAGCGCCTGCGCCGACTCGTCGCCGCTGGACTCGCCGCCGCCGGCCTGACCGAGGTGCTGGCGTATCCGTTCGTGTCGACGCAGCAGAACAACACGTTCGGCTCACCCTCGACCGGTGGCGTGCCGGCCATGAAGCTCGCGAACCCGATGGACCCGGATGCCGCCTGGCTGCGCACCTCGCTGCTGCCCGGCCTGATCGGGGTGGCGCGCCGCAACCTGTCGCGCGGGCTCACCGACCTGGCGATCTACGAGCTCGGCGAGGTGTTCCTGCCCGCACCCGGTCAGGCGTACGGCAGCGGCCCGCTGCCGGCCGGCGACGCGCTCCCGCCGGACGAGGTGCTCGCGGCGCTGCGCGCGAGCATCCCGCCGCAGCCCTGGCACGTCGGCGCGCTGTTCCTCGGCGACACCGTCCCGAGGGCACCGGGCCGCGCGGCGGTGCCCGCGGGCATCGCCGACGTGCTCGACGCAGCACGACACCTCGCCGCGACGGTCTCGGCGCCGCTGCAGATCGTGCCCGGTGAGCATCAGGCGCTGCACCCGGGCCGCACCGCCGAGTTGCGCAGCAACGGCGCCACCATCGGCTGGGCCGGCGAGTTGCTGCCTTCCCTCGCGCTCGAACTGGATCTGCCGCGCGTCGTCGGCGTGCTCGAGATCGACCTCGACGCACTGATCGATGCCGGAGCGGTGGATGTCACGGCCACACCGATCGCGTCGCTGCCGGCCGCGACGCAGGACGTGTCCCTCGTGGTCCCGGTTGAGGTGCGCGCGGGCGAACTGCTCGCACTGCTGCTCGAGGGCGGTGGCGAGCTCCTCGAGCATGCCGCGCTCGTCGACGACTATCGCGGAGCGGGTATCCCGGAGGGTAGCAAGTCGCTGACCTACGCCCTGCGGTTCCGGGCTCCCGACCGCACGCTCACGGCGGCCGAGGCGACAGCGGCGAAGCACGCCGCCGTCGCGCTCGCAGCCGCGCGCTACGGCGCGGTCGCCCGGGAGTAGCCCGGTCTCGCCGCTTCATCCGTGCGAGACGGCAGAAAAGCATCCAAAATGCTGGTTTTGCATGCTTCTTTGCCGTCTGGGCGCTCGGCGTGGTCCGACCCTACTTCTTGCCGCCCCCGAGCAGGCCGCCGAGCACGGATCCGACGAGGTCCTGTCCTTCTTTGCTGCCGAGCAGCCCACCGAGCAGGTCGCCCACGCCGCCGCCCGACGGCTCCTCGGCCTTCGCCGGGGCTGTCTTCTGCCCCAGGAACTGCGTTGCGACCCAAGAGATCACGATGGGCGCGATGATCGGCAGCACCTTCGCGACGATGTCCTTCGTCACGTCGCTCGCACTGGCAGAGGCGACGGCGCTCTCGACCTGGGTCTTCTTGCTGCCGAACACGTTGTTGACGATTCTCTCGCCATCGGCGGTGTCGATGGCGGCGATCTCGGCCTTGCCCTTCGGCGCCTTGCCCGCGTGCTTCTTCAGCGCGCCCTCGAGCGACTTGGCCCCGCCGCTGTCCTTCGCGTTCGCGGCCATGCCCCCGAGGATCGCGGGGATCGCCGTCTTCACCGCGCTTTCGGCGAGCTCCTCCGGTATGCCCAGCTGCTTGGCGATGTCTCCCACCGGGATGAGGTCGAGCAGGCCATCGAACTGCGCCATGGTGGTTCCCCTCTGAGCCGTGTTCGGTTCTGGTGCACAGGGTAGCCCGTCTGAAGGAGCGCTGTCGCGTCAATAAGGTAGAGCCATGTCCATCACGGTCGCCGTCGCCGGCGCCAGCGGGTACGCCGGCGGCGAGCTGCTGCGGCTGTTGTCTGCCCATCCCGGGTTCACCGTCACCACCGTCACCGCGAACGCGAACGCCGGTCAGCGCCTGATCGCGCTGCAGCCGCACCTGCGGTCCCTGGCGCACCTGCACCTGCAGGCGACGGATGCCTCGGCTCTCGCCGGCCACGATGTCGTGTTCCTCGCCCTGCCGCACGGCAGATCCGGCGAGGTCGCCCGCGCGCTGCCGCCGGACACGATCGTGATCGACTGCGGTGCCGACCACCGCCTGACCAGCGAGGCCGACTGGGCGCAGTTCTACGGCGGCGAGTACTTCGGCGCCTGGGACTACGGCATGCCCGAACTGCCGCTGCAGCACGGGTCGCAGCGAGACGTGCTGGCCGCGAGTACCCGGATCGCGATACCCGGGTGCAACGTCGCCGCGATCACGCTCGCTCTGGCGCCCGGAATCCGGGCGGGCGCGATCGAGCCGCGCGACCTGGTCGCCGTGCTCGCGGTCGGGCCTTCAGGAGCCGGTCGCACGCTGCGCACCGACCTGCTCGCCAGCGAGCTGCTCGGCTCCGCGAACGCGTACGCGGTGGGCGGGGTCCACCGCCACAACCCCGAGGTTCGCCAGAACCTGGTGGCCGCGGGCGGCGTCGACGTGAGCCTGTCGTTCACGCCCGTTGTCGTGCCCATGAGCCGAGGCATCCTGGCCACCTCGACGGCGAGATTGGCCTCCGGGGTGAGCGAGGCGGAGGTGCGCGACGCCTGGGTCAGCGCGTACGAGCACGAGCCGTTCGTGCACGTGCTGCCGCGCGGGCAGTTCCCTCGCGCCGGTGACACGCTCGGCTCCAACAGCGTGCTGATCGGGCTCGCGGTCGACGAGGCGGCCGGCCGCGTGGTCGTCGTGAGCGCGCTCGACAACCTCGGCAAAGGGACCGCCGGAGCGGCGGTCCAGGCCGCGAACCTCGCGCTCGGTCTGCCAGAGACGCTGGGCCTGACCGCGGACGGGGTGGCTCCGTGAGCGTGACCGCCGCGGCCGGGTTCGAGGCCGCCGCGGTCGCTGCCGGGCTCAAGTCCAGTGGAGCGCTCGACCTCGCACTCGTGGTCAACCGCGGCCCGTTGCAGCACGGCGCTGCCGTCTTCACCAGCAACCGGGCGCAGGCGAACCCGATCCTGTGGTCCAGGCAGGTGATCGCCGACGGGGTCGTGAGCGCGATCGTGCTCAACTCCGGAGGGGCGAACTGCTTCACCGGTGCGCAGGGGTTCCAGACCGCGCACGCCACAGCGGAGGCGGTCGGCGAGGCGCTCGGTGTCTCCGCCGGCGACGTGCTGGTGTGCTCGACCGGGCTGATCGGCGAACAGCTGCCGCTGGAGAAGCTGCTGGCAGGGGTGACTGACGCAGCCGCGACCCTGGGCGATCTCGGCGACCGCGCCGCCGAGGCCATCATGACCACCGACAGCGTGCCGAAGACCGCGGTGCGTTCGCGTGACGGCTGGACCGTCGGCGGCATGGCCAAGGGCGCCGGGATGCTCGCGCCCGGGCTCGCGACCATGCTCGCGGTGATCACGACCGACGCGGTGCTGACCGCGCAGCAGCTCGACTCGGCGTTGCGTTACGCCACCCGGGTCAGCTTCGACCGCCTCGACAGCGACGGGTGCATGTCCACCAACGATCAGGTAACGCTGCTGGGCAGCGGCGCCTCGGGCGTGGAGCCCGACGCCGACCTGTTCACCGCCGCGCTGACCGACCTGTGCATGGACCTGGCGTTCCAGCTGCAGCGCGACGCCGAGGGCGCCAGCCACGACATCGTCATCGAGGTGATGAGCGCGGCAACCGAGGACGACGCCGTCGAGGTCGGCCGCGCCATCGCCCGCAACAACCTGTTCAAGGCGGCGGTGTTCGGCAATGACCCGAACTGGGGCCGGGTGCTCGCCGCGATCGGTACCACGCGTGCGCGATTCGATCCGTACAACGTCGACGTGCTCATGAACGGCGTGCGGGTGTGCACCGCCGGCGGCCCCGACCGTCCCCGCGACGAGGTCGACCTGACCCCGCGACAGCTGCTGCTGCAGCTCGAGCTGCACGCCGGTCACGCGAGTGCGGTCATCCTGACCAACGACCTCACGCACGACTACGTGCATGGCAACAGCGCGTACAGCAGCTGATGGGTGTCGTGTGATGGTCAGCCAGGATGTCGCCGCCGCGAAGGCCGCCGTGCTCATCGAGTCGCTCCCGTGGCTCAAGCGGTACTCCGGTGAGATCATCGTCGTCAAGTTCGGCGGCAACGCGATGGTGGACGACGCGTTGAAGCGTTCGTTCGCCGAGGACATGGTGTACCTGCGCTACGCCGGCATCCGCCCGGTGGTCGTGCACGGCGGCGGACCGCAGATCACCGCCGAGCTCACGCGCCGAGGCATCCCGACCGAGTTCCGCGGCGGGTATCGGGTGACCACCGAGGAGTCCATCGGGGTGGTGCGCCAGGTGCTGGCCGAGCAGGTCGGCGGGGAGCTGGTGCGGCTCATCGCCGAACACGGTCCCCTCGCGGTCGGCGTCTCGGGCGACGAGCACGGGCTGTTCACCGGCCAGCGTCATGGCGCGGTCGTCGACGGCGAGGAGGTCGACCTCGGCCTGGTCGGCGAGGTGACCGCGGTCGATCCACGCCGGGTGCTCGAGCTCGTCGACGGCGGGTTCATCCCCGTCGTCTCGTCGGTGGCGAACGGGCCGGACACCCTGCACAGCGCTGGTTCACTGCTGAATGTGAACGCCGACTCGGCCGCGGCATCCCTCGCGGTCGCCTTGCGAGCCGCGAAGCTCGTCGTCCTCACCGACGTGGCCGGCCTCTACCGTGACTGGCCCGACCGCGACAGCCTCATCTCCGAGCTCACGACCGCCGAACTGACGGCGTTGCTGCCGAGCCTGACGGCCGGCATGATCCCGAAGATGACCGCGTGCCTGCGGGCCGTGTCCGAGGGCGTGCCCAAGGCGGCGGTCATCGACGGACGCATCCCGCACTCGATCCTGCTCGAGGTCTTCACGACCAGCGGCATCGGCACAGAGGTGGTCCCGTGACCCGTTCGACAGGCTCAGGGCAAGGCTGGCGTGACGACTTCGGCGACCGGATGCTGCGCTCCACGCCGCTCCCGCAAGCCCAACTCGTGCGGGGTGAGGGCGCCTACGTCTGGGACGACGACGGCAAGCGCCATCTCGACTTCCTCGCCGGCATCGCCGTCAACGCGCTCGGTCACGCGCATCCGGCATTCGTGGATGCCGTCAGTCGCCAGGCCGCGATACTCGCGCACGTGTCCAACTACTTCGCGACCCCGCCGCAGCTGGCGCTCGCGCAGCGGCTGCTGCGACTGGCGGGAGCGGATGAGCACGGCCGCGTGTTCTTCTGCAACTCCGGCACCGAGGCCAACGAGGCCGCCATCAAGCTCGCGCGACGCACGCAGCGGCCGCGCATCCTGGCTCTGGAGGACTCGTTCCACGGCCGCACGACCGGCGCCCTCGCGCTCACCGGCAAGCCCGCCCTGCGCGAACCGTTCGAGCCGCTGCTGCCGGGCGTCGAGCACCTCCCGTCGACCATCGAGGCACTCGAGCACGCGATCGGCCCGGATGTCGCGGCGCTCGTCCTCGAACCGATCAAGGGTGAGGCCGGCGTTCGCGACCTGCCGACCGGGTATCTCGAGACGGCCCGCGTCCTGACCGCGGAGCATGGCGCGCTGCTCATCCTCGACGAGATCCAGACCGGGGCCGGACGCACCGGATCCTGGTTCGCGTTCCAGCGCCACGGCATCGTGCCCGACGCGATGACGCTGGCGAAGGGCATCGGCGGGGGTTTCCCGATCGGGGCGCTGGTGACGTTCGGCGCGGCATCCGGCCTGTTCGAGCCGGGTCAGCACGGCACGACGTTCGGCGGCAATCCGCTGGCCACCGCCACCGCCGACGCCGTACTCGCGGAGATCGAGCGCGCCGGGCTGGTCGAGAACGCGGCGCGGCGCGGGCGGCAGCTGCGCGACGGTATCGCCGGGCTGCCGCTGGTGGCGGAGCTGCGCGGCGAGGGGCTGCTGATCGGGGTCGGGCTGAGCGCCGAGGTCGCTCCCGACGTGGTCAGCACCGCGCTCGAGCTCGGGCTCATCGTCAACGCGCCGAATCCCAGCACCATCCGGCTCGCGCCGCCACTGATCATCGGTGACGCGCAGGTCGAGATGTTCCTTGCCCTGTTCGCGAAAGCCCTGGAGGCGCACGCATGACCCGACACTTCCTGCGCGACGACGACCTGAGCCCGGCCGAGCAGTCCGCGGTGCTCGACCTGGCCGAGCGGATCAAGTCCGACCGTTGGGGCCGCACTCCACTGGCCGGCCCGCAGACGGTGGCGGTGATCTTCGACAAGTCGTCCACGCGCACCAGGGTGAGTTTCGCGGTCGGGATCGCCGACCTCGGCGGTCAGCCGCTGATCATCTCGACGGCGAACAGTCAGCTCGGCGGCAAGGAGAGCCCGTCCGACACCGCCCGGGTGCTCGAGCGTCAGGTCGCGGCGATCGTCTGGCGCACCTACGGGCAGTCCGGGCTGGTGGAGATGGCGGCAGGAACGACGGTGCCGGTGATCAACGCGCTGTCCGACGACTTCCACCCCTGTCAGCTGCTCGCCGACCTGCTGACCATCCGCGAGCACAAGGGCGAACTGAAGGGGCTCACCCTCACCTTCCTCGGCGACGGCGCGGACAACATGGTGCACTCCTACCTGCTCGCGGGCGCGACCGCGGGCATGCACATCCGCATCGCCTGTCCGGAGGCCTACCAGCCCGACCCGGTGATCGTCGCCGACGCCGACGCCATCGCGGTGCGCACCGGTGGGTCGGTGACCGTGTACTCCGACCCGAACGAGGCGACCGCGGGCGCCGATGTCGTCGTCACCGACACCTGGGTCTCGATGGGCAAGGAGGATGAGAAGGCGCAGCGGGTGGCGGCCCTCGGTGCCTACCGGGTGGATGCGGCGCTGATGGCGCTCGCCAAGCCCGACGCGATCTTCCTGCACTGCCTGCCGGCCGACCGCGGCTACGAGGTCACCTCGGAGGTGATCGACGGACCGCAGTCGGTGATCTGGGACGAGGCCGAGAACCGGCTGCACGCACAGAAAGCGCTCCTATGCTGGCTGCTGGAGCAGTGAACCGGATGATCGCGACCGCACAGACATCCCGCATCGTGGGGATCGATGTTGCGCGCGCCCTCGCGGTGATCGGCATGTTCGGTGCGCACGTCGGTGTGGTCCGCGTCTTCGACTTCGCCGACCCGGGTAGCTGGGCGGGGATCGTCAACGGTCGTTCGTCGATCCTGTTCGCCGTGCTCGCCGGTGTCTCGCTCAGCATCCTCTCCGGCGGGCGAAGCCCGCTCGACGGCGACGAACTGGGCTGGGCGCGAGCGCGGATCCTGATCCGCGGCATGCTGGTGTTCGTGCTCGGGATCGGCCTCGAGTTGCTGGACACCAACGTCGCGGTGATCCTGGCCTACTACGGCATCGCCTTCGTGCTGGCGCTGCCGTTCCTTCGCCTTCGCCCCGCTGTCCTGTTCGCTGCCGCCGCCGCCATCGCCCTGCTGGCGCCGTTCGCCCTGAATGCCGCGACCGACGTCTGGGGATTCCCCGCCGACGCCGGCCTGCTCAGCATCCCGGTCAACTATCTTTTCACCGGGTACTACCCGGTCGCGCTCTGGATGGCATTCGTGCTCGCCGGGCTCGCCATCGGTCGGCTCGACCTGATGAGCACGCGCATCAGGCTGACGCTACTGGCGACCGGGGCAGCGCTGGCCACTGCCGGATACGGCATCGGCGCCCTCATCGCCCCGCTGGCCGGCGGTAGCCGACTCGCGTCGCTCGAGCCGCACAGCGGCAGCGCGTTCGAGGCGGTCGGCTCGGGCGGTTTCGCCATAGCGGTGCTCGCGCTGTGTCTGTTCGCCGGGGACGCCGCGCCGCGCCTGCTGTTCCCGCTCGCGGCGGTCGGCTCGATGGCCCTGACCGTCTACGCCACCCAGATCGTGGTCATCGACGTACTCGACCTGCCCGTGCCGGGAACCACCGACGACGTCAACTGGCTGTGGCTGACCGTCGGTGCGCTCGTGGTATGTACCGTGTGGGTGCTGCTGCTGGGGCGCGGACCCCTCGAACGTGCGCTCACCTGGACGACGAAGACCATGACCGGCGCCGCGCGCACCCCCGCCGGCAGCCCCTCGCCGCGACCCTAGACTTGACCGCAGCACGGCAAACACAGGGAGTACTGCATGTCGCAACGCGTCGTCCTCGCCTACTCGGGCGGTCTCGACACCTCGGTCGGTATCGGCTGGCTGAAGGATGCCACCGGCAAGGAGGTCGTCGCGCTCGCGGTCGACGTCGGCCAGGGCGGCGAGAACATGGAGGACATCCGTCAGCGCGCTCTGGCCTGCGGAGCCGTCGACGCCGTCGTCGTCGATGCGCGCGAGGAGTTCGCCAACGACTTCCTGATGCCGGCACTCAAGGCGAACGCGCTGTACCAGAAGCGCTACCCGCTGGTGTCGGCGCTGAGCCGTCCGGTGATCGCCAAGCACCTGGCCCGTGTCGCGCACGAACTCGGCGCCGACAGCGTGGCGCACGGCTGCACCGGCAAGGGCAACGACCAGGTGCGCTTCGAGGCGGCGGTCGCGGCGCTGGCACCAGACCTGACCAGCATCGCACCGGTGCGTGACCTGGCGCTGACTCGCGACAAGGCGATCGTCTACGCACAGGAGCACAACCTGCCGATCGAGCAGTCGAAGAAGAACCCGTACTCGATCGATAAGAACGTCTGGGGCCGCGCGGTGGAGACCGGGTTCCTCGAGGACCCGTGGAACGCGCCGATCGAGGACCTCTACGAGTACACGCAGGACCCGTCGACACCCCGCGACGCCGACGAGATCACCATCACGTTCGAGGCCGGCGTCCCGACCGCGATCGACGGCGTCGCGCTGGCGCCGCTGGCGATCGTCGAGCGCATGAACGAACTCGCCGGCGCCCACGGCGTCGGCCGCATCGACATCGTCGAAGACCGCCTGGTCGGCATCAAGAGCCGCGAGGTGTACGAGGCTCCGGCCGCGCTCGCGCTGATCGAGGCGCACGAAGCACTGGAGAACCTCACCCTCGAGCGCGACGTCAACCGCTACAAGCGCGGTGTCGAGGCCGAGTGGGCGACGCTGGTCTACGAGGGGTTGTGGTACTCGGGCCTGAAGCGATCGCTGGATGCCTTCATCGACGACACGCAGGCGGTGGTGTCCGGCGACATCCGTCTCAAGCTTCACGGCGGGCGCGCGGTGGTGACCGGTCAGCGATCCCGCGCCAGCCTGTACGACTTCAGTCTCGCCACCTACGACACCGGCGACACGTTCGACCAGTCGCTGTCGAAGGGCTTCATCGAGATCTGGTCGCTGCCCTCGAAGATCAGCGCGCGGCGAGACCTGACCAGTCGGTGATTGAGCGTGTCGAGATCAAGAGGTGGCGACGGCGCACTCTGGGGCGGCCGATTCTCGGCAGGGCCGGCTGAGGAGCTCACCCGCTTGAGCCGATCGACGCACTTCGACTGGCAACTCGCCCCATACGACATCGCCGGTTCGCACGCACACGCGAACGCGCTGCAGGCCGCCGGCTACCTCACCGGCGACGAAGCCGAGCGCATGCACGACGGGCTCGACATCGTCGCCGCTCGCATCGCGGACGGCGACCTGCGGCCGCGCGACGACGACGAAGACGTGCACGGCGCCCTCGAGGCTGCGCTCATCCAGACCGTCGGGGTCGAGCTGGGGGGCCGGTTGCGTGCGGGCCGTAGCCGCAACGACCAGATCGCGACGCTGATCAGGATGTATCTGCTCGACCACAGCGCGACGATCGGCGATTGCGTGGTCGACCTGATCGACGCGATCGCCGCTCAAGCCGAGCGGTACGAGAACGCGATCATGCCCGGTCGCACGCACCTGCAGCACGCTCAGCCGGTGCTGCTGGCCCACCATCTGCTCGCGCACGCCTGGCCGCTGGTGCGCGACCTCGAGCGCTTGCGCGATTGGCGAGTGCGGGCATCCACCAGTCCGTACGGTGCCGGTGCGCTCGCCGGTTCCAGTCTCGGGCTCGACCCGGCGCTGGTGGCCGCGCAGCTCGGGCTGGCGCGACCGGCGGAGAACTCGATCGACGCGACCGCGAGCCGGGATGTCGTGGCAGAGTTCGCCTACATCGCGGCTCAGTTGGGCGTCGACCTGTCGCGCCTGTCCGAGGAGCTCATCCTCTGGAACACCCGCGAGTTCGGCTTCGTGCGCCTGCATGACGCGTACTCCACCGGCTCGTCGATCATGCCGCAGAAGAAGAACCCGGACATCGCCGAGCTCGCTCGCGGCAAGGCGGGCCGGCTGATCGGCAACCTGACCGGTCTGCTCGCGACCCTCAAGGGACTGCCGCTGGCCTACAACCGCGACCTGCAGGAGGACAAGGAGCCGGTCTTCGACTCGGTGCAGACACTCGAGGTGCTGCTGCCGGCGTTCACCGGCATGGTCTCCACCCTCGAGTTCGACACCGACCGGATGGCCGAGCTCGCGCCGCAGGGGTTCTCGCTGGCCACCGACGTAGCCGACTGGCTCGTGCGGCGGCGGGTGCCGTTCCGCGAGGCGCACGAGCTCAGCGGAGCCCTCGTGCGATTCTGCGAGGAGCACGGACTCGAGTTGCACGAGCCGACCGACGAGCAGTACGCGGCGATCTCACCGCACCTGACCGCCGAGGTGCGCACCGTGCTGACCGTCGAAGGCTCGGTCGCCTCCCGGGACGGCGTCGGCGGCACGGCGGCCGCACGCGTTGCGCAGCAGCGTGCCGAGCTCACCGCGCGGGTGCGCGGGCTGACCCAGAGGAGCACGGAATGACGCTGCACAACGACCAGGACCCCGGCTGGTGGCGTCGCGGCATGAGCCGCCGCGCGACCCTCATCGTGGTGATCGTGTCGGGCGTCATCGTGATCGGAGGCCTGCTCTACGCGCTGGCCGCAGGCATCCCATTCTTCTGATCGGTGCGGCTCAGCGAGTTCTTGCAGCGACCGGCGACCGAGGTGGCGCCGGCCCTGCTGGGCGCGCTGCTGACCGTCGATGACGTCACCGTGCGCCTGACCGAGGTCGAGGCATACCTCGGCGAGCTCGACCCCGGCTCGCACGCGTTCCGCGGGCCGGGCCGGCGCAACGCGGTCATGTTCGGCCCGCCCGGGCACCTCTACACCTACTTCAGCTACGGCATGCACGTGTGCGCGAACGTCGTCTGCTCTCCCGAGGGCACCGCCTCGGCCGTGCTGCTGCGAGCCGGCGAGGTCGTCACCGGCGTGGATGCCGCGCGCTCCCGCCGCGCGACCAGCCAGCGTGATCTCGACCTCGCGAGCGGTCCCGCGCGCCTCTGTGTAGCGCTCGGCATCACCCTCGACGACGGCGGAGCCGCGCTGACCGGCCCCCGCATCCGCCTCGAGCCACCCCTGTCGCCCGCGCCGTACTCCACCGGACCGCGCACCGGAGTATCGGGGGAGGGTGGTTCAGACGCCTACCCGTGGCGCTTCTGGATCCCGGGAGATCCCACCGTTTCGCCCTACCGGGCGGGGGTCAGACGACGAGCATGATCGCGGCGGCGCACGCACCGCCCCAGATCAGGCTCGTGAGCGTGCCGATGATGAACCGCTCCCTGGCCATGCTGTCGTCGAGTTCCGAGAAGCGCCCGAGGCCCTTCACCGCGACGATCAGCGCCGCCGCCGCGGCCTGACCGGCGATCACCGCACCGATCAGGGCGGCGCGCTCGAGGTATCCGATGGTGCTGCCACCGCGCAGGATCTCACGGCGCTTGCTGATCGCACCGGTGTCATCGATGACGATGCCGCCGTTGTCGCCGAGCTCCACTCCGCCCTGCGCGTAGCGGAGCACGATCGTGACGATGGGGTTGCCGGCCAGCACGCCGAGTGCACCGAGCCCGAGCGCGACGACGGTCGACGGCCACGGCCTCTCGACGGTGAACGCCGTAGCGAGTGGGAGCACGAGCGCTGCGGCGACCACGGCGACCGGCGGCAGCACGAGCCAGTGACGTCGCGGACCGATGGCGAGTGCCGCGAGAGTCACCGCAACGGCGATGACGACGATCGTGAGAAGACTGCTCATGGTCGGCCACTCTCCTGGTCGGCGAGGTCGACGCGCGAGAGAACGGCGGCGAGTGCCGGGATCGCGGCCAATTCCGTTCGGATGCCGGCCGCGCGCGCCCGTTGGCTCGCGGCCTGCGGGCTGATACCGAGCGACGCCGCCGCCGCAGCCTGCGTCGAGCCGCTGGCGACGAGGTCGAACAGTTCCCAGCCCTCCGGGGTGCGCCGCGAGCGAACCAGTAACAGCAGTTCGATGAGCGCCTCCGCGGCAGCTGCCTCGTCGGCGGAGTCGCTGACGAGGGCGAATCGCAGTTGCGCCTTCTTGGCCCGTTCGACCGCCGCCCGCGCCGCGACGAACCCGGGACCGCTCGCCGCGCGCGTGTTCTCCGGCAGGGGAGTGCGCACCCGACCGACCCCGCATCCCACGCTCCACTCACCGGCGCGCGTGAGGTCGGCGATGATCGCGAGCGCGGTTCCCGCACCGGACGCCAGCACTTGGATCTCGTCGCCCGCGGTGCGGTCGACCGGCAGGGCGAGCCGGTCGCCGTAGCGCTTGTTGAGCACGGCGATGGTGGGGCCGGCCAGATCCGCGTGGTGCCTGCTGTCGACCTGGTCAGCGGTGATGATGAACATCGGAATCAACCCTCTCACCTTGACAAGCGCAACATCAAGTCTACAGACGCAATGCATCAACAATCAAGGCACCAGACTTCACGCCCCTCGGCCCGCCATGCCGAAAACGCAGGAGTATCTGCGCCAAGAGCCCGATTCGGACGCGTGGTGCCTCCTCGGCGACAGAAACTCCTGCGTTTTCGTTCATCGGCGTCCGGGGGGCGGCGGCCGGTGATCGCGCTTCGCGTTGAGCATGCTCCGCTACGGTTGAAGCCGTGTCAGCCCCCCAGCGCAACGACGAGACCGTCGAGGATGCCAGCGTCGTCGAGGATGCCAGCGCGTTCGAGGATGCCAGCGCCGTCGAGGATGCCCGCGCCTTCGAAGATATCTGGGAGGAGATCGTCTGGCGCGGCCTCGTGCACGTCAGCACCGATGTCGGCGAGTTGAAGTCGCTCCTGGCCGGCGATCCCATCACCTTCTACTGCGGATTCGACCCCACCGCGCCCAGCCTGCACCTGGGCAATCTCGTGCAGCTGCTGCTGATGCGCCGACTGCAGCTCGCCGGGCACAAGCCGCTCGGGCTCGTCGGCGGCTCGACCGGTCTGATCGGTGACCCGCGACCGACGGCCGAACGCACGCTCAACGACGCCGCCACCGTCGCCGAGTGGGTGGGGTACCTGCAGGAGCAGGTTTCGCGCTTCCTGAGCTTCGAGGGCGAGAACGCGGCACGGCTGGTGAACAACCTCGACTGGACGGCACCGCTGTCGGCCATCGAATTCCTGCGCGATATCGGCAAGTACTTCCGGGTGGGCACCATGCTGAAGAAGGATGCCGTCAGCGCACGTCTGAACTCCGACGCCGGAATCAGCTACACCGAGTTCAGCTACCAGATACTGCAGGGCATGGACTACCTGCAGCTCTACCGTGACCACGGCTGCGTGCTGCAGACCGGTGGCAGCGATCAGTGGGGCAATCTGACCAGCGGTACCGATCTCATCCATCGCGCCGAAGGCGTCAGTGTGCACGCCATCGGCACTCCGCTGATGACCAACTCCGACGGCACCAAGTTCGGCAAGTCCGAGGGCAACGCCATCTGGCTCGACCCGGCCATGACGAGCCCGTACGCATTCGTGCAGTTCTGGCTGAACACCGACGACGCGGATGTGGTCGAGCGGCTGAAGATCTTCACGTTCCTGTCCCGGTCCGAGATCGACCGGCTGGCCGGTGCCGTCGCAAGCGAGCCCTTCAAGCGCGAGGCGCAGCGCGTCCTCGCGCGCGAGGTGGCGACTCTCGTGCACGGAACGGCGGCGACCGAGTCCGCCTTCGCGGCGTCCGAGGCGCTGTTCGGGCAGGGCGACCTTCAGGCACTGGATGCCTCGACCCTCGAATCCGCTGTGCGCGAGTTGCCCACCACCACCGCCCCGGCCGCGACGCCGGTCGCCCAGCTGCTGGTGGACACCGGGCTCACCGCCAGTCTCGGCGAGTCCCGTCGCGCGATCGCGCAGGGTGGCGTGTACCTGAACAACACGAAGGTTCTCGATGCGAATGGCACGCTCGAGAATGCGTCGCTCGTTGGAAACATCGCCGTGATCCGTCGAGGGAGGAAGACGCTGGCCGGAGTATTCGTGCAATGACCGGTGTACGTCGCGTGAATGGCGTCGAATGAGGCGCGAAGAGCGCGACACGCCCGGGATGTGGCGGAACTTGCCGCCCTTCCCGTCCGCACGTAGAGTTTTTCTTCGTCACCCCAAAGGTGCGGGAAAGCCCGAAAGCTTCCCGGCCTCAAGCGGGACCGAATCCCACTCGCTCAGAGCGAATCCTCTTGAAGGATGCCGCCCGGGCGAATAGGATGGAAAATCCAGCCGGTGAACTCACCCGGAACCCTGAGTTCCAGCGCGTCGTATCGGCGCCAGAATCACCGCTGGTAGATGAGGACACTTGCCCTGAAGACGTCGCCGAAAGGCGGGGTATCAGGAGCGCCCGATCCTTGAGAACTCAACAGCGTGCACAATGTCAAATGCCAAAAACCCCGGCATTGAATCTTGGCTCTCCGAGCTGCGGTTCGATGCAGGGATTCCTTTGGAAACAGATTAGACAACAAGCGAATGTCAGCAATGATGTTCGTCTCTTGTCAGTATCAAACTTGCCGCTTCGCATTCCATTCCGAATGCGAGTGGCACACGATGTGCCGAACCGGTGGTCGAGCTTGTCGAGACCCCGCTCGTGCAATCAAACATTTATGGAGAGTTTGATCCTGGCTCAGGATGAACGCTGGCGGCGTGCTTAACACATGCAAGTCGAACGATGAAAGCGGGAGCTTGCTCCTGCTGGATTAGTGGCGAACGGGTGAGTAACACGTGAGTAACCTGCCCTTGACTCTGGGATAAGCGTTGGAAACGACGTCTAATACCGGATACGAGCTTCAGCCGCATGGCTAGGAGTTGGAAAGATTTTTCGGTCAAGGATGGACTCGCGGCCTATCAGCTTGTTGGTGAGGTAATGGCTCACCAAGGCGACGACGGGTAGCCGGCCTGAGAGGGTGACCGGCCACACTGGGACTGAGACACGGCCCAGACTCCTACGGGAGGCAGCAGTGGGGAATATTGCACAATGGGCGCAAGCCTGATGCAGCAACGCCGCGTGAGGGACGACGGCCTTCGGGTTGTAAACCTCTTTTAGCAGGGAAGAAGCGCAAGTGACGGTACCTGCAGAAAAAGCACCGGCTAACTACGTGCCAGCAGCCGCGGTAATACGTAGGGTGCAAGCGTTGTCCGGAATTATTGGGCGTAAAGAGCTCGTAGGCGGTTTGTCGCGTCTGCTGTGAAAACGCGAGGCTCAACCTCGCGCCTGCAGTGGGTACGGGCAGACTAGAGTGCGGTAGGGGAGATTGGAATTCCTGGTGTAGCGGTGGAATGCGCAGATATCAGGAGGAACACCGATGGCGAAGGCAGATCTCTGGGCCGTAACTGACGCTGAGGAGCGAAAGCGTGGGGAGCGAACAGGATTAGATACCCTGGTAG
>VFQO010007606.1_pt1 | contig 39996 bp, 29 predicted proteins | sample 3512331 | NCBI WGS metagenome assembly VFQO01 (sample SAMN10412371, study PRJNA504923) | tailings metagenome | isolation source: Replicate 3 from Balatoc abandoned mine | place: Philippines: Itogon, Benguet | collected 2017-08-28 | reverse complement strand
GACGACCCGGGGTCAACATGGCCGGCAGAGGGGTCAGTATCGCCGGAATTTACAGCGCAGGAGATCGAGTCGTTGAAGGCGCTTCAATGGGGCCATGCTCCGTAGAGCATGGAAATGACCGCGACCCTCGACGTACACACATATCGGACGCGCGCTTCAATGGGGCCATGCTCCGTAGAGCATGGAAATAACGACGTCACCGCTGCAGCAACCATCGCCAATGCCGGCGCTTCAATGGGGCCATGCTCCGTAGAGCATGGAAATCTAGGGCTGCGTGTATGCGCATTCTGAACGACCGGCTGCTTCAATGGGGCCATGCTCCGTAGAGCATGGAAATGTGTCCCTGCAGGCGGTGGTGCCGGCCAAGTGCTCGCGCTTCAATGGGGCCATGCTCCGTAGAGCATGGAAATTCGAGGCGAAGGTGGTGGCTGGCACGAGCGCCTACGCGAGCTTCAATGGGGCCATGCTCCGCAGAGCATGGAAATACATGTCGCAAACACCATCCAGCAGGACTTTCTTCCCGCTTCAATGGGGCCATGCTCCGTAGAGCATGGAAATCCCGATTGCGACGCCGTGCAATTACTTCGCCCCACGCTTCAATGGGGCCATGCTCCGTAGAGCATGGAAATTGGAGCGGCGAGCAGCGTGCGGTGTGGCGGTGGTGGTGGGCTTCAATGGGGCCATGCTCCGTAGAGCATGGAAATCCGCAGGCACAGGTAGCATTTACGTCACCATCCGCCGCGCTTCAATGGGGCCATGCTCCGTAGAGCATGGAAATCTGAGCAGAGATGAGCCACTGTCGAATGTCGATGAGGGGCTTCAATGGGGCCATGCTCCGTAGAGCATGGAAATCATAGTGGTGGACTTTGTTCTCGGCACGGACAACGACGAGCTTCAATGGGGCCATGCTCCGTAGAGCATGGAAATAATAAACCCTCGGAGGAACACAACTATGGCTATCGCTTCAATGGGGCCATGCTCCGTAGAGCATGGAAATAGCGCGACCGACACCGCGGCGCCGCTAGCGAAGGTGCTTCAATGGGGCCATGCTCCGTAGAGCATGGAAATGTATACCAGCCCACCGTCCACGTAGACCCGAAAAACGCTTCAATGGGGCCATGCTCCGTAGAGCATGGAAATCTCCCGGTGAGATCACCGACACGAAAGCCCTACGCTTGCTTCAATGGGGCCATGCTCCGTAGAGCATGGAAATTCCATGCAGGGCTGGCAAGCGCTCAGCCAAGATTTGCTTCAATGGGGCCATGCTCCGTAGAGCATGGAAATATCTTCACCGCATCGTCGAGCGGTGCGAACTTACCCGCTTCAATGGGGCCATGCTCCGTAGAGCATGGAAATTCGGCGCAATGGTCTTCGGTTTGGAAATAGTTGCCGCTTCAATGGGGCCATGCTCCGTAGAGCATGGAAATTTGCCGAACATCTGCATTTGAGGGCAGGAACGACGACGCTTCAATGGGGCCATGCTCCGTAGAGCATGGAAATCTCGCCCTCTACGTTCCATCGCGCATCGTCTAGCAAGCTTCAATGGGGCCATGCTCCGTAGAGCATGGAAATTCATTAGTCCGTGGACGAGTATCTGAAGGCTGAACAGCTTCAATGGGGCCATGCTCCGTAGAGCATGGAAATTTGTTGTGCTTGCTGCATACGTGGGAGTACTTTCTCTTCGCTTCAATGGGGCCATGCTCCGTAGAGCATGGAAATCTCGCTAGCCAAGAATTTCCGCGCCGTCGCCAACACGCTTCAATGGGGCCATGCTCCGTAGAGCATGGAAATTGGACCACGCCTGTTGGTCTGTCAACTCGTCGCTTTGCTTCAATGGGGCCATGCTCCGTAGAGCATGGAAATACGAACGCCTTCGCCGACGCGGCCTTGGACATCCAGCTTCAATGGGGCCATGCTCCGTAGAGCATGGAAATAGCGCATGGATGAGATGGTGGCGATCGTCGATCGTCCTTGCTTCAATGGGGCCATGCTCCGTAGAGCATGGAAATAGACGAAGGGCGCCAAGGATGCCGCGACTGCGCTCATGCTTCAATGGGGCCATGCTCCGTAGAGCATGGAAATGCGACCTCACCACCTTCCTCGCGGACTACTGCCCCAAGCTTCAATGGGGCCATGCTCCGTAGAGCATGGAAATGCCTTGTGTCGGCGGCGGCGGTGCTGGAGGTATATCGACTGCGCTTCAATGGGGCCATGCTCCGTAGAGCATGGAAATACCCGGCCTTGAGATCCGCGATGGCGAGGCCTTCTTCGCTTCAATGGGGCCATGCTCCGTAGAGCATGGAAATGGCCAACGCGACGCTTACGGCAACATGGTCACACAGCTTCAATGGGGCCATGCTCCGTAGAGCATGGAAATCACGGCCGTAGCCGGCAGTTCCGTGACGAGCGACATGCTTCAATGGGGCCATGCTCCGTAGAGCATGGAAATCTCGCTCTACCAGCCCATCATTACTGAGCTGGCCAAGATCGCTTCAATGGGGCCATGCTCCGTAGAGCATGGAAATCGGGGCTTCGGCGGGTACTATCACGCGTGCTGCCCAAGCTTCAATGGGGCCATGCTCCGTAGAGCATGGAAATTATGCAAAGGTTTGGCAGACATCATAGCCGCAGCACGCGCTTCAATGGGGCCATGCTCCGTAGAGCATGGAAATAGTGAGTTACCAGCCGCATTGCAAACGGCTATCAACGCTTCAATGGGGCCATGCTCCGTAGAGCATGGAAATCCGACGCCCTCCAACGTGCCGAACAACTATGCCGTGCTTCAATGGGGCCATGCTCCGTAGAGCATGGAAATCCCGGCACAACACGCGTTCCTGATTCCGTACAAGAAGCTTCAATGGGGCCATGCTCCGTAGAGCATGGAAATATAGATACGTACTCGCTTGGCTAGCCGAATACCCGCTCGCTTCAATGGGGCCATGCTCCGTAGAGCATGGAAATTGACTGGAGCGGCCACGGGCTGCACAGGCGCCTGCACGGGCTTCAATGGGGCCATGCTCCGTAGAGCATGGAAATTCAGGTCGGGCGAAGTCGAGGAATCATTAAACCAGGCTTCAATGGGGCCATGCTCCGTAGAGCATGGAAATCTACCGCCAATCGTGACGGTCCTTCCAAGTGCGCTCAGGCTTCAATGGGGCCATGCTCCGTAGAGCATGGAAATCCTCGAACGCCTAAGCGTATACCAGCCACAAACTTATAACATCGTTTGCGAGCGGCATGCACTTAGGCGAACGAGTGACGTTTAGCAGCCATAGTTCGACATCACCTAAGTCTTTGGTTTTCAAAGAGCTCGAGCGAGGCCCGCACGTCGTTAACCACCTAACCGCTCGAAGTGCGTCGCCACACTCTTCCAATGCGAACATACCGATCATACAACAATCAACCGCGAGGGAGGATCGTAACGCTGCCCCAATACCTCCAAACGCGCTGCCAAATCGTGCTCTGCCTTGCCCAAGTCAACAAAGAGCACCTGATCCTGCGATGGCTTTATCACCCTCACAATATATGCCTTCAGACGCGCATGCTCGGTAGCGCTTAACTCGCAAAAAAACACGCTGTACTGCGCATGATCGCCATGGTCGCGCAATACATTGAACACCTTGGTTCGCCGCTTGTCGTCGGCAATGTCGTAACTCACCATATAGTGCCGTCGTGCCATACTACCTCGTCACAATGTGTTTGTACTCGGCTATCTCACCACGCAAATACCGCGTTAACAGGCGCACCTGCACGCGCAATGCACTTCGCCATGAGCATTTATACCCAAATTCTGGATGTGTTATCAGATGGTCTAGCCGCCCTTCAAATGCCTTGATCAGGGCCTTCCTTCCCCCATCCTTCATCATACAGCCCGCCTTGCTTCGCACAAAGTCGCTATCTCGTACCATGCCCGTATTCACAGCCGTGATTACTGCCGAATCGGCGATGAGTGGGCGATATGGTTCCATGAGGTCAAGAGCCAGCGACGGACGTCCGTGTCGCGGCGTATGGTAGAATCCCCACCATGGGTCAAGTCCTTCGGTAAAGAGCGCCACAGCAAACTCCTTGGCAAGCATAGAGTAGCAGAACGATAGCATGGCGTTGATAGGGTCAAGTGGCGGACGTCGATTCCTCTTCGTAAAGTCAAAGTCCTGCTGAACTGCGTTGCCACGCAGCATCGTACCAAACGATCTAAAATACTCCCCGGCAATAGCGCCTTCAAGCCCCATGAGCACATCGGCAGCAGTAGCATACGACACACGCTTTACATATCGTGCAATGTTGTCAAGTGGCTCTTCGTGTCCACCACCATTCCTACGCAACATCGTGCGTTGGTTAAGCGCCTTGGCAACCACCAATTCTTTTGCAAATTCCAGACACCACGCAGTATCGCGTGCTTTTTCGAACTGCGCAACCTTGTCGAACGAATTCTGCAGGCCAAAGCCTGCTGTCACTCCATAAAACCAGTGCCCCATACTTGAATGGACAATGGGGATATTTTTTTCGCATAGCAGGTGAAATGTCTGAGCGGTAACCATCACATTGCCGCAAAGAACAAGCTGCGACATGTCCTTTAGCTGTGCCCGGCCAATTTCTTGTCCTTCTTTTCGCACAACCAACGTAGCCCCGCTCTTCCCCACTACTGCTCCGTGTGTCTGAACATAAAAGGGGGCAGCGTGCGTACGTGCCGGATACAATCTGCGCGGTTGACGTGTGGGGTGATCCTCGTGGGTAAGGGCTAGTGTTTCGTCGGGCAGACAAATTCCATTCAGCGAGCATCCTATACACTTAGGCGAATCGTCGAGTGGCTGTGGCATAGGGTCTGCTGCCGACAGTCTATTTGCTTCGCCAAGGTAGCGCAGGCAATCGTGTTCGAGTTCAAGTGTAAAGGGCACATCGACGCGTGTTTTCGAGCCGGCAAAGTAGAGGACGCCGTGATCGCATACGTAGCCATGTTCGCGCAGGAGCAGGCCTTGGGCCATAAGCTGGATGCGTTCGGGTTCGTAGGAGCGTTCGGCATTGCGGGGTACGCGACCGCGCTTTGTTTCTACGGGTACGGCTTCGGTTCCGTCCGACGACACCAGGTCAAGCTTAGCGGTAATCCCTAGGCGTTCGCTGGTAAGCGGCACGGACCGAGAGATCTCGGGTGGTTCATCGCCGTCGTCGGGCTCGGCAACTGCATTACCATCGTCATCAATTGCATTAGCATCGGCATCTGCATCGGGCAGCACATGATCAAGTTTATCAACGCGGCGATGAACGCTTGCGCCATCGACGGTAAACTCGTTGTCTTCCCAGCGCCCCATTATGTGCATCAGGTAGAACAGGCGTGGGCAATACACATACTCGTTGAGCATGCGTGCGGGGAGGGGTGGGGTCACGTGGTTTGGCCTCGATTTGCTGAGTGGAGTACAGGGATTTCCTCACATGGTGCAATGAACACAGAAAAATCGGGTTGTATTGATTCGAGGGATTGTCGCAATCAGATTTCTCGTTGACAATACGAAGGCGTTTGATCACTCCGAGTGCCCATCAGGCTATTACGGAAGAACTAAGCTAACTTGTTTTCCTTACGGTGAAATACGATGCCAGTGGCCCAGTCGTATTTGCAAGCATATTCGAAAGCGACCACGCCAATTCTCTCCACGCCGTGCTGACAATCTGCCATCCGCGCACTGCTCGAGTGATTTCACATATCCTAGTACAAACGTGAATTTCAACTTGCTAGAGTGGCGTGAACAGTGCAACGCTCCGCTGGGCAGCTGGCCCGGCGTGGAGAATTTTTATCTCATTTCCACCTACGCACTGTGCGGTTTGGTCATTGCCGATCTGTATCGATGACGGGGCGGAAGAGTCCACCACCAAGATATCGAGTTCGACCGAGCAGTAGCGGACCAGCCACGTGTTGTTCGAAGCGCAGTGTAAGGTGGGCCGTGAGGCCAACCCCTGGCGTACCTCGAATATCTTTTATCTCAACCGCGGGTTTAGGGAGGCCGATACGACGACACTCCGCGCAGACGTCAGCCGTAAGTGCGTCCGCTGCCGTGCCGCCCTTTGCGTGACGTGTGACGACGTATGGTGTGAGTGTCTCCCATTGACGCGAACGCTCTTGTAGTGAGTCCTCAGTTTCAACTGTCGCAACAGGTGAAAGTGAGAACACGCCATATTGCCCGGCCCGTAGCTCGCGGAACCCCTCCATCGCAGCATCAAGGGTACGGAGGTAACTGAGTTCCTTAGGGGTCGGCGCGCGACGCTCGACGATGTGGGGAGCGAGGATGAGCAACCTTCCTGAATCTTGCACGAAGGCGAACGAGAGGTGCGAAGAACGAGAGCGCCGAACAGGAGTGCCGTCCTCGGCGTGACCGCTAAAGAACGGTGCGATCGGCTCGCCCGCGAGGTGGGTGGCCTGTACTCTCGCCATGGCCGCGCGGCGGAGCGCTCGCGCAACATCAAGCGGCTCGGGCTGACAAGCGAGGCCGTCGGTGATCACGAAGGCATACGCGCCCGGAACGGAATCACTTACTGGTGCCATGAGCCCAAGCCCGAGAAAGCGCCCATCTCCGAGCAAAAGCGGGCCCTCGATCGCTACGCCGAACGTAATCTCAACGTGCCACAGACGCTCCTTTTCAAAACGTGTCCCCTCGGCAAAAGGCTCGGCGCGAGAGCCACCTGCCTCGAATGGCTCACGTTGCAGACGAATACTTTCCACTGGTGCGTTCACCCCCGCGTGACGGAGAGCTTGAACGACTGCCGCTCTAGCTCTCGACATTTCCAAGACGCGCTCGAGACCACGCTTGGCTTCCGTGAGCTTTCGAGTTTGCTCGATGCGCCGACGCTTGCCCTCCTCAGGGAGTACCACTGGCGTGACAGACCGGAATACTCGGGCCCTCGCGCCAACTCCGTAGTGCCGAAGCATTGCGTCTTCGCGCATTGGTGAAAGGAGAAACATCTCGCCTGTGACTGGATCGACGAGTTCGGCACCTGAGAATGCCCAGCGAACATCATCGCTACTCAAGGGGCACGCTGCTGGGACTTCAACAAGGATGCGTCTGATTGCACGGTCTGCGTAATGCATCCCTATAGATGGGATTGCGATTATCCGCACGCGGCTCGCCGCAGGCGCTGCGTTCGAGCCATCTGGCTTTCGACCAACAAGATGGCGGTCAACATCATTGGCCGGTAGGTGAGTGCTCAAGAGATCTCGCGCCGCCTCGCGCGCGGTTTCTACGAGCACCGACGCTCGTTCGTATGACCACGCTACGCGACGCTCTGAGTCCGCTTCAGATCGAAGCTCGAAGACGTGGCGCGCAGGCGGGCTTTCGTATGAGACTAACTGAAACCTTGTCACCGGCTTCTGAATGAAGACGCGCTGGTCACCCTCCACACGGAAGCGCCGCGCCTGGTAACGACGATCGAGACTCTCGAAGGACTCTTTTTCGGGACATGCTAGCAGGTGTCCGTCGCCCGCCGTCGGTCGCAGAACGATTCCGATGTAGTCGACAAGCTTCGCATCCAGTACCACTTCGTCGAGAACCTCTCCCCATGCCCAGGCCATATCAATGCCACGCCCAAGCTGGTAGAGCTTCTCGGCGAGTCTGCAGATAGTTGCCGCATGCGTCTCTCCGGCGCTGTCTTTGGCGAACGGCCATGCGTAGATCCATGGAACTGACGCATCGAAGTGGCGTGGCCTCCACACCTTTTGGGCTCCTCGAGTCTTCGCGATGTTTCGAACGTCCCCACCGAACTTGTCGAGGTCGTTGTTCGGCATGTACATCGTAACCGTCTGACCCTTTGTCATGTACGGCGAGGCAACGATCGGGGCATTAGGGAGCTCTACAAGCCAAACGAATGCTTCCTTGGTTTGTTGGTCGAGTGGTCCGCTGATGCCAGCGCCCGCCACGAGTGCTTGAAACAAGCGAAAGGGCGAAGGCAGCTCGTCACCGTCTCCGTGGTAACGCCCCTCGTGGGCGCACACGTGGATGGTCAGGTAGCGGGTCATTGCTTGGGCTGCTCACTGGCCGGGCCTTCGTCAACCTGTTTCGCGAGTAGCTTCTTGGCCTCAGCGAGATTGAACTCGTGCTCGAGGACCGGCACGCCATCCTTCTTGAGTCCATCGGGCCACTTCGCCTTGAACGGCTCAGCGACAGCCTTCGCGTAGGCGACGAGTTGGTCATGCTCCGGGAACCTCAGTTCCCTGCTCTTGGGCTCGCCGCGACGCGGAACCGCCGTCCACTTGTCGTCGTCGGCATAGCGGAGCAGGCAGCCCTCGCGAAGGAACAGCTCGAGATCCGCGGTGGCCGCCAGCAGTGCGAGCCCGAGCAGGTACTTCTGAACTTCCATGGACTCGGCGGCATCCTTGCCACGAATGCCTCGAAGCGCAACGAGGTTAATCGTAACGTCGCGCTCAATGCTGCCCTTCGCGAGCACTCCGCCGAGCACGCGTGCCCCGGGGTTTGGGGCACCATCCACAAACTGCGGAATCTTGTCAGTCTTGCGAAACGTTGCTGGAGCGTCTGCGAAGCCGATGGTGGAGAGCTTGACGCGTTTCGCTTTCGGTGCCTTATCGAGTTCCTGCTGCTGCTGCTCGCTTAGCGCTTTCCACACCGAATTGAACTGCGCGGCGCTGTGCAGGATCTCGACATCCCATGCACGGATGATCGAGCGCACCAACCGAGGGCGCTTCTCGCCGGTTCCACCGCGTGAATCCCACACGCCGAAGACCAGCGAAGTCGGCGCAATGGCTGCGAGCGGAGCCGCATTACCCTTGTTTCGCAGAGCCTCGAAGGCTTTGGCGATCTCCGGGGCGAGCGTCGGGCACGCGAGCACGACGGCGTCCGCGCTGCGGTGCGCGAGATCAAGCAGCGAACGCTTCTCGACGTGTGCACTAGCGTCGGCCTCGCCTACCGCGGCGGACGCCTTGCTTTGCCCCTTCTTGACAGCAGCCTTGTGCAGGACAATCTCGACCTGCGGCACGAGGCATGCGAGCGGGTTCAGCTCGTTGCCCGTCGCGTCTTTGCCAGTCGACTTGAAGATCGGCTCCAGTCGGTTTGCCTGGGACCCAACCGTGTCGATCGTTGCGACGCGCGTGCCGTCCGCCAGGGTGTCGATGTTGTAGCCGATGTCCGCATAGGTTGGCGGGAAGATGATGCCACGCCCGTTTTCGTCGACCTCGACGGGACGGAGACTCTGGCGTAGGTGAAGAGCAACCGGACCATCATTGTCTAGCCAGGAATCGACGAGCTCAATCGTCGCCTCACTTAGTGTTGGTGTGTTTCTGGTTGTAGTGTTCGTTGTCATGATTAATTCTCCTCTTGAGCAAATGTTGTGACTTTGTTTTTCCCCGACAGCGCAAGCTCAAACGCGAACCGCCTCATCGGCAACTTCAGGTCGGCCCCGGCGAGCGCGGTGCGCGCCAGCATCGGCGGCAACGGCTGTCCCCAGACTGCGTAGCGAACCTTACGAGTCTCGAATTGGGCAGGGCGCGAGTGTTCGAGCCCGATCGCTGCGAGAATCTCGACGACCGGCGAGGCCGCGATGCCGTCCTTCTGCGTGTTTGGTGAGTAGCCCGCGTCTATCGCGGTCCAGGCGCCGCGTGGATCGAAATTGAAACTACCGCCCATCGGCGTGACCACTTCGAACGGTGCCTTCAGGAGCGCCGCTCGGTTCTCCTGCCAGAGCTGCTGCAGACCACGGTACTTCAGTTCACCGATTGATTGCTTCTTCTTTGGCTTCGAACGAACGCCGTGAAGCATCTTGGTCATGATACTCTCGGCCGAGCGAGCGCCCGAGTAGAGTTTGAAGTCGTCCCGTGACGAGCCATCGGCCCAGTGACTGACCGTGAGCCGGTGACCGTCGTCCGCGAGTTGGACGGGGAGCGCGTTGCGGTCGCCTTCGCCCGACGGGAACACTGACGTCGTGAATCGCCCCTGTGACGCATGCTCAGCGTCCCCATCCGTATCGTCTCCCTCTTCGGATTCACTCGGAACCGCTCCTTCCTCGTCGCCATTGTCATCGCCGTCTGCGGCTCCGCCCTCGACATAGCCGATTGGCGTCAACTCAATGACGTTCGCCTTCGACAAGAACTCCAGGACGACTTCGAACGGGTTGTGGTCACCATTCGCGTTGATAACGAATTGGGCTTGCGACTGGCTCCACTCGAAGTGCGCCACAACGCCGCCGAGCACCACTTCGGCAGCCTCCATGAAACCCATGCACGCAAGCACTTGGCCTGGGCTCTTCAAGTCGACGGGAATGGACCACGTGGTCATAGCGACTGCTCCTTCAGCGCGGCCGCTGCCTGCTGGTTGCCGTGAGATGCAGTCTGATCGGCCGCACGAAGCAGCGCCTCCCACCACGCGAGACCCCACGGCCCCCAACGCTGCGAGAGCCGCGAGAAACGAAGCGCGACCGCGCGAGCGCGCTCATCGATGATGGACGGCGGGGCATCGTCGCAACCGCTGGTGCCGATCGCCGGTCGCGCGAAGCCGTGGTGCGCCGCGATGAGGTGGAGAACGAAGTCCTGGTCATCCGAGGAAAGCTTCTTGAAGTCCTCATGGGCCTCGACGTAGGGCAACGACCCTAGTTCGTGTCGGTAACCATCGAGGATGTCGAAGTCGATGGGGCCCTTCGTCTTCGCGTACGGGCGACCGTCAATTGGAGCCTTGAAGGCGCGCTGCCAGCGCACCGCGCGTTTGCCTTCGTCGTGGAGGCGAGCCGCCAAGGCGAGGAGGTCCACGCGCGCTTGCTCGATGCCCAACCGTCGTCCGATCGTGTTTGCGCTTTCTGCTGCCCAGGACTGGTGTTCGTCGAGCTGCTGTGGACTGTCTGCTTCGCCGCGCTCGTCTTCTGTCGCGGCATCGCCTGCCCAACCATCGACCACCAGAGCGGAAGTGGGCTCGCCGTTCAACACGCTCGTTACGAACAGGTGGCGTCGAACCCACCCGGATCCTGGTGTCGTGCGCCACGCTGACTCGTCCTTTTCGTTGGAGCCCAATAAACGGATGCGGAACCCCGTCACGGGCACATCCGCGACGTCAGGGCGAGTAAGCCACATCGTCGAGCCATCGTCCGAGGCCTCCACGGTCGTGTTGGTCGATTCGCTCAGGAGTCCGTCAGTGAGTCCTCCAAGGCGCGCGTCTACGACGAGCGTCGCCCCGACTAAGAGCGTCTCGAGCTCACTTATGGCTTGCTCGCGGACCTTCTTGGCCTCCTTGCTCTCTTTCCTAACCTTGCTCTTTGCGGCGGCCAGTTGCTCAAGGGTTCGCCATCCTCTCACCTCACCGCGCGCTCCGAGTGCGATTGCGACGACGTCCTTCGAATTCAGGACGGCCTCGTACTCATTCGCCCCGCACAGCGCATCTGCGCGCTCGATGAGCCAATCGAGCACGAGGTGCGTTTCGGTTTCGAGCTGCTCGCTCGTGTGAGGTGGGGCCGCCTCGAAGAAGCGCTTCGCAGCCTTTGCAAAGAAGCGTTTATCCGTGCGCACTGGGAGATGTCGACGCCAGACTATCGTCGTCTGTGGCGGATCGTTCGGCCGAAAGCCTCGCAGCCACGGGTCGACTTCAGGCCTTCCGGGGTGCTGGTCGAGTGACGTCATCGACCAGGCATCGAGCAGCGCACGGGTCAGCTCAGGCCGGAGCGGATCGACAGCCGTTGCGTCGCGAAGGGCATCGGCGAGGTCTCGACGGTAACGAAGCGTAAGCAGGGCGTCAGGGCTCAGACTGCCCTTCTCTCCAACGGCGCCGAGCAGAGCTCGAAGGGCGCGATGTTGCGCAGCAGCGGCCGCATAGCGCGCCACGGCCTTCGCTTCGGCGTCTTTGAACGCCTTGATGCGCTTCTGGCACGCGGCGATCGACTTCTTCAGATCTTTCTCAGCTTGCTTGCGCTTTTCCTCTGCAGCTTTTTGGTCAGCAGACTTCTTCTGACCTTTTGCAATGTGCACTTTCGCGCCATTCAGCTCACTCAGCCCATTCCTCAGCTCAGCGAGCTGTTTCTTCGCCGCGTTGGATGCCTCCCTCATTTCAATAGCTTTAGTCGTGCCGTCTGAGGGCTTAGGCTCCCAGTCAACCACAACGACAACCTTCGCATCGCCATCACCGCGCCGGTTCACTCGCCCAAGGCGTTGGACCATACGCTCCCACGCCACGAGGTCACAGACCATGTGGTCCGCGTCGAGGTCCACTCCGACCTCTCCGGCCGCGGTTGCGATCAGATAGGCCGAGCGCTCTAGGCTTACCGCTTTGCCCGCGAGGAAGCCGTGTAGGGCAAGAGCATCGCGCGCTTGAGTGCGTTCCTTCACGCGGCGTCCGCCGACGAAGAGTTCGATGGTAGGCTCGTCCGAACCGGCTGACTTCGCCATCTTGCGCAGTTCGTCAGCTACCGCGGTCGCGTCCTTGCGTGCGTTGCAGAACACAATGCACCGGACCTGTGCCGAGCCTTGATCCGTCAGCTCCCACGCCTTGTGGGCGAGAACGGTAGCGAGCTTCGGTCCCTTGTCCTTCTTGATCGCGTCGTTGTTCTCGCTCGCGTCGTCCGCCGCCTCGCTGCCTTCGGCGGAAGGAGCGTCCACGGGGCCAGCAAGTTCCACGATGTTTAGTGTCTTCTTCGCGTTCAGTCGCCTCGCTACGACTTCGTGCCGCCTATCTTCATCGGAAAGCGTGAGCGGTGGGGCGGTCGTGGTCGTTTGGCGTCCCGTTGCCGAAAGCGATAGCAGCTTGAATGAAGGCACCAGCTCGCGAAGGGCCGCGTCCATAGGGCCGAAAGAATCAGCTCCGTTCTCCACCTGTCTGAGGAGATCTTCAAACGCAGGAACCAAGTGGGACTCGTCGAGAACGACGAGCGTATCAACACCGAGAAGTCCAGCATGGTAGGGACGCATCTTGGGAGATACGCCATAGCCTGAGAAGAGAAGCCGTGAGCCAACCATGTCGACTGTGCCGACGATGATTGCAGGAGCTGATGGGTCTTCGAGCCACTGACGGTTATCAACATGCTGGCCACGCAGGGTAGAAATAGGAAGCGTGCGTCCGCCGAGTCCGAGTGCACTGCTTACCTGGACATCACTTGAGACCCACTCTCGCAAAGCCGTGGCAACATCCGTTGCTTGGTCGACCACTGCACGGCGGTCGACGACGTAAACAAGTCGCCGCGGAACGGGCCCTCCAAGCACGCGTGCCACTAGCCACACGGCCATGACGGCGGTCTTACCAAGCCCAGTGGGAATATCGAGAGCAGTGACCTCGTCGCCTTGACGAAATCGACGAAGCAACTCCACCTGCCACGGGAAGGGCGTCTCGCCTTCCCGCAACCCCATCGCCTGGGCCAGTAACTTCTCAGGCTCTACCGCCAGCAATTTCCCGCTCGTTACCCCTGTTTCCATCCCTAACCCATGAATGAGCAACATCAAACGATTTGACTACGATGGCAAACTTAGGGAAAGAGTTTCGACATACACAAGTGAAAAACACAGTTGATAATTTTTTTTCGATAACGCCCAAAAATGACATGATACGTCGTAGGTTTACATATAGGGGGCGCTTTGTACAATGCCGCACACGACGTCAGTGGAGGCATTTGATCACCGCTGGCTGACTGCCAGCAAAGACAATTCGCTAGGAAAACAATAGCAGCAGTGATGACGAAGGACAGAACATCACACACACTTCGCGACATCTCCCTAGCTTCGCAGAAGCAGCCATGAGCACGAAAGAATACCAAATCGACCAACTCCCCCACTTTACGTGGGACAACTGCGGCAACCTGCCCAAAAATCAGGTCGTCGTCATAGACGGAACTGTCGTCGAGACTGATGAGAATGGGTTTATCGACATGGGTTTGTACGAAGCTATGACCGAGGAACTCACGGCAGAGCATATGTCAGGCCCGTTCTACTTGGAGATTGACGAAGAGGGCAACGTGCTAAATCATCCTGAAGATGCCTTCCCACCAGTCGACGAGAATTTCCAACCCATCAAGAAATAGCCACAGTCAATCGCCCCAAATCAAGAGCCTCGCATTGCGTGGCCCTTGTCGTTTAGGCACGTCCCTGTGCGAAGCACGTTACTGTGCGAAGCACGTTACTGTGCGTAGCACGTTCCTGTGCGAAGCACGTTACTGGCCGAAGGCCGTCGCTATTCCGCATCCTCGAACCCCGCAGGGATGTACGTGGTGCGCGGACGTTCAGCAGCGCGCCATGCTGTGGCCGTGGCTAACTTCATAACATCGACCATGGCCGGCGCATTTATCTTGTGTATCTCGTCGCCCAGCTTGTGATAATCGCTGTGCTCGCCGGTAAAATAAAATAATACCGGTATGCGCTTCATGGCAAAATTTGCTTGGTCAGAACGGAAGAAATATGACTCGGCATTGCCGTTCAAACCAAAGGTCAATCCCAGACGCTGGCGCTCTTCCTCGCACATGGCTGCAAGGTCCGGACATCGCTTAAGCCCCCCCATGGCTACCTCGGTGGTGTCCAAACGTCCAATCATATCGGTATTAATCATGGCCACACATTGCTTTAGCGGCAACGGCGAGTCCTTCGTATAAGCCTTCGAACCCAAAAGCCCCTTTTCTTCGGCCGAAAAGAATACAACCACAATGTTTCGCTGTGGTCTAGACGTAGCCCTACCCATGGCCTGGGCCGCCATTAATAAACTGGCAGTGCCCGATCCATTATCGTCGGCACCGTTAAATACACTGTCACCCGCCACGGCCTTGCCCACACCAATGTGGTCGTAGTGCGCCCCCATGACCACGTATTCATCGGTAGGTGCCGCCGCAGGAATCATGCCCATCACATTTCTAAGGGGCACCGGAGTACGGTGCAGTTGCACCGAAAGCGATATACGCGCATCGCCCAGGTCGACACGATGCGGAGCACGCGTGGAGTCGATAATGGCTACCCATTGGGCAAGAGCATTCACCGAGTCGGCGATCGTTTCGATAAATCGACTGCCGACATGAACGAGCGGCAGCCGGTCGGACGAATCCACCGAAGCGAGTGGCAAGGCCGACACGGGCATGGATGGAAAAATAGATGGCCACGGCCAGCCCGTTACAACCGGTTTGCGCCCTTCGCGAATGCGATCGACCACCAGCACACCAACAGCGCCATACTGGCGCGCTATGCGGGCCTTAGTGCCGTTATACGCATACTTCGTTGGGCGCCTGCCGTCGAACCACACGGTGTCGCCCGCACGCTCTGGCTCGCCGCGAATCACAAGCACCACGGCGCCACGTACGTTTAATCCGTCATAGTCGCTGTAGCCATATTCGGGCGCATCAATGCCGTAGCCGGCAAACACTAGTCGAGCATTGCGCACCGGTACGTCGCCCGTACGATCAAACGGAATAAAATCGGCCTTGAGCGCAAAGTCGGTGGCCGATGCCCCTTTTCTCAGGGTTAGCGAGGATGCGGTTGAAAGGTTGACACGCTCCAAGGTGTAGTGGTGCTCGTACGACCCGCGAACGGGCTGTACGCCAGCAGAACGTAGCTGTTCAATCAGGTAGTCGGCAGTGCGCTCGAGCTCGGGCGAGGGCGAGTCGCGCCCCTTCATGGAATCATGTGCAATGGCTCGTAAGTGGCGCATGGCAACGGTTGTGTCGAAGCCGCGCTGTACGTCGGACGGCAAGACTGATGGCGTTGAGACGATTGCCGCTACGGCAAGGAGCGAAAGAATCATAGCAGATAGAAGTGCAGGAACACCGTCGTGCCCGTTCGCGAAGGATGGAACTCGACAGCATCGGAGAGTTGACGAATGAGAAAGATACCACGGCCTCCGTCGGCAAGCAGCCGATCGGCCTGACGCGGGTCGGGCACCACACCGGGGTCGAAGCCGTGCCCCTGGTCGCGCACAATCATGAGGATTTCACGACTGGTACACTGAACCACGATGGCCACGTGCTTGAATGGGTCGCAGCCATTGCCATGTATGATGGCGTTATTGACGGCTTCGGTGATGGCCACGAGCATGTTAAAGTATCGCTCGGGGCCAAGCATGCGGAGCGGTTCGATGCTGGCTATAAATGGCTCGATCGAGCGAATGCTGTCGCGATCGCTCGGTATCGTCAGGTCGTACGTCGTGGCATGGTCCATAGAATCAGAGAACGACGCGAGCCTGGAGCAGCAGGTTCGGAAGGTTGCGGCGCTGAGTAACGTCGATGGTCTGGAACTCGTACCAGCCACCAATCGAGAGGTCGGAGCCAGACGGTGCCCGCCATTGAATCGACACCTCGGGTGCCCAGAACCGCCGGTCGGTGTTTGGACCCGGCAAACCGTCGAGCGTGCGCTGCTCCAGACCATAGAGGCGGATGCCAACGCCAACACCAAGCTGCGGTTGAGGACGTGAAAAGATAAGGAATTTCGTGAGCCTTTCAAGGTTGGCCGTCTCTGGCGACTCGGCAAAACGCTGCCAGTATAAGGTGGCCCGCTCGAAGTATCGCAGCAGAATGTGCGACTCCACCGAAAGCGTCCCACCAAGTCGTATCACTATCGAATCGCGCAACGATATCTGCCGAAACGAAAACGACCGCACCGAACTGCCCTGCTCCTCGAAGTCGTATACCGTGAAGTTGGCCAATACCTCGCACACTGGCTGCATCTGCACCGTACGCCCCTCGATCTTTACATAAGGGGCAAGGCGAACAACTCTGTTGATGTTGTTGAGGGCGCTGCGCTGGGCGCGTAAAAACACAAGGTGGACAGATTGGCCGCTAAGCGTGAAGCCAGCCGAAAGAATGTCAGATACGCGCCTACCATACTGCAGCGTTACCAGCGTGGTAAGCTCGTCACGATCGTCAAAGTTGAGTTCGCTTGGCGTGTCGTAGCGCAAGAGCCACGACGATGCTTCGGCAGTGAGCGTATCTCGCGGCGTTATCCGCCACCGCGCCTGCGCAAATGCCCGCGTCCGCATCGTGGCATTGTCCCGCTGGTTTTCCTGCGACCGTAACGCTGCCAAATCCTGCTCGGTGATGTCGAACACGCCCTGCACGCCGTTCTGCTCGTCGCGCCGAAACAAACTGCCCCCGCCAACCAGCAGAAGCGTAGCTACCTCGTAGCGCAGTTCGCCCGTTATGTCGACAACAAGTTCGGTAAGACGACGGTTGACGGCAGTGATGGGCACGGCGTCTTCGCCACGGCTATACTGGCGATCGATGCCGGCAGACTGAAGCGAGCCAACGACCGACGCCGAAAGGCGCGGCGATAGCACGGCCGTGCCGCTAGCATCGAGTTGTAAACGCTGCTCGGCACGCGTCTCAACGCTAAGGTCAGCTAACGTTCCCACCTGTGTAAAGAACTGCCGGCGTAACGAAAGGTATTGCGTTGACAGGCGAAATTCCGACCCATCTTCGAGCGGCCGAACGATGTTGAACCGTATGTCGGCATCGGTGTTCGTGCGCTGCGCGTCCATCCTGTTCAGGTCGAACACTGCCGTACCACCCATCAGCCATTCGTCTACCGAAATGCCGCTGGCAGCAGCACGCAGGGCTGTGATTACGCCGCCAGCTCGCCGCCCTATCTGCGTGCTCGACTCCATGCCGCCTATCCACTCCACCGTCGTCGTGCTGTCGATTCCATAGCGCAGCCCAAGGCCGCCATTTAGACGCTCGAGTGACGCCAGTCCCAGACTGCGCGAATCCTGCGACAGTGTCCACGACTGCCGCCCTATTGCCGATAGTGCCGCCCCAAGCGGCAACACCAATTCTACATGCGAAAAGATGTCGTCGCGCAACGCCAGGGTAGTCGTCCGAAACGCCGTATTCCTCGTGTCCATCACATATCGGAATGCCCCATCGCCCAACAAGGCCAGCCGCACGTCTGACCGACCAGTAAAGGTAAACGTGTTAGCAATTTTGTCGACCCCAAACACAACGGCCGGCTCTGGCAAGGTCGTGGGCTGTTCCATCAACGATGCCGCTTCTTGGCATGTAACAAATCGGGGCAAAATCAACTGTACACCAAGCACCAAGAAAAGCGTAAGTACCTTGCTTCTCAACACACTTTGAGTTATCCACACTAACCAGTACGCACTTATACCGTTGTAACAAACACGCATTGTTTTTACGGACATTGTCACTACCTTTGTGCTGCCTTATTGACCAAGGCCCAGCTTCTTGCTTCGAAATGTCGACGTCCCCCCGTACCATACTGCTTATAGACCCTGACCGTAGCCGCCGCCACGAGGTGGGTCGCACGTTGATGGACCACGACTTGTCGGTGCTGATGTCTCCCGATGTAACCACGGCGCAGGCCATGGTTCGGCATCACCGCCCGTCGGCTGTTCTCATTGATGCATCGCTGTTGGTGATTCATGATTTGCGCGAGAAGCTGTACATCCATGGACTATCGATTGACGTGCCGTTCATTGTGTTAGCCGAGGAGCGTGAGCCGTTAGCAGCAACGTCGGTGCCGTATGGCGTGATTTCTCGACCACTTGGCGAAGCGGGCATCCGCTCGCTGAAAGCTATCCAGGGGCTTCCATCAACGAGCGAGCCGGTATACACGCCACCGCCGCAGCCGCAACAGCCATCGTTGCTGTATGCCTTGCCCCACGAATATCGCACACCGCTCACCGATATCATTGGTTGGGCGTCGTTTTTGCACGGACATGCCGAAAATATGTCGCCCGCCGAGGTGCGCCTACTAACGTCCGACGTGCTCGGCGCGGCTCGACGATTGCTGCGTACGACAGACAACTTTTTGGTCTATGCACAAATAGAGACGTTGTCCGACAGTCCGTTCCACATCCAGCGGATGCGGCAGTGTACCACAGCCGAACCGGCCTCGGTGATGTACGACGCCGTGATTTCGAAAGCCATGGCCCACGAGCGGGCGGCCGACATCTCGCTTGCCCTCGACGTCGAAGGCGTACCGGTGCGAATCATGGAGCAGCATCTGGTAAAGATTACCTCTGAGCTTATCGACAACGCCCTGTACTTTTCTTCTAAAGGGTCACCGATTGTCGTGCAAGCCACTCCCGGCAGCGACGCCGTCGTGTTCACGATACGGGACCACGGCGTAGGCATGCGCGAAGACGAAGTACCATCCATTGGACCCTATCAGCAGTTCCGCCGGGAGAGCCAGGAACAGCAAGGCGTAGGCCTTGGCCTTGTTATCGCCAAGCGCCTCGTAGAACTCCACGGCGGTACTTTCTCGGTTACCTCCACGCTAGGCATGGGCACCAGCGTTACGTTTACGCTACCGCGCGCCGTGTAACGGCGCTGCGCGGGATATTGCGCCTGTGTAGTCGGCGCCCCTTTCATACCTTTGCGGCAGGTGGAAGAAACTGAAGTGGCGCATTGTGTCTAAAGTCTGCTCAACAAGTCGCAGAGCAAGAAATTGGTAAAGATGCGACACGCTAATGGATGCCTGTAACATCGTCGAAGAAGCCAGAACGATAATAAACAAACCGCATCAATATGGCCCGTAGCGAACTGCTTAGCACAGGAACTGAAGACCTAAAGGAGCTTCTTGGCAACGGCAAGACGTACAGTGTACCGCCTTACCAGCGCAGTTACTCGTGGAAGCAGGAGCACTGGGAGGACCTATGGGAAGACCTTACCACCGTGGAATCCACGGGAGAAGACCACTACATGGGTGCTATCGTTCTAGAGACCGAAGAGCGGAAGCATTATCGCATTATTGACGGCCAACAGCGCATGGCAACGTTAAGCACGTTGATTCTTGCCTGTGTTGACTACCTGTATGCGTTGGCAGAGGAAGGCATTGATACCGATGCCAACATTGAACGGGCTACTCTTTTGGAGAGCAGTTACTTAGGAGCTAAGGATCCGGCTAGCTTACGAATGACACCTAAGCTACACCTTAATGCAAACGACGACGACTTTTTCCAGTTAAACCTCGTTCAACGGCTAGCGCCCCATGGTGGCGTGCGCTCCTTGCCGGATTCAGAACGGCTGCTTTGGGAGTGCTTTCAGTTCTTTCGAAGCAAGGTTCAGGAGAAATTCTCGACGGTAAAACAGGGCGACCAGATCGCAAGATTCGTGAGCGAAATCGTTTCCGAGCGCCTCGTTTTTATAAGTGTTAGGGTACAGGACCAGCTAAGTGCGTACACGGTGTTCGAAACGCTGAATGCTCGTGGGTTAGAGCTCACGGAGACCGATCTGCTGAAGAACTATCTTTTGTCGTTAGCAGACCGACTAAGTCCATCCCAGATGGATCCGGTGTTACGCCAGTGGGCACGCATTACGGCTCGCGTTGGCACAGCGAAGTTCCCAGAGTTCTTACGCCATCACCTGAATTCGCATCGCGAGTATGTGAGGCAGAAGCAGCTATTCAAGACTATCAAGAGGGATATTACGAGCTTGGACAGCGTTTTTAGCTTGCTCAACCGCCTGGAAACTGACGCCGCATGGTTCGAGGGTTTAAACGATTATAGCAGTCAATTTTGGCTGGACTACCAAGGTGCTAAAGAGCACGTTCGTGTGCTAAATCTCTTTGACGTCTCGCAATACACACCACTCGTGCTTGCTGCCAAGGACATTTTTACGTCACCCGCAGACATTGTGGAGATACTCCGCTATTGTGCCGTGCTGTCTGTGCGGTTTATCGGCGTCAGCAAGCGCAGCACGCACCCACTCGAAGAGATCTATAACCGCGCTGCTTTAGAGATTCGACGTGGCACCGCCGGCACGCTTGCGGCGGTGCGGCAGGCGTTGCGGCCGATATACATTCCTGACGAGGAGTTCGTATCGGATTTTTCCACGTTACGGCTCCGGAACAGTAGCAAATCTGGCAAACGGCTGCGCTATTTCCTAGCAAAAATCGAGAAGCAACTAAGCGGTACTGATATTGCGGATGAGTCCATGACTGCCACAATAGAGCACGTACTACCGGAGAATCCTGGCGAGGTGGGCTGGGACCATTTTACGTCTGACGCACACGAACGAAGCTACGAGCGTGTAGGGAACTACTCCCTCCTAGAGCGTACGTTGAACGAGACGAAGGCCAGCAACGCCTCGTTCGACCACAAGAGGGCTTTCTATGAGCAATCTCAATATCGAACGTCAAGGGAATTGTGTCAGTATAGTGAATGGACCGAAGCAACGATAGCCCAACGCCAGTCCGGCATGGCGAACGTCGCGAAATCAGTTTGGGCACTTACCTTCTAGCTTTCTTTCCCAAGGTAGGCTGTCTTGCCCTGCATCTTCCCATTGGGCATGCGGAGAACGAGCCTCGGCGACTTTGTGCACCTGGGTAGTAAGCGCCCCTTTCATGTCTCTACGGATGGTGGTTATGAAGAGCGTAGGCCTCGACACGGTGTAGACTACGCGTGTAGATGCATAACGGCATCGTGGGCTTCAGCCCAAGCCCCATGGCTTCGTTAGCCCGCGGTTTCAACCACGGGGACGGTTTGGGGTCGTAATTTTTCACCGCCGGAGGCGGTCCCTGCCAGAGGCAGGGTCTGTGGGTTGGTGGCGGTCAACACGCCACCATTGACGAACGGACGATAATGTCACCACGTCACCATCGACGAACGGACGATTTAACCACCCGCTCTGAAGAGCGGGCCTAGGCGCAGAGCCAAATTCCAGCCCGTCATAAATGACGGGCGTGGCTGATCAATGCGTTGATAAACATATCAAGTTCCGGCGGCATGCAAATTTCCCGCGAAGCGTCCCATGCAAATGTTCCATGCAATGTCCCATGCAAATGTTTCATGCAATGTCCCATGCAAATGTTCCATGCAAAGTCCCATGCAAATGTCCCATGCAATGTCCCATGCAAATGTTCCATGCAATGTCCCATGCAAATGTTCCATGCAATGTCCCATGCAATGTCCCATGCAATTGTCCCATGCAAATGTCCCGCGAAGCGCACTTACAGCGCCTCCAACCTCGCAAATGCTAGCATGAGCTGCTTGCGCTGACCATTGGCAAATTCGACTTGTGCCTTGGCGCTCGAACCAATGCCCGACAACGCAATGATGCGCCCTACCCCAAACATGGGGTGCTTTACGCGCATGCCTACGCTCCAGCGATTGTCCGTCTCGACAGGGATCTGCGAATACGACTCGCGTGGCGGCTCGGGCCGCCGCGGACGCGGTGGCGGCAGCGATACGCTGCGCCCTGCTGCGGCAGGCACCTTGGCCGACGCCGAAAGGCAGTCCGTGTCGATCTCGGCAAGAAACTTGGACGGACGCGAGAAGCCCACCTCGCCAAATCGCATGCGCTGCCCCGCATAGCTGATAACGAGATGCTGTCGCGCCCTGGTGATGGCCACGTAAAACAGACGCCGCTCCTCGTCTTCCTCGTCGACACTCGACTCGGGCTTCACCAAGGGGAACAAGCCCTGCTCCATTCCGGCGATAACAACAAGCGGAAACTCAAGACCCTTCGACGCATGAACCGTCATGAGGGCAATGCGGTTGTTGCCCAGCTCGGGATCGTCCTGATCGCTGATAAGCGCCACCTGTTCCAAGTAGTGGAGCAAGGTTAGCTCGTCGTCGGCCTCCTGTACTTCGCTGATGTGCGTGAGAATGCGGTCGATGTTTGCCAGACGATCGCGGGCGTCGTCGGTCTTCTGATTTCGATAGTGATCCAAGAGCCCCGTTGCCTCGAGAAAGGCCTGGGCAAGCGATGCCGGCGTTAGTTCGTTGACGGCGTCGCGATACATCTCGAAGATGTTGACGAAGTCACCTACCGACACCAGCGTTCGCGTCTGCAGTCCGGGCACCTCGTGAGCGTTCTTGAGTACGTCGTATAAGGTTCGATTGGTTGCCGTAGCAAAGGCCTGAAGTTTCTCCAGCGATGTGTTACCGATGCCCCTTGCCGGTTCGTTGATGATGCGAAGGATGGACTCTGCATCGGCGGGATTAACGAGGACGCGGAGGTAGGCCAGGGCGTCTTTGACTTCCTTGCGCTTGTAAAAGCTCACACCCGAAACGATGTGATAGGGCGTGTTGCTACGACGCAGGGCATCTTCGAGCGGCTGCGACTGGGCATTGGTACGGTATAGGATGGCAACATCGCGCCAAGTTAGTCCGTGTTCGTTCAGGCGCGCCTTGAGCGTGCGCACTACCTGATCGGCCTCGTCGCGATCGTCGCGGCACGCCAAGACGGTGATTTTGTCGCCAGCCGCATTATCAGTCCACAACTCCTTCTTGAGCTGCTTGGTGTTGTTTTTAATGACACTTTCGGCGGCCTTGATAATGGTCTTGGTCGAGCGATAATTCTGCTCGAGGCGTACAGTGGTGGCATCGGGATAGTCGCGCCCAAAGTCGAGAATATTCTGAATTTCCGCTCCACGCCATCGATAAATACTTTGCGCATCGTCGCCCACCACGCAGATATTACGATGCCCCTTAGCAAGAAGCTGTACGGCTAGATACTGGGCACGATTGGTGTCTTGATACTCGTCTACGTGGATATAACGGAACCGCTCATGGAAAGAAGCCAGCACATCTGGATTGTTGCGCAAAAGGGCGATCATATTCAGGATGAGATCGTCGAAGTCCATGGCGTTGGCATGGAGCAGTCGCTTTTCGTATTGCTCGAACACTTGCGCCGTTATCCGCTCGCTAACGTTGCTAGCGTTACGGCCATACTCCATCCACGACGTCATGGCGTTTTTCGCACCACTGATGCGGGAGCGGATGGCCGTGGGAGACTGTGCCTGCTGAGAGACGCCGAGCGTCGTCATAACGGCCTTGATGGCCGCCAACTGATCGTCGGAGTCATAAACGGTAAAGCTCGACGTATAGCCAAGCAACTCGGCATGGCGGCGTAACAACCGCGCAAACACACTGTGAAAGGTACCTGCTATGATGCCACGGGCAATATGGTCGCCCACCAAATGGGCGATACGCTCACGCATTTCTTTGGCGGCCTTGTTGGTAAACGTGAGAGCAAGGACATGACTGGGGTGTACGCCTTGGCGCAACAGATAGGCAATGCGATAGGTAAGCACACGCGTCTTGCCCGACCCAGCCCCGGCGATAATAAGCAACGGGCCTTCGGTATGCGAGGCGGCCTGACGCTGAGGGTCGTTGAGTCCGTCGAGAAGGTCGGCCGCGGGCGAACCGTCGGCAACAGGTACAAGGCGTAACGTCATTGATACGTGAATTAGAGTTCGATAAATCCGGTTTTTTTGTACACCTTGCGCAGCACCTTCCACGCGCGATGACGTGCTTGCTCGGCACCTGCCTTAGCAATAGCACGCAAGGAATCTTCATCCGCACGTAATTCCAAGAATCGTTCGCGAATGGGACGCACATATGCCGCTACCGCCTCGCCTACTGCCTCCTTGAAAGGGGCATAGCCAGTACTGCCGGCAAACTCTGCCTCGATGTCGGCAAACGTCTTGTCCGTGGCAATGTGATAGAGTGACATAAGATTCGAGATGCCCGGACGTACCTGCTCGTCGTAACGGATGTCGGAGCCGGAGTCGGTAACAGCCCGGCGAATTTTATTACGGATGTCGTCGTCGGAGTCGGTGAGAAAAATCGAGGCCTTCATATTCGGATCCGATTTCGACATTTTTTTGGTGGGCTCTTGGAGCGACATAATACGTCCGCCCACCTTGGGAATGTAGGGCTCCGGAACGGTAAACGTGGGCGAATACCTGTGGTTGAAGCGTTCGGCAAGGTTACGAGCTAGTTCTAGGTGCTGCTTTTGATCTTCGCCAACCGGAACCAGATCGGCGTTGTAAATCAAGATGTCGGCAGCCATCAAAATGGGATACGTGAACAGGCCAACGTTGATATTGTCGCTGTGACGCTCAGATTTGTCCTTGAACTGCGTCATGCGCGAGCACTCACCCATGCCCGTTAGGCACGTAAGTATCCATGCAAGCTGCACGTGTTCGGGCACGTGACTTTGTACGAAGACGACGCTCTTGGATGGGTCGACGCCTGCAGCTTGATACATGGCTACTAGGTCGAGCGTCCATTTACGCAGCTTGGCCGGTTCTTGTTGGACGGTGATGGCGTGCTGGTCGACGACGCAAAACAGCGAGTCGAAGTCGTGCTGCAACGTCACCCAATTGCGTAGAGCGCCGGCGATGTGGCCAATAGAGAGTTCGCCAGACGGCTGCATGCCGCTTAGGATGGTCTTTCGCTGCTGTTCCATGGTGAGCTAGGGGTGCGGAATGGAGTCGTGAGTGAAGCCACAAAGGTACAACGCGCATTCGTGGCTATGGCCCTTAGTGTTATCCACCTTCGCATGTTTGTATCCATGCGAACAATGTTCATGATGTTGTTGCTTGTGACCTCGCTCACCAGCACAGCGTTTGGCCAAACAGAGCTGGGTGGAACGAGCGATTCGCCCTCGTCGACGTGGTCGCTGCTTTCCGTGCAACGCACGTGGGTCCCCCAGCGTGACGGCTTCCCCAACTGGGGGTTTGGCGCGCAGGGCTTTACCAGCATCGACCGCGACCGCACGTACTACGTGGGCTTTGGCATTATCGGCTCGGGCGTTGCCGAACGCGATGTTGTTTCCATCGTGTTTGGTCCTGGAGCGTTTTTGCTTGGCGACCGCACCTTGGGCCTCTTCGCCTACCTTCAGGGCGGCCTTACGCTAAGCTCGCAGTCGGGCATGACGGGCTTCGATCTGTTTGGCGACGTCTCCATGCAATTTGGTGCCGGGGCCGTTAGTGGCCTTGGCGTTTGTGTTTCGATTACCGACGCCATTCGCGCCCAAGTGGCTGTTGTTGCCAATGCCTATACTGTCGAGGGCGGCGTCACTCCCGTTGGTTTACAACTTGGCATCTCTTCTGGTGGCAAATGATACGCATCGCTCCCTCCCTCCTCTCGGCCAACCCACTGCACGTTGAACGCGACGTCCTGGCCTGCCAGCACGCCGGCGCCGACATCCTGCACGTCGATGTTATGGACGGCCACTTCGTCCCCCCAATTACCTTTGGCCCTGCCCTTGTGCAGGCCATTGCCGGCATCACCACCATGCCGCTGGACGTGCATCTAATGGTTACCAACCCCGACCATCACATCCCCCAGTTTGCCCAAGCCGGTGCTCACTGGATAAGCGTCCACGCCGAAACCTGTCCCCACCTTCACCGCACACTTGAATCGATTAAGGGGCATCGGTGCACGGCAGGCGTGGTGCTTAATCCGGCAACACCATTGGAATATGCCTTCGAAGCGGCAGGCGCGGCCAACTTCGTGCTGCTTATGAGCGTTAATCCGGGCTACGGTGGCCAAGCGTTTATCACGAGCTTCTTGCGGCGCTGCGAACGGCTACGCACATGGCTCGACGCTCACGGCTTTTCCGACGTCTTTATCGAGGTGGACGGCGGCATTAAGATCGACAATGCGCGCAGCGCTGCAGACGCAGGCGCCAGCGTGCTCGTAAGCGGCAGCGGCCTCTTTGCGGGCAACCTTGCGGAGAACGTTGCCGCCATGCGCGCAGCGGTGAGCTAGCGTAGTACGCTACCGCGCGTCGGACCTGTCGGACGTGTCGGACCTGTCGGACCCGTCGGACCTGTCGGACCCGTCGGACCTGTCGGACCTGTCGGACCCGTCGGACGCGTCGGACCTGTCGGACGCGTCGGGCTGCCGCTTGCGCTGCTCGCGACGCCGCTTGAACAGGTTCTCACGGAAGCCGCCCTCCTTTTGAAACGCCGCGTCCTGCGCGCGGAGCTGCCGACGCAATAGGTACGTCGCTTGATGGATGGCGCAGATCATGGCGTTCGCGGCGTCCTCGGGTGAAGCATAGCGTACGTACCGTGGTAGATCGTGCAAGCCCCAACACTCTACCATCGACGTCGATGTTGCCGTTGTTCCTATGCGGTCAACGCGAAGACGTTGCCGAATATCAAGAGTTCGTGGGTCGTCACGTTCCCACAACCCTAAACCTCGGTGCGCAAGAAATGTCTCGTAATCCTGCAACAATTCGTCGGCAAGACTAGCAAGAGCAACGTTGGTTAGGTGCATTTCGCTCTGACGAGACGTCGCAGCGGCACCACTACCCTCACTAATGTTGCGGACGCCGCTTCTAGCAGCTTGCACCATTTGCGAGGTCTGACGATAATCGCGGGGATAGAACCGCTCACAGAATGCGATTGTCGCCTCGTGTATTACGAGAGTAATTTTGTAGCTGATGAGGTTACGATATCCGCCACTAGGCAGAAAACTTTGTGAGGAGTCGTTCATGGTGCAAACATCGACTCTTGAACAGCTCCTCACAAGAGCAAATCGACGAAGACCACTTCTAACACCACGAACGGCGTATCTGAACCGACGAAGGTTATTCAACCACCAACGAAGCACCTGCCGTTCTCGTCCAACGTACTCCAAAGACTGGTCAAGGACCATTACCTTCGATCATAAATCCAACCCAGTAAGGAAACCAATTTGTGGGGTTCCACGGATTGGTTGTAAGATTGGTGCAATCGCAGTGGTCGGTACAAACTTGTTCAGAACCTAACTGTGCAACCCCTCGCTCACGACACATTCCGTGTAGCTGAAGCGTCACCATTGGGCCCTGGGGGGAAGAACGGGTTCGGATCGACTGCGCCCAAAAGCAGTTGCTCACAGCTACAGGTAATCTGAGTAGTCGCCCCTGTTTGAGTCATAACTTCTACTTCGCATTGCAAGTTATTATCATCTTGCTTCACCGGCCTACTGCGGGATGTAAGTGCAATTGAATCTTGCGATGCCCCATACAAAGCAATAATTGCCCAAAGGGCACCAGATACCGAACGACGAATGATCGCGCTATGGAACATACACTAACTCCGTACACATTACCAAACCTTGACTGTTGCGCACGGCTACGATGTATGGCGCTGAACTTAGAGCTACGCTAGGGTTCGAAGACAATTGCGGCATAGAAAACAACGCCAGCTGCTGGCCGTATGGAGTAAGCACCGCTACACTAGCAGCATTTAACACACTTGGTGCCGACAGATAAAGTGTTCCAGTGCTCGTTGTTGTAAAGGGTGGACACGACCCCGATTGACCAAGAGGGTTATTTTCGCTCATCACCTTCCAAACGCCGGTGTACGCCTGCATCATGATTGCAGGGTCATACTTCATGATGTCAGACCGAGTAAACCGCTCCCCCTCGCCATTCAAGGCAAAAACTCGAATCCGCAGCGCCAATTTTGTGTCGGTAGGCGTTCCATAAGGCACAACATACTTTACTACTGCGGCGACTGGGTACCACGAGGCAAAGGCAGGACGGCCATTGGACGATGACTTGAAGACAAAGAATGTATCAATTAGTGCAACCCGACTATCCGATGCAGAATCCACTACTTCTATTGAGAAGGCAATGTCATCCGCTGCCTTCCAGCGATCCCATAGAAGTTTCTTGCGCAAGGTGTGATCAAACAACAGAACATCGCGATAAACCTGAAGGGTATCTCCAACGCTTACTGGAATCCAACGTGATCGAGAACGCTCTCCTAATTGTGCATCTGATACTTCGTCGATAAACTCCTTCGCGGAATCATCCCAATTCCATGCCTTGTCGTAACACCAGCCATGAAGAGGAATATGCTTGCCATTCTTGCGCACGTCTGTGAACTGAATACGGACGTCACCAGAATCACTCTGGTACTCAAAATAGAACACCGGAAGGTATAACTTTGGGTCACGCATGTCGCTAATGCTATACGTCCCCGTGTCCTTAGGCGTGTAGATAATGCGAGCCCACTGTCCCGGCACATACGGTAATTGGTGCAGCGAGTCGCACTCACACGTTCCACATCCTGTTTGGGCTTTAGCCGACTCGGTAGCCACGAAGAACCAGCACATCCCTAATATGAGTGTGAGGCAACTCATGGTTCGGTTAGGCCATCGATAATGTGACATACCTGTCCTTTCTTGTAGATTGTCCGGCACAGACCACGACGTTCTTCGCAAAGCCGCAATGGTTCTCATTGTCGGCTCGTCAGAAGTGAGCAATGTTGCCAGACAACATTTCTATCGTTCCGGGACTTTCCTGTCACGCATTACAAACTTCGTGTGTTGTAGCGCAACAGCCAAGGACAATTCTCCGCATTTTGTTACATGCGTTTTGGGGCATTTTTTTGCCTTACACGAAGAATCAAGTGACTGCCGTGAGGACATACGTGGCGAGTAGTTACCCCCCATACCGTGAGGTTGTGTCAAAATATGGCCGATTTGTTACATGGGCACTGCTCGTGGCGTCGAAGCTAGCGTAATTCGCTCGTCGCACACATGTACAGAGTGGCAGGCATGATGAGCAGGCATTCATTGCAACGGTGTTCCTGCTTACCGGTGAACTTGTGATCGGACACGTATGAATTGCTTTCTTCCCGATTTTTTCGTGGAGCCAGCAACCTGCCCGCACCTTTCTACCACGTGGCAAGCGGGCGAATTTGATGCAACGGCACTGCGGCAATGTTTTCTGCAATGGCAAACTCGCGCGCACCAGGATATACAACGAGTACGCTGTCTAATTCCAAATCGACGATGGCTTGCTGCATAGACGCTGTACGCCTTGGTTGCGACGTGAATTTTATTTCAACGCCAATTCGCTTTCCATTGTGTACCATCAATAAATCCAATTCTGCACCTTGATGTGTTGCCCACGTATATGCTTCGGTGGGCTGCATCATTGCTAGCACATGCTCCAGCGCGAACGCTTCCCACGATGCCCCTTTATTGGGGTGCGTAGAAAGTTGGACGTCATTGGTGATTCCTAGCGTGACATGGTATAGACCACTATCGCGAATGAGAAGTTTTGGAGTTTTTCGTTGCCGTTTTCCAATGTTCGCATGCCAAGGCTGAAGCTGACGAATGAGCATGGCATCGGTTAGAACATCCAAAAACCCGCGAACGGTTTGTGGTGCCACATCAAGGGATCGTGATAGGGCCGCAAGATTGAGGGATGATGTATGATAGTGTGCCACCATCGTCCACATTCGACGCAGCGTTGTTGCGGGCGTTCGAATGCCGTGCGCTGGCAAATCGCGCTCTAGAACACTCGCTAGATAGGCGTTGCGCCATACAACACTGGCCTCATCGCTCGTAGCCAAGAATGAACGTGGCATTCCACCGCGCAGCCACAGGCGCTCGATGTCTGTTTCCGGCAATTCGTCGACGGAAAGACCCTGCATTTCGACGGTAATGCATCGGCCCGTTAAACTCTCAGACGACTGGTTCAACAGCCGAAAAGATGCACTCCCTAAGAACAGGAATGTTCGCGCGTTGGGTTCGGCATCCACAAGCACCCGTATAACTTCGAACAGCGAAGGTACGTGCTGGATCTCGTCGATAACGATCAGGCCCGTAAGTGCTCGCAACGTAAGGTATGGGTCTGCTAATGCCGCTCTATCAACCGGATTCTCCATGTCGAACACGGTGCCACCATGGTCCTTGGCAATGCTTCGTGCTAGGGTTGTTTTACCACATTGGCGTGGCCCCACGAGTAGCACCGCAGGAACAATGTTCCACAGAAACTCGATGCGTTCTTTGAGTCGCTTGCGCTCAATCATGCCACAAATCTACCACTTTACCATGAAAATCAACAACCATGGTTGTTGATTTTCATGGTTATTCGTTGCCTAGCACGAGCATTGTGGCTTCGATACCTCGTCGAAGTAAGGAATGCCACACAACGCTGTTGCTGTTGCCCCTACCTTTGCACCACGAGAAGGCACACTCGACCGGCAATTCGTAGGGAATAGATGCCTGATGGAAGTGCTGTGATGTCGATGCTTCCCGATGTGTCACCACGCTGATACACTTGGCCTACCGGACTTGTAACGACGTATGGGCCAGACAACATGGCAGATCCTTCATGCACACTTACCGAAGAACTCGCAGGGTTTGGTACAATCTGAGGTGTTGCTGCGGCCGAAGAAGCAACGACGGATCGCAGTCCACCTGCAAGGCAATGGCCACGAAGCGTAATCCGGCCGTCAATAGTGTTTACACGAACTGCTCTCGAGAACTCAACCCGACTAAGGCGAACAGTTGTGACGGAATCGGGACCCAACAGCGGAATCATTGGAATGGTAATGCGGTCATCCACCACGTCCGACAACCGTGTGTTCACGACGATGGTCTGATCTGTTCCAGCATCAGTGCCACGAGCAGCGATGTTCTCCGGAATCAGGAAATGCGTTGAGTACTGAAGCTGCACTCGAACAGAATCAACACCTTGCTGTAGCATCGAGGAGAACGATGGGTCGGCTACGATTTCGACGATACCTATCTGCGAGGGGTTAACCGAAAACTCCGCATCGCGTACACGGACCGTTACAGTGCTTGTTTCGGGGGTAACGACTGCAGTGTCCGACGCCGAGCAGGCGCCAACTCCTGCAAACACACCGACTGGACCACTTACTGACGAAACAGAAAGCTCGATTTCGAGGGTTTGCCCCGACGAGAGTGCCACGGGTAGGGCTGGTGTAGTTGAAACAACCTGTGCGTCGCCATACTTGACGAATACCGAATTCACTTGGACCGGATTGGAGCTGGTCTGCGCAGTAAAGGTCACCGTAACGTTGGTCCGCTCGCCAGCTACCGCAAACGTTGTTGGCTCCGGCGCAACAAGTCTACTTGGAGATGAAACCGTAATCGCAGCACTATCCGACGAACCACCAGTTCCAGCGACTGTGATACGGACAACGTATGTGCCAGGAGGAAGAGCCGGCACTGGAACACGCAGGCGGCCGACAGCAGCAGGAACAGACGTTACAAAGACCTGCGACTGACTATTCACAAGATGGACGTTTACGATCGACTGTTGCGGCCCACTGTATCTCCACGAAACGTCCAGCGTGTCGCCACCGCAAAGAGAAGAGGGTGACACTCGCGTAACACGAAGTGCATTGGGCGCAAACGTAAATACAACGCTTGTAAGAAAATCAGGACGCGAAGAGAAATACGCGTTGGATGACGTCGGAAAATCAACCGAACGAGACATCGTTCCGATGACGATAGTGGAATCGCTCATCAGCGACATTCCGCCAGAAATTGGACTTGTAAGAGCGCCCTCTTGATCGCTGCCCCCTATATAGGTTGCGAAAACCATGCTATCTAGGGTTGGCCGAAATATTGAAAGTGCAAGATCATGAACGCTAAACGTGCTGTCGTACGTTGGACTCGACACAGGAAAATTTGCTGACTGCGTTAGACCAAGAATAGCAATTTCGCCAGTTGGCAACTCCGCTACACAATTGCCACCCAGCGTGTGAGGGTAATCTGGGCTTGACCCGCCTAGATATGAGCAATAACGAAGCGCTGCTAGATCGCTACTGTAGACAGCAACAATCATGTCGCCCCCACCCTGTGGTTCCGACTGTAGGGCATTCGATGTTATGGCAGAGATCTTTGGACTGTTCGATGAAGATCCCATGACAACCAGATCGCCGTCGCGCTTCTGTATGCCAGACCAGAATCCGTCGACGCCTTCGCCGCCAACCCATGTGCATGACAACATCGTCGACAACGAAGCATCCATCCTGAATATAAGCGCGTCGATGGTCGAGGTCGTTGGTTTTGTCGTTGTGTGACCAACCATGGGCAACGGAAACCCAGAAACCGACTGACCTACAAAGGCGACCGTGTTGTCGTTCAACGCTATGCACTGTTGAAGCTGATCGTTGCCATTACCACCAACGTTGAACGATGTAAGTAGGCGCCATGTCCGTGTGCTATACCGTGCAATGCCCATGTCGGCTCCACCTCCAGTGCCGACATTAGCTCCAGACACAACCGGGAAGCTAAGGTTGCGACTATCTCCCGTTAGAATAAGCGTCGAGTCGGAATCGCGGGTGATCGACAAGAAGTTCTCGTTTCCGTCTGTACCATGAAACGTGGAGTAGCGTAGCTGACGCAAATCCTTCGACAACACACTAAGCACTGCGTCACTTCCTCCAGCAAGGGCAGACTGCTGTGCATCTTGGGAAACGGGATAGTCTGATGAAGCCGTTGAACCAATGATTACAATTGCCGAATCGCTAACTGACATAACACGCTGAACATTGTCAGCAGCACTTCCGCCTATCAACGTTCCTCGCAGCAGGCGGGAAAGATCCTTGGTAAAGACCAAGACGAAGCCCTCTACATTGCCACGGTTTGGCGACGTGTAGGCGCCAGGCGTCTGCGGGAAGGTACTTCCAGACTGGCTGGTATACGTACCGACAGTGTAAATCTCTCCGTCAATTTCGAGGACGTCCTTTACAGCCAAGCAACAGTTGCCCGCATAGGTCGATCTAACAATCGGATCGATAACGAGTGGTAGATCCTGTGGTGCGTTGGCCGTAGAGAATCGAATCGACTCAGACGAAACCAGGAACTTGGACGCAATTGGCGTTTCGTCGTGATTCATCTTCGCAAAAACGTGCAGATCACCTTGTCGAAGCTCGCCAAGGGGGCTTGAAATAACTACGTCGTTGCCCTCGACGCTAAGACTGGTATGTCCGTCAAGATGTAGCGAGAGGAATTCGGCAGCCGAGCCGCTACTGCAATGAACGTCATATCGTGCTTCATGCTGGTCGACGTAGTCGACAATCGTATAGCCGCTCGAAAACGTTCGAACAAGGGTGTCTGCCAGAACGAGGGGGCGGTCGCCAACGCAGGGTATTGTGTCAACTCCCATCACTTGCGTAGAAAGCAACGACGCTTGCACGTCATTCACGTGAACGCTCACGGCAGTGGCATTCCCACGAATCATCAGTGCGTCAGGCGACGGTGTTCGTTGGTCGTACGTCCAACCAGTCGTTGTAACCCATATCGTTAGGTCGGATGTATGTTTCGCCGCTATCACGTTCGTGGGCCACTGCCCCTGATTCAGCACATAGCGATTGAACACGTTGGGTACTTCGGCGGATTCGCGAGCAAGAACGGCAGAAACAGTAAGGCTCGTGAGGGCAATAAGGGCAAGAACAAAACAACGCTTCATTACAAACTCCGCTCAATAAGTACACCAAACACACCCGATAGCCACGTCCACGAATCCAGTCTCTTTGAACTTGATAACGGCGAAGTCTGAATTCCAACATGTGGCCCAACTACCCAGTCTGTGCCCACCCTAACAGAATATCGCAGCCCTACCGAGGGTAGAATCATGATAGAGTTTTCGCCAACTTCTGCATCACGGATAACGTTGCGCTCGCTTCCACCATTTTCGAACTGAGCTCCAGGCGTATTCAATTTCTCGTTCTGCGAGAATATATGTTGCAGAGGAATGCCTGCGTTCACAGCAGCCCATACTTGCAGGTCCGAAACCACAGGCACTTCTACTCCGAGGCCAATCGTTGCAAAGGTGTTGTTTAGCGTTAGCTGATTCGTAACCACCGCTGGCACCACATTACCATTCACTACCACGCGGCCAATCTCTTGTGTAACCTCTGTGCTTACACCAACATTTGATACTCCGGCTGACACCACTAGGCGAAGTGAAGACAACGGAAGGGCATATCGCAGTGCAACGTCCCAACCGATGCTACTTTCGTTGCCAAACGAATTACAACAATTTGGAACCCCAGCTACGCCAGAGGGTGGAACCATGTGCTGCACTGCGGCTAACGATGCGGTTACGCCAATCGCTGGTTTCGATTCCGCTGGCGAGGACGAATCTGCGGCAGCACGCGCATCGGCTTGCTGCTGAGCCAGTAGATTGCCCATAGACAAAAAACTGGCAAGGGCGAAAGCAATCAGCCTCTGTATTGCTGATGTAGGATGTGAAAACCGGCGTACATGAATATACAAGTTCAACTCCTTTTATGAATACCGAACTCAGAACACTTAATCAAATACAAAAGACATTTTGCGGATGATGGCAAGCGTCGTACCGCAGATCTACCATGTTCATGGTGTTTCGTTGCCTAGCACGAGCATTGTGGCTTCGATACCTAACCGATGAATCGCCGCTAGCTCTGGCGGCAAACTCCCTAGGTGCCGCTCTATGGTCGCGGCATCGCCGCGTACCACGGGCCCCGTTAGGGGCACGTTACGGCCACCTTGCATAGCCCGCAGGGCCTGCTCGACGGTCGTGCGCACGATAGGTCCCAGCAACGTAGCCGCATCGATGCCTTGCTCCATTGCCAACATCTGTGCCGCCCGTAGATACGTTTGCACCATGTTGCACGCCAGCACCGCCGTTGCGTGATACCGTGCTCTGCTGGCTTCGGTATCGGGAATCACAATTGCCGTACCGCTAAGAGTGTCTACTATCGTACGCGCCCATTCTACCGCTTGCGCACTGCCCGACACTCCCCACGGAATTCCGCGCAACGCCGCTGCCGGTGCCCCCTGCTCAATAGTCTGAAAGGGATGCATGGCCACTGGGACGTATCCCCCACGTCCCAAAACATCGGTCCCCAACACACCAGCACAATGTACAAGGTGATAAGGGGCAACGGATGGCCACTGCGTCACACGGGCGGCAACAGCGGCTATCGCCGCGTCGGGAACGGTCAAGAATATGGCATCGCCGTGGCCAAGTGGGCTGGCAGGGACATCTTCGTGAGAGGATAGAGCAACATCAACACCAACGTCGGCTAGAGCCGAAGCCAGCGTAGTGCCTAAACGGCCACGACCAACGATGAAGCATCGCATTACAGCGGCTCGACGGTGTAGGAATCCTTGCCGTCCTTCATCTGCCAGCCGATAGCGCCAAGCTCGACACGTAGTCTGTCGGCTTCGGCCCAATTTTTGTCGTTCCGGGCCTGCCAACGCAAGGCCGCCAACGCGGCAACGGTATCTGGAATGGTTAGCGTTGGCCGCGGATCAAACGTCCACAATGCATAAATGTCGTTCACAGCGCGCAACTGCCCCAAGGCCTGCGCCGCCTGCTCTGCAGTGGGGGCGTTGGGGATGGATGCTACGAACTCGTGCAAGGCCGCCGTGGCACGTGGGACGTTTAGATCATTGGCAAGTGCTGCGGCAACACCCTCTGGCACCATACCATTCGGTACGTCGCCAGCACGATCGACCAAATCCCAAATCACGTTCTGAATCCGTTGGCGTGCCTTGCCAGCCGCCGCCACGCCATCGAACGTGAAGTTAAGCACCGACCGATAGTGGGCAGAAATCAGAGCAAAGCGTACGTCGAGAGGGTCGAGACCCCGCTGACGTAAGTCGTTGACTGTATAGAAGTTGTTGAGCGACTTCGACATTTTGCGACCCTCGACTTCGAGGAATTCGTTGTGAACCCACAGCCGTGCTTGGGTAAAGTCGTGCCCTGCGGTGCCGTCGCACGCCGTGCACTGGGCCAGCTCGTCTTCGTGATGCGGGAAGCGCAAGTCGACGCCGCCCGTGTGAATGTCGAAGGGTAAGCCCAACAGTTCCTTGCTCATGGCCGAACATTCAATGTGCCAGCCCGGGCGTCCGGGCAGCTGCATGCCGTCGAGCTCGAACTCCCACGCTGGCTCGCCGGGCTTTTGCCCCTTCCACAGCACGAAGTCGCTCACACTGTCGCGCTCATATTCATCGGCGTCGATGCGCACGCCATCACGGAAGTTCTCAGCGTCAATGGTGTACAAACGACCGTACGCATGATGCTTACGGAAGGCGCTAACACTAAAGTACACCGACCCATCGCTAACGTATCCGTAGCCGGCCTTTACGATTCCACGAATCATGTCCTGCATCTGCGACACGTAGGCAGTAGCCCGTGGCATGGCAAAAAAGTGATCGGGCCGAATGCCAAGTGACGCGATGTCATCCACAAACATCTGTTCGTAGTACCGCGTAAATCGGTCCATATTTTCCATGGCGTCGCCCGTCTGCTCGCCCAGAGCCGCCGGCCAGGCGGCCGACCCTACGGTACTGTCCCGTATGATTTTATCGTCCACGTCGGTAATGTTCATCACCCAGTGCACATCGAAGCCCCCTACAGAGCGGATGGTGCGCTGTAGGATGTCGGTAAACAAAAAGGCACGCATGTTGCCAATGTGGGCCGTATTATACACCGTTGGCCCACATGAGTAGATGCGCACGATACCGTCGGAATGGACGGGTTGCAGCAGCTCTTCGGAGCGTGTAAGAGTGTTGTACAGACGGATAGGAGTTGGCATAGCGCAAATATAGCACGCACCAATGCTCCAACGTCTGCTCTTGATTACATACCTACCTGTTCGTATGTTTGTACATGAGCACACGCGACCGTATCCTCGACCACAACCTTGCCGTGATTCATCTACATGGTATTCAAGGACTTCGAGCAGACCGTACCATTCTCGATCTTGGAATCACGAAAGGGGCACTGTACCACCACTTCGCGGGCAAAGACGACTTAGGCCTAGCGATTCTCGACGAGCGCGTGGCGCCACAGGCGCGGGCGCCATGGCGAGAGATGTTGGCGGATAACGGCTACGTGGTAGACATTCTGCGGCGCTACTTCGACGGTATCGTGACTCGATCGACGTCCGAATCGATTGCTCGAGGCAGCGTGCTGGGCAACCTCTTGGCCGAGATGGCGCCGCTCGACGAACGCTACCGCGACCGACTGCAGGCCATTGTTGCCGAGATGACCGAAGCGGCAACTACGCTGCTGCTGAGGGCACGCGAGGAAGGCGAGCTTCGCTCCGACGTTGACGTAGATGCCCTGGGCACATGGCTGGTAGCAAGCATCGAAGGCGTACAAACGGTAGCCAAGGCGCATCAGTCGCAAGAGCACCTGCGGCGCGGCTTCGATGGCATTATGGTTTGCCTAGAGGGGTTACAACGCTAACCCCTATCTGCCGGCTACAATCGGCTGCGGCACTGATGGATGGTCGAACACCGACTGCATTGCCAACGAAAGCAACTGCGAACGCGCATCCAGCCATTGCTGGACCTTGCCTCCGTAGGCCTGCAGAATATCTGGCCCAACAGGATAGATTTGGCCCCAATGCGCCGTTGTTGGAATGCCGCTGGCTAACAGTGCCGCATAGGCAGCATCGTAGTAGGCCAGCGTGTTGGCATTGGCCATGCCCGGAATTTCGATGGTACACGTGACTGGAAACTGTGTAAATGCCAAGGTTGCTCGCGAGGCCTTTACCCAGCGAACCGCCATAACGCCGGCCAATCGATCGACGGTTGGACGGCAGTTCATCAGGATGTCCAGCGCGGCCACGCTTTGTTCCATGGGTACGCCCATTTCCACGCTTAGTACGCTACCCCGCACGGTTCCTGCCGTAAACGTCCCGTAGGGTGTAGCCACTACCGGACCCCGGTCTGCCGCCAGCGTTTGCAACAGTGCCTTGGTTGCCTGTGGCGCCGTCCATGATGCGTTTTGTGTAATCGAACCAAGCAGACTCAGCACGTCATCGCCGGGCGTCATGCTGGCATGTGCTTCCGGGGGCGACAGCCGCCGGTGAGTACTCCATCGCTCCATTACCGTTAGGTGGGCCGTGGCTTGGTCGTGCGGATTCAACGTTGCCTCCACATGCCACACCCTGTCTGCATGCACGGGTATCGACGGCACCAGCCGCTGGATGATATCCACGTCCATCGTCGTCATCAACCGTCGCAGATCATCGTTATACGGAACCAGCCGCCTCCATGCTTCCAAGTGATAAAGGGGCGTCGCTTCAATAACGTAACCCATCACGAATCCCATGGCGCCAAAGGCCACAAGGGCCGCATCGAACAGGGCATCGTTGCGCACAAGCGTGGCGCCAAGGCGCTGGGCTAACGACGTGTGTATCACGGGGTCAGACGCCCGCTCTACAAGCAACACGTCGGTAGCAGGGTTTGGCCCCACCACAAGGTGGATGGCCACCACACATTCTTGGATCGAGCCATAGGTAAAGGCCGAGCCGTGCGTGCCGGTAGAAACGGCGCCGGCTATGGTTTGTCCGTTACTTGCACCGCTGGTAGGCAGCGTATAGCCGCGCTGTTCAAGGCGGCGATACACTTCGCCTACCGAGCTGCCGCATTGCATGTAGAACAGGCTTTCGGCAGGGCGTGTGTTTTGCGTGTGCAAACTGCCGGCGGCAATGGGAAACCACAGGTTAAGGTTGCGTGTGCCCAGCATCATATCGTTGGATACTGCCACGTCGCTTAGCGACCAAGCGCCGCCGACGGCGCGTATCGAAGCCCCTTTATCAGACGCTTCGGCAAGGATGGAGCAGAGGTAGGAGCTGGTAGCCGCGATATCGGCAACCACGGTATTGGCCTGCACCGGCATGGGGTTCCACAGCTCGCGGTAGTCGGCAACGGTGCGGCGGACGTTTTCGTGAAGGTTCTTCCACGGCAGGTTGGGCCTGGAATGGTGCGAAGGGGTTCTGAGTGCCATGGTGGTTATTGCGGCGTTGGGGTTACTTCGCAGGGCTTGGCACAGGTGTATTCAACGTCGAGCGGACACACAATGCCCAGCGTTACCACGGTTAGCAGGGCATAGCCCAAGTTGGTAGAGGTGCGAACATCTTGGAATGCCTCCGACTTGCATTCGGGTGCGAGTATGCGGGGCTGGGCAAGACCCCAGAACAGCACCCATGCCGTTTGCGATGTTGGGATGTTATGGCGTTGCGTTTCGGGGTTAGCAACGGTGCGCACGTGGTAGCACGACGTGGCAATGGTTGAGGCAAACACAAGAGCAAGAAGCAGGCGCATGGGATACTCCGTAAATGTACTGACGAAGGTACGGAAAATTCTATCCTCTTATGCAACCTAACGTAGGGCGTGCGCAGCGCGCCTCCTCAACCTTATATTGGGCGCGCGCAGCGCGCCTCGATCGCGCGCAGCGCGATCCTTTTCCCTAACGTGTCCTTCTATCATCTGGGCGCGCGCAGCGCGCCTCCTCAACCTTACGTAGGGCGCGCGCAGCGCGATCCTCAATCTTACGTAGGGCGCGCGCAGCGCGCCTCGATCGCGCGCAGCGCGATCCTTTTCCCTAACGTGTCCTTCTATCATCTGGGCGCGCGCAGCGCCCCTCCTCAACCTCACGTAGGGCGCGCACAGCGCGCCTCCTCAACCTTACGTAGGGCGCGCGCAGCGCGATCCTTTTCCCTTACGTGTCGATCAATCGTCAGGGCGCGCGCAGCGCGCCTCCTCAACCTCACGTAGGGCGCGCGCAGCGCGCCTCGATCGCGCGCAGCGCGATCCTTTTCCCTAA
>VFQO010000530.1_pt1 | contig 40005 bp, 41 predicted proteins | sample 3512331 | NCBI WGS metagenome assembly VFQO01 (sample SAMN10412371, study PRJNA504923) | tailings metagenome | isolation source: Replicate 3 from Balatoc abandoned mine | place: Philippines: Itogon, Benguet | collected 2017-08-28 | reverse complement strand
CCATGCCGCCGTTGGCGCGCTGATACGGTCAAGTTACCACGCCGATCAGCAGGCGAATGCCGCCGGCGTGCCGGACGCCGGGTCCGGGCGCAGTTGAGGCGAACGACGCGGCGAGTTGAACGCGTATGGCGACACCGCCAAGCAACGCGATCCTCGACAACGGCACCCGCACAGGGCTGACACGGAGATCGGCATCATTGCGCGCACCAGCCGCCGTCGATCTACAAAGGGCGTCGGGGTGCTGAACCAGTGCGAGGCCCGCCAGCCGGGCAGACCGGTGGACTGCCCGGAGGGCGACTCTGTGCCCGCACGCCCCAGAGTTGCAGGTGGCGGCATCAGAACTCCCCGTCCTTGACGTAGGGGTGGCTCCACAGGATGGCCTGCAACAGCACGACCTTCACCCACGCCGCGCGCATCTTCTCGACGTCCGCCGCTGAGGCGCCCTTCTTGGCCAGGAAGGGCTTCCGCGTCGTGGTGATGGGAATAGTCAGCGCCGGCAGATTGCGAAAGTCCACTTGTGCGGGGCCGTGGGCGCCGTCGGTCTTGTTCTTCTTGAGCCGGTTGTGGCGCAGGCCGATCTCGTACTGCCAGTCGAGCCAGGCCTGGTCGTACTTCGCGTCGGCGGTGCCCAGGATTCACAACGCAAAACGCCTGCGGACGGCGGCCAGGTAGGCGCCGTCCGGCTGGCCGCTGCGCGTGTCGCCGAAGAACACCACCACTTCGGGCGTCGAGGCCGCGAAGCCGTACCAGACATCCAGAATCGCCTCAGTCTGGACGGCCAGGATGGCCCAGCTCTGGCGCAGCGCTGCCACGTCGTCGGCGCCGAACAGCATCGACTTCTGCAGCGCCGCCAGGTCAGCCATCGAGTACGGCGCGCGGGCAAGCATGGCGGGGACTCGGAGCTCGGCGAATTGCCGAGTGTGCCGAGTTGCACTCTGGCGGTGGAAGGTTCGATCCGTCCGGGTTGCAGGTCATTTTCGGACTGGCAGTTGATGGCGACGGTGTGCGCGCGTCAAGGCCGTCGGCGCACGGGAATGGTCCTGCCCCGCTGATCCTTTATGCCGCTGCCTGTGCATGCCCATCCAGTTGGCGCCAGATCGTGTCGAAGTATTCATTGAACGCGCTCGAGCGTCTCAGCGCGCCAGGATCGGTCGCATCGCCGAGGTCGATGTCATGGATTGCCTTGACAGTGCCCGGTCGCTGAGACAGCACGAGCACCCGATCCGACATCGCAATGCCCTCGCCGATGTCGTGCGTGACCAGGATGGCTGCTTTGCGCTGTTCGCGGATGATGCGCTTGACGTCGCCTTGGAGGATGAGGCGGGTCTGGAAGTCGAGCGCCGAGAAGGGCTCGTCCAGCAGGATCGCCTTAGGGTCGAGCGCGAGCGTGCGCATAAATGCAACGCGCTGGCGCATGCCTCCGGACAGCGCCCGCGGCCGCGCGGATTCGAACCCCGCCAGGCCGTAGCGCCGGATGAGCGCCATCGCCCTGTCCCGCGCCTCGCCAGGCGGCGTGCCCCTGACTTCCAGGCCGAGCGTGACGTTGTCGAGCACGGAACGCCAGGGCAGCAGCAGATCCTTCTGCAGCATGTAGCCGATGTGCCCCCGTGCACCGTCGACGAGTGTGCCATCGACGCTCACCGAGCCCGACGTCGGTCGCAGCAGGCCGGCGATCACGTTGAAGAGTGTCGACTTGCCACAGCCCGATGGGCCCACGATGGCGAGAATTTCGCCCTGCCTGAGTGTGAAGCTGATGTCCCGGAACGCGACGACTTCGTGGGGGCTCCCGGCGTTGAACGCCATCGTCACCTGCTTGGCTTCGAGCACTGGTGCGTTCACCATTTGAACCTCGCTTCAATCTTTCCGAGCACGGCGTCGAGCACAAGCGCCAATGCCATCAGGCAAAAGATGCCCACGAACACGCCGTTCAGGTCGTACAGCGCACCGGCGTTGTAGATCATGTAGCCCAGCCCCACTTTCGACGAGATGTACTCGCCGACGACCGCGCCGATCATCGCAAAGCCGATGTTCAGGCGCATCGTCGACAGGATCCACGGCGTAGCTCCCGGCACGATGACCTTGCGCCAGATCGTCAGCGGCTTGGCACCGAGCGAACGCATCAGTTTCACGAGGTCCTCGTCGACTTCCTGCGTGCCCTGGTAGACCGAGATGAGCGCGACGATGAAAGTCAGGCTGGCTGCAATGGCCACTTTTGCGCCGAGGCCGACGCCGAACCAGACCACGATCAGCGGCGCGAGCGCGATCTTCGGGACGCCGTTGATCGCCACGATGACCGGTCGCAGCACGAGCGCTGCAGTCTTCGAGAGCCACAACAGCAGACCCGTGACGCTGCCGAGGGTTGTGCCCACCAGGAAGCCGACGATCGATGCGAACGCCGTTGCGCCGATGTGCGAAAGCAACTCGCCATCTGCAAGCTGGGCTTGGAACTTCGCCAGGATCCCGCTGGGCTGCCCGTACAGGTAGACGGGAAGCACCTTCGTTCGAACCAGCACTTCCCAGAGTGCGAAGAGAGCGACGACGAGAAGCGTCTGGTAGACGAGGATGCGTCGAGGCCCGGACGGTTGGCGCCCGCCGGGGAGCGCCTCGATGGCTGCAGGTGCGGCACCCATGTCAACCACGCAGTCCGAAGGCCTCGGCGGCCTTCTGTGCAAAGCGGTTGTCCACCATTTCCTCGAAGGAGAACGCCTTGCGCACCGTGCCCGCGAGCGTGTCGTGCTCGACGATCGCATCCCATTCGGCCTTGCTGACCACGGGCGACAGCGGTACGAACCCGCGGGTCGCCAGCAGGCGGTCGCAGCCGGCCGCGACCACCGTCTTGTCGAGGTTAGCAAACTCCGCCGTCATCGCCGACACATAGGCCGACTTGTCCTCGCGGATCAGCTTCATCGCTGCGGCAAGTGCGTTGCAGAAGCGCTGCACCGTGTCGGCATTGGAGGCCAGGTAGTCCTCCTTGACCATCACGGAGGTCAGCAGGATGGGCCCCACCGTTTCGGCAAATCCGAAGGCAACCTGCAACCCGGACTGAGCGGCGATGCTGGCGTCCCACTCGAACACGACACCAACGTCTGCTCGTCCGTCGCGCACAGCGCTCACGATCGATCCCGGTGGCCCTTCAACAAATTCGACACCCGAGGACTTCGCGTCGAAGCCTCCGAACTTCTTCATCGCAAAGGTAGGCGACGTCACGGTGTTCGATGGGAAGCGCAGGCTCGCCACCTTCTTGCCCTTGAAGTCCGCGAGCGACTTGAAGTTCGTCCCGGGCTTGGCGATGACCCACATCCCCAGTGCTCCGGTCATCTTGGCGATGACCTTCATCCGGCCGCCCTCGGCCGTCGAGTTCATGGCCATTCCGGTGCCGGTGGCGGCGAACTGGCCACGCCCCGACAGCGCGATGGCAACAGGCTCGTTGACGCTGCCGCCAACATCTGCGGCCAGGCTCAAGCCCTGCTTCTCGAACAGCCCAGCGCGCTGCGCGACGTAGATGGGCCCGTAGTTGGCCAGCTTCAGGCCGGTCGTCAACCTGACCGGCACGGCGGTCTGGGCGTGAGCGTCGTACAAGACGAACGGCTGTGCGATGCCGACCGCGGTGGCGGCGCCGGCAGTCTTCAGGACGGTCCTGCGATTGATGCGAAGTATCTGGCTGTGCATGGCTTTCTCCATTGGCGGTATGTGTTGGCCTGAGCGTCCACGGTGCACTGCGGGACCGTTGACAGCGGGTGTCTGCGTCGGCTCAGGGCGTGCCACGTGGTGGCTTGCGCGGGTGATCCGGCTGCCGGCTGCCGGTCGCGGGTTCAGGCCGGCGCCCCCTCCAAACCGTCGGCTTCGGCGGGACTCGCGTTCGGGATGCGCATCTCGAAGATGTCCGTGACGCTGGTGTAGTCGTAGTAGCCAAGCCGGGCCAGCGGGCGCGCCTTGAGGATGTCGAGCTTGCCCTCCGGCGTCAGGAAGCTCTCGTCGATGTGGATGCGTTCTACCTGGGCGAACACCACGTCGATCGTGCCGACCTTCGAATTGCCGGTAAAGCGATGGGTCGAGAGGTAGCGGCACTCAAAGTGCACCGGGCTCTCCGCAACCATCTGCACATTGCAGAGGTCGGCGCGACGCCGCGTGACGCCGGCGAGGTCGAATTCGCTCTGGTGCGGCGGCACCGCCATGGCGCTGAGGTTGACGGCCTCGCGCAATTCGTAGGTCGCCATGTTCCAGACGAACCAGCCGGTCTGCTCGGCGTTGAGCACGGAGTCCTTGCGGCGCCCGTCGGGATACTGGTTGGCCGCGAACATCACCATCGGCGGATCGAAGGTGAGGTTCTGCCACTGGCTGTAGGGCGCCAGGTTGTCGATGCCGTCCGGGCTGACGCTGGACAGCCAGCCGATGGGACGCGGCACCGTGCAACTCTTGAACGGCGAGAACGGCAGGGGGCACTTGTCGCGCGACGGGTCGTATTTCACAGGGTCTCCTGAGCAGTGGCGGGTGTCGTCACGAGGTCTGCTTGTGTTGAAGAGGCTGATCTCGTCTGCGTAGTATGCATCCGATATATCGGTTGTACAATGGATGTTCTACGGTCGCGCCTATGCTTGAAGGGCATGTCGTCGGCTGTGTTGGCCGCATTGGGAGCGTGATGGTTAGCCAGGGCAAGGCAGGACAGGCCTATCAACGGATCGAGCAACTGATCGTGTCCGAGGAGTTGACCCCGGGAAACCTGGTGTCCGAAGCGGTGCTGATGGAGAAGACCGGGCTGGGTCGCACGCCGATCCGCGAAGCCCTCCAGCAGTTGGCGCGCAACCGCATGGTCGAGATCCATCCCAACCGGGGCGTGCTCATCCCCCCGGCGTCGGTGGAAGCACAGTTGCGGATGCTGGAGGTGCGGCGCGTGCTGGAGGCTCTGGCCGTCCGGCTTGCCTGCCACGGCGCCACTACCGACGATCGCGTCCAGATGGAGGCGATGCTGCCTCGCTTGTCAGGCGAGCCCATGGCGCTGGCCGAGTATGCCGAGACGCTCAAGGACATTCATCGCCTGGTCGCGCGCTGCTGCAACAACGAGTACCTAGCAGACGCCATGGCGCCGCTGCAAGGCCTCTCGCGCCGGTTCTGGCTCGCCCACCTGCGCGACGACGGGTCCAGCGAGGTCCGTCAAGGGTCGGCGCTGTACCTCGCCATCCTGCGAGCAGTTCTGGCGCGCGACACCGCGGCGGCCGAGCAGGCATCCCTGTTGCTGAACGACTACCTCGTTGAGTTCGCCTACGCCACGATCCGCCGGCCGGCGGGGTCCGCCTGAGGAAATCCGACGGCTCCGCGCCTCAGAACCCGCCCGTGAACTGGTAGCGATTGGCCGGATGCCACAGCGTTGCCACGGACGCCACCTGCCCGCGTGACAGCGTCTTTCGGTGCAGGACCAAGCAAGGCTGGACTGCGTCGATTTGCAGCATGGTCGCGATCTCGGGCGTCGGCATTAGCGCCTCGATGCGGTACCGAACGCCGGACAACGGCGCCGCGTGCATCAGGTACTGGTTGGCAGTCGTCTTGCTGAAGTCGAGCTGCATGTAGTCCGGCGCGGCGGCGGGATTGACGAAGCGGTCTTCGACCTGGATGGGCAAGTCGTTCTCGAAGTGCACGACCACCGAGTGGAAGAGCGTCTTGCCCACTGCGGGGTCGAAGTCAGCAGCAAGGTTGCCGCTAGTCTTGACTCGCTCCAGGCGATGCAACTCGCTGCGATGCACATGGCCGCGCGACAGCACTTCCTCGGCGATGCTGCGGATCTCCACCAGGGTGGACTGGAATTTCTGTTGGGCGACGAAGGTGCCCGACCCTTGCACCCGAACCAGGATACGGTCATCGCTGAGTTCGCGCAGCGCCCGGTTGGCGGTCATTCGCGCGACGCCGAATTCACTTGCCAGTGCCTGCTCAGACGGGATCGCGTCGCCCTCTTTCCATATGCCCGATCGGATCTGGCTCAGCACGTGCGCCTTGATGCGCTTGAACGCCGGGCGCTCATCGCTTTCCGCTGCTGGGTCCTGGCTTAGTGATCGCTGACGCGCTTGCGGGTAAGTACTCATAGCAACCAACCGATGCGCCCATTGTAGCGGCGGCGTAGCATTGGTATAGTTGTCTATACTACTTAACGAATCAGTCTAATAGTTGTATATACTGAGATGTGCACCCGAGCGATTGCCGTGCTGCTCGTAGAGCAGAACATCGAGCGCGGGCTGTCGGTCGCCGACGACGTGTGCGTGCTTGAGTCCGGCCAGACCGTCTGGAAGGGTGCCGCCGCCGACGCCCGCAACGACCCCGCGCTGGCGGCCGCCTTCCTTGGCCTGCACTGACAGGCCCGCAGCACGCCAGAACCACCCCTCTTCCGATCCGAAGGAGCCGAACATGTCCGATGCCCTGTCCCTGAAGAACGACCCCCGCTACGACGCGTCGCGCGAGATCCGTGCGCCGCGTGGCACGCAGCTCAGCTGCAAGAACTGGATCACCGAGGCGGCCTACCGCATGATCCAGAACAACCTCGACCCCGAGGTGGCCGAGAACCCGAAGCACCTCGTCGTCTACGGCGGCATCGGCCGCGCGGCGCGCGACTGGGCCTGCTACGACCAGATCCTGGCCTCGTTGCGCGAGCTCGACGATGACGAATCGCTGCTGATTCAATCCGGCAAGCCGGTGGGCGTGTTCAAGACCCATCCCGACGCGCCGCGCGTGCTGATCGCGAACTCCAACCTGGTGCCCAAGTGGGCGAACTGGGAACACTTCAACGAGCTCGACCGCAAGGGCCTGTTCATGTATGGCCAGATGACCGCCGGCAGCTGGATCTACATCGGCAGCCAGGGTATCGTACAGGGCACCTACGAAACCTTTGCCGAGGCCGGCCGCCAGCACTTCGGTGGCGACATGGTCGGCCGCTGGATCCTGACCGCCGGCCTGGGCGGCATGGGCGGCGCGCAGCCGCTGGCGGCCACATTCGCCGGCGCGGTGTCGTTGAACATCGAGTGCCAGCAAAGCAGCATCGATTTCCGGTTGCGCTCGCGCTACCTGGACGAGCAGGCTTCCGACATCGACGATGCGCTGGCGCGCATCAAGAAGTACACCGCCGAGAAGAAGGCGGTGTCGATCGGCCTGCTCGGCAACGCGGCGGACATCCTGCCGGAACTCGTCAAGCGCGCCAGGGCCGGTGGCATCAAGCCCGACCTGGTGACCGACCAGACCTCGGCGCACGATCTGGTCAACGGCTATCTGCCGTCGGGCTGGAGCGTGGCGCAGTGGAAGGCGGCGCAGCGCGACCCCGCGCAGCATGCCAAGTTGACCGACGCCGCCGCCAAGTCCTGTGCGGTGCATGTGCAGGCGATGCTCGACTTCCAGGCCATGGGCATCGCGACCGTCGACTACGGCAACAACATTCGCCAGGTCGCCTTCGACATGGGGGTGAAGAACGCCTTCGACTTCCCGGGCTTCGTGCCCGCGTACATCAGGCCGCTGTTCTGCGAAGGCAAGGGGCCGTTCCGCTGGGCGGCGCTGTCGGGTGACCCCGAGGACATCTACAAGACCGACGCCAAGATCAAGGAACTGTTCCCGGACGACAAGCATGTGCACCGCTGGCTCGACATGGCACGCGAACGCATCGCCTTCCAGGGCCTGCCGGCGCGCATCTGCTGGCTGGGTCTTGGCGAGCGCGACAAGGCCGGGCTGGCGTTCAACGAGATGGTTCGATCCGGCGAGCTGAAGGCGCCGATCGTGATCGGCCGCGATCACCTCGACACCGGCTCGGTGTCGAGCCCGAACCGCGAGACGGAATCGATGCGCGACGGTACTGACGCTGTGTCCGACTGGCCGCTGCTGAACGCACTGCTGAACGCCTCCGGTGGCGCCAGCTGGGTGTCCTTGCACCATGGTGGTGGTGTCGGCATGGGTTACTCGCAGCACTCGGGCATGGTCATCGTGGCCGACGGCACCGACGCCGCGGCACGGCGCCTCGCGCGTGTGCTCGTGAACGACTGCGGCTCCGGCGTGATGCGTCATGCCGACGCCGGCTACGAGCTGGCCGTGGCCACCGCCAAGCGGCAGGGGCTGAAGTTGCCCATGTTGCGCTGAAGCAGCCTCGCGGTGACACTGGCATGCCCGTGGTTCGCTTCGAGCGGTCGGCGTTGCCGGCCCAGCCGTGGAAGAACGGTGGCGGCGTCACACGAGAGATCGTGTGCATGCCGCCGGGCACGGGCCTCGGACAGTTCGACTGGCGCGTCAGCATTGCGCACATTGCCGGCAACGGACCGTTTTCGGCGTTTGCCGGCATCAACCGCGTGATCACCTTGCTGGACGGGCCCGGGGTTCACCTGCACTCGCCCGACGGAGCCATCGATCACCGGCTCGACACGCCACTGCGGCCCTTCGCCTTCCCGGGCGAAGCGCCCGTGCAGGCCGACTTGCTGGGCGGCGCGGGCTGCCACGACTTCAACGTCATGACGCGCCGCGACGTCTGCACGGCGCAGGTCCTGGTGCTGCAGGATGGGGCGACGCTGCCCGAGTGCGCCCAGGGGCTGCTGCTGGCAGTGCACGGCGCCTGGCAGGCTGCGGCCGGCCCGCCCCTGCGGCTCGATACCGACCGGGGCCTGTGGTGGCACGGATCCGATCGTCGCTGGCAACTCACCCCCGAAGGAAAGGATGCCGCCTTGCTGGCAGTCCTGATCGAGCCCACCTGCCCATGACCCACGCTCATGCCGCCCATGCCGCTCCCAGCGCCGATGGCGTCTGGACGAATCTGCGCCTGGCGCCCGGCGCCACGGCGCCCGACTCGCCGGCCCTGATGGACGCGGCCATCGTCGTCCACGACGGTCGCATCAGCTACGTGGGTGCGCGGCAGGCGCTGCCGCCGCTGTCGCCGGACTGCCCGCAGCACGACGGGGGCGATGCGCTGGTGACGCCCGGCCTGGTGGACTGCCATACCCACCTCGTGTACGGCGGCCAGCGCGCCAACGAGTTCGCGATGCGGCTCGCCGGTGCGACTTACGAAGAGATCGCCAACGCGGGCGGCGGCATCGTCTCCAGCGTCCGCGCCACACGGGCGGCCAGCGAAGACGAGCTCTACACACAAGCCTCGCCGCGTCTGCAGGCCCTGCTCGACGAAGGCATGTGTGCGATCGAGATCAAATCAGGCTACGGCCTGGCACTGGAGCACGAGCGCAAACAGCTGCGAGTGGCGCGGCGCCTGGGGCGCGACCTGGGCGTGGACGTGCGCACCACGTTCCTGGGCGCCCATGCGCTGCCGCCGGAGTATGCGGGCCGCAGCAGCGACTACATCGCGCTGGTCTGTCAGCAGATGCTGCCCGCGCTCGCGGCCGAAGGCCTGGTCGATGCCGTCGACGTCTTCTGCGAGCGCATCGGCTTCTCGCTGGCCGAAACCGAAGCGGTGTTCAAGGCCGCCCAGGGGCTGGGCCTGCCGGTCAAGCTTCATGCCGACCAACTGTCGGACATGGGCGGCGCCAGGCTGGCGGCGGCGTATGGCGCCCTGTCTTGCGACCATGTCGAACACCTGAGTGCCGAAGGCATCGCGGCCATGAAGGCCAGCGGCACCGTGGCCGTGCTGTTGCCGGGCGCCTACTACTTCCTGCGAGACACCCATCTGCCGCCAATCCAGGCGCTGCGCGAGGCCGGCGTGCCGATGGCCGTGGCCACCGACCACAACCCCGGCACTTCGCCCGCGCTGAGCCTGCTGCTGATGTTGAACATGGCGAGCACACTGTTCAGGCTGACCGTGCCCGAGGCCCTCGCGGGCGTGACCCACCATGCGGCCCGCGCGCTGGGGCTCCAAGCGACGCATGGCGCGCTGGCGGCCGAACGCCCTGCCAACTTCGTGCTCTGGGCGCTGCGCGATGCCGCCGAGCTCGTCTACTGGCTGGGCCAGCGCCCGGCCTGCCGCATCGTGCGTCAGGGGCGCATCCATACGCCATCCGGAGCCAGTCGATGAGCCATGCCGGTTCGCTGTTCGCAGAGCATGCCCTGCTGCCGGGAGGATGGGCACGCGACGTGCTGTTGGAGTGGGACGAACATGGCCGCCTGAGCGCCGTGCGGCCCGCCAGCCCCGCGCCGGCCGGCGTGGCGGTCGCTGGAGGCCCGCTGCTGCCGGGCATGCCCAACCTGCACTCGCACGCCTTCCAGCGCGCATTTGCCGGGCTGACGGAATTCCGTGGCCTTGACGCGGGCGCTGAACACGACAGCTTCTGGAGCTGGCGCAAGCTGATGTACCGATTCGCCGGCGTGCTGACGCCGGATCAGCTGCGCGACATCGCCACTGCGCTCTACGTCGAGATGCTTGAGGCGGGCTACACGTCGGTCTGCGAATTCCATTACGTGCACCATGACCGCGACGGCGGGCCCTATGCCGACGATGCGACGCTGTCGAGTTGTCTGATCGAGGCGGCTGCACGTGCCGGCATCGGTTTGACGCTGCTGCCCGTGCTGTACCAGACCAGCGGTTTCGGGGGCCGGGCACCGACCGACGGGCAACGGCGCTTCATCCGGAGCACCGAAGACATGCTGCGCCTGCTGGAGCGCCTGAAACCCCTGTGCGAACGCCACGGCGCACGCCTGGGCCTGGCGCCGCATTCGTTGCGCGCGGTGCCGCCCGATGCGTTGACGCAGGCCGTGCGTGGTCTGCAGGCCATCGACCCCACGGCCCCGATCCACATCCACATCGCCGAGCAGGCCGGCGAGGTCGATGCCTGTCTGGCCTGGAGCGGGCAGCGTCCGGTGCAATGGCTGCTCGATCACGCGCCGGTCGACGAGCGCTGGTGCCTGGTGCATGCCACGCACATGACGCCGGACGAATACCAGCGTGCGGCGCGCAGCGGCGCGGTGGCGGGCATCTGCCCCAGCACCGAGGCCAACCTGGGTGACGGCATCTTCGACATGACGGCGTGGCGCAGCCAGGGTGGGCGCTGGGGCGTCGGCTCCGACAGCCATGCCTGCGTCAATGCAGCCGAGGAACTGATGCTGCTGGAATACAGCCAGCGCCTGGCGACCCGTCAGCGCAACGTAATGGCGCGCGACAGCGAGCGGGATGTGGCGACGGCGATGACTCTGGATGCCGTGCTCGGCGGTGCCCAGGCCAGCGGCCGGGCCATCGCCGGGCTGGCGCTTGGCCAGCAGGCAGACTTCATGGTGCTCGATGCGCAGCACCCGCTGCTGCGCGAACTGCCGACGCCCCAGGCGATGCTGTCGGCCCACGTCTTTGCCAGCCACCGCCGCTCGGCCGTGGGCGGGGTGTGGGTGGGCGGGCGACTGCGGGTGCACGCAGGCTCCCACCCCCTGGCCGAGGAGACATCCAGGGCCTTCATCGCCGCGCGCAGCGAACTGCTGTCTTCCGAACCATGAACAACTCGCATCAAGACCCGCCTCCTTTCGTCTTCCACGCCGGCACCGCGCCGCTGCTGGTTTCGATGCCGCATGTCGGCACCTACTTGCCGCCGGCGATTGCCGCGCGCCTGACCGTCGAAGCGCGCCGCGTACCGGACACCGACTGGCATCTGGATCGCCTGTATGCCTTTGCCAAGGAGATGGGCGCTTCGATCCTGATGGCCACCCACTCACGCTACGTGGTCGACCTCAATCGCCCGAGCGACAACACCAGCCTGTACCCGGGCCAGAGCGTCACGACCCTGTGCCCGCTGGACACCTTCGACGACGCACCGCTGTACTTGGAAGGCATGGCGCCGGATGCCGCTGAAATCGCCGCGCGGGTTAGCGCCTGCTGGCATCCGTACCACCAGCAGCTGCGCGCCGAGCTCGCGCGCCTGCGACAGCAGCATGGCATCGCGATGCTGTGGGACGCCCACTCCATCCGTTCAGCGCTGCCGCGCTTCTTCGCGGGCAAGTTGCCCGACTTCAACCTGGGCACGGCCGACGGCGCGAGCTGCGATCCCGCACTGGCAGGCACGCTCTTGGGCATCGCGCAGTCAATCCCAGGGCACAGCGCGGTGCTCAACGGCCGATTCAAGGGCGGCCACATCACGCGCCATTACGGCCGTCCGGCGGAAGGCATTCAGGCGGTACAGCTCGAATTGACGCAGTGCAGCTACATGAATGAGTCAGGCGGGTTCGAATACCTGCCCGGACGCGCCGAGCGCATCCAACCGAATCTTCGCAGTCTGCTTGCGGCCATGCTCGACCATGCACATCGCCTGGTGTAGCGATAGGCTGGGACTGACCCGAGAAAACTGCTCGCATACCGCGATCCTTTCGCTCATGAGCATCAGATCGACCTGCTCCTCGTCTGCGCCGCTGCTCCCCCTGCCCCCCGGGCGCCTCCTCGCAAGCGGAAGTGCGCTACCTCGATCTGCGGGAGGATGACGCCGTCGCGTAGCCATGAGCGTCGCGCGCGGGGTTAGCCCCGCCCCTTCGCCTGCACCAGCAGTCCCACGGTGGTCCAGTCCAGCTCGCCGCCGCCGCTGTCGCACAGTTCGCCCACCAGGCGCCGATGATGCGCTGGCCGTGCTTCGCTTGGCGGCGGGCCACGCCGGCGGTTCGGGTCATCGAGTCTCCTGTCTTCTCTTGCGTGTGCTGCGCGCGAGTGTCGGGCGCCGGCGCGGCTGCGTCCAATACGGAATGCCGCGCTCATTGATGCCCGCGCAGTCTGGACCGGGCCTGGCGCGGAAATCCGCGAGATCGTTCCCGCACGAGGTCTTTGTCATTCGTTTTCCTCTGGCACCAGCGCATCCTCCCCGGTCCTGTCCTCGCCTGCCGCGCGCTGCACGCCTCGCCCTGCCCCGATCTGCTGCGCCACCAGCAAGGTGACCTGGCGGAACGAGCGCAGCGCCGGCATGTCTTCCTTCGACCGCAGCCACCCCAGCGCGACGTGCACCGGCTCCGGCCTGTCCTCGATTTCCAGGAAACGCACGCCCCTGGGCTGCAGGCTGCGCACCGTCCCAGGAATGATCGCGAGACCGATGCCCGCCCCGACGAGTCCGGCCACGGTGTGGATCTGGGTGGCCTGCTGCACCACGCGCGGCGTGAAGCCGGCTCGCAGACACATCGCCATGATCCGCGCGTGGAACAGCGGGCTGCCACGGCGCGGGAACATCACCATCGGCTCGTCCTGCAGCTCGCGCAGGCGCACTGCCTTGCGCCGCGCGAACCGGTGCGTCTGCGGAACCGCGATCAGGAAAGGATCTTCCAGCACCGCCTGTACCTCCACTTCCGAAGGCGCGGGCTGGGGACGCAGCAGGCCCACGTCGATCATGCCGCGGGTCAGCGCCACATGTTGTTCGGCGATCGGCATCTCGTGCAGTTCGACCTCGATGTCCGGATAGAGGTGGCGAAAGCGCTCGATGATCGACGGCAGCAGCCCGTACGTCGAGGAGTGGATGAAGCCCACCGACAGGCGCCCGAACTCCCCGGCGCCGGTGCGCCGCGCATCGACCGCAGCGCGCTCCACTTCCTCGAGGATCAGGTTGCTGCGCTCCAGGAACACCTGGCCAGCCGGCAGCAGTTCCACGCGCCGCTGCGTTCGCCGCAGCAAGGGCGTGCCGATCTCTTCTTCCAACTGCTGGATCTGCCGCGACAGCGCCGGCTGCGCGATGCACAGGCGCGCCGCCGCTCGCCCGAAGTGGAGTTCCTGGGCGAGCGCCTGGAAATAGCGGAAATGCCGGAGGTCGATCATTCTTTGATGCCGGGCAGGTATCAATGGAGCACCAATTATGTATTGGACGAAGGATGCACCCGCGCGGAACACTTGCCCCCCATTGCAGTGCGCTCTTCAAGTCAAGCCAAGCCAAGCCGATTCAAGAACGAACCCGAGAGACCAACATGACCTCCTCCCTCACCTCCTTCAGCTACCACAACCCCACGGCCATCGAATTCGGCTGGGGCGCGCTGGCGCGCCTGCCCGACCTCGTGAAGAGCGTGGGCGGCAGGCGAGCCCTCGTTGTGGGTGATCCCGGCGTGGCGCAGGCCGGACTGGTCAACCGGGTGGTCGCCGCCCTCGGCGAGGCGATCCCCGTGACCACTTTCACCGATGTCGAGAGCGACCCGGACGCCCGCTCGGTGGACGCCGGCGTGCAACTGGCCAGGTCCAGGGAGTGCGACGTCATCATCGGCATCGGCGGCGGCAGCGCGATGGACGTGGCCAAGGTGATCGGCGTGATGCTGACCAACCCGGGCAACATCCGCGACTACAACGGCATGGGCAAGATCGGCAAGCCCGGCGCTCCCGTCATCGCGATCCCAACCACTTCCGGCACGGGCAGCGAGCTCACGATCTGGTCGGTGCTGTCGGACAAGGAGAAGAAGACCAAGTTCGGCGTCGGCAGCATCCTGAACTGCGCCCGCGTCGCGCTGCTCGATCCCGAGCTGACCATGTCGCTGCCGCCGGCGATCACCGCCGCCACCGGCATCGATGCCCTGACGCACGCGCTGGAGTCGTACGTGAACACGGCGACCCAGCCGATCTCCGAGGCCATGTCCGAACAGTCGATGGCGCTCATCGCCCGCAGCCTGCGCCTGGCCGTCGCCCAGCCGGGCAACAAGGAGGCTCGCGCCGACATGCTGCTGGCCAGCACCATCGCGGCGATGGCGTTCAACAGCACCCGCCTGGGCCTCGCGCACGCCTTCGCCATGCCGCTCGGCTCGCGCTTCCACATCCCGCACGGCCTCGCCAACGCCATCATGCTGCCGGGAGTGATGCGCTTCAATCTGCCGGGCAACGTGGCGAAGTTCGCGCGCATTGCGCAGATTTTCGGCGAGCGCACCGAAGGCCTGAGCCTGCGCGAGGCGGCGGAGCGTTCCGTGATGGCCATCCGGCAGCTGCAAGCCGACGTCGGCATCACCGCGAAGCTGGGCGACTTCGGCATGACCGAAGCCGACCTGCACGAGGTAGCCGCCGAATCGATGCTGTCCGGCAACGTCGCGGTCAACCCGCGCAAGCCGACGCTGGACGACATGAAGGCGCTGCTGCGCGCTGAGCTGTGAACAAGATGCCACCAAAGAGAGAGACACCCATGGACATGCAGACCTGGCTGGCCCAGAACATCGGCGGCCGCTACGGCCACCACATCGACGGCGAATGGGAGCAGGCCGGCGCCAAGGCCGTCGCCATCCTCAATCCGGCGCGCCGCGACCAGATCCTCGGCCACTTCGCCGAAGGCAGCGCGGAAGACGCAGACCGGGCGGTCAGTTCCTCGCACCGCGCCTGGAAGACCTGGCGCGAGGTGCCCGGCCCCGAGCGCGGCGCCATCCTGTTCCGCGCGGCCGAGATGATCGAGAAGCGGGCCGAGGAATTCGCCTTCCTCGTGTCAGCCGAGCAGGGCAAGATCCTGGCCGAATCGCGCGGCGAAGTCGCGCGCGCCGTCAAGGAACTGCGCTTCTGCGCCGGCGAGGCCAGCCGCATGGAAGGCTGGACGCTGCCCAGCGAGAAGCGCAACGGCCTGGCGATGACCTTCCGCGAGCCGGTGGGCGTGATCGCCTCCATCGCACCCTGGAACTTCCCGGTGCTGACGCCCGTGCGCAAGATCGGGCCGGCGCTGGCCTACGGCTGCGCCACGGTGCTGAAGCCCTCCAACTTCACCCCCTGGTGCTCGGTGAAGCTGGTGGAGCTGTTCAAGGAAGCCGGCGTGCCCAAGGGCGTGATCAACCTGGTGCTCGGCTCCGGCCGCGCCGTGGGCGAGGCGCTGGTCAAGCATCCGCTGGTGCGCGGCATCAGCTTCACCGGCTCGACCAAGACCGGCGGCGACATCAGCGCGCAGGCGGGGCGCCGCATGGTTCGCACGCAGCTCGAGATGGGCGGCAAGAACCCCGCCGTCGTCCTGAGCTACACGGACGCCGCCAACGTCGCGAAGCAGATCGCGCAGGCCGCCTTCACCACCACCGGCCAGCGCTGCACCGCGGTCAGCCGGGTGATCGTGCTGGAAAGCCTGGCGGCCGAACTGAGCGAGGCGCTCGTGGCCGAACTCGCCGCGATCAAGGTCGGTCCCGCCTGGGACCCGGCCAGCAGGATGGGGCCGCTGGTCACGGAGCAGCATCGCGCCTCGGTGCTGAGAAACATGGCCGCCGGCCTGGACCAGGGCGCCCGCATCCGCTTCGGCGGCCGCGTGCTGGAAGACGGCGAGCTCGGGCGCGGCAACTTCCTGGAGCCGGCGCTGATCGAGGACGTGTCGCCCGATAACCTGCTGGCGAAGCAGGAGGTGTTCGGCCCGGTGCTGTCGCTGATTTCCGTGCGCGACGCGGGCCAGGCGATCCAGGTGGCGAATTCGGTCGAGTACGGCCTGGCGGCCTCGGTCTTCACCCGCGACGTCGACGAGGCGCTGCGCTTCGTCCGCGAAAGCGAGAGCGGCATGGTGCACGTCAACCACGGCACCAACAGCGAGGCGCACCTGCCCTTCGGCGGCGTCAAGGGCTCCGGCCTGGGTGCCTACTCGATCGGCCACAGCAACCTGGAGTTCTTCACCAACGTGAAGGCCGCCTATTTCCAGGGCTGAACACGATGACATCAGCCAGGGCAGTGGCTGGGCGCGCCGCGGCGCGGCCGTAGCCCCCACGGGGCCTGCCCGCATGCCTTTCCTCCCGTGACACCGAAGACCATTAAACGGAGACGACACAGATGAATGCCAATTCCCAGCTGCGCCCCAACCGGCGCCAGGTGCTCGCCACGATCGGTTCGGCCGGCGCAGTCGGCCTCGGCGGCGCAATGATCGCCCGCCCGGCGCACGCCAAGCAGATCACGATCCGCTTCAACCACACGGACGGCAACGGCGGCGAGGCCTACCACTTCTCCGAGAAGCTCAAGTCGCTGCTGGCCGAACGCACCAGCGGGCGCATGGTGGTGCAGAACTTCCACTCCGGGCAGTTGGGGGCGGAGAAGGACATGTACGACTCCATGCAGATCGGCTCCATCGAGATGGGCCGCAGCGGCTCGCTGATCATCAGCGTGGCGGCCCCGCAGTATGGCGCCCTCGAGCTGCCCTACGTGTTCCGTAGCCAGCAGCACCTGCGCAACGTGCTGGCCGGCCCGATCGGCCAGGCCATGCACCAGGAGTTCCTGACCCGCAAGGGCGTGCGCGTGCTGGGCATCGTGAACCGCGGCGCCCGCCAGCTCACCACCAAGAACCGCGCCGTCAAGACGCCCGCCGACCTGGCCGGCCTGAAGCTGCGCGTGCCCGAGATCCCCGTGTACGTCGCCGCCTGGCGCGCCCTGGGCGCCAGCCCTACCCCGATGGCCTTCCCCGAAGTGTTCACCGCGCTGCAGCAGGGCACGATCGACGGCCAGGAGAACCCACTCGGCACGATCAACGGCAACAGCTTCCAGGACGTGCAGAAGTACCTGATGCTGACCTCGCACGTGCGCGGCAACGGTTGGATGGTCGCGAGCGAGCGCTTCTGGCAGTCCCTGGCGGAGGCGGACCGCACCCTGGTGCAGCAGGCGGTGAACGATTCCGTCGCGTTTGCCGACGAGCAGATTGCGAAGCAGGAAGGCGAGCTGCGCAAGGCCTTGCAGGACAAGGGCATGACCATCATCGAGCCGGACCTGAAGGCGTTCGCCAGCGTGGTGCTGAAGGAAGTGCCGCCGAAGTTCGCCGACAAGTGGAAGCCCGGCCTGCTCGACGAAATCCTGAAGACCGCCGGCTGACCATGACGCGTTCAATGCAAGTACAGGCAAGCCCCGAGCCGCCGCCGGGCGGCGGGACCAGGTGGAGCGCTTACCCGCTGAAGGCCGGGCGCCTCCTCTGGCGCTGGGGCACCGAGACGGTGGTCGCGCTCCTCATGGCCGTGATGGTCGCGACCATCATCCTGCAGGTTTTCTGCCGCTTCGTGCTGGGCAACCCGCTCTCCTGGAGCGAGGAGCTGGCGCGCTACGCGTTCGTCTGGATCACCTTCCTCGGAGCGGCCGTCGCCTACCGCCACGGCGGCCACATCGTCGTGGAGACGGTGGTGGTGCTGCTGCCGCGCCGTTTGCAGGCGGCGCTCGCCTGGATAGTCGACGCGCTGATGGTCGTCGCCCTGGTCGTGCTGCTCGTGCAGGGCATGAACATCGTCGAAGTGAACTCCAACGTCGAGGCCACTATGCTGGAAATCCCGATGTCGTGGGTATACGCCTCGGTGCCGGTGAGCGCCGCGCTGATGCTGGCCTACCAGGTGGAGCGCACGCTGCTGCGCCTGAAGGGCAGGCTGCCGCTGGACAAGGCGCCGGGCGAAGGGAGCGTGGCATGACCCTGGTGATGCTCGGGAGCGCCCTGCTCCTGCTCGCGATCGGCATGCCGGTCGCCCTCGCGATGGTGGTGAGCGCCGGCGCGGCTTTCCTGTCCCTGGGCAACGTGCCGCTGATGGTGCTGCCGCAGCGCATCGTGACGGGCGCCGACAGCTTCCCGCTGATGGCGATCCCGCTGTTCCTGCTGGCGGGAAACCTGATGATAGGCGGCGGCCTGACGGACAAGCTGAGCAAGTTCGCCACGGTCATCGTGGGCCACTTCCGCGGCGGCCTGGCGCAGGTGAACGTGGTGAACAGCATGGTCATGGGCGGCATGACCGGCTCGGCGATCGCCGACGCAGTGTCGGACTGCAAGATCCTGGTGCCGGTCATGGTCAAGTCCGGCTACAGTGCCCGCTTCGCGGCGGCGCTGAGCGGGGCCACCGCGGTGATCGCGCCCATCATCCCGCCCAGCATCCCGTTCATCATCTACGGCTCCATCGCCGGCGTGTCGATCGGGCAGCTGTTCCTGGGGGGTGCCATTCCCGGCATCCTCATGGGCATCTACCTGATGATCGCGGTGAACGTCATCGCTCGCCGGCGCAATTTTCCGCGCGGCGAACGCCCGACGCTGAGGGGCATCCTCGGGGCGCTGCGCGTCTCGGGGCCGCCGCTGATGCTGCCGCTGATCATCCTCGGCGGAATCCTGGCCGGCGTGTTCACGCCCACCGAAGCCGGTGCAGTGGCCGTGGTGTACGCACTGGTGCTCACGATGGTCTTCTACCGCTCGCTGACCGCCGTCGACATCCCGAAGATCCTGCTGGATACCGGCGTGCAGGCTGGCGTGATCATGCTCGTGATCGCGGCATCCGCGCCCTTCAGCTGGCTGCTGGCGCGCGAACAGGTGGGCCAGACGGTGGTGCAGCTGCTCTCGCACATCGGCGACAACAGGATCGCGTTCCTGCTGATGCTCAACGTGATCCTGCTGGTGCTGGGCATGTTCCTCGACGCGACGGCCATCCTGATCATCGTGGTGCCGGTGCTGGTGCCCGTGTTCGCGGCGCTGGGCCTCGACCCGGTGCACATGGGCGTGGTGGTGGTGATGAACCTGATGATCGGCCTGGTGACCCCGCCGTTCGGCCTGGTGATGTTCGTGGTCTGCGACATCCTGAAGGTGACGGTCACGGAATTCACCCGCGAGGTGTGGCCGTTCCTGCTGGCCCTGGTGGCGATCCTGCTGACGATCACCTACGTGCCCGAACTGGTGCTGTTGCTGCCGAAGCTGGCAATGCGCTGACGCCGACGTGCAACCGGTCGCGCGGGGGCGCGCGGGCCGGTGCACGTCGCCCCACCATGCGGGCAGCCGCCTTTCCCATGGACTCCAACTAGAAATGCAGATTCCCCCTTCCTCCGACGGTGTGGCTGCCGCGCAGGCACGACCGCTTTCCGACGAGCATCCCTCTCCACTCGCCGGCACATTGCCGGCGCGCCTCGGCCACATCCTGTCGCTCGACGACTTCGAGCGCGCGGCGCGGCGGCACCTGCCCAAGCCCGTCTTCGCCTACGTCTCCGGCGCCGTGGAGCGCAACGCTTCCCTCCGCGCCAACGCCGCCAGCTTCGAGCAGTACGAGTTCGTGCCGCGCATGCTGGTCGACATCTCCCGCCGCACCACCGCCACCACGCTCCTGGGCAGGCGCTGGTCTGCGCCCTTCGGCATGGCGCCCATGGGCATCTGCGCCTTGTCCGCCTACTGCGGCGACCTGGTGCTGGCGCAGGCCGCGGCCGCAGAGAACGTGCCGATGGTCATGAGCGGCTCGTCCCTGATCCGGCTCGAAGAGATCGTGCAGGCCAACCCCGACGCCTGGTTCCAGGCCTACCTGCCTGGCGACGAGCCGAACCGCGTCGCTTTGATCGACCGGGTCAAGTCCGCGGGCTACCGCACGCTCGTGATCACGGTGGATGCTTCCATCGCCTCGAACCGCGAGAACAACATCCGCGCCGGCTTCTCCACGCCCCTGCGCCCCAGCCTCTCCCTGGCCTGGCAAGGCATCACGCACCCGCGCTGGACCCTGGGCACCTTCCTGCGCACGATCGTGTACCACGGCATGCCGCACTTCGAGAACAACTACGCGCGGCGGGGTGCGCCGATCCTCTCGGCCGACGTGCAGCGCGACTTCTCGGACCGCGGCCACCTGAACTGGGAGCACATCCGCAGCATCCGTCGCATCTGGCCGGGCCAGCTGGTGCTCAAGGGCATCCTGGACGTGCGCGATGCGCGCCTGGCCGTGGACCTCGGCGCCGATGGCATCATCGTCTCCAACCACGGCGGCCGGCAGCTCGATGGCACGGTGCCGCCCCTGAGGGTGCTGCCCCGGATCGTGGCCGCCTGCCCCGAGGTCCCGGTCATGATCGATAGCGGCTTCCGCCGCGGCACCGACGTGCTGAAGGCCCTGGCGCTGGGCGCGAAGTTCGTCTTCATCGGCCGGCCCTTCAACTACGCCGCTTCCGTGGCGGGCGAGGCCGGCGTGCGCGTGGCCATCGCCCTGCTGCGCGAGGAGGTCTCGCGCAACATGGGCATGCTGGGCATCACCCAGCTCTCCGAGCTCGATGCCAGCTACCTGCTTCCGGCAGGCAGCCAGAATCCCTGATCTTCCAAAGTACACAGAACATGGTCGGTTTGCAGATCCTAGAGCGCAAGCGCCAAGTCTCGGTGCAGCTCGTCCAGGCCTTCAAGGGCCTGCCCGTGGCCAACATCAGCGACTGCATGGCCCGCATGTCCGCCGCGGGGCCCCGCCTGCGACCGATGCACAAGAGCGGCCCTCTCGCCGGACCTGCGCTCACGGTGAAGTGCCGCCCCGGCGACAACCTGATGATTCACAAGGCGCTGACCATGGCCAAGGCGGGCGACGTGATCGTGGTCGATGCCGGTGGCGATCTCACCAACTCGCTATTTGGCGAGATCATGGTGGCCACGGCCGTCAAGATCGGTGTGGCCGGTGTGGTGCTGAACGGCGCCGTGCGGGATTCGGAGGAGATCGGCCAAGGCAGCTTCCCGCTCTATGCGGCAGGTGTCACCCATCGTGGGCCGTACAAGGATGGACCCGGAGAGATCAACGTCTCGGTCTCGATCGACGGCATGGTGATCCAGCCCGGTGACCTGGTCGTCGGCGATGCGGACGGCCTGCTGTGCGTGCCCATCGACGACGCCGAGTCCGTGCTGGCCGCGACGCACCAGAAAATGGAGGCTGAGAAGAAGATGCTGGCGGACATTGCTGCGGGCACGCTCGACACAGCCTGGATCGATGCCACGCTCAAGCGCATCGGCTGCAACACGGAGCCCCGCTGAGATGACCGCCATCCAGAAGCAGGTGGTCCGTTCGGACCTGTGGATCGACCGCGCCTTTGACGAGGGCCTGGCAGGCGCAACTGACGTTTCGCTGGCCGTCTTCCCCGTGGCTGGTGATCCCTCTGTCGCCTGGGACCTGCTGTCCGCGGCGCACGTTTATCACATCTCCGCAGCCAAGGACGAACTGCCGCAGCCCTATTTCGCGCGGGCAGAGCTGCTCGCGCGTTGTCCGAACCTACTGTGTGTATCGGCGGGCGGTGCGGGCTACGACACGGTGGACGTGGCTGCCTGCACGGCAGCTGGCGTGGCCGTCGTCAACCAGGCTGGCGGGAACGCAGCCTCGGTCGCAGAACACACCCTTGGCCTGATGCTGGGTGTCTCGCGTCGGATGATCGAGGGCGATCGCCGTATGCGCCGCGAGATCGGCTATGCCCGCGAGGATGTGATGGGCCATGAGATCCGCGGCTACACCGTGGGCTTGGTTGGCATCGGCCACATCGGCAGGCGCGTTGCCGCACTGGCCCGCGCATTCGGCATGGACGTGATCGCCACCGATCCGTACCTGTCGGCTGAAGAGATCGAACGGCGTGGCGCGAAGCCGGTGACGTTCGAGGAGCTGCTGGCGCAGTCAGACTTCGTCTCGCTGCACTGCCCCCGCGACCAGAGCACCTTGAAGATGATGAACGCCGAGACCTTCGGGCGGATGAAGACGGGCGCGATCTTCATCACTACTGCGCGTGGCGGTATCCACGACGAAGCGGCGCTCGTGCAGGCTTTGACCTCAGGCCACCTAGCCGGTGCGGGCATCGATGTCTGGGACCAGGAGCCCCCACCGCTGGATCACCCCCTGCTCGCGATGGACAACGTGTTCGCCACCTTTCACGTGGCGGGCGTGACCCACGAGGGTCGCCGCAATGTCGCCACCATCAGCGCTGAGCAGATCGTCGGCCTGCTGGCGGGCGAGCGCCCCCCTCGACTGATCAATCCCGAGGTTTGGCCCGAATTCGAGAAGCGCCGCAAGCGCATCCTGGGCTGATCTGAGTCAACGCCCCCACGCACCATCGATCACTACAGGAGACATTCTCATGACCCCCCGCTCTACCTTCCTGCGCCGGCTGTTGCCGGGTCTTGTCCTCAACCTGTCTGCCGTCGCGGCTGTCCTCGCCCCTGGTGTCGCGCATGCTGCCTATCCCGAGCAGCCGATCAAGATGGTGATCGCGTACGCTCCGGGCGGCGGCACCGACATCATCGCCCGGCTCACCGCGCAGTTCATGCAGAAGCACCTGGGCAGCAGCGCGGCATTCGTCGTGCTCAACAAGCCCGGAGCGGGCGGCGCGCTGGGCTTCACCGAATTGATGAATGCCACCCCGGACGGCTACACCGTCGGCTTCATCAACACGCCCAACGTCCTGACGATCCCGATCGAGCGCAAGGTCGCCTTTCATTGGGAGAAGTACGACCTGATCGGCAACGTCATCGACGATCCGGGCAACTTCTCGGTGCATGCCGACACGCCCATCAAGAGCCTGGCTGAGCTGGCGACTTACGCCAAGGCCAACCCCGGAGCCGTGACCTACGGCACCACAGGTATCGGTTCCGACGACCACCTGGCCGCGCTCGCCTTCGAGCGTGCCGCAGGCGTCAAACTGACGCACGTGCCGTTCAAGGGCGCTGCCGAGGTGCACAACGCTGTGGCCAGCAAGCAGATCATGGTGGCCGCCATCAACATCGGCGAGGCACTGCAGTACCAGAAGGGCGGCACACCGCTGCGCCACCTGGGGCAGATGAGCGAGAAGCGCTCGACTCTGGCGCCGAACATCCCGACCTTCAAGGAGCAGGGATTCAACGTCATCATGGCATCGCTGCGTGGCGTGGCGGCGCCCAAAGGCCTGCCACCGGCAATCCGCGAGCAGTTGGTCAATGCGCTTCAGAAGACGGCTGCGGACCCGGAGTTCCAGGCGAAGGCCGCCGGCTACTTCGCGCCGCTGCGCTACCTGGCACCGGCCGCGTACGCACAAGAACTCAAGTCGGACGAAGCGGAGTTCCGGCAGTTGTGGCAATCGGCGCCATGGACGGACAAGTGATCGCTGGATGACGGCGGGCACGACCGCCATGCCGTCTCGGCTGGGCCGGATTCTCTGCCTCGATGACTTCGAGGTGGCGGCGAGCCGGCACCTGCCGGCGCCGGTTTTTGCGTATGTCAGCGGTGGGGTGGAACGCAATCAAACGTTGCGGGCGAATGCTCAGGCTTTCGAGCGGTTCGAGTTCGTCACGCGAGTGTTGGTAGACACGTCCAAGCGGTCCACGCAGACCCATCTGTTCGGCCAGGATTGGTCTGCGCCGTTCGGCATCGCGCCCATGGGCATCAGTGCGTTGTCGGCCTACCGCGGCGACCTGGTGCTGGCGCAGGCGGCGGCGAACGAGAACGTGCCGATGATCATGAGCGGCTCCTCGCTGATCCGTATGGAAGAGATCGCGCAGGCCAACCCGCATGCTTGGTTCCAGGCGTATCTGCCTGGCGCCGAAGACGAGATCGTGGCCTTGATCGAGCGTGTGAAGGCGGCCGGCTACGGCACGCTGGTGCTAACGCTGGACGCCTCCATCGCCTCGAACCGCGAGAACAACATCCGCGCCGGATTCTCGACGCCATTGCGTCCCAGTGCACGATTGGCCTGGCAGGGCCTGACGCATCCGCGCTGGCTGCTCGGCACCTTTCTGCAGACGCTACTGCGGCACGGCATGCCGCACTTCGAGAACAACCACTCCCGCCGTGGGGCGCCCATCCTGTCAGCCAATGTGCTGCGCGACTTCTCCGACCGTGGGCACCTGGGATGGAAGCACATCCGCATGATCCGCGCGATGTGGCCTGGACGGCTGGTGCTGAAGGGCATTCTTGACGAGCGCGATGCGCAACTGGCGCTGGACCATGGCGCCGACGGGCTCATCGTCTCCAACCACGGCGGACGCCAACTCGACGGCACGGTGTCGCCACTGCGCGTGCTGCCCGCGATCGTGAATGCCAGCCCCGACGTGCCGGTGATGATCGACAGCGGCTTTCGGCGCGGCACCGATGTGCTGAAGGCCCTGGCCCTGGGCGCGGCCTTCGTCTTCATTGGCCGGCCGTTCAACTACGCTGCGGCTGTGGCAGGCGAGGCCGGTGTGCGCAAGGGCATCACGCCGCTGCGCGATGAGGTGTCGCGCAACATGGCAATGCTGGGCGTGAGCCAAATCGGCGATACCCGAACGGCCCGCCTCTTGGCCACGCCAGCCGAACGCCAGACTTGAACCCAGGAACGTCCCCGCATGAGCACACTGACCTCCGACGCCTGTGGCGTCTACCCCATCGCACCGACGCCGTTCTTTGACGACGGCCGCATCGACACCGCATCAATCGACCGCCTGACGGATTTCAATTTGGGCTGCGGTGCCACCGGCATCACAGTGCTTGGCCAGTTGGGCGAAGCGCCCAAGCTGGAGCATGAAGAGAGCCTGGCCGTGGCCACGCAGATGATCCGCCGTGCGGCGGATCTGCCGGTGGTGGTGGGCGTGTCGGCACCGGGTTTTGCGGCCATGCGTGCGCTGACGCGAGAGGTGATGGACCGCGGTGCGGCCGGCGTGATGATCGCGCCGCCGAACACGCTGCGCACCGATGACCAGATCGTTGGCTACTACCAGCAGGCGGTGGAAGCCATCGGCGCCGATGTGCCCTTCGTGCTGCAGGACTACCCGCTGACGTTTTCTGTGCAGATGACACCGGGCGTGATCCGCCGCATCGTGCAGGCGCTGCCCAGCTGCGTGATGCTGAAGCACGAGGACTGGCCGGGACTGGAGAAGATCTCGGCGCTGCGTGAATTCGAGGCTGACGGCTTGATGCGCCACGTCGCCATCCTATGCGGCAACAACGGGCTGTTCCTCGACTACGAGATGGAGCGTGGCGCGGACGGGGCGAACACCGGGTACGCCTTCCCTGACATGTTGTGCGACGTGGTGAGGCTCTCGGCGTCAGGTCGGCGCGAGGAGGCGCACGACCTGTTCGATGCTCACCTGCCACTGCTTCGCTATGAGCAACAACCTGGGCCTGGACTCGCGGTTCGCAAGTACATCCTGCAGCGGCGAGGTCTGCTGACGTCGGCGGCTCTGCGCAAGCCTGGCGCCTTGCTCACACCTGCTGCGCGCGGGGAGGTGGACCACCTGCTCAAGCGCTTGGCGCGGCGAGATTCCAGGGCTGATCTCGGATGAATAACCGGCAGTGCGCCGACGCCGCAGAGTGGCACTCACCACCGTCCCGGGCTCTTGTCCGCAAGCCTAGCTGATGGCGGTGAAGGGCACCTGGCAGCGCGATGGTGGCGTGCGCAACCTCATCGCCAGGCATGTCGAGGATCTGACGGCGCCGCTTGGTGGGTTGGCAACGAGCAGCCGGGATTTTCACTAGGACGTGCGGCCGACAGAGTGGAGGCCGCCTTTTGCCCGGTGTCCTTGCAAGACTCTCACAACTGGTGAGAGTCTTGGTGCTTGATCAGGACGTGCGTCGCGGTAGTCGGTGGTCGGGAAGACAGCCTTTGGCCGTCCGCTTCAAGTCGCACCGCTGCCTACATGTCAGGGCCGATGGTTGGCACTGAATGCTCCATACCTTCCGTCGTCCCTCAGAGACAGCGGGCCACTAGCAATCCAGCGTGCGCACCTACAGCAAAAGGTTCGATGGGGGCAGTTCTAACTCATCCAATGTTGTCGTGCCTTCTGCGAAAGCTCAGTGTAAGCGTCCGGTCAACCCGGTTTGACGGCGGGAGCGATGCTCAGGACGACGGCGGTGCCCAGCGATGCGGCAGCAGTTCTTCGATCCGGCTGGCCGGCTGCGTGGGCAGCCGCTTGAGCACGTCGCGGATGTAGGTGTACGGGTCGAGCCCGTTGAGCTTGGCCGAGTGGATCAGGCTCATGACGGCGGCGGCGCGCTTGCCGGCCCGCAGGCTTCCGGCGAACAGCCAGTTCTGCCGCCCCAGCGCGATCGGCCGGATGCGGTTCTCCACCCAGTTGTTGTCGATCGGCAGATCGCCGTCATCGACGAAGCGCACCAGCGCCTGCCAGCGGTTGAGGCTGTAGTCGATCGCCCGAGCGGTGGCCGAGCCGTCCGGGATCTTCTGCCGATGCTGCCGCATCCACTGGTGCAACGCATCGGCCACCGGCCGTGATCGTCGCCTTCGTGCTTCCAGCCGGGCTTGACTGTCGGCATCGGTCACTTCCCTCTCGACGTCATACAGCTCGCCGAAGAACTTCAGCGCCTGCTCGCCGACCTGGCTGCCGTGGTTGGCCCACAGCTCGTGTAACTTGCGCCGTGCGTGCGCCATGCAACCGACCTCGGTCACTCCCAGCTCGAAGCAGGCCTTGTAGCCGCTGAAGTCGTCGGTGACAAGCTTGCCCTGCCAGCCCGGCTTGTCCTGGGTGCCGGGCAACCCGAGGAAGTCGCGCACATGCTGCCCGCCGCGGCTGTCGGCGAAGTCGAAGACGACGGCCTTGATCGGGTTATAGCTGGTGGTGCAGTAGCTCCACAGGTACGCCCGGTGCGTCTTGCCGTGACCCGGCTTGAGCATGGCCACCGGTGTCTCGTCCGCATGCAGCACCGGCTGACGCAGCAGTTCGGCTGCCAGGGCGTCGACCAGCGGCTGCAGCTGCACGCCGCACTCGCCGACCCACTGCGCGAGCGTCGAGCGGGCGATCAGGTGCCCGGCACGCTCGAAGATCGCTTCCTGCCGGTACAACGGCAGATGATCGAGGTACTTGGCGACCAGCACCTGGGCCAGCAGCCCGGTGGTCGGCAGCCCCTTGTCGATGACGTGCGGCGCCACCGGAGCCTGGGTGATGGTCTCGCAGCACTTGCACACCCACTTGCCGCGGATGTGGCGCTCCACCGTGAACACGCCCGGCTGGTAGTCCAGCTTCTCGGCCACGTCCTGGCCGATGCGCTGCATCGGCTGCCCGCAGCCGCAGGTGGTGTCGACCGGCTCGTGGACCACGTCGCGGCGCGGCAGATGCGGCGGCAGCGGGGCACGCTTGGGCGCCTTCTTCTCGGTCTTGCCCTTGTCGCCGGCCTCGCCCCGCTCGCGCTCGATCTCTACGTCGAGCTCGGCCAGGTCGCTGTCCAGCGTCTCCTCCAGCAGGCTCTTCTGCTCGGGCGCCAGCGTGCTGGCGAAGCGCTCGCTGGTGGCGGCGAACTTCAGCCGCTTCAGGATCGCGTTCTCGTGCGTCAGCTTCTCGATCAGCGTCTGCTTGAACGCCGCCTCGCGATCGCGCCTGGCGAGCAGTTCGTCCTTGGCCTGCAACTCGGCCATCAGCGACAGCATCGCCTGCCGCATCTGCGGGTCCAGGGCGTCCAACTGCTCGGCGCTGATCATGGACAACCATCGTGCCGCGTTGCTGCCTCCGGCGCATCGGCAGATCCGGCAATTGCAGCCGGCCAGGGCAGTCAGATCACGCGGATGATCCCGGCGTCCCCGATGCGCTGCCAGGGCAGGCCCAGCACCAGGGCGTCGAACTGCGGCCTCGTCAGCTGCAGCTCGCCGTTCGTGCCGGCCGGCCAGACGAACCTGCCGGCGTTCAGTCGTCGGGCGGCCAGCCACACGCCGATGCCGTCGTGCACCAGCACCTTCATACGGTTGGCGCGCCGATTGGCGAACAGGTAGGCATGGTTCGGATGCGCGGCGCCGAAGACGCCGACCACCCGAGCCAGTGCCGCTTCGGTGCCCGCACGCATGTCCAGCGGCTGCACCGCAAGCCAGACCGCGTCGACGCGAATCAACCGAGCACCTCGCGCAACCAGGCCGCGCTGTGCTCGTCCAGCGGCAGGCTCGCATGCACGGTGGTCGCGCCGCGGCGGATATCGACCACGACATTGCCACAACTTGGGCGCACCGGCGGGCTGGCCGTCTGCGATGCGCAGGCCCCTCTGTCCTCGTCGGCCGGCATCGCCACTGGGATGAACATCGGCACCCCAGCGCGCGGCGCCATCCCCGCAGCACACCTGTTGCCGTCAGTGAGTTCGGCGTCGCGCACCCACCGGCGCAGCATGTTGGCGTTCAAGCCATTGGCCAGCGCCACCGCAGCCACCGATCCGCTGCCCTGGCGTGCCAGTTCGATCACCCTCGCCTTGAACTCCGGCGAGTGACGGCGCCACCCGCGCTTGGCCGGCTCGGCCACCATCGGCTCGTTCTGTGAAGTGTCCATGTGTCCACGCATTTGTCCGTGGACACAAGCATCCGTGGCCGGCCACCCGGCTTCAATGTGACTTGGCCGGACGGATACTCTGCAACGTCGCTTCGGGCTGGGAGAAGGGGGTGGTGGAGAAGAACGTGCAGGACAGCCGGCGGCGCATCTGGATCGAGGCGGGCAAGCTGAAGTTCGGCAGCTTCACCGAGTTGAACGCGTGGCTGGCCGACCGCTGCCGCGCGCTGTGGGAGGAGGTGCGCCACCCCGAGCACGCTCAGTTCAGCGTGGCCGAGATGCTGGAGCACGAGCGAGCGCACCTGATGCCGATGCCTGCACCGTTCGACGGCTACGTGGAGAAGCCGGCGCGGGTGTCGAGCACCTGCCTGGTGTCGGTGGCGCGCAACCGCTACTCGGTGCCGTGCGAGCTGCACGGGCAGATGGTCAGCACGCGGCTGTACCCGGCCAGCGTGGTGATCGTGGCCGACGACAAGGTCGTCGCGCGCCACGACCGGCTGAGCAACAGCGGGGAGACCCGCTACGACTGGCAGCACTACATCCCGCTGCTGCAGAGGAAGCCTGGGGCGCTGAGGAACGGCTCGCCGTTCGCCGACATGCCTGAGGCGCTGCAGCGGCTGCGCCGGGGGCTGCTGCGCAACCCGGGTGGCGACCGGGTGATGGCGCAGGTGCTGGCCATCGTGCTCACCGCCGGGCTGGACGCGGTGCTGGTGGCGGTGGAGTTGGCGCTGGAGACCGGGCCGCCGGGCAAGGTCAGCGTCGAGCACGTGGTCAACGTGCTGGGGCGGCTGAACGCGCAGCCCACGCCGCCGACGGCGGCCACGCAGTTGAAGGTGATCACACCGCCGCTGGCTGACACCGCCCGCTACGACCGCCTGCGCGGCGATGGCGCTGCTGGTGCTGGTGACGGTGCCGACGACATCGCCGTCCAGGAGGCCCGCCATGAAGCCTGACGTGCTGATCGAGTTGAAGTCGCTGCGCCTGCACGGCATGGCCGACGCGTGGGCCGATCTGGTCGAGCAAGGCGGCAACTCCGGCATCGAGTCCTCGCGCTGGCTCATCGAGCATCTGCTGCAGGCCGAGGCCACCGACCGCGCGATGCGCTCGGTCAGCCACCAGATGCACACAGCGAAGTTCCCCGTGCACCGAGATCTGGCAGGCTTCGACTTCGAGGTCTCGCCGGTGGACCGCAAGCTGGTGACCACCCTGGCCACCACCGCCTTCACCGACGATGCGCACAACGCGGTGCTGGTCGGCGGGCCCGGCACCGGCAAGACGCATTTGGCCACGGCCATCGGCATCTCGGGCATCACCAGGCACGGCAAGCGGGTGCGGTTCTACTCCACGGTCGATCTGGTCAACGCGCTGGAGCAGGAGAAGGCGCAAGGCAAGGCCGGGCGCATCGCGGCCAGCCTGCTGCGCATGGACCTGGTCATCCTGGACGAACTGGGCTACCTGCCGTTCAGCCAGACCGGCGGGGCGCTGCTGTTCCACCTGCTCAGCCGGCTGTACGAACACACCAGCGTGGTGATCACCACCAACCTGGACTTCGGCGAGTGGTCCAGCGTCTTCGGCGACGCCAAGATGACCACCGCGCTGCTCGATCGCCTGACCCACCACTGCCACATCGTGGAGACCGGCAACGAGTCCATCCGCTTCAGCCGCAGCACGGCCGAGGCCAAGCGGCCCATCAAGGCGCGCGAGCAGGGGCGCAAAGGCACGAAGTCGCCTGACGACGCCGAGCCGTTCTGAGCGGCCGCAGCGCGGGGCAAGCCGCCATCGGAGGGCAAGACGAACCAGCTCGCGGCCTACACTTATCCACAGCCGGTCAGCACAACACCGGCTTCCACCCCTGGCTCAAATTGAGATCGGCACGGTGGCTCAGATTTGCGTCGGCGCCAACACCCCTACGCCGCCATGTACAAGCGCGAGCAGCGCAGCACGGTTGTTTCGTCGATCGTGAAGTTGGCCCAGCAGACGTGTGATTTCGATCGGATGTTCCAGGTCGCATGACTCGACGGGGAATCGGTCGACTTCGCCTCTCGAGGATCCTGGCAGACGTGTATGCCGCCAGGCGCCACCTACAGAAGACTCGCAGCGCAGCAGGCTCGATGTTGATCGCGGGCATCCACTCAAAGCATCAGCAGTGGCGTCCTGTAGTCGACCACCTCTAGCGCCACGTCCTTCAACTTGGCGATCAGCGGGCGCGTGTCGTCGATGCGCCAGTGGAATCGGTAGTCCAAGGCCATGAGCGGTGTCTGGCTGGGGACGATTTTCAGGACGCGCTTGCGCAACAAGGGTCGTAGCCAGCCGCGAGGCAGATAGCCGATCGCCAGCCCGGCGGAAACGAGCCCGGCCATGGTCACCATGCTATTGGACTCGACCAGATCCACGACCACGGCTCGAGACTCCTGCCTCCAAGCATCAAGTATGCGTGTGGAGCCCGCGTGCCTGGACATCGAAACCACCGGGACATCTTGGACCATTTCCTCGGCCATGCGACCCTCTTTCACCATCGCCGGCGCTGCGACCCAGACGTACTCGACTTCTGCCAGAAGTACGGAGTCCAGCGAGGGATGGGTTGATTTTCGCCCGATCATCGCTGCGTCTAGTTTCCCGCTGATGACCTTGGCCTCCAGTTCCATCCCAAGGTCCACGTAGGGCTCCAGCGTCAGCTCAGGACAGCGCTCTCGGAGGCAGGAGACGAGCTTTGGAAGCCAGGATGATGCTGCGATCTCCCCGACACCGAAACGGCATCGTCCTCGCACAGTGGAGTCGCCTCCCATCCTTGCCGCCAGTTCGTCGGCTTGGTTCAACAGCGACCGGACCTGAGGAAGCAACGCAGCGCCGTGTGCGGTAAGGACCGCGCGCCTGCCCGTGCGGTCGAACAAGGGCCGCCCCACCCTCGCCTCCAACTCACCCAGCCGCTTGGAGAAGGACGACTGCGAGATGTGCAGTTTCTCCGCCGCGATCGCAAAGCTGTCGCAGGTGCCTGCCCAGTAGAAGGCCTCAAGTTGCTTGAAGGACGCTCCGTTCATCGCTTTTGGCGAAATTTTATGGACGATTAAATTCGCTTTTATTGTAGATGCTGGACTCCTAGAGTGAGGCCACTACTTCGATAGGAGACATGATGAAGTTCAGTCTGTACCGGCGGAACTCCTTGCTGAGCGGCATCGCGCTGCTCGCGGCCGCCCTTCCGGCACTCGCCCAACAGGCGACCTTTCCGACCGGCCCGATCACGATCGTCGTGCCGTATGCCCCGGGCGGCAGTTCCGATACGACTGCCCGCCTCCCGGCGGGCGGCTTGACAAAGCGACTGAAGCAAACGGTCCTCGTCGACAACAAGCCTGGCGCTGGGGGAAACATCGGCGCTGCTGGTGTCGCCAAGGCGAAGGCCGACGGCTACACGCTTCTGTTCGCGACAAGTTCGCATGCGGCCAACCTCGCGCTCTACAAGCAGCCGGGCTATGACCTGCTGAAGGACCTCGCGCCTGTCTCGCTCGTGTCGTCCATCCCGAACGTGCTGGTTGTATCGAGCTCTTCGCCGGCCGGGAGTGTGGCCGAGTTCATCAAACTCGCCAAGGCGAGCACCAATGCGCTCAACTACGGCTCGGCCGGCAACGGCACCTCGTCGCATTTGGCTGCGGCTGAGTTCACGGCGCTGGCCGGCGTCAACATGCAGCACGTGCCGTTCAAGGGCGGCGCTCCGGCCAACCAGGAACTGCTCGCTGGACGCCTGGACGTGGTGTTCGCGCCGATGGTGGAGATCCTTCCCTTTGTCGAGGGAGGCAAGCTCAAGGCACTTGGCGTGACCAGCGCGAAGCGTTCGCCGCGCATGCCAAACGTCCCGGCAATCGGCGAAGCGCTGCCAGGCTACAAATCCGAGGTGTGGAACTCCTTGATGGCGCCGGCGGGCACTCCGGCACCGGTGATCGCCCAGATCGCGGCCGCCGTCCAGGACGTCCTCAAGGACCCTGAAGTGCGCAAGCAGCTCGAATCGCAGGGAACGGTTCCGGTGGGCAGCACACCGGCCGACTTTGCGCGCATGCTGCCCGCAGAAATCGCGGACTGGGCCAAGGCGGTCAAGTCGGCAAACGTCACCCTCGACTGACCACGGAGCATCAACATCATGATCGGACTTCAGATTCGCAAGCGCGAACGTTGCGTGTCACCTGGCGTCGTCGACAGCTTCCGCACGCTTCCCGTTGCCAACGTCAGCGACTGCATGTCGCGCATGACAGCCGGCGGAGCCAGCCTCCGACCGTTCCACGCCAAGGGAGTTCTTGCCGGGCCGGCGCTGACCGTCAAGGCCCGACCGGGCGACAACCTCCTCATCCACAAGGCGATCCATCTGGCCGAGCCAGGTGACGTCATCGTGGTCGACGGCGGTGGCGATCTCACCAACGCGTTGATCGGCGAGTTGATGGTCGCCACTGCAATCAAGAAGGGCATTGCCGGCTTCGTGCTGAACGGTGCGATCCGGGACGTCGACGCAATCGGGGCTGGTTCGTTTCCTGTCTACGCGGCCGGCGTGACCCATCGGGGTCCTTACAAGGACGGGCCGGGCGAGATCAACGTTGCGATCGCGCTGAACGGCATGGTCGTGGAGCCCGGCGATCTGATCGTGGGTGATGCTGACGGTGTGCTGTGCGTGCCCTACGACGCCGTCAACGAGGTGCTCGATGCCGCCAAGCGCAAGGGTGCTGCCGAGCAGGTGACGATGCGCGAGATCGAGGAAGGACGGCTCGACATCGCTTGGATCGATGCAACCCTGGGGCGGCTCGGCTGGAAGGGTGACCAGTGAATATCGTTTTCCTGGATCGCGAGACGCTGTCTCCGCAGACCGTTCTGCGTGAACCTTCGTTCACACACCAGTTGCACCTTCACGGGCGGACATCGCCTGCCGAAGTGCACGGGCGCATTGCCGACGCCGACATCATCGTCGTCAACAAGGTCCGTCTAGACCAGGCAGCGATCGCGGCGGCCCCCAGGCTGCGGATGGTGGCGGTGGCCGCTACCGGAACGGACAACGTCGACATCGCGGCGTGCCGCGAGCGCGGCATCGTCGTGAGCAACATCCGCAACTACGCGGTCAACACCGTTCCCGAGCACACCTTCGCGCTCATCTTCGCGCTGCGCAGGAGCATCTGTGCCTACCGCGATGCGGTGCGCACCGGCCGCTGGCAGGCGTCGGGCCAGTTCTGCTTCTTCGATCATCCGATCAAGGACATGGCCGGATCGACTCTGGGCATTATTGGCGACGGCGTGCTTGGTCAAGCGGTGGCTGACCTGGGACGTGCGCTGGGAATGCGCGTGATCTTCGCCGGCTTCAAGGGCCATTCCGGGCAGGGCATGCTGTACACGCCGTTCGAGAAGACGCTGGCGGAGGCGGACATCCTGACACTTCATTGCCCCCTGACGCCCGAGACGCGCAACATGATCGGTGCTCCGGAGTTCGCGCTGATGAAGCGCAGGCCGTTGCTCATCAACACCGCCCGCGGCGGCCTGGTCGATGAAGCCGCAGTAGGACCGGCCCTCGAGGCAGGGCAGATCGGTGGCGCAGGGTTCGATGTGGTTTCGGTCGAGCCCCCACCGGCCGATCACCCCTTCATGAGGCTGGCTGACCGGCCCGACTTCATCCTGACTCCGCACGTGGCATGGGCCAGCGACGAAGCAGTCCAGGGGCTTGCGGATCAGTTGATCTACAACATCGAGGCCTTCGTCCGCGGCGAGCCGAGAAACGTGGTCGGCGCCTGATGTCCTGGTGACGCCGCGCGGCAGCGCAGGGCGTCACGACTCGAGCACGTGCTCGACTGGTGCCGGCAGGTCGGCAGACCCCACCTGCGAGCGTTCCGCCCCCCCACCCCCCGAGGTCCAGGGAAGGCGCGGCCTTCATCCGTGGCCACATGGCACTCGTGCGCCATGGGTGCCCGGCACCGTTGAACATGAAGTCAGCTGTGGATTGCGGAAATCGAGGCGACCCCACTTCCGAGCATCTCGTATTGCATACCAACACCGGAGACACCATGACCCGACTTCCTTTCATCCATATGGCGCTCGCTGCATGCTTGGCCGCTGTGGGCTTTGCTTCGCACGCCCAGGAGTGGCCCTCGAAGAAGGTCATCGCACTGGTGGTGCCCTATGCCGCTGGCGGCAGTACGGATGCCACCGCCCGTCTCATCGCGGACAAACTGGGGAAGGAACTGGGGCAGCAGGTGGTCGTCGACAACAGGCCGGGCGCCGGCAGCAATCTCGGCGCTGCGTTTGTGGCGAAGGCGCCTCCCGATGGCTATACGCTTTTGCTCGGTACGAGCGCGGCCGCTACCAACGTCACGCTCTATAAGAACCCGGGCTTCGATCTGCGCAAGGATCTCGTCCCCGTCGCCCAGGTCGCACAGATTCCTACGGTGCTTGCGGTCAACAACGACGTGCCCGCCAAGACGCTCCAGGAGTTCATCGCCTACGCACAGCAGAAGAGCGTGCCAGTTAGCTACGGTTCGGCGGGCAACGGTACATCGTCGCACCTGTCAGGCGCTCTCTTCAACAGCATGGTCAAGGGGAACATGCTGCACGTGCCCTACAAAGGCGGTGCGCCCGCCAACACCGACCTGATGGGCGGCCAGGTCCAGGCGGTGTTCTCGCCGCTGGTGGAGGTCTTGGCCTACATCGACAGTGGCAAGCTGCGCGCGCTTGGCCTGGCGAGCAAGACTCGCTCGCCGCGATTGCCGAAGGTCCCCGCCTTGGCCGAGGCTCTGCCCGGCTTCGAAGTGTCGCTGTGGAACGGCGTCTTTGCGCCAGTCGGCACGCCGCCGGCCATCGTCGACAAGCTTGCCGTGGGAATCAACAAGGTGGTGCAGGATCCCGGCGTGCGCAAGACGCTCGCCGATCAGGGATCGACGCCGGTGGGCAACACCCCGGCCGAGTTCAAGAAGATCCTGGACGAGGAGTGGACTTACCCCACTTCCACGGACAGGTATCGGCTTGAGACTCAAGCCGGACTTGGGTGCGCGATCAGCGCAGGTGCAGGGTTGTCCACCGGCGGCGTGGCGCCAGCCACGCAGACGCCGACGGTGGTCAACCCGTGTTCGACGCTCGGCCCTTGGCTGGCTGCTTCGGCCTGATGCTTGGCTTCGAAGTTCGCCGGTGACAGGTAGCCCAGCGCCGAGTGGCGGCGGCGCGGGTTGTACCAGCCCTCGATGTACGTGAAGAGCGCCATGCGCGCCTCGGTCTTGGTCTTGAAGCTGCGCCGGTCGAGCAGTTCGCATTCGAGCGTTGCGAAGAAGCTTTCGGCCATCGCGTTGTCGTAGGCATCGCCCACACTGCCCATGGACGGGCGAACACCCATCTCCGTGCAGCGGTTGCCGAAGGCCAGGCTCGTGTACTGGCTGCCCTGGTCGCTGTGATGGACAACGCCGGCAGGTCGGCGCTGCTGCAGCGCCATGTTCAGTGCGGCGAGCACCAGATCGGCGGTCATGCGTTCGCCGATCGACCAGCCCACCACGCGTCGGCTCCACACGTCCAGCACGATGGCCAGGTAGATGAAGCCTGACCAGGTCGGCACGTAGGTCATGTCGGCCACCCACAGCAGGTTCGCGGCGTCGGCCTTGAACTCCCGCTTGACGAGGTCCGGTGCCGGGCGCTGCTTGTCGTCGCGCTGGGTGGTCACGACATAGCCGCGGCGCCGGCTGACACCGCGCAGCCCGGCACGTCGCATCAGCCGGGCGATGCGCTTACCGCCAACGCACGTGCCTTGCTCGGCCAGTTCAGCACGGATGCGCGGCATGCCGTAGGTCGCATCCGACTGGGAATGGATCTCGCGGATGCGTTCGCTGAGCGCTGCATCGGCCAGTGCCCGCCGCGAGGGAGCGCGCACCTGCCAGTCGTAGAAGCCGCTGTGCGAGACACCCAGCACTCGGCACATCGCGCGCACGGGGAAGTCGGCCTGGTTCGCGTTCACGAGCTCGAAGACGGTGTGAACGTCTTGTCGCCCTTGGCGGCGAACCAGGCCGTAGCCTTTGCCAGGATGTCGCGCTCCATCTGGACCTGGCGCAGTTGGCGGCGAAGCCGGTGAAGTTCCTCCCGCTCGGCGCTGGTCAGCGCATCGCCCGCTTGCTTGCCGCGCCGCGCATCGCGGCCGTCGGCGCCGACCCAGTTCGTGATCGTCTGCGCCGTCACACCGAACTCGCGCGCCAGCTCCGCAGGCGTCCTGCCCGCACGTGCCAGCTCGATCATCTGCTGGCGAAACTCCGCCGGGTACGGCGGCCTCGTTCTTGCCATCTCGGACTCCTTGAACTCAAAGGGTAAGGTGTCCGTGAAAGCGGGGCAACTTCAACTTCAGATGCAGGTCTCACGGCAATGCATCGATAGACCCGGAATCATGCTTGAACAGTTGACGGCTCGCATCCCGCACTGAATCCGGTTTCGAGCAGTTCGAGGCCATTCCGGCTGGTCATGGCCGCGTTGAACGATTGCCATTGGCCACACCTGCAGGCCGCCGATAGAGTTTCCTCACTGTGAATCCACAAGGGGAACTTCAATGCAACGCCAGCGCCACGGAAAGATCATTGCGACGCTTGGTCCAGCCAGTTCCGACCGCGACACCATCTGCGCGTTGTTCCACGCGGGCGCGGACGTGTTCCGGCTGAATTTCAGTCACGGTACTCACGCCCAGCACGAGGAACGGCTGGACCTGATCCGAGCTGTCGAGAAGGATGCGGGCCGTCCGATCGCCGTGCTGCTCGACCTGCAGGGACCGAAGCTGCGCATTGGCACATTCGAAGCGGGACCGGTCATGCTCGTCCCCGGCGCGCCCTTCCGCCTCGATCTGGACGAGGCACCCGGCAACGCGTCGCGGGTGCATATGCCGCATCCGGAGATCTTCGCCGTGCTCCGGCCCGGCCATGCCCTGTTGCTCGACGACGGCAAGCTGCGCCTGCGTGTCACTGCCTGCAGCACGGACCATGCCGAAGCAGTGGTCGTCACCGGCGGCGCGTTGTCCGAGCGTAAGGGCGTGAATGTGCCTTCGGCGGTGCTGCCGATCTCGGCCTTGACGCCGAAGGATCGCAAGGACCTCGACTTCGGGCTCAGCCTCGGCGTCGACTGGGTGGCGCTGTCATTCGTGCAGCGACCGGAGGACGTGCAGGAGCTGCGTGACATGGTCGGTGGCCGGGCCGGTGTGCTGTCCAAGCTGGAGAAGCCAGCTGCGATCGAGCGGCTCGAAGCCATCGTTGAGCTCTCCGATGCCGTCATGGTGGCGCGCGGCGACCTCGGCGTTGAAATGCCCGCCGAGCAAGTGCCAACTATCCAAAAGCGCATCGTGCGCGCCTGCCGCAAGGCCGGCAAGCCGGTGGTGGTCGCCACCCAGATGCTCGAGTCGATGATCTCGGCGCCGGTACCCACACGCGCCGAGGCGTCCGACATCGCCACCGCGGTCTATGACGGCGTCGATGCGGTGATGCTGTCGGCCGAATCGGCATCGGGCAAGTACCCGCGCGAGGCCGTCGCGGTGATGAACGCGATCATCTCGGAGGTCGAGGCCGATCCGTACTGCCGAACCGTCGTCGAGGCGTCGGGCTTCGCTCCGCAGGCCACCGTGGGCGATGCGATCTGCGCCTCGCTGCGGCACACCGCGGAGCTGCTGCGCGTCGCCTCGATCGTGACGTTCACGCGGTCCGGTGCAACCAGCTTGCGCGCGGCGCGCGAGCGGCCGCTGGCTCCGATCATCAGCGTCACGCCGGACCTCGATACGGCGCGGCGCCTGGCGCTCGCCTGGGGCGTGCACTCGGTCCACGTCGAAGCCGATGTGAACGACGTTCCCGGCATGGTCCGCGTCGCAACGGCGCTCGCACGCGAGGAAGGACACGCGGCACCCGGCGCATTCATCGCCATCGCCGCGGGCATGCCTTTCGGTCAGGCGGGTTCCACCAACCTGCTGCACATCGCCCAGGTCTGACCGCGGATCGCGCCGCAAACCACAGAGAAGGAACAGGAGAACCACATGGCACGAATCGTCAACGTGCAGGGAGTCTAGATCATCGATTCGCGCGGCTCCGGCCGTGGCGGCCAGTGTGCTTGTCGAGTCCGGCACGCGCGGCCAGGCGGCGGCACCATCCCGCGCCGCCACCGATTCAAGCGAGGCTTTCGAGCTGCGTGACGGGGACGCCGCGCGCTACGGCGGCGCGACGCGTTCACTGTCCTTCGATGCGCCTGAGCTGCCCCTGGCATGAACTCATGCGCTCGCGCTACAGCCCCAGACCTCGACAGAGGAAACCCCATGAAAGTCATCATTGCACCGGATTCGTTCAAGGAAAGTCTCAGCGCGCTGGCCGTGGCGAACGCCATCGAGGAGGGATTCCGGCAGGTGTTCCCCAATGCGCGATTCGTCAAGGTGCCGGTCGCCGACGGTGGAGAAGGCACCGTGCAGGCCCTGATCGATGCGACCGGTGGAACCCTTCGGAACCTCGATGTCGTCGGGCCGGCAGGCAGCACCGTGCGAGCCGCGTACGGCTTGAGCGCCCAGACCGGGCTCGCGGTGATCGAGATGGCGGCGGCGAGCGGGCTCGAGCTGGTGCCGCCGGCGCAGCGCGATCCACGCAGCACCACAAGCTACGGCACCGGGCAGCTGATACGGGACGCACTGAATGCTGGTGCCCGGCGCTTCGTGATCGGGGTCGGCGGCAGCGCCACCAACGATGGCGGCGCCGGCATGTTGCAGGCACTCGGCGTGCGCCTGCTCGATGCCACCGGCGTCGACATCGACCGCGGCGGCGCTGCGCTGGCGCGGCTGGTGTTGAGATCCGCAAACCCTGCTAATGGCGTCCGTGAACCGTGCTAGCGTCGCCAAGAGAGCCTGAACTCTGGACACCGACGTCTGTCTATCGCTTGCCGACGCCGGCTGAGGTAGGTCAACAGCTGGCCCATGTTGCGATGCTTGCGCACCGTCGACCTTGCCACCCAGCTCGATTCGCCTGGATGTTTGCCGCAGACGAATTCGTGCCCATGCAACCAATCAGCTGACCAGCATGGCGCCGTGACATCCAAGGGATTGAGGAACAGGCAGGAGTGGCAGAACGGGAGGTCCTGTCTACTCGGCAGGGGCCCCTGCGGGCCGAGCGCAGCGATGATTTCGTTGCTCACGCGGGCAAGCCTTGCCAGAACCTCGCAGTCCCCTCCCCTGGGCGCTAGCACCTCAAGCCACGAGAGTTGCTCATCGGCGAAGATCTCCGTCACTCCCGCCGATGACGCCAGTTCATCGACCGTCAATCGA
>VFQO010000529.1_pt1 | contig 40012 bp, 36 predicted proteins | sample 3512331 | NCBI WGS metagenome assembly VFQO01 (sample SAMN10412371, study PRJNA504923) | tailings metagenome | isolation source: Replicate 3 from Balatoc abandoned mine | place: Philippines: Itogon, Benguet | collected 2017-08-28 | reverse complement strand
TGTGGTTCAACGCGCCGCCCGCGGCGGTGTTCATGGGCGATACCGGCAGCCTCGCATTGGGCGGGGCGCTCGCGACGATCGCGGTGACGGCGCAGCACGAACTGGTGCTGGTGCTGGTCGGCGGGCTGTTCGTGGTCGAGGCTTTGTCGGTGATCATTCAAGTGTTCTGGTACAAGCGCACCGGTAAGCGGGTGTTCCGCATGGCGCCGATCCACCATCATTTCGAACAATTGGGCTGGCCCGAATCGACCGTCGTCATCCGGTTCTGGATCGTGTCGATCGTCCTTGCGCTCGCGGGGCTCGCGACCTTGAAACTGCGGTGATCACCTCGCGCGCCTTTGCCGGACGCCGCTATGCGGTGCTGGGGCTGGCGCGCTCGGGTCTCGCTACGGTCGAGGCGCTCGTCGCCAGCGGTGCCGGAGTCACCGCCTGGGACGACCGCGAGGAAGCACGTGACGATGCGATGGCGCTGGGCGCCGACATCGGCAATCCGCTCGAGATCGACCTGATCGGCTTCGCCGGGGTCGTCGTGTCGCCCGGCGTCCCGCTCAACCGCCACCCGATCGCCTCGCGCGCGCGCGAGGCGCACGTCCCGGTGATCGGCGACGTCGAACTGTTTGCGGAAGCGCGCGGCGACCTGCCGCCGCACAGGGTCGTCGGCATCACCGGGACCAACGGCAAATCGACCGTCACCGCGCTGGTCCACCATATGTTGGAAACCGCCGGGGTGCCTTCGTTGATGGGCGGCAACATCGGGTTGCCGATCCTGTCGCGGGACCCGCTTCCGGAAGGCGGGGTCTATGTGCTTGAACTGTCGAGCTACCAGATCGACCTGTCGCACAGCTTGGCGTGCGATGTTGCGGTGCTGACCAACCTCAGCCCCGATCATCTCGACCGTTATGACGGGTTTACCGGCTATGCGGCGTCGAAGGCGCGGCTCTTTTCGCTGCAGCATCAGGATCAGGTCGCGATCGTCGCGGTCGACGACGATCCGTCAAAGATGATTGCGGGGCGGATCAACCATCGGCTGCACCGTGTATCGGGCAAGGACATCGACCCGGTCGATCAGGCCCGCTGGCCCGCGCTGCAAGGCCCGCACAATGCGCAGAACGCCGTCTGCGCGATTGCGGTGTGCCGGGTGCTGGGGTTGAAAGACGAACAGATCGAACGCGGTCTCGCGACCTATCGGTCGCTGCCGCATCGCATGGAATTGGTCGGCGAAGTCGGGGGGGTCCGCTGGTTCAATGACAGCAAGGCCACCAACGCGGCTTCCGCTGCACCGGCGCTGGCGGCCTTCCCGCCGGCGCCGGACCAGCGTTTGCACTGGATTGCCGGGGGGCAGGCCAAAGGTGACGGGCTGGCGGCGTGCCGCCCGTGGTTCGGGCATGTGCGCCAAGCCTATCTGATCGGCGATGCGATGGAGACGTTCGCTGCCGAGATCGGCGACGCGATCCCGGTCCAACGGTCGGGCGACATGGCGGCGGCGGTCGCGCATGCGGCGGCGGCGGCGCGGCCCGGCGACGTCGTCCTGCTGTCGCCCGCCTGTGCGTCGTTCGACCAGTTCAAGGATTATGAGCAGCGCGGCGATGTTTTTCGCGGACTTGTCGCGGCGCTTGGGGCATGAGCGGGGGGATGGACAATATGGAGAGCGCGACCGAGAGGCCGGTGATCGCGGCAACGCGCACCGTCAAGCGCCGCGGCCCGCGCCTCAGCCGCGCCGACCGCACCCCGCTGGGCTTGTGGTTCTGGGAAATCGACCGCGTTCTGCTGTTGCTGGTGTCGATGCTGGTCGCGATCGGATTGGTCGCGGTCGCCGCGGCGTCGCCGGTGGCGGCGCAGAAACTATCGACCAACACGGCCTCGCTCGATCCGCTTTATTATTTCTATCGCCAGCTGATGTGGGTGATCGTCGGGGTGCCGGTGATGCTGGCGGTATCAATGTTGCCCAAAGCGCAGGCGCGGCGCTTTGCGATCTATGGCACGATCACCTTCTTGATCCTGCTTTTCCTCGTCCCGCTACTCGGCACCACGGTCAACGGCGCGCAGCGCTGGATCGGCGGCGGTATCTTCCGGTTGCAGCCCTCGGAATTTCTCAAGCCCTTCTTTGCGGTCTCGCTCGCGTGGATATTGTCGCTGCGCCTGCATGATCAAAGCCTGCCGGTCGTACCGCTCAGTTTTGTGCTGACCGGGGTGATCGCGGTCCTGTTGATGGGACAGCCCGACCTTGGTCAGACCGTCATCTTTGCCGCGACCTGGCTGGTGCTGGTGCTCGTCGCGGGGCTGTCGATGCGGATCATGGGGATGCTCGCGGCGACCGGGGTTGTCGGCATCATCCTTGCCTATTTCTTCTATCCCGTGGCGCAGCAGCGCATCAACATCTGGCTGTTCGCCGAAGGCGACAGCTTCCAGGTCGACAAGGCGCACGCGACGCTCACCGCGGGCGGGCTGATCGGCACCGGCCCCGGTGCGGGCCTTGCAAAGTTCCAGCTGCCCGAAGCGCACACCGACTATATCTTCTCGGTGATCGGTGAGGAGTTCGGGATGATCGCCTGCATCGCGATTGCGATCCTCTATCTCGCGATCATCGTCCGCGTGCTGGTGCGCCTGCTCGACGAAGAGGACAGCTTCCTGATCCTCGCGGTCGCGGGCCTGATCGCGCAGTTTGGCGGCCAGGCGACGATCAACATGGCGGTGAACACCCAGCTGTTCCCGTCGAAGGGCATGACCTTGCCGTTCATCAGCTATGGCGGGTCGTCCTTCATCGCCTTGTCGATCGGCATGGGTTTGCTCTTGTCGCTGACCCGGCGAAACCCCTATGCGGCGCGGGTGTCGATGACCCGCAACTGGAACAAGAAATGACTGGCCGACCATGAGTGCAACGCGCCACTATCTGCTCGCCGCCGGGGGGACGGGGGGACATATGCTGCCCGCCTATGCGCTGGCGGGCGAGCTGATCGCGCGCGGGCACCGCGTCGCGTTGGTCAGCGACGATCGCGGCCTGAAAATACCCGGCGCGCCCGCCGAGCTGGAAACGCATGTATTGCCCGCCGGACGCGTGTCGGGTGGCCCGCTCGGCTGGATCAAGGCGGCGCTGGCGATCCGCAAGGGACGGCGGATGGCGATCGACCTGATCCGCGATTTCGACCCCGCGGTCGTCGTCGGTTTCGGCGGCTATCCCTCGCTGCCCAGCCTGCTCGCCGGGGGCGCGACGAAGCGGCCGCGGGTGTTGCACGAACAAAATGCCGTGCTAGGCCGCGTCAACCGGATGATGGCGCCGCGCGTCGATGCGGTGGCGGTCGCATACCATAATATCCAGCGCTATCCCGCGGGGCATGAGCTGAAGAAGCATATCACCGGCAATCCGGTGCGCGACGAAATCATCGCGATCCGGGAGGAGGGTTTTCCGCCGCTGAGCGAGGACGGCATTTTCCGCTTGCTGGTGGTCGGTGGCAGCCTGGGCGCGACGGTGCTCAGCGATGTCGTTCCCGCCGCCATCGCGATGCTGCCGCGGGCGTTGCTCGACCGGTTGCAGGTGGTGCAGCAATGCCGCGAGGCCGATCTGGAAGAAGTGCGCGGCAAATATGCCGACATGGGCGTCGCCGCCGAATGCGCGACCTATATCGCCGATTTCCCCGACCGGCTGCGCTGGGCGCATCTGGTGATCGCGCGCGCCGGGGCATCGACGGTAGCCGAACTGGCGTGCGCCGGGCGGCCCGCGATCTTTGTCCCCTATCCGCACGCGATGGACAATCACCAGACCTATAATGTCGTCGATATGGTGCAGGCGGGCGGGGCGCGATCGATCCCGCAGCCGCAATTTACCGCCAGCGAACTCGCCAAGCAGATCCAGCGCATGGCACTGGAACCTGGCGCGCTGGAAAATGCCGCAGCGCGCGCTGCGAGCTGCGGCCTGCCCGACGCGACGCGCGATCTGGCCGACCTCGTCGAATCGCTCGCCGCGCCGCCGATGATGGACGTCATCCGCGTCGGCGCTCCGTCGGGCCAGCGCGCCGCGGCGACCGGCATGGCGTCGGCGCGCATGGGAGACGCATGATGCGCGGCGTTGCGACCGACATCGGGACCATCCACTTCATCGGCATCGGCGGCATCGGCATGTCGGGGATCGCCGAGGTGATGCACAATTTGGGTTATCAGGTGCAGGGCAGCGACATCGCGGACGGCTATGTGATCGAAGGCCTGCGCAAACGCGGGATCAAGGTCGCGATCGGCCATGACGCCGCGAACGTCGATGGCGTAGCGGTGGTGGTGACGTCGACCGCGGTCAAGCGCGGCAATCCGGAGGTCGAGGCGGCGCTGGCGCAGCGCATCCCGCTCGTCCGCCGCGCCGAGATGCTCGCCGAACTGATGCGGCTCAAATCGACTGTCGCCATCGCCGGGACGCACGGCAAGACGACGACGACCAGCCTCGTCGCGGCGCTGCTCGACGCGGGCGGGATCGACCCGACCGTGATCAACGGCGGCATCATCAATAATTATGGCTCGAACGCGCGGCTCGGCGCGTCGGACTGGATGGTGGTCGAGGCCGACGAGAGCGACGGCAGCTTCCTGCGGCTCGATGGCACGATTGCGGTCGTCACCAACATCGATCCCGAACATCTCGACCATTATGGCAGCTTCGACGCGATCAAGGACGCGTTCGTCGAATTTATCGAAAATGTGCCCTTCTACGGCGCCGCGATGCTCTGCCTCGACCATCCCGAAGTGCAGGCGATCATTCCGCGTATCCGCGACCGCCGCATCGTGACCTATGGCTTCTCGGCGCAGGCCGACGTGCGCGGCACCAATATTGTGCCTGGTCCCGACGGCAATCGTTTCGACGTCGTGGTGCGCGACCGCGACGGCAACAGCCGCACGATCGAAGGCATCCACCTGCCGATGTCGGGGCGCCACAATGTGCAGAACTCGCTCGCCGCGATTGCGGTCGCGCTGCACATGGGGGTTAGTGACGACAAGATCGTGTCGGGCTTCAACGGCTTTGCCGGGGTGAAGCGCCGCTTCACCAAGGTCGGCGAGATTGCGGTCGAGGGCGGCGTCGTCACGGTCATCGACGATTACGCTCACCATCCGGTCGAAATCCGCGCGGTGCTGTCGGCGGCCCGCGAAGGCGTCGGGGCGGGGCGCGTCGTCGGGGTGGTCCAGCCGCACCGCTTTACTAGGCTGCGCGACCATATGGACGATTTCCAACAGGCATTTAACGACGCCGACATCGTGCTGGCACTGCCGGTTTACGCGGCGGGCGAGGCGCCGATCGACGGCGTGTCGTCGGACGCGCTGGTCGCGGGGCTGCGCGATCGCGGCCATCGGCAGGCGAGCGTCGTTGCGGATGCGGATGCGCTCGCGGCGAGCATCGCCAACGCAATCCGCGCGGGCGATCTTGGCGCAGGCGACATGATTATCTGCCTCGGCGCAGGCGACATCACCAAGCTGGCGGCGGGTTTGGCGAGTGCGGTGGAGGGGAGCAAATGACCTCCGAACCCAAAGCCGTTCGTCCTGAGCTTGTCGAAGGACCGTCCTTTTCTGCGGTGGCGGAGAAAGGGGAGAACGGCCCTTCGACAAGCTCAGGGCAAACGGCATTTGAAAATGTCCGCGGCAAACTGACCGCCCGTGCCCCACTCGCGCCGCTCGTCTGGTTCAAGTCGGGCGGTCCTGCTGACTGGCTGTTCGAACCCAAGGATGCCGACGATCTCGCCGACTTCCTCCGCGACCTCGATCCCGCCATACCTGTCATGGCGCTCGGCCTCGGCTCGAACCTCATCATTCGCGATGGCGGCTTTCCGGGCGTCGTCGTCCGGCTCGGCAAGGCTTTCGCCAAGGTAGAGGCAATCGACGCCACGACGCTGCGTTGCAGCGGCGGCGCTTCGGGTATCCTCGTTTCCTCGACCGCGCGCGACGCGGGTATCACGGGGATGGAATTCCTGCGCTCGATCCCGGGCACCGTCGGCGGCTTCGTGCGCATGAACGGCGGCGCCTATGGCGGCGAAGTGAAAGACATATTGATCGACGCCGACGTTGTGCTGCGCTCGGGCGAGCGACGGACATTGCCGCTTGCCGACCTCGGCTATACCTATCGCCATAGCGAATTGCCCGAGGGCGCCGTCGTGATCGGTGCGACCTTCCGCGGTCGGCCCGGCGAACCCTCCGCGATTCAGGCCGAGATGGACCGCATCTCCGCAAGCCGCGAAGCGTCGCAGCCGCTGCGCTCGAAGACCGGCGGCTCGACCTTCAAGAATCCCGACGGATACAAGGCGTGGCAGCTTGTCGACGAGGCCGGATGCCGCGGTTTCGCGGTCGGCGGCGCGCAGGTCAGCGAAAAGCACACCAATTTCCTGATCAACACGGGTGACGCGACGAGCGCTGATATCGAGGCGCTGGGCGAGGAAGTCCGCCGCCGCGTCAAAGACAAGAGCGGCATCGAATTGCAATGGGAGATACAACGCGTGGGTAAGCCGGAATGAGCCGGGGTCCGTGGCATGTCGCCGTCCTGATGGGCGGCTGGTCCGCCGAGCGCGAGGTGTCGCTGATGAGCGGCAGCGGTGTCGCCGACGCGCTGGAAAGCCGCGGCCACAGGGTCACGCGCATCGACATGGACCGCAACGTCGCTTTGCGACTGGCCGAGGCGAGGCCCGATGTCGTGTTCAACGCGCTGCACGGTGTTCCCGGCGAGGATGGGACTGTGCAGGGCATGCTCGACCTGATGGGCCTGAAATACACCCACAGCGGCCTCGTCACCTCGGTGATCGCGATCGACAAGGAATTGACCAAGCAGGCACTTGTGCCGCATGGTATCCCGATGCCGACGGGGACGATGGTCGACAGCGAAAGCCTGTTTACAGTTGACCCCTTGCCGCGCCCCTATGTGCTGAAACCCGTCAATGAAGGATCGTCGGTCGGGGTTGCGATCGTCAAGGACGACAGCAATTACGGCAATCCGATCGCGCGCGATGCGGCGGGGCCGTGGCAGGAATTCGACCGACTGCTCGCCGAACCCTTTATCAAAGGGCGCGAACTGACCGTTGCGGTGCTGGGCGATCAGGCGCTCGCCGTCACCGAGCTGCGCGTGAAGTCGGGTTTCTACGATTATGACGCCAAATATACTGACGGGCTGACCGAGCATGTCTGTCCCGCCGATGTCCCCGCGGACGTCGCGCAGCGGATGATGGATCTGGCGCTGCAGGCGCACCGCCTGCTCGGCTGCAAGGGTGCTTCGCGGTCGGATTTCCGCTGGGACGACGAGCATGGGCTGGCAGGTATTTTCCTGCTTGAGGTCAATACCCAACCAGGGATGACGCCGCTCAGCCTCGTTCCCGAACAGGGGCGGGCGGTAGGCATGGATTATGCCGAACTGGTCGAACGCATCGTGGGGGAAGCGTTATGAGTAACACGCGGATAAAGCGCGGCAGCGCGCCGCCACGGCGTCCGGCGCGGGCGCCAAAAAAACGGCGCAAGGTGCAGACGTCGCGGCTGAACGCGATTATCAACGCGCTGCCGATCAGCCCGCAGCGGTTGCAGAAGCTGGCCAACTGGACGATCGGACTCAGCCTGTTCGCGGTCGCGGGCATTGCCGCACACGCCACCGGCGTCACCGCGAAGATCCATGAGGAATATGCGCAAGCCGTCGGCCGCGCCGGGTTTCAGGTGAAGAAGGTCGAGGTCGTCGGCGCCGATCGCATCGACCGATTGAAAGTGTACGACATCGCGCTCGCCCAAAAGGACCGTTCGATGGCGGCGGTCGATCTGGAGGATGTGCGCGGCGATTTGATGCGCTATGGCTGGATCAAGGATGCGCGCGTGTCGCGGCGGCTGCCCGATACGCTGGTCGTCGACATCGTCGAACGCACTCCTGCGGCGATCTGGCAGCATAATAACCGGTTGTCGCTGATCGACGACAAGGGCGTGGTGCTCGAACCGGTGACGGTGGCGACGATGCCCGACCTGCCACTGGTGATCGGACCGAAGGCGAACCAGCGCTCGCAGGATCTCGACCGGCTGCTGGCCGAGGCGAGCAGCCTCAAGGAATTGCTCGCCGGGGCCACCTGGGTCGGCAACCGTCGCTGGGATCTGCGTTTCCGCAGCGGAGAGACATTGTCGCTGCCCGAGGGCGAGGCCGAAGCGAGGGCGGCGCTGGCCAAATTTGCGCATATGGACGGCGCCAACCGACTGCTCGGCCGCGGCATCCTGCGCTTCGACATGCGCGATCCCGCGCGCTTCGTGCTGCGCCTGCCGCACGAAGGGCAGGTGGCGCCCGCCAAACTCGACGAAGCGCGCGCCGCGGTCGATGCGGTAGCCGACGTCGCGGCGGCGGAGAAGGGATAAGCGATGGCCCCGCCGCGCATCGAAAAGATCATCACTGCGCTCGATGTCGGGTCGTGGAAGGTGTGTGCGCTGATTGCGGGGCAGGCCGCCGACGGGCAGCTGCATGTGCTGGGTACCGGACAGCGCGAAAGCCGCGGCGTCCAGCGCGGCTATGTTGCCGACATGGAACAGACCGAACATATCGTGCGCGAAGCGATCGAACAGGCCGAGCGCATCGCGGGGCTGAACATCGACGATGTGTGGGTCAGCTTTTCGGCGGGCGGCCTGCTCAGCGATGTGGCGCCGATCGAAAGCGAACTAGGCGGCCATCGGATCGAGAAGGAAGATATCGACGACCTGCTCGCGGCGGGCCGCGCCGGGATCGATCCCGAGGGACGGATGATCCTCCACGCGCAACCGGCGCTCTACACGCTCGACGGGCTGACCGGGGTGAAGAACCCGATCGGATTGCACGCAGACCGACTAGGGGTCGATATCCATATCATCATGGCCGACGGCGCGCCGGTGCGGAACCTGGAGGCCGCAGTGCGGCAAGCCCATCTTGACGTCAATGCGGTGGTTGCATCGCCGATCGCGGCGGGACTGGCGTGCCTGTCGGACGAGGAACGCGACCTGGGTGTGGCGCTGGTCGAACTGGGCGCCGCAGTGACAACTGTTTCGCTCTATGCGGGCGGAATGCTCGTCGAAATGGCGTCGCTGCCCTTCGGCGCCAGCGACATCACCGATGATATCGCCTCGGCCTTTGGGATTCGCCGCAGTCAGGCGCAGCGGCTGCAGAGCTTTTACGGCTCGGCCTCAGCCAGCCCGCGCGACAATAACGAAATTATCGAGCTGGAACCCGGCGCCCCCACGGGCGGCGACGCGCCGCGCATCACGCGCGCGCAACTGGTGACGGTGATCCGTCAGCGCCTCGACGCAATGATGGGAGAGATTGGCAGAACTTTGAAAGACCTGCATTTTGTCGGCCCGATCGGCCGTCAGGTGGTACTCGTCGGTGGCGGCGCCGATCTCAAAGGCATCGCTGATTACACTCAAAGTGCACTCGGCCGCGCCGCCCGCGTCGGCAGGCCGCGCGGCCTGCACGGCCTACCCGATGCGCACAGCGGCCCCGCTTTCGCAACGCTCGCCGGTCTGGTTCTCTACGCCGCGTCGGACCCCGTCGATCTGCGCGATTTGCCGATGATGTCGCAGGATGTCTATCGCCCGGCGAGCAGTTCGATCCTCCACCGGTTGATGGCGGCGTTAAAAAGCAGTTTTTAGCGGTGAAACGCGAAAAAAGGTTAATTTTTTGGGTGATTCCCACGTCACAATAGTGCAATGCGGGATCAGAAAACCGGGCGGCGGGACACCCGCTCGTTTGGGTCGCAAGGTTGGGGAAGCGGCACCTGTCCGCCGCTGCAGGGAGACTTTTTGATGAGCATCAACATTGGCCCGCCACAGGTCGACGAACTGAAGCCGCGGATCGCAGTGATTGGCGTCGGCGGCGCGGGCGGCAATGCCATCGCGAACATGATTGCAGCGCGGGTCGAGGGGGTCGACTTCATCGTTGCGAACACCGACGCGCAGGCGCTGAACGCGTCTCCCGCCGAACGGCGCATCCAGCTGGGGACACAGATCACCCAGGGGCTGGGCGCGGGTTCGCGGCCCGAGGTTGGCCGCGCGGCTGCCGAGGAAAGCATCGCGCAGGTCGAAGAGGCCTTGAACGGGGCGCACATGTGCTTTGTCGCGGCGGGCATGGGCGGCGGCACCGGCACCGGGGCGGCGCCGGTCATCGCCAAGGCGGCACGCGACCGCGGTATCCTGACCGTCGGCGTCGTGACCAAGCCCTTCACTTTCGAAGGCGCGCGCCGGATGCGGTCGGCGGACGCGGGGATCGCCGAGCTGCAGGATCATGTCGACACGCTGATCGTCATTCCGAACCAGAATCTGTTCCTGGTCGCCAATCCGAACACGACCTTCAAAGAAGCCTTCACCATGGCGGATGAGGTGCTGCAGCAGGGCGTGCGCGGCATCACCGACCTGATGGTCATGCCGGGCCTGATCAACCTCGACTTCGCCGACGTGCGCAGCGTGATGCGCGAAATGGGCAAGGCGATGATGGGCACCGGCGAAGCCGAAGGCGATGGCCGCGCGCTCGAAGCGGCGCAAAAGGCGATCGCCAACCCGCTGCTCGACGGCGTGTCGATGGCGGGCGCCAAGGGCGTCATCATCTCGATCACCGGCGGCGAGGACATGCGCCTGATGGAGGTTGACGAAGCCGCGAACCATATCCGCGAGCTGGTCGATCCCGACGCCAACATCATCTGGGGCAGCGCGTTCAACGACAGTCTCGACGGCAAGATCCGCGTCTCGGTCGTCGCGACCGGGATCGACAGCAATGGTGAAGCGGCCGCGCAGGCTTCGCCCGCAACGCGCAGCTTCTCCTTCGCGCCGGCACGCGCCGCAGCCGCGCCGGTCGCCGAAGAGGCATTCGAGCCCGCAGCGTTCGAAGAGCCCGTGGCTGAAGCGCGCGCTGAGGAAGCCGTTGATCCGGCGCCGGGCTTTTCGCTGAGCGATGCCGCCGAACCCGAAGCGCCAGTCGCCGAAGAAGAGCCGATGGAATTGTCGCAGGTCGCCGCGAGCTATGACGATACCGCCGAAGAATTGGTGCTCGACGCGCCCGAGGCGCCCGCGACCGACTATCGCACGGCTCCCGCATCTCCATCGGGCGGCGACGCAGGCGCTGGCGACGAGTCGCCCGCCCGTTCGATCGGCGGCGGCACCCTTTTCGAACGCATGTCGCGCCTGTCGCGCGGCGGGACGGCGCCCGAAGCCGATGGCGCCGACAAGGATGACGGGGTTGATATCCCGCGCTTCCTGGGGCGCCAGAACAACCAGTAACGGGGCTAGCGAACGGCCGTCCACCGGGCACGGCGGGCCGGAAATCGGGATGATTTGCCGATGCGGCAAGCGAAAATGACGGCAAAGCCGACACGCGCGCGGCTCTGTGCCGGTGCGTTCGGCGCGCTGCTGCTGGGACTGGTGGCGACGCCTGCGCTCGCGCAGGTGACACCGCCCGACGCAGCGACCAGGGCAGCGATGGAAAAGCGCACCGCGGCGCGGACCCTGTTGTCTTCGGCGCTCGCGCGCATCGCATCGAACAACAGCGACCCGCGTGCGCTGCTCGATGCCGGGCGCGCCTCGATCGAACTCGACGATTATCGCGCGGCGCTGGGATTTCTCGTGCGCGCCGAACAGGCGAGCCCGCGCGACGGCGCGATCAAGGCGGCGCTCGGATCGGCGATGGTCCATATGGAGAACCCGACCCGCGCGCTCGACTATTTCGGCGAGGCGCAATTGCTGGGCGCGTCCGAACGCATGTTTCTGTCGGATCGCGCGCTGGCGCGCGACTTGCTCGGTCAGCAGGACGCGGCGCAGCGCGATTATCAGCTCGCGCTGTCGATCGCCCCCAATGACGAATTGACGCGGCGCTACGCGCTGTCGCTGGGGATCAGCGGCGAAGCCGATCGCGCGATCCAGATGCTGACCCCGCAGCTGCGCGCGCAGGATCGCGGTGCCTGGCGACTACGCGCGATGATCCTGGCAATAAACGGCCGCGACGGCGAAGCGACCGAGATCGTCAACGCGACGATGCCGCCCGCAATGGCGCAGAATATTCTGCCCTATCTGACCCAGATGGACCGGCTCAATCCGGCGCAGCAGGCTGCCGCAGCGCATTTCGGGCGCTTCCCGAGCGGTCAGCTCGCCGCCAAGCGCAAGCCGGTGCAGGTCGCTGCGGCGACGCCGCCCGCTTCGCCGCCAGCCGCATCCACCAAGCGCCCGCCCGCCAGTGTCAGTCGGCCGCCCGCGGCATCGGTTGCTGGGACGCCGACTCCAACGCCGACCCCGAGCACGCGGCCACTCGGCCCGGCTTATGCCCAACCGCGTCAACCCGCGCCGCAGGCGGCACCCTCACCGAAGCCGACGCTCACGCCGACTCCAATAGCATCCGCCCCCCCCGCCGCGACCGCTTCTCCGGGCGGCAGCGCATCGTCCGGCCCGCCCGTATTGCAATCGACGCTGCGGCAGACGATCCGTCCCGCGTTGTCGTCACTACCCAAAACAACCCCGGATGTCGTTCCGGCGGTGGCACCGGCAGCGGCTCAAACACCTGCGGCGGTTAATCCCGCGACATCACCCGTTCTCGCCGATGGCAGCGCGCGCGATGTCGGCCCGGGCTTCTCGATCGCTGACATCGGCACCAGCGGAGCCGCCGTGGCTGCGAACCCACCTTCGGCGCCCATCGCTGCATCGGCATCCCCGCCGGTGGGGGCTACAGTCCCCGATGCTCCGATGTCCGCTCCGGCGGCGGCAGCCCCGCTCGCTTCGCTCGCCGACATCGTCGGGTCGATCGAAATTCCGCCCGAGGAGCTGGCCGCGTCGGACAATGCGATCGGCGCCGACACCCTCGCCAAATTGCTCGAAGACAAGCGCCGCGCCGACGCCGCTGAAGACGCGAAGCGCGAGAAGGACGCGGTCGCTGCCAAGGCCAAGGCCGAAGCGGCGGAGAAAAAGGCCAATCCGGCGCGTATCTGGGTGCAGGTCGCCACCGGCGCCAACGCCCGCGCCCTCGCCACCGATTTTGGCAAATTTACGAAAAAGAGCCCCGAAATGTTCAAGGGCAAGGCGGGCGCAACCGTCGAATGGGGCAAGACCCGCCGCCTGCTGGTTGGGCCGTTCAAGGACCGAAAGGCGGCACAGGACTGGCTGACCAGCTATAAAAAGGCCGGCGGCGATGGCTTCCTGTTCAACAGCGAGGCGGGCCAGACCGTCGATCCGATCAAGTGAGCGTCGCTGCTTGCGCCAGCGATCCCGCGCAAAGCCGCGGGCGCCGTTATGCCGAGCTTGGCCGCGTGGTCCGCGGCCCGCGCGATGCGTTCCAGCGCGACCGCGACCGCATCATCCACTCGATTGCGTTCCGCCGTCTGCGCCACAAGACGCAGGTGTTCGTCGCCCCCGACGGTGACCATTACCGCGTCCGCCTGACCCACAGTATCGAGGTGGCGCAGATCGGCCGCGGCATCGCCCGCGCGCTGGGATTGAACGAGGATCTGACCGAAGCCTTGTGCCTCGCGCACGATATCGGTCATCCGCCCTTCGGTCATGCCGGAGAGGATGCGCTGAAGGCCGCGATGGCGGATCACGGCGGCTTTGACCATAATGGCCATACGCTCCGCACTTTGGCGGCGCTCGAATGTCCCTATCCGCGGTTTGACGGGCTGAACCTGACGTGGGAGACGCTCGAAGGGCTGGCCAAGCACAATGGGCCGGTGGCCGACCCCGGCTGGGCGCTGGCTGCGATCGACGATGATTTCCGCCTCGATCTGGGCAGCCACGCCAGCCTTGAGGCACAGATTGCAGCGGTCGCCGACGACATCGCCTATGACAATCATGACATCGACGATGGCCTGCGCGCGGGCTTGCTCGACGTCGATCAACTGATGGAACAGCCGTTCGTCGCCGCCAATTTCCGTGCCGTCGAGGCTCGCTTCCCCGGCGCGCCGCGCGACCGGTTGCTGCGCGAACTGGTGCGCGACCAGATCGGGGTGATGGTCAACGACGTGATCGCCGCGACCACCGCCAATGTTGCGGCAGCAAGCGTCGCAAGCGCCGCCGAAGTCCGCGCCGCCGGCCGCCCGCTCGGCGGCTTTTCCGCCGATCTCGCGGCGCAGGAGCGCGACCTCAAACGCTTCATGTACGCCAATCTTTACCATCATCCCGAACAGGTTGCTGCTGCAGCGGCCGCCAACCAGGTCGTCGGACGGTTGTTCGCCGCCTATGCCGACGATCCGCGCCTGATGGGTGAGGATTGGTCGTCGCGGCTGCCCGGCGAAATGACCGCGACAATCCGCCATATCGGTGACTATATAGCCGGGATGACCGACCGTTTTGCCATCGATCGTTATGCCGACATCTTTGGGCGGGCGGCGGTGCCCGCGGCGCTGGCGCATGTCTGACGTCCTGATCGTCGGCGCGACCGGGCTGATCGGGCGCGCGGTGATCGAAGCATTTGGGGATGATAGCGTCACCATCGTAGCCCGTCGCCCGGTCGACGGACTGGCGCCGCACCACGCCGAACATATTGCGCCGCCCGAGGATTGGCCGGAGATCATTGCTGCCGAAAAATCCGCGGTGCTTATCTGCTGTCTTGGCACGACAATCCGTCAGGCGGGGTCGCAAGCCGCGTTTCGCGCCGTCGACCATGACCTGATCCTTGCCGCGGCGCGCGGTGCGCGGCGGGGCGGCACGGCGCAGATGATCGTCGTCAGCTCGGTCGGCGCATCGGCAAAAGCCGGCAATTTCTATCTGCGGACCAAGGGCGAGACCGAGGATGGGCTGCGCGCGCTCGGCTTCGACCGGCTCGACCTCATCCGGCCTGGCCTGCTGATCGGCGAGCGGTCCGGGCCGCCACGGCTGGGCGAGGGACTGGCAACGATCGCGGCGCCGTTCGCCGATGCGTTGCTCCACGGCGCGTTCCGCCGTTACCGCTCGATTCCGGGCACCACCGTCGCCGCCGCGATCGTGGCGCTGGCGGGGCAGGGTGGGCCCGGGGTGCATATCCACGAAAACGACGCGATCCGCGCGCTCGCCGATTGACTCCGCCGGGGGGCAGCGCCAAGGCTCGATACGTCTGTCGGACCTCCCCTAAAGAGATTCGACCGGCCGCGCGGGAGAGCGTGGGGGCAGGGCAACCGGCGTCTCACCACCGAAGGAGCAACCGCCCCGGAAACTCTCAGGTCAGCAGGACCGCGCAGGCTGGAACGGACACTCTGGAAAGCGTTCCGGCCACCCGACATAGGGGCGGCTGGAACCACCGAAGGGGTAACCCCGCACATTGTTGCCGGGGGAAAACTCTCAGGTTCCCGTGACAGAGGGGGCATGGCGAAAGGCGCGGCACCCCGCCGCGCATCCGCCGTGCAACCGCGGGAGACTGACATGACCGAAACCGAACAGATGGGCGACGAAGGCGCGATTGCGGCAGCAACCGAGGTGCTGCCGCTCGACGCCTGGCACCGCGCCAAGGGCGGCCGGATGGTCGAATTCGCCGGATACTGGATGCCGATTCAATATGAAGGCATCATGGCCGAACATTTGTGGGTCCGCGAAAACGCCGGACTGTTCGATGTCAGCCATATGGGGCAGTTGGCGTTGTCGGGCGACAATGTCGCCGAGGCGCTCGAAACGCTCCTTCCCGGCGATATCGTGGGACTGAAGCCCGGCCGCATGCGCTATTCGCTGCTGCTGGCTGAAGATGGCGGCATCCTCGACGACCTGATGGTCACCAACGAAGGCGATCAGTTCGGCATAGTCGTCAATGGCGCGGTCAAATGGGAGGATATCGGGCACCTGCGCGAAAATCTGCCCGACGATATCACGCTCAATCACAATGAGGATTATGGCCTGCTCGCGCTGCAGGGTCCGAAAGCGGTCGAGGCGCTGGCGCGGCTGGTGCCCGAGGCGGCGAGCCTCGTGTTCATGCAGGCGGTGCGGGCGACCTGGAACGGTCATGCGATTGCGCTCAGTCGCTCGGGCTATACCGGCGAAGATGGCTTCGAGATTTCGCTGCCCAACGAGGCGCTCGAGGCTTTCGCCGACGCGCTTTGCGCGATGGACGAGGTCAAGCCGATCGGGCTCGGCGCGCGCGATTCGTTGCGGCTCGAGGCAGGCCTACCGCTCTACGGCCACGACCTGACCCCCGCGATCGACCCTGCCGAAGCCGACCTCGGCTTCGCGGTCAGCAAGCGCCGCCGCGAGGAAGAGAATTTCCCCGGCGCAGCGCGCATCCTCGGCCATCTCGAAGACGGTCCGCCGCGCAAACGCGTCGGTCTGCTCGTCGACGGCAAGCTGCCCGTCCGCGAAGGTGCTAAATTGTTCGATGGCGAGGACGAGATTGGCGTCGTGACGTCGGGCGGCTTCGCCCCCAGCGTCGGCGCGCCGATTGCAATGGGGTATGTTCCGCGCGACCACGCCGTGTCCGGAACCGCGATCGCTGCCGAAGTGCGCGGCAAGCTGGTCCATTGCACCGTGACGGCCATGCCCTTTGTTCCGCATAACTATGTCCGTAAAACAGGAGCTTGATTGATGCCGCGTTATTATACCGAAGAGCATGAATGGATCGATGTCGACGGCGACGTCGCGACGGTCGGCATCACCGACTTCGCACAGGGCCAGCTGGGCGACATCGTGTTCGTCGAGGTTCCCGATACCGGCGCCGAGCTCAGCCAGGGCGGCGACGCCGCGGTCGTCGAATCGGTCAAGGCAGCGAGCGACGTCTATGCGCCGGTCGACGGGGTCGTCACCGAAGGCAACAGCCAGCTCGAAGAAGATCCGGCGCTCGTCAATTCGGACCCCGAAGGCGAAGGCTGGTTCTTCCGTCTCGCGCTCAGCGACAAGAGCCAGCTCGATGGATTGATGGACGCGAAGGCTTACAAGGCCTTCTGCGACGCGCTTTAATCCGTCCCTCTCCCGTTCGCGGGAGGGGCTAGGGGAGGCCTTGTCGGGGGACTGGCTTTCCGATCTGAACCAAGCCCTCCTGCAAGCGGGAGGGGGGAGATAACGCCATCGCCACCGCCGCCGCCCTGACCCAATGCCGCCTGATGGTGGCGACGCCCATCTACGAAGGGGCGCAGGGTACCTATGTCCGCGCGGCGCTGGCGCTGGCGCTGCGCGCACAGGCCGCGGGCATTTCGGTGCGGTTCGAATTCATCCTCTACCAGCCGTCGATCACCCGCGCGCGCAACATGCTGGCCGCGATGTTTCTCGCCAGCGATTGCACGCATTTGCTGTTTATCGATGCCGACATCGACTTTTCGGCCGATGACGTGTTTTCGCTGGTGCAGGCGATGGAGGCGAACCCCGATTGCGGGGTGCTGGGTGGCGCCTATCCGCGGCGGATGATCAATTGGGCCAATGTCGCGCGCGCGGTCGAGCAGGGGCTGGCAAAGGATAATCCTGCCGACCTTGCCCGCTATGCCGGCGATTTTGCGCTGCATTTCCTCAACCCGGACCAGAATTTCCAGCTGGCCGATCTGGTCGAACTGACGCGGCTCGGCACCGCGCTGATGCTGATCCGCCGCGCGGTGCTGGAGGGCATGGCGGCGGCGCTGCCCGACCTTGTGTTCCGCCCCGACCCCGCCGAGCGCCAGGCGCACGGGGTGGGCGAAGTCGTCCCGGCGTTTTTCTGCCCCTATATCGAGCCCGATAGCCAGGCATTGCTGTCCGACGATTACGCCTTTTGCCGCCGCGTTCGCGATGTCGGCTTTCGCATCTGGCTCGCGCCATGGATCCGCACCACCCATGCGGGAGCTGCGATCTTCTCCGGCACCCTTGCCGACACTTTTCAGCTTTTTTCCCGAAAACCAATGTCTTCTGCGGAGTAGTTCATGCGTTACCTTCCCCTTACGGCCGATGATCGGACCGCGATGTTGGCGACGATCGGTGCGGCGTCGATCGACGATCTGTTCGCCGATGTCCCGATCGATGCCCGGCTCGACGGCCCGATTGCGGGCCTGCCCCTGCACGCCAGCGAACTGGCGGTCGAACGCCATATGGCGGCGCTGTCGCGGCAAAACCGCGCCGCGGGTGACGGTCCCTTTTTTCTGGGCGCTGGCGCCTATCGCCACCATGTGCCGGCGAGCGTCGATCATCTGATCCAGCGCGGCGAGTTTCTGACCGCTTATACGCCGTATCAGCCCGAAATCGCGCAGGGCACGCTCCAGATGCTGTTCGAATTTCAGTCGCAGGTGGCGCGCCTGCTCGGCACCGACGTCGCCAATGCGTCGATGTACGACGGTTCGACCGCGTGCTGGGAAGCGATCGTGATGGCGCGGCGGATCACCAAGCGCGACAAGGCGCTTCTGTCGACAGGGCTGCACCCGCATTATCGCAGCGTCGCGCGGACGATGGCGAAATATACCGGCGATATATTGGTCGATGGCGATCCGACGCTCGAACCAGGCACCGATTGGGCCGCGCTTGCCGATGCGATCGACAAGGACACGAGCTGCGTGGTCGTGCAATATCCCGACATCCTCGGCCGCATCGACGATATGACGGCGCTCGCCGCGGCGTGTCAGGCGGCGGGGGCGCTGCTGATTGCGGTCGTCACCGAACCTGTCGCGCTCGGCTTGATCAAGGCGCCGGGCGAAATGGGCGCCGACATCGTGGTGGGCGAAGGGCAATCGATCGGCGTCGGGCTGCAATTCGGCGGGCCTTATGTCGGCCTGTTCGCGTGCAAGACCAAATATGTCCGCCAGATGCCGGGCCGTCTGTGCGGCGAGACCGTCGATGCCAATGGCAAGCGCGGCTTCGTGCTGACCCTCTCGACCCGCGAGCAGCACATCCGCCGTGAAAAGGCGACGAGCAATATCTGCACCAATTCAGGACTTTGTGCCCTGGCTTTCAGTATCCATATGACGTTACTCGGCGAAGCGGGGTTGCGCCAGCTCGCGGCAATCAATCACGGGCGCGCCAAAGCGGCCGCCGCCGAACTTGCCAAGATCCCCGGCGTGGCGGTGTTGAACGACGGCTATTTCAACGAATTCACCGTGCTGCTGCCCACCGAGGCGCGCCCCATCGTCCACAAGCTGGCCGAAAAGGGCGTGTTGGGCGGCGTGTCGCTCGGTCGTCTCTATCCCGACAATGGGGCGCTGGCGAACGGGCTGGTCGTCGCCGTCACGGAAACCGTGACCGAGGCGGATATCGCTGCCTTTGCCGCTGCTCTGAAGGAGGTGCTGGCATGACCGCGCTCAATCGCGCCGGCTGGCGCCCCGAAATGACCACCACCGGCGGCGCCGACGACAACACGACCTTTACCGGCAACCGGGCGCTGATGCTCGAGGAAGCGCTGATCTTCGAAATCGGCTCGACCGCGACCACCGGCGTCGATTTCGACGAGGCCGGGCCTGCAGCCGATCTCGGCGGGCTCGCGCGCACCGCGCCGATCGGCCTGCCGGGGCTCAGCGAAGCCGAAACCGTGCGCCACTATACGCGCCTGTCGCGCCAGAATTACGCGATCGACCTTGGTCTCTTCCCGCTCGGCAGCTGCACGATGAAGCACAACCCGCGCCTCAACGAAAAGGTCGCGCGCATGCCCGGCTTCGCCGACGCGCACCCGTTGCAGCCGCAGGAAACGGTGCAGGGCGCCTATGCGGTGATCCACGAACTTGCCAAATGGCTGATCACGCTCACCGGGATGCACAGCGTCGCGATGTCGCCGAAGGCCGGCGCGCATGGCGAGCTGTGCGGTATCCTCTGCATCAAGGCAGCGCTGGAAGCGCGCGGTGAAGACCGTCGCGTGATACTGGTCCCCGAAAGCGCGCACGGGACTAACCCGGCGACCGCGGCGTTTGCGGGCTTCACGGTCGAGGATATTCCGGCGACCGAAGCGGGCCGCGTCAATTTGGAGGCACTCAAAGCGCGCCTTGGCCCCGACGTTGCGGGGGTGATGATCACCAACCCCAACACCTGCGGCCTGTTCGAGCGCGATATGAAGGCGATTTCGGACGCGGTGCACGCAGTCGGTGGCTATGTCTATTGCGACGGCGCCAACTTCAACGCGATCGTCGGCCGGGTCCGCCCCGGCGACCTGGGCGTCGATGCGATGCACATCAACCTGCACAAGACCTTTTCGACTCCGCATGGCGGCGGCGGGCCGGGTTCGGGCCCGGTGGTGCTGTCCGAAGCACTGGCGCCCTTCGCACCCTTGCCCTTCGTCACCAAGCAGGGCGATGGCTTCCGCCTGATCGAGGAGGAAAGCGCCGGGGAAGATCATCCGCAGACCTTTGGCCGCATGACCGCGTTCCACGGCCAGATGGGTATGTTCACCCGTGCGCTGACCTATATCCTCAGCCACGGAGCCGATGGCCTCAAGCAGGTCGCCGAGGATGCAGTGCTCAACGCCAACTATGTTTTGCGCAGCCTCGAAGGCGTGCTCGACGCGCCCTTCGCGGCCTCGGGCCCGTGCATGCACGAGGCGCTGTTCAGCGACAAGGGGCTCGCCGAAGGCTTCTCGACCCTCGACGTTGCGAAGGGGCTGATCGACGAGGGTTATCATCCCATGACAGTCTATTTCCCGCTCGTCGTCCATGGCGCGATGCTCGTCGAACCGACCGAGACCGAGAGCAAGGCGGCGCTCGACCAGTTCATTGGCGCGCTGCGCAGCGTCGCGCTGCGTGCGAAGAACGGCGACCCGGCCCTGAAAACGGCGCCGCATTTCGCGTCGCGCGCGCGGCTGGACGAGACCGCGGCGGCGCGCAAGCCGATCCTGGCTTGGAACGAACCCGCCGCGGCGCCCGGCACGCCGTCGCTGAGCGAGATCGGCGGCAGTTGAACAACGACCGTAACCGCGTCGCACCGCGGGGCGACGTCGGTTGCCTCGCTGCCAGTGCGCTGTTCGTGGTCGTCTTCGCGGTGGTCTGGCTCGCCGCGATCACCCTCTACGGCCTGGTCGTCGAGCAGTGGGAACTGATCCGCGCTCGCCGCGAATTCAGTTACGACTGGGTGTTCCTCTACGCCCCGCTGATCGCGATCGGGTGCGGTACGGCCATGGCTTTCGTGGCTGCGCGGCGTTTCCCGGCCGCGCGTGTCACCATGCTGATCCTCCTCACCGGACTGATCGCCCGGTTCGGCGGCCTGTTGCTGTTCGGGCTTGGCGGGCTGGTCTAGCGCTGGCAAGAAGCAGTTGGGGGAACGCGGCCATGACCAGCGGACAGGAGCGGCTCGACGCGTTTACCGACGCCGCCTTTGCCTTTGCGGTAACGCTGATGGTGGCCGGCACCGGCGGAATGGCACCCGACTATCGCCAGCTTGAAGCCGCGATCGCCGGAGCGCCGAGCTTTGCGATCGCCTTTGCGATCATCGCGATGTTCTGGCTCGCGCATGTCCGCGCGCGGCGCATGGTCGGCGATGGTGACTGGCGGTTCCTGTTGCTCACCCTGGCGCTGGTGTTCACCGTTTTGCTCTACGTCCATCCGCTGCGCGCGATGGCCTCGAGCTTTGCGGCCTTCATTACGGGTCAGGCGGACGATTATGACGGTCGGCTTGGGCAGATGTTCACGCTCTATGGTGCGGGTTTTATCCTGATGTCGCTGCTGACCGCGGGTCTTTTTGCCGTCGCCCGCCGCAATCCGCTGATGGACGCGCAGGGACACCGTGAGGCCATTGGCCAGGTGATCATCTGGTTGATTCTGGGGGCGACGGGACTGGTTTCCACCATCATGACCTTTTTTCCTTTCACGGTGCCGCTGGCACCGATGGTGTATGCGACGCTGCCGATCAGCATCGGCATTTTTGCGTCGCGCTATCGCTGGACCGAACCCACTCCGGCTACGGCCGAAAAGGAGCAATCATGACCTGGGATACAATTTTTCTGCTCGCCAACTATTGGGCGTTTGCCAGCTGGATCGCGCTCGCCTTCCTGCCGCGCGGGCCGAAAATCCTGGCGATGATCCTCTATGCCGGGGTGTTCCTGCTCTGCCTTGCCTACACCGTGATGATCGTCGGCTTCTTGAGCGGCGGCATCGATCCGGGCGGCCCCGGCGGCGGCGATTTCACGACGTTGGCGGGGGTGATGAAGCTGTTCGACAGTCCCGGCGGAGCGACGCTGGGGTGGGTTCATTATCTGGCGTTCGACCTCTTCACCGGCATGTGGATCGCCCGCGATGCCGACCAGAAGGGGTTTAGCCGCATCGTCCAATTCCCCTTTCTGTTCCTGACCCTGATGGTCGGGCCGGTCGGGCTGCTGGCGTGGCTGATCGTGCGGGAGCGCCGCGCGCGGGCGCAGGCCAAGGGCTGATGGCGTCCTCGCCGCCGTGGATGCCCGAAGATGGCGGCAGCGGCGACAGGCGTCACGCCCCGGCGACGCTGCGCAATCGCGATGCGATCGCGGCGGTGCTCGCCGACTGGTTGCCCGCAACCGGGACAGTGCTGGAAGTCGCCAGCGGATCGGGCGAGCATATCGTCAATTTCGCCGTCACTTTCCCGGCGCTCCATTGGCAACCGAGCGACCCCGATCCGGCGGGGCTGGTGTCGATCGCCGCCTGGAGCGCCGAGGCCGGACTGGCGAATATCGCCCCACCGCTGGCGCTCGATGCATCGGCCAAAGGCTGGCCGGTCGAGGACGCCGACGCGATCCTGTGCATCAACATGCTACATATCAGCGAATGGGCGGCAACGCTGGGGTTGCTGGCGGGCGCGGCGCGGTTGCTATCGAGCGGGGCGCCGCTGATCCTCTACGGCCCTTATATCGAACCCGACGTGCCAACCGCGGACAGCAACCTGGCCTTTGATGCCAGCCTTCGCGCGCGCGACCGGGCATGGGGTCTGCGTAACGTCGATGACGTCAAGGTGGCTGCCGCCGCCGCGGGCCTGAACTTTGCGGAGCGCCGTGCGATGCCCGCCAACAACCTGATGCTGCTGTTTCGCCGCACCTGATGGTGCTGTCAGGGTTGTCGATACGCGCTTTACCTGCGCCCCGCAGCCGCTAGCCTTTCCTCAATTGCACGCCAAAGATGCGATTCGAGGAGAGAGAGCCCATGCCCCGTGACGTTTCGGAGCTTTTCACATTCGATGAATTTCTGACCCATTGGGCCTGCGAGCGCCCCGACCGCGTGGCGCTGCGCGAGGAAGATCGGGTTTACACCTACGCCGAGCTCGACGAAGCGACCGCGAAAGTCGCCTCGGCGCTGATCGCCGCAGGCTTGGCCAAGGGCGACCGGATCGCGTGGATCGGCAAGAACAGCGACCTCTATTTCCTGCTTTTCTATGGTGCGGCGCGCGCCGGGATCGTGATGGCGCCGATCGGCTGGCGCCTGTCACCGACCGAATGGGCGTTCATCGTCAACGATACGCAAGCAAAGATGGTGTTCGCCGGGCCGGGGTTCGAAACGCTCGCCGATCAGCTCGCGGGCAAGCTCGACCACGCCCCCCGGATCGTCGATGCCGCCGCCGCGCGCGCGATGATCGCCAGGGCAGAGCGAACCGCGTTCGCGCCATCGACGGCCCATGATGCGGTGCTTCAGCTCTACACCTCGGGCACCACCGGCAATCCCAAGGGCGCCGTGCTGTCGAACCACAATCTGTTCGCGCTGCGGAAACATTCCAGCGACCTCGATATGCCCTATACAAAGTGGGAGGATGATGAGGCAGTGCTGGTCGCGATGCCCTGCGCGCACATTGGCGGCACCGGGCTCGGCATCATGGCGCTGGCGGCAGGGCTGCCCGGTGTCATCCTCGCCGAATTCAACCCCGACGGGGTGTTCGACGCGGTCGAGCAGCATGGCGTCACGCGTTTCTTCATGGTCCCCGCGGCGCTGCAATTCCTGCTCATGCACCCGCGCTGTGCGACCGTCGATTACAGCCGCCTCAAATATATCCTCTATGGCGCCGCGCCGATCCCGCTGGAACTGCTGCGCCAGTGCATCCAGATGTTCGGGGCACAGTTCATTCAGGCCTATGGCATGACCGAAACCACCGGTACCATCTCGATGCTGCCGCCCGAGGATCACGATCCCGCGGGCAATGCGCGGATGCGCTCGGCGGGCAAGCCGCTGCCCGGAGTCGAGATCAAGATCCTCGGCCCCGACGGCGAAGAAATGCCGGTGGGCGAGGTGGGTGAGGTCGTCACCCGCTCGTCGAACAACATGCTCGGTTACTGGAACCTGCCCGAAGCGACAGCGAAGACGGTCGATGCCGACGGCTGGATCCGCACCGGCGACGCGGGCTATATGGACGAGGACGGCTATCTGTTCATCCACGACCGGATGAAGGACATGATCATATCGGGTGGCGAGAATATCTATCCCGCCGAGGTCGAGAGCGCTATCTTTGGCCACCCCGCGGTGCAAGAGGTCGCAGTGATCGGCATCCCCGACCAGAAATGGGGGGAGACCGTGAAGGCGGTCGTCGTGCCCAAACCCGGCATGCGCGTCGAGGAAGCCGACATCATCGCATGGACGCGCGAGCGCATCGCGGCGTTCAAGGCGCCGCGCAGCGTCGATGTGATCGAAGCGCTGCCGCGCAATGCGAGCGGCAAGATTTTGCGCAAAGATCTGCGCGCTCCCTATTGGGAGGGGTATGAGCGGATGGTGAATTGAGGACGCTCGAAGGCGCATGCCTCTGCGGTGATACAGGTTGGAGATTGACCGGCGAGCCGGGATCGATCACGGCTTGCAACTGTACGTTGTGCCGTCGCTATGGCGCGCTCTGGGCCTATGATTATGAGGGCGGCCGAATCCTCCTGACCGGCGCGACGCGGACTTTTACCCGCGTTGGCAAGACCGATCCGGCGCTCGAAATCCATTTCTGCCCAACCTGCGGCTGCCTGCTCGCATGGCGTGGACTTCGGCTCGAGGAGGATGGCCGGCGCCGCATGGCGGTGAATATCCGGCTGGCCGATCCTGAGCCGGTTGCCGGCCTGCCGATCGACCATTTCGACGGGCTCGAAAGCTTCGATGATCTGCCTTCCGACGGACGCTGCGTGAAGGATATGTGGTTTTAAGCCCGTTGCCGCTCCCGCGCGCGCACAAACCCCTCGCGCGCCATGCACCGCCCCAGCCACGCCGTGGTCGCCTCGCCCAGCACATCGTCGGCGCCCAGCGTTGTGGCCAGAAACGCGGCGTAGCCGGTCACGATGTCGGCAATCGTGAACCGCCCCGCGACCAGCCATTGGCGCCCATCGCTTAGTGCCGCTTCGATGCTTTTAGCGCGGCCCCCGAAGAAGGCTTTATAGTCGTCCACGGCCTGCGCCAGCCGCCGCTCAGGCACCTCGACCCGCGTGTAGCGGATCATGATCGCCAGCGGGAAGGTCAGCGTCGCGTCGCTGCGGTGTAGCCAGTTGCGGTAATCCCAATAGTCCGGCTCTTCGCGGCGCACCTCGAGCGGTGTCCCCTCGGCAATCCGTTCGCAGATCGCCGCCGATTCGGTCATCAGCCGCCCGTTCTCGACCCAGCCGGGGATCGTCATCAGCGGGTTCACCGCGCGATAATCGGGTTCGAACGCGCGCGGCGGGAATTTCAGAAGGCGCAGGTCGACGTCGATCCCGGTCTCCTCGACCGCCCACAGGCAGCGCAGCGAGCGGGCGTCGGGACAATGGTAGAGAATGGGACGCGTCATGCGGCAACCTCCTTGGGGCGGGCGATATGGCGGCGATGCTCGCGCCAGGCGATAAACAGGCCCGACGCGACGATGAGCGGGGCGCCGATCCAGGTCGTGTCGGCGGGTAGCGTGCCAAAGAACCACCAGCCCGCGGCGATCGCCCACAGCAGGCTGGAATAGTCCATCGGGATCACCACCGACACCGGCGCCAGCCGCAGTGCGCCGGTCAGCGACATCTGGACGATCGCTCCCAAGAAGCCGAGCGCGAGGAGCAGCAGCCACTCGCTGCCGCTGTGCGGGGTGAAGACGAAGGGCAGGGCGATGCCCAGCGGCACCATCGACAGCAGGCTGAACCAGAAGACGATTGTCGCGGCATTTTCGGTGCGGCCAAGATCGCGGACAGCAATGGTGATGAGCGCGGTCATGATCGCGCCGGCCAGCGCGACGAGGGTGCCGAGGCCATGCGCGCCGCCGAATCCGCCCGCAAAACTGGCGAACGGATCGAGCACGACGAGCACGCCGACAAAACCGACGATCACCGCGCTCCACCGCTGCCACCCCGTCGCCTCACCGAGCAGAATCGCGGCGAAGATCACTGCGAAGATCGGCACCGACAGGCTGATCGTCGTCGCTTCCGCCATCGGCAACAGGATCATGCCGCCGAAATTGCAGGCCATGCCGGTCAGCCCCATCAGCATCCGACGCGTGTGCGCGCCGATGCGGTTGGTGCGAAGCGAGGCGAAGCCGCCGGTCGCCTTCACCCACAGGAGCAGAAAGGGCAGCACCAGCGCCTGTCGCCAGAACAGGCTCTCGACGATATGGATGCCCGCCTGGTCGACATATTTGACGACCACGAACATCAACGACAGGCTGGCCATCGCCAGCAGTCGCAGGGCGATCCCGCCCAGATAATTTTGCGGCGCGGCGGCGGAGGGATCGGCATCGGAGGTCATGCGAAATCGCGCATATCAGGCAGGCGCGCGCACGCAAGCCGCGATCCCCCTTGCTCCGTCTCCGCAATCCGGCTAGGGGCGCACTCCGGCCTAGGGGTATAGCTCAGTTGGTAGAGCATCGGTCTCCAAAACCGAGGGTCGTAGGTTCGAGTCCTACTGCCCCTGCCAGGCCGGATCCAAAGGGATCGAACGGGCGCCAAAGCGCCCCACAAGAAATCCAGGAAATCACCAGGCAAACGATGATGGGTATCCCAGGGCGTCCCACCTGACCCCTTTATAGCCCCAAGCGGTTTTTCCACATCTGGGGGGTACCCTGCGCCTTCATTGATGAGCGTATCTCATCAACGGCTATAACAGCGAGATTTCGATGGGCAGATGGGGTGCTGCTCGCTTCGGGCCGATTGAGCTTCAGGTGGCGTTGATGTGCCCGGCGTTGGCAAGGTACATATCGCCGATCGCGTCGCGTTCGGCGACAGTCTGCCCAGGAACATCGCGCCGCGACTTTGCAAGCTGCAGCTCATTTCACACTTGAGACCGAACGAATCTCAGCAGAGCGCGCCGTGGCGTACCGTGGCAGAGGCGGAGCGAGTGATTTCTTTTACCGTTCCAATTGCCGATCAAGTTCGGAATTTAGAATAACAGTATCAAGCAGATTTGAGAATTCACCATTATTTCATGGGGGAGAATGGTGGACGCACTAGGGCTCGAACCTAGGACCCGCTGATTAAGAGTCAGCTGCTCTACCAACTGAGCTATGCGTCCACTGCCGGTTTGCGGCGCGCTTTGCGGCGGCGAGTTGTCCTCTTTGCTGCGAAGCGAGCGGCCCGCTATCATGGCTCCGCGGGGATGGCAATGGCTGGCGCGAAGATTTTTCTCAATGGAAGCGCCGGGTACCGGTTTTGCTGTCGTTTTCGATCGCGAGGATGATACCGACGCACGTCATGATCGTCAGCATCGACGACCCACCATAGGAAAACAGGGGCAGCGGGATGCCGACGACCGGCGCCAACCCCATCACCATCATGAGGTTGATCGCGATGTAGAAAAAGATCGTCATCGTCAGTCCGGCTGCGGTCAGCTGGCCAAAGCGGGTGCGTGCTTTCAATGCGACGCGCGTCGACCAGCGGAGCAGCAGGAAAAAGGCGAAGAGCAGCGCCAGCCCGCCGATCAGCCCCCATTCCTCGGCCATGGTGGCAAAGATGAAGTCGGTATGGCCTTCGGGCAGATAGTCGAGGTGGCTTTGCGACCCGTTCAAGAAACCTTTGCCGCCGATGCCGCCCGACCCGATGGCGATTTTCGACTGGCTGATATGATAACCCGCGCCCAGCGGGTCGCTTTCGGGGTCGAGGAAGATGAGTACGCGTTTCTGCTGATAATCGTGGAGGAAAGAGAACAGGACGGGTAGCGCCGCGGCTCCGGCGATCGCGGTGCTGCCGAACCACCACAAGGGCAGGCCGGCGGCGAACATGACGACCACGCCGCCGATACAGATCGACAATGCCGTACCAAGGTCGGGTTGTAGCATGACGAGCGCGGCGGGCAGGCCGATCATCACCAGCGCGGGCCACAACGCGGTCCAGCTGCGCGTGTTGCCGGGCGGCAATTGTGCATAGAAGCGCGCCAGCGCGACGACGATCGTCACCTTCATCAACTCGGAAGGCTGGAGATTCATGAAGCCCAAGTTCAGCCAGCGCTGGCTGCCGCCGCCGACAAAGCCGAGCAGTTCGACCGCGATCAGCAGGACCAGTACCCCGATATAGGCGATGTACGAGAAATCCTCGAAAATCCGGATCGGAAACCGCCCAAGGACCATCGCCACCGTCAGGAAGACCAGGAACCGCACGCCTTGTTGCCAGGCCCAAGGCGACCAGTTGCCACCCGCCGCCGAATAGAGGACGAGCAGGCCGAAGCCGGTGATCGCGCTGAGTACCGCGATCAGTTTCCACGGGATGCGCTGAATGGCGGGTGGGACGACGATCATTGCGGCAGCTCCGGGTTGGGGTCGCTCACCGCGCCCGATTTCCAGGCCGCATAGTCGCGGTCCATGCGCTCCTTGATCGTGCCGCCCCAGCCCGCCTCGAACGTCTCGAGCGCCTCCATCGCCTTTTCGCGGTCGTAGAGGAAGGTGAAGATATCCTTGGCGATCGGCGCCGCCGCGCGCGCTCCGCCCATGCCATGTTCGATCACCACCGACGCGGCATAGCGCGGGTTTTCGACCGGGGCGAAGCAGACGAACAGCCCGTGATCGCGATATTTCCACGCCCCGCTTTGGCCGCGCGATCCCGACGCCAGACCGCGCACCTGTGCGGTGCCGGTCTTGCCGCCCATGGTGATCCCGTCGAGCGGCAGGCGGCTGCGCACCGCGGTTCCGGCGCCGTTGACGACGCGGTCCATTCCGGCGCGGGCGACGGCCAGCCCTTCGGCGGAGAAAGGTAGCGGTTCGTTGCGAAATTCTCGGTTGATCAGGCGCGGGTACAGCCGCCGCCCCGACGCGATCCGCGCCGTCATCACCGCGAGTTGCAGCGGATTGACGCTGACATAGCCTTGCCCGATCACCGCGTTCAGCGAATCCGACGCCGACCATTTTTGGTCGTAACGGCGCATTTTCCATGCGCTGTCGGGGATGGTGCCGTAACGCTGGTTGCTGCCCGCCAGCTGGAATTCCTCGCCGAGCCCAAGCAGCTTGGCGGTCGGCGCCATCGCGTCATAGCCCAGCCGGTGCGCGAGCCAGTAGAAATAGCTGTTGCAGCTTTTTTCGATCGCGGTCGGCATATCGACGCTGCCGTGGGTGCCGAGGCAGCGAAAAAAGCGACTGCCGAGCCGGTAGCCGCCGATGCAGGTGTGGCGCTCGCCGGGATCGACGCCATGCTGGACCGCGGCGATCGCGGCCATCGGTTTCAGCGTCGATCCGGGCGGGTACAGTCCGCGCGTCGCCTTGTTGATCAGCGGCTGATGGTCGTCGGCGCGCAGCCAGCTATATTCGCTGTTGCTGATCCCGTCCGAAAAGCTGTTGGGATCGAAACTGGGCATCGAGATGAACGCCAGGATGTCGCCGGTCAGGCAATCGATGACGACGACGGCCCCCGATTCGCGTCCCATCCGCCGCGCCGCATATTCCTGCAGGTCGGCGTCGATGGTCAGGTGGACAGTCTTGCCCTGCACATCCGGCTGGGTTTCGAGGTCGCGCACGATCTTGCCCCGCGCGGTGACTTCGACCCGCCGCGCGCCGGGTTTGCCCTTCAACATCGGCTGGAAATATTTCTCCAGCCCATCCTTGCCAATCTTGTACCCCGGCGTGATGTACAGCGGATCCTTGGCCTGCTGATATTCCTCGGCGTTCGGGGCGCCGACATAGCCGATCAGATGGCCGACCGCGGCGCCGGTCGGATAGTTGCGTGCAAAGCCGCGCTGCGGCGCGATCCCGGGCAGTTCGGGCAGGCGGACAAGGATCGAGGCATATTCGGCCTCGCTCATGTCTTCGGCGACCGCGACCGGCTGAAACCCTGACGCGGCCTTCAGATCGCGGTTGATCCGTTCCATCGTGTCGCCGTCCAGTTGCAGCAGCGTACGAAGCTGGCCCAGCACGAAATCGCGGTTGTGCAAGCGGTCGGGGATGATGTCGATGCGCAAGCTGACGCGATTGTTGGCCAGCGCCTTGCCGTGGCGATCGACGATCCACCCGCGCCGCGGCGGCACCAGTGTCAGGTTGACGCGATTGCTTTCTGATTCGAGTACATAGCGGTCGTTGTCGACGACCGAGATATAAGCCATGCGAGCTGCCAGCGCGATGCCGACCGCCGCCTGCGCGCCGCCGACGACAAGCGCGCGGCGGGTGAAGGTGATGCCCCTCCAGGCTTCGGTAATGGGCGGGTTTTTGCGGGACATTGGTTCTGACTAAGGGGGTTATCGGCGTTTCAGGCGGAAATTGTCAAACTTGCCGGTCAACCGCATGAACAGCGGCACCAGCAGCGCCGAGATGATAATTTGCGGCACCACCAGCCCCAGCACGCGTCCCGTTGCGACGTCCGGATGGACGATCAGCGCCGCGAGCGACTGGATGATCGCGATCAACAGCGCCGCGATCGCCCAATCGTGCAGGAAGCCGCGCCAGTAGATGCGCTGTGACGAATAATGGATCGCGAGGCTGGCGAGCGTCCACAGCCCGACCGCGGTCCCGATCGGCTGACCGCTGAACAAATCGTCCCACAGCCCGAGCGGCAGGCCGATCCACACCGGCCACATTTCGGTGCGCAGCAATTGCCAGCAGAGGAAAAACAGCAGCCCCAGCGGCGGCAGTACCGGCGAATTGGCGACCAGCGGCAGCATCAGCGGCAGCGCCGACGCAATCATCACTGTGGCCACCGGCACGATGCGCATGCGCCACAGCGAAGCCGGTTCGCCGAGACGCGGCGCGGCGCGGTTGTTCATGGGGTGCCGCCTGCGGGCGTCGGGGGCGGGGGGGCGGGAGCGGGCTGCGCCTCGATATTGTCCGGCGTATAGGGACGCAGCACCGACACGGCATCGACCTTGCCGGGGTCGGCGAGGGGGCGGGCGAGGGCGCCGTCGTCCTGCCGCCGCACGACAATCGCGACCGGAATGTTCGGCGGATAGAGGCCGCCGGTGCCCGATGTGACCAATATGTCGCCGGGCTTGAACGGGTTGTTGGCGATATTGAGCGTGCGGACGTCGAGATCGCCGTTGCCGCGGCCATAAGCGAGCGCGGGGAGACCGTCGCGCGCGCGGCGCACCGGCACGATATTATCAACGTCGGTGAGCAGCAGGACCTGCGATACCGAGGGCCCGGCGCTGAGCACGCGCCCGATCAGGCCGTCGGCCCCGCGCACCGGTTGACCCGCGGCGACCCCCAGATTGCGCCCGATGCTGAGCAGCGCGATGCGCTTGCTGCTGGTCGAGGTCGAGGTGAGCAGATAGCCGTTGGCGAGTGCGGTCTTGTCGGTTTCCTGAAGCTTGAGGAGGGCTTTCAGCTGGCGGTTTTCTTCCTGCAGGGTGCTAGTCGCGACCAGTTCGCGGCGGGTGTCGGCCAATTCGCTGCGCAGCCGCCGGTTCTGCGAACCCGCGCTAACATAGGCACCGACGGTATCGTCGATGCCCGAAATCGACCCGATCACCGACCGCGACACACGCGCGACGGGCGCGGTAATCTCCTGGCTCGCCACGCGAAGCTGGGCAAAGCCAACAGGGTCAACCACCGACAGGATGGCCAGCATCAGCCCTGCGATCGCGCCAGTCACCGCAATGACATAGGCAACGAACAGGCTGGTCTGAGCCTTGCGGGATTGCCCCGGACGTCGATGTGCCGGGCTGACCATGGTAAAGCGCTACCGTCCGATCATGCTTGCTGGAGTACGCCGCGGAAGGCAGGGTCTTCCATCGCGCGGCCGGTGCCGATCGCGACGCAGGTCAGCGGATCTTCGGCGACCGTGACCGGCAGCCCGGTCGCATCGCGGAGCAGTTCGTCGAGCTCGGCGATCAGCGCGCCGCCGCCGGTCAGCACGATGCCCTGATCGACGATGTCGGCGGCGAGTTCGGGGGCGGTGTTTTCCAGCGCGATGCGGACACCCTCGACGATCGTGCCGATCGGTTCGGACAATGCCTCGGCGATCTGCGCCTGGTTGATCGAGATTTCCTTGGGCACGCCGTTGACGAGATCGCGGCCCTTGATGTGGATCGTCAGCCCGATGCCGTCGGCGGGAATGCGCGCGATGCCGAAATCCTTCTTGATCCGCTCGGCGGTGGCTTCGCCGATCAGCAGATTATGGTGGCGGCGGACATAGGAGACGATCGCTTCGTCCATCTTGTCGCCGCCGGCGCGGACCGAGGTGGTGTAGGCGAGACCGCGGAGCGAGAGCACGGCCACTTCGGTGGTGCCGCCGCCGATATCGACGACCATCGACCCGATCGGTTCGGTGACCGGCATGTCGGCGCCGATCGCTGCCGCCATCGGTTCCTCAATCAACCACACTTCGCTGGCGCCCGCGTTCGACGCGGCGTCGCGGATCGCGCGGCGTTCGACGCTGGTCGAGCCCGAGGGCACGCAGATCACGATTTCGGGGCTGCGGAACGCGTTGGGCTTCCCGCCATGCACCTTGGTGATGAAGTGCTTGATCATCTGTTCGGCGACGTCGATGTCGGCGATGACGCCGTCACGCAGCGGACGGATCGCCTCGATGCTGTCGGGGGTCTTGCCCATCATCAGCTTGGCGTCGTCGCCGACCGCCTTGACCCGCTTGATCCCGTTGATCGTCTCGACCGCGACCACCGAAGGTTCGTTCAGCACAATGCCCTTGCCGCGCACATAGACGACCGTGTTCGCGGTGCCGAGGTCGATTGCCATGTCTTGGGAATTGAATTTGAACCAGCGAGAAAAGAAGGACATCGATACTGCTTCCCTGTCATCGGCACCGGGGACCGTGCCGTCGTCGTGAACCCGCGCGCCCGGCCGGCGACAGGACCAATCAGGGAGAGATTCCGGCTCGGCTTTGGGGGCTGGCTGGACAATATGATCAAGGCTGTGCGGGTGGGTCGCGATTTGCGTCCGACTGCGCTAGGACAGGCCCCATGTCAATACGTCGCCTGCCCGAAACGCTCGTAAATCGGATCGCAGCCGGTGAAGTGGTCGAAAGACCCGCCGCAGCGCTGAAAGAACTGGTCGACAACGCCATTGATGCCGGGGCGAGTCGCATTTCGGTGCGAATCGCCGAAGGCGGAATTTCGCGGCTTGAGGTCGAGGATGACGGTTGCGGCATGACCGCCGCCGACATGGCGCTGGCATTGGAGCGCCATGCGACATCGAAACTCCCCGACGATGCGATCGAGGACGTAACGACGCTGGGTTTTCGCGGTGAGGCTTTGCCGTCGATCGCGAGCGTCGCGCGGCTGACGCTGGACAGCCGGATTGCGGGCGGCGACGGCTGGCGCCGGGTTATCGACAATGGGGCGCTCGTCGCCGAGGGACCGGCGGCGCTGTCGCAGGGCACGCGCGTGCTGGTCGAGGATCTGTTCGCGCGCGTCCCCGCGCGCCGCAAATTCCTGCGCAGCGCGCGCAGCGAATATGCCGCGTGCCTGGATGTCGTGAAGCGGCTGGCGATGGCGCGCCCCGACGTCGGCTTCGTGGTCGAGCATGACGGGCGGCGCGTGCTCGACGTGCAGGGCGGGCAGGATCAATTGAGCCGCGTCGCGGCGCTGACGCAGCGCGATCTGGCGGCGAACAGCATCGGGGTCGATCTCGATCGCGGCGGCGTGCATATCGGCGGCGTCATCAGCCTGCCGACCTACAATCGCGGCATCGCCGATCATCAATATCTGTTCGTCAACGGCCGCCCGGTGAAGGACCGGTTGCTCGTCGGCGCGTTGCGCGGCGCCTATGCCGACCTGCTGGCGCGCGATCGTCATCCGGTCGTCGCGCTGTTTCTCGAGGTTCCCGGCGGCGAAGTCGACATCAACGTCCATCCCGCCAAGACCGAGGTGCGCTTCCGCGATCCGCAGCTGATCCGCGGCATGATCGTCGGCGGCCTGCGCCGCGCGCTCGACGAGCATGGCTTTCGCAGCGTCCAGCGCCCGGCGGAGGCAGCGCTCGCGGCGTGGCAGCAGGAGCCGGTCGCGCCGCCCGCGCCTGCGCCGACGCTGTTCGCGTCGCATCTGCCCTATCCGCATGCTCCCGCCACCCATTTGTTCGGTGCCGATACCGATCCCGCGACACACGCGCTGCTGCGCGACCGGGTGGTCGATTTCGCGCCGCCGCGCGACGCGCTCCCGATGGGCCGCGCCGAGGCCGCGACCGCCCCGGTGCCGCAGGGCGACGCGCATCCGCTGGGCATCGCCCGCGGCCAGATCGCGAAAACCTATATCGTGGCCGAGGCCGAGGACGGGCTGGTTATCGTCGACCAGCACGCGGCGCATGAACGGCTCGTGCTCGAACAATTACGCCGCGGTATGAGCGGACAGGCGGTGCCGTCGCAAGGTCTGCTGCTCCCCGAAGTCGTCGAACTCGACGAACCCGCGTGCGACCGGCTCGAGGCCGCGGCGGCGCAGCTCATGGCGCTGGGGGTCGAACTCGAACGTTTCGGCCCCGCCGCGGTGATGGTCCGCGCGACCCCGGCGATGCTCGGCGCGATCGACTGCCGCAAACTCGTCACCGACATCGCCGACGACCTCGCGGGCTATGACGCCGCACTGGGGCTCAATGAAAAGCTCGAACTCGTCGCCGCCACCATGGCGTGCCACGGCTCGGTCCGCGCCGGCCGCACCCTGAGCGTCGCCGAAATGAACGCGCTGCTCCGCACGATGGAGGTCACGCCGCATTCGGGGCAATGCAACCATGGCCGCCCCACTTGGGTGAAGCTGGCGATGGACGATGTCGAGCGGCTGTTCGGTCGGAAATAGCTGCCCGACGGAACTGCGCTCGCGCCGGGACGTTGCCTGACGACATCCCGACAGGAGCCACCCCGATGAACCGCCTGCGCCGCCTCGAAACCTTTGCCCGCGCAGGCTGGTGCGCGCGCGGTGTCGTTTACTGCCTGCTCGCCTTCTTTGCGCTGACCAGCGCCAATGCGTCCGATGCCAGCCCGCAAGGCGTTTTCCGCGCAGTGAGGGACATGCCGGGCGGCCCCTATCTGCTTGCTCTGCTGGCGATCGGGCTCGCGCTTTATGGGGCGTATCGCCTCTATGGCGCCGCGCTCGACAGCGATGGCAAGGGTGACGACGCCAAAGGCATCGCGATCCGCATCGGCTACGCGGCGAGCGGGATCGCGCATTTCATCTTGGCATGGGCGGCGGTCCGGCTCGCATCGGTCCATGCGGCGGCAGGGAATGGCGAACAGGAACAAGCGGCGGCCGGGATGCTGCTCGACGTGCCGCTGGGCGGTACGTTGCTTGGCGCCATCGGGCTCGCTTTTGTCGCCGCGGCGGTGCGCCAGGCGGTCAAAGCCTGGACGACCGAGTTTATGAACGGCGTCGCCGCAGAGGCCCCCGCATGGGTCGTCCCCGTCGGACGCGCCGGGCTTGCCGCGCGCGCGGTGGTGTTTGCCGTCATCGGCGTGTCGCTGGTCCGCGCCGGCTGGTTTGGATCGGCGGGTGAGGTAAAGGGCCTGGGCGACGCGCTGTCGGCACTGACCGAGCATGCCGAACTCTACCTGCTCGTCGCGGCCGGGCTATTCCTGTTCGGCGTCCACAGCTTTGTTGAAGCCAAGTGGCGCCGCATCCGCGACGAGGATGTTGTCGCCCGGCTGAAGGCCGCCGCGCATTAGGCCATTTTGATCCCGGCAATGTCGCGCTCCACGATCCCGGTCGCGCGTTTGGACAGCGTGTTCACCGGCGTCGTCACCTTGTCGACGACCATGAAATGCGTCTGCCACGCGTCGCGGCCGACCTCGCACACCAGATAGCCGCGCTGATCGTTAGCGAATTTCAGTTCGGGGTTGCGCGCCAGCCACTCGTCGGTGCCGTTGCGCTTGTCGCTGCCGTCGCCGCCGCTGCTGATCGACGTCGCTACAAATTCGGCGCCGACCACCTTGTCGCGCTGGATCAGGTCGCCGCAGAAATTCTGATGCTCGTCCCCGGTCAGGACAACGCAGTTTTTCAGCCCCGCAAGGCGCGACAGGATGCGCTGGCGCGGCTCTTCATAACCCGCCCAGCTGTCGATATTCACGATTTTCTGCGTTTCTTCGGGGCGGCGGCGCCGGTCTAACGACATCATCGTCACCTGCTGCGCCAGCGTGTTCCACGTCGCGCCGCCACGCGCCAGGTTGCGGCCCAGCCATTCCTCCTGCGCCTTACCCAACACCTGCAGGTCTTTGGCGAAAACGTCGGGGCACGCGGGCTTGAACCCGTCGCCGCACGGCTGGTCGGTGCGATATTGGCGCGTGTCGAGCAGTTGCATCGCCATCAGATCGCCATAGCGGAATTCGCGGTTCATCGCGATCATGCCGCCGCGCGGCAGCAACGCCTTGCGCACCGGCATATGTTCGTACCACGCCTGCAGCGCCGCCTGTTTTTTCAGCATGAATATTTCGGGCGACGCGGCATCGGGGTCATCGCCTGGCACGTCCATTTTCCAATTGGCAGCATCCGACACCCAATTGTTGATGATCTCGTGATCGTCGAAACTCGACAGATGCGCGTGGACCGAGCGCACCGCCTGCTGGTCGATGTCCAACAAGGTTTGCGCATAGGCGGCGCGAAAATCGGTGACGTCGATCAGCGCGCGTTGTTCGTAACGGCGCACTGGGCGGATCGGCAGGCCGTCGTCGAACAGATAATTTTGCTGATACTCGTAAATGAAGTCGCCGTAGTGATAGACGAACGCCAGGTCCTCGCGCGCCATGTGGCGATAGGCGCCGTAGAACCCGGACTCGAAATGCTGGCACCCGGCGACGCCGAATTTCAGCGCATCGACTTTGGCGCCTGGCGCAGGCAGGGTACGGGCGCGCCCGCGCAGGCTGCGCTCGCCCGCGGCGGTGAAGCGGTAATAATAGGGGCGATCAGGCAGCAGCCCGGCCACCTCGACATGCACGCTGTGCGCCAGTTCGGGGCGCGCCAGTTCGGTCCCCTTGGCAACGACATCGCGAAAGCCGGTGTCGCTCGCGACTTCCCAGTCGACAGGCACGTTGGTCAGCGGCATGCCGCCGTGCCGCTCCATCGGTTCGGGAGCGAGGCGGGTCCAGATGACAAACCCGTCGCTGGCGGGATCTCCCGCCGCGACGCCCAGCTTGAACGGGAAATCGCGGAGGATGCCCTGCGCGCGGACAATTGCCGGTGCGGCAAGGCCGGCGAGGGTCGCCCCGGCGAGGAAATGGCGGCGGTTGTACATGGCTGGGCTCCGTTGGCGCGAATCGCTAACCTTCGATAGCCCAGCCATAAGTTACATCAATGACCGATGCTCAATCGGGCAAAGACGGTCGCGCCGATCGGGTTCCTGCCATAGGCGGCATGGAGCGCGCGCGGCTTGTCGAACGCCGCGATGCTGCCGCCGAGCGCAAGATTGAGCGGGCCGGTCAGCGGCAGGCGATAGGCATAGCCCGCCTGGAATTTCGACACCCGGAACGGCACGTCGTGCAGCGGATCGTGGTGGTCGGGGAATAATTCGTCGTTCTTCACATTCTCGACGCGTCCGAACAGCGAGTGATGATCATCGATGTTCCAGTTCACTTCGGCCAGCCATGCGGTCAGCGTGGCACCGGGGTCACGGTTCTTGGCGCTGAACGCGCCGGTCGCCGACAGGCCGCGCCCGTTGTTCCAATGGACGCTGGCGGTCGTGCGATGCTCGTTCTCGTCGGGATGGAACGCCTCGGGCTCTTTCAGGAAACCGTGGCTGACTTGCATCGCCAGCGTCGGCGTCGGTGTCCAGGTCCCGCGTAGCGACCAGCTGTCGAACCGCGGCGTTTCGATGCCCCACCGTTCCTCATTGGGTTCGCGGCCGGTAAAGACCGATCCCTCTACCTGAATGGCGGACGTCGCATAGCCCAGCGTCGCGACACCATAGGTGATATGCGTCGAATCGAACCAGTGATGGGTGATCGGCGCTTCCGGATTATAGCGCGCGCTGCTGCGATGCATGAAGGCGCTCGGGCCGATCGCCGGTTCGCCGACCGGGCCGCCATAGACGAACAGCCGTCCATTCTCGCCGACATTGACGTCGATTCGGGCCGCCAGTTCCATGAACAGGTCGTGCGGATGCTGGCGATCGACGAGCGGCTCGCTGCGCGCCGTCTCGCCGGTCGCGAACAGATTGGGATAGCCGCGGTTCGACATCAGCGGCTCGAGGCTCAGCATCGATTTCAGCTGGATGCGGCCCCATTCGGTCGTCTTTTCGCCTGACAGCATCGCCATTGACTGGACATAGGCCTTGTCGTCGCCGCGCGGCCCCGACTGGTCGGTATAAACGCCCTAGGCAAAGCCGTGCGCCATGACCATCCAGTCGTCGCCCGCATCGATGTGCAGGCCGCTGTGGCCGCCTTCGTTGGCGGGCAGGCGGGCGGTGCCCGATCCTTCAGCGGGGGTGGCCGGGTTGCTGTGCTCCATAGCGCCATGATCCGTCGCGGCATGATCGACCGGATCGGCGGCTTTGGGTTCGGCGGCGGGCATCGCATGGCCGGCATGGGGGTCATGCGCGCCATGGTCCTGCGCGGCGGCGGACAGCGGGAAAAGGGCGAGCGCGGCAGCGCTCGCCAGAAATGGCGTTCTCAACATATTATCGTCCTGACAGGATCGGAAAATCGGGGTTCGGTTTTGCGATCGGTCAGGGTCGGGGCGGGGGGATGCTGGGCGGTGCGTTGGCGCCCGTCAGCGCCGCCATTGGCTGCACCGCCGACGCCAGCGAAGGCAGCGCGACCGGCGCGGTCACGGTCGCGGCCGGGGTGCTGGCGACGCACCCGATGCACATATGGCCGGTGGTCTTGCCGCCGTCGCGTTCGTCTTGATGGTGCTGCGGTGCTGCGGGCGCCGTGCCATGACAATCGGCCGCCACCGTTCCGGCCTGCACCGGCACGGCCACTGACGGCAGCCACAGGCCGACGAGGAACAGCAGCAGGATCAAATGGCGCAGCATCGGTTTCAGCCTAGCACAATCCTCAGCTATGCAAGAAGTGCATCACGTCGCCGTCGTGGACGACATAGGCCTTGCCCTCCGCGCGCAGCTTGCCGGCTTCGCGCGCCTTCGCTTCGCCGCCTAGCGTGACATAATCGTCGTACGCGATCGTTTCGGCGCGGATGAAGCCTTTCTGGAAATCGCTGTGGATCTCGCCCGCAGCCTCGGGAGCGGTCGCGCCCTGATGCACGGTCCAGGCGCGCGCTTCCTGCGGGCCGACGGTGAAGAAAGTGATCAGGTGAAGCAGTTCATATCCCGCGCGGATGACGCGCGCGAGGCCGGTTTCGTGGAGGCCCATTTCTTCGAGAAATTCGAGCCGGTCGGCCATCTCCATCGTAACGAGCTCGCTCTCGATCGCCGCCGACACGACGACCGCCTGCGCGCCTTCGGCTGCGGCCTTGGCGAACACTTTTTCGGAGAAGGCATTGCCGTTCGCCGCGCTGCCCTCGTCGACGTTGCAGACATAGAGCACGGGCTTTGATGTGAGCAGCTGCGCGGTGCGCAGCACGCGCGCTTCCTCGTCGTCCTTGGGTTCGGTCAGCCGTGCGGGCTTGCCTTCGCGCAGCAGGTCGAGCGCCTGGCCCAGCACCGATGCCGCAATCTTGGCTTCCTTGTCGCCCTGCGCGGCTTTCTTGCCAAAGGCGGGGACGCGCTTTTCCAGGCTTTCGAGGTCGGCGAGCAGCAATTCGGTCTCGACCGTTTCGGCATCGGCGACCGGATCGACCTTGTTCTCGACATGCTGGATGTCGTCGTCCTCGAAACAGCGCAGTACATGGACGATCGCGTCGACTTCGCGGATGTTGCCGAGGAACTGGTTGCCTAGCCCTTCGCCCTTCGACGCACCGCGAACCAGCCCGGCGATGTCGACAAAGGCAAGCTGCGTCGCGATGATCTTTTTGCTGCTGGCGATCGCCGCCAGCTTTTCCAGCCGGTCGTCGGGGACCGCGACATTGCCGATGTTCGGCTCGATCGTGCAAAAGGGATAATT